>ENA-OUQC01000179-OUQC01000179.1-human-gut-metagenome-genome-assembly--contig:-NODE-179-length-58025-cov-10.988322_pt1 | contig 58025 bp, 43 predicted proteins | sample MGYA00237942_ERZ548815 | MGnify/ENA primary metagenome ERZ548815 (study PRJEB26490, sample SAMN05194722) | human gut metagenome | biome: terrestrial biome; feature: human-associated habitat; material...
AACTCGCGACCCCGACCTTGGCAAGGTCGTGCTCTACCAACTGAGCTATTTCCGCTTGTTTTGAATGAACTTTCCCGAAATGGGATTGCAAAGGTAGGGATATTTTTTGAAAGCGCAAATTTTTTGTGAAGAAATATTGTTTTTTTTATCCGCGCAGGTAGTGAAATTGAGGGTAATTTGATTGTTTTTTTTGAGAATTTATTATATTTGTTTCCGGTTTTGACGATTATTGACGTGTAGTATATGTTTAACTGTTCGTGATTGTCGCCGTTTTGTCGGAAATCGGATGGCATAGTACAACGATTTCGGATGAACAAGGATGGTTGCGGACGTAATTTTTTCAGACAATGAAAAAGTCAATGTTTTTTGCCTTGGCGACGCTGGGATTGGTCGCTTTCGCAAGTTGCAAAAAGGAAGAGGAGAAAACCCCGGAAGCGGCTCCCGAATTAACCAATGAAACTCAAATCACCGGGATACCTTTCACAGGAGGTGAGTTTACCTATGAGTTTGACTCTAACAAGAAATGGACTGTCGCCGGCGATGCTGAAGTCACCATAGAGGGCCATACTTATGAGTTCGGGCTGACCCCTACCGCCGGAGACGCCGGACACGGAGTTGTCACCGTCACTGTACCTGCAAACAAGGGTGCCAAAGAAATCAGCTACAGTTTCACCTTGACTCTCCTTGGCGAGGATAAGGACACCAAGCCTCTCACAAAAACCGTGAGCCTCACCATCCCTGCACCGTCAGTGACCGACGCAGCCGGAAATACCTACGAAGTAGTCTATCTCAAGGACGGCAACTACTGGATGGCTGAAAACCTCCGCTATGTTCCGGAAGGGGCGAAAGTTTCAGACGGAACAGAAGAAGGATGCGAAATCTGGTACCCATACTCAACTGACGGCAAGACGACGACAGCATTGAAAGACGAGGCTTCCGTCAAGAAACTCGGTCTCCTTTACACTGCTGCCGTGGCACTCGGCGTCAAGGCCATTGACGAGAATAATTATAACAAGCTTGAGGGCGTACAGGGAATCTGCCCGAAAGGATGGCACATCCCTACCAGATCCGAACTCGTGGGACTTTGCGCGGAAACAACCAAGGGAGATGGAGAAGATGCGAAACCGGCAATAAAGACAGACGCTGTCTTTTATGATGCGACGCTCCAGAAAGCCACCATTACGAAGGCAAATGAAGCCGGCTTCAACTTCACCTTCAGCGGATATGTCATCAATGGGAAATACAATGCCCTGGCTATTGACAACACGGTCTGTGATAAAGAAGCATATTTCGGAAATCCGAGAGTGAACTACTACCTCGCATCCACAGGATTCAAGGCCAAAAGTGCGTTCCAAACATTCTCAATGTTCAGCACGTTCACCAAAGAAAACATGTTCGGAAAACTCAGCGCTGGCTACAATAATCTCCCAAATGGTGTTGCTGTCCGCTGCGTAATGGACAAAACGGCAAAATAGTAACAAGAACGACAAATTATAAGTCATAAGCCAAAGCGAGAAATCCAAGTGCCTGAAGCACAAAGATTTCTCGCTTTCAATTTTCTCGAAGCAGCACTTCCCCTTCGAGGGGACAGGAGGGGTCAAAATAAGAATCGCAGACCGCCACCACACCCAAACCAGGCGCAGAAGGCGGGGATGCAGAAAAGGATGGGATGCAAGGCGGATGGCGAAGCCAAATACCGCAGCAACCTTTTGGTTGTGAGGATTTTGGCAAGACATCCAACGCAGCAGACCGCCTTTTCTGCGCCCCGCCTACCGATATTTCTCGTAGTCCGGCATCGCAAGAGACGACAACACCTCCTTCACCTCGCTGTCACTCTTCGGGCAGATGAGCAGGACATCGTCAGTGTCGATCACAATGTAGTCGTCAAGACCCTTGACGGCGAGAAGCTTGGACTTGTTAGAGCTTAGAGCGAGCACCCCGCTGCAATTTTGAAGAAGCCGCGGATTTTCATAGACCACATTTCCGTCAGCGTCCTTGCCGTCGGCATAGTCATAGACCGAAGCCCAGTTGCCGACGTCAATCCAATTGAAATCGCACGGCATAATCCAGGCGTTGTCGGTGCGCTCAAGCAGCCCGTAATCGAACGAAGTCCAAGGACAATCCGTGTAAACCCTTTCGATGAACGACTTCTCCTGCACCGTCCCGAGAAACTTTTCCCAACCCTTGAAGAGCGCAGTCACTTCCGGATTATAGGTTTCCATCTCATCCTTGAGGTTGGCTGCGTGCGCGACGAACATCCCGGAGTTCCACAAGAACTCACCGCTGTCGACAAAGACCTTGGCAAGCGCCCGGTCCGGTTTCTCGGTGAAAGTCTTGACCTTTACCGGAGAACCTATCGTGATGTTACCCTTTCCTCCCGCAACCTGAATGTAGCCGTAGTTGCTGTCAGGACGGCTCGGAACAATGCCGAGAGTAATCAGGACGTCCGCACCCTCCACGAATTCGAGAGCTCGCCCCACAAGTTTATTGAATACATCAGGGTCGGAGATGTAGTTGTCCGACGGGGAAAAGATAATGTTCGCGTTGCTGTTGCGACGGAGAATCGTGTAGGTCGCGTATGCTATACATGGCGCGGTGTTGCGGGTGTATGGCTCCAGAAGAAGGTTTTCCTCCGGGAGCTCCGGAATCTGCTCGCGGACCATGTCGGCAAACTTCGCCGACGTTACAACGATGATGTTCTGTGACGGGATGAAGCCCTGAAACCTTTCGTATGTGTGTCGAATGAGGCTTTTCCCGAGATAGGCGAGGTCCAGGAACTGTTTCGGGCGATTGCTGCGGCTGATTGGCCAAAGACGCTGACCAGAGCCGCCCGCCATAATGACACAATAGGAATTATTTTTGTTCATATCTCTGTTTTAGTGTTTTTGAATATCTTTTGAGTCTATATTATTTTCTCAAAAATCTGATTCAAAATATTTATGTTTATAATATCTTTTGGGTCTATCTATACATAGGTATAAACGCCTGCGGGATATATTCCAAATCCGTGCCGTCATTGGAGAGAGTCACTCCGACAACATCAAAAAATGCCTCAAAATCCGAAAATCTGCGATATTCATCCCCACGGAGGAAGCGTTTCGCGGCCTCGACGACCTTACGCTGCTTCGCGGAGTTCACGGTTTCCTGCGGAAGGATTTCCGGGTTTATGCGCGTGCGGACCTCGACAAAATGAATACCGTCGTCGCCAACTGCCACGATATCAAGTTCATAGTGACCGCTGCGCCAGTTCCTTGCAAGTATCGTAAATCCCTTGCCTTCGAGGTAATCGGCCGCCATATCCTCACCGAACTTTCCTGTATGTTGTCTACTGTCCATTGCAATTTCTGTCTATGCCGCCCCAATCTAATCAAAGGTCACGATGGTGACTCCAGTGCCGCCGAACTGTATGTGTTCATCCTTAACCGAGGCGACTCCCGGGGTAGCGCGGAGAAGTTTCTGCACCTCCTCCCTAAGGGCCCCGGTGCCCTTTCCGGTGATGATACGCACGGATGGGACCGAAAGCATCAGAGCGTCATCGACATAGTGCATGACTTTCTCAAGGGCCTCGCCCACACGTTCACCTCTTATGTCAAGTTCCGGAGAGAAGTTCAACTTACGCTCGGCTATCGAGCTGTCGAACTTCACCTTGGAAACATTGCGGTTTTCACTGCGGGTAGCGTCTTTGAACTCGTTGGAAGTTATGCGTTCCACTTTGTCGAGCGGAAGCTTTGAAGAGATGTTGCCGATATTCACAAAGACCGCCTTCGCTGAAACACGGGTCACTTCTCCGACCAGCCCATTATCCTTGACGCGAATCTTCTCACCGACTTTGAGCGGAGCATTCCTGAATGCCTCCTGACGGGCCTTTTCCTCAGCCTCCGCGATGAGACGCTTCTTCTCTGCCTCGTCCGCCCTCTGGACCGAGCGTGCCGCACGCCTTTCCCTCCGCTCGTCCAACTGGCGTATTTTCTTTTCTATGTAGTCGTCCTTTTCCTTCTGTTCCTGCTCCTTCTTGGCAGCGAGCAACGACATGAAGCTCTGAAGGTCCTTGCGGGCCTCCTGTGTGCTATCTTTCTGTGCCTGCTTCTCCTTGATGGTGCGTATGGTGTTCTCCACCTGGCGGTTGGCACCCTTCACGATCTCCTCGGCCTCCCTGTGTGCCTGGTCAAGCACCTCTTTCTTGAGCTGCCGGATGTTCTGAAGCTCCTTTTGGTAGCGGTCGGTGATGTTTTCCAGTGTGCGGTCCGTGTTCTTGATCCTCTCCAATTTTTCGTCGAGCACCTTTCGGTTGCGGGCGATGCGACGAAGGTTGCGCTCGATGTCGACATATTCCTCTCCGGCCCTAGTCTCCGCGTCCTTCACAATCTGTTCCGGCAGCCCCATCTTTCTGGCCAATTCAAAGGCAAACGAGTTGCCCGGAAGCCCGATTTCCAGCTTGAAAAGCGGCAAAATGTTCTTTGCATCGAACATCATCGCCCCGTTTATGACCCCGGTTTGTCCTGAAGCATAGAACTTGAGGTTTGTGTAGTGAGTCGTAATCACGCCGTAGACTCCACGGCGGTCAAGTTCAGCAAGTATGGCCTCGGCAATCGCTCCTCCGGCCGCAGGCTCCGTACCGCTTCCAAACTCATCAATGAGCACGAGCGTTCGAGAGTCGGCTTTCGCCAGCATCATCTTCATGTCGGAGAGGAAAGAGCTGTAGGTGCTGAGGTCGTTGTCTATGGATTGGTCGTCGCCGATGTTCACCATAATCCGGTCGAAGACCATCAGTTCCGATGTCTCGGAGGTCGGGATGAGCATTCCCCATTGAAACATATACTGCAGAAGCCCGAAGGTCTTGAGGCACACGGACTTTCCGCCTGCATTGGGGCCGGAAATCAAGAGTATGTGCTTCTGAGGCGTAAGCGTTGCGCTAAGCGGGACAATCTGCCGTCCTTCCTTGCGCAGGTTTCTTTCCAACAATGGATGACGCGCCTTACGCAGGTTCAATTCGCCGTTTTCGGAGACTATCGGCATCCCGCAGATAAAGTCCAGAGCGACCTGTGCCTTCGCCATGAGAAAGTCTATTTCCCCAATGAAGACCGCAGCGTCGAGAAGTTCGGGGATATAGGGGCGCAGAAACTCCGTAAACTCGTAGAGTATGCGCACAATCTCCCTCTGTTCGGCAAACTTGAGTTCGCGGATTTCGTTGTCGAGTTCAACGACTTCGGCAGGCTCGATGTAGGTCGTCTTCCCGGAGGCGGACTCGTCGTAGATAAAACCCGAAAGCTTCTTCTTGTTGGCAGCCTGGACCGGGATTAGCATCTTCCCATCGCGCATTGTTACGGAGGCGTCGCTGTCCACAAGTCCCTCCTCCTTTGCCCGACGGAGTATGACATTGATTCGCTTGGAGATGGCTCCCTCCTTGTCTCTCAACGATTTACGTATCGAATAGAGTTCGTCGGATGCCGTATCCTTAACTTCGGAATATTTGTCGAGTATGCCGTCGATGCGTCTCTGGACTTCAGCAAAACTCATGATTCCGGAAGCCATGCGCTTGAGGTTAGGATAGACCCCATCCTTCACGTCCGCAAAGAATGCCATTAGCCTGCGGAGAGTTTCGAGCGTTGTCTTTAGTTTCCTCAGCGACAGGAGATCTATCGAGACGGAGGACTTTTCGAGCGGACGTAGGAATCCTATGGCATCGATATAGCCGTTTGTCGGAAAACTCTCCTCGAACATCATTATCAGCCTCATCTCGTCCGCAAGGCGCAGGCGGCGGGTGATTTCGGACGCCGATGTGGAGAATTTTTCGTCAGCAACGCGGCCTGCGGCATATTCGGTCGAGCACCTCGCGGCGATGGCCTCCCTTATTCTGTCAAAACCAAGTTTTTGTTCGAGTTTTGCATACCCGACCTCGTTTTTCGTCAAGTCCTTTTCTTCCGTCATCTTTTCGCCTCCACTTGTCATTTCATCGCTTCGCCCAGCAGGAGCTTCAGCTCATTGAGGTTGTTTATTTCAGTGTAACTCCCGTCCTTAAAGAATGTTATGTGTCCGGTTTCCTCGGAGACCACCACCACGGAGGCATCGGTCAACTCGGATATGCCGGCTGCAGCCTTGTGCCTCATTCCAAACTGCGGAGGGAGGTCGCGCTCGCTCATTGGAAGCGTACAACGCGCCGCCTCGATGCGGTTGCCGCTGACAATCACAGCTCCGTCATGCAACGGGGAGTTCTTGAAAAACAGGTTCATCAGCAGACGGCGGTTCACAATCGCGTCTATCCTGTCGCCGGTTTCTATCACCGAATCCATCGACGACATTCCCGGAATCACGATCAACGCTCCGGTCCTGGACTCGGACATGGAGTTGCAAGCCTCGGCGATTTCCTTCACGGTGTCGCCCGACGCGGTGGAGTTGCCGCTGCCTCCGAACAGGCGTCTGAAAAAGCGGCTCCCTTTCTTGCCTATCATGTATTTCTGCCCCAAGTGCATGAGAAAGCGACGGATTTCAGGCTGGAAAATGACGATGAGCGCAAGCGAGCCGACGTCGAGTATGACCGACAGAAGTTCCGTCATCATCTTCATCCCGAACGCCGAGACAATCACCTTGGCAAAGAAAATCGTGATGATGGCGATGAGTATGTTCATCGCCGAGGTCCCCCTTATTGACTTGAATGCATAGAAAATCACCAGAGCAATCAGGATGATGTCCAGAAGGTCTGTGAACGAAAAATTCAGAAAATCAAATGCACCCAAAATCATAATATTTCATCAAGACATCCAACGAAGCAGACCGCTTTTTCTTTGACTTTTACTACAATGAGGTCTCAAATTCTTTGAGGAACCGCAGATCGTTCTCAAAATAGTTGCGCAAGTCTTTAACCTGCCACTTGAGCATCGCTATGCGCTCCACGCCCATTCCAAATGCGAAACCGCTGTATTTCTTGCTGTCTATTCCCGATGCTTCGAGCACATTGGGATCGACCATTCCGCAACCGAGGATTTCGAGCCAGCCTGTTCCCTTGCAGATGTTGCAGCCCTTGCCGTGGCAGATGTTACAGCTCACGTCAACTTCGGCCGAAGGCTCTGTGAACGGGAAATAGGACGGACGCATACGGATTTTCGTCTCCGGTCCGAACATTTCGCGTGCAAAGAGGAGTATAGCCTGCTTCATATCCGCGAAGGTGACGCCTTCGTCGATGTAGAGACCCTCGACCTGATGGAATATGCAGTGTGCACGGGCTGAGATGGCCTCATTGCGGAATACACGTCCCGGGCAAATGATGCGAATCGGAAGAGGAAGCTTTTCCATTGCACGGACCTGAACCGAAGACGTGTGGGTGCGAAGGAGAACCGGATTATTGCCGGAGGTTACAAAGAATGTGTCCTGCATATCGCGGGCAGGGTGCTCCGGCGGGAAGTTCAGTGCCTCGAAAACGTGGTAGTCGTCTTCGATTTCCGGACCTTCTGCGACCTCGTAGCCGAATTTGCGGAAGATTTCCACAATTTCTTCGCGGGCGATGGACACCGGATGGCGGGACCCGAGAGCTACAGGGTCTCCGGGAAGAGTACAGTCGAACGATGGTGCGGATGCGGACTGCTGTGACGCTGCCGCTTCCTTAAGTTCCTCAATCTTCGCTGTAGCCGCCTGCTTGAGCTGGTTGAGTTTCTGACCGAACTCGCGCTTCATTTCCGGAGCCACGCTGCGGAATTCGTCGAAGAGCTGGGTGATTTCGCCCTTCTTGCCCAAAAGACGGACTCTCGCCGCCTCCACTTCCTGTTCTTTCAGGTCTTTCAGACCATCAATCTCTGCCAGAATTGCATCAATCTTCGCTTTCATATCATTGTCTTTTCTTGTTCACGATAACTTTGGCCGTAACATTCACAACTCCATAGTTTCAGTGGATTACGGTCCGTTTCAACCTGCAAATATAGTGAATAAATCCTTGTGTAGGAGTATTCCGCTGCAAGGATTTGATTTTTGTCTCGAAGCAGGTCAGTTCACGGAGCGTTTGGCGGCACGCTTTGCGCGGGCCTTCTGCGCCTTTGCCGCACCCTGTTTGAGATAGGCGGCCCACTGCTCGTCAGTGAAGAACTTGCGGAAGGCATGGTCTATCTGCTCCATCCATTTGTCTTGAATGCCTTGATAAATGGACGAATTTGAGACTTTGTTGGCCTGGAGGCGCTGGAGGTCCTCGTTCATGGCCATGTAGTCGTGGACGAGAACGGAATCAACGTAGAAGAGCTGCCAGTCCTCCAACTTCACAGTGCGCTGGAGACGCTCGGTCTCTTTTTCTGCAAGTTCATAAAAATCAGGCTCTTCCTGCTGCTGGGCAAAAGATGCAAAAGAAAGGAGCGCTGCCGCCGCAAATGTAACTGTCCTCTTTAAATTCATTATGTTTTATATTTTTATCGTTTACGCAATATGGCAAATGTCTGCAGACAAATGCTTCGTCTTCAAAAAGCGCTGTCTCAAAAGATATAACCAATCGAGAAAGTCGCATCTGCGCGGTGACGGCCGGGGAGGTTGCTGAGGTGGAAACCTCGGGTGAGCGTGGCGTTTGCTCCGATGAAGAGGCCGAAACGGAAGTTGTAGCGGAGGTTGCCTTCGAGTCGGAGACGGTTTGCCGTGGCGTATTCCATTGCTGCTGCGAACCATTTGCCCTGGACATCGAGCTCATCGAGACGCTTGGGTGCCTGCGAAACGGGGACTGAGCCGTTTTGGTTGGTGAGGCTGTCGTTCCATTTGCCTCCAAGGTAGCTGATGCCCGCGCCTATGTCAAATCCGCGGATGCTGTAGGTGGCGGAGGCGTAGAGTCCGGCGGTGAAGACTCCGGTTTTTGCCGAATATGGATAGACCATACGGGAGACTTCGTCGGACCAGTCAAATTTTGCTCCGGCACGGGCATAGAGATTTGTGCCGAGATAGACATATTCGGGATTGAGCGTCCAAAGGGCAGAGCCGTAGATATTTCTTGTTCCGTAGTTTATGGTGGTTGTGACTCCGTTTTCCGTCACTTTCTCAATTATGTCCTCACTGCCGGATTTCATTTTGGCGGTGGTTTTGAGAGTGACTCTGTGGACATCGTGTGTCCAGCCCAAAAGAAGTCCCAAACCGCTTTCGCGGAACTGAAACCAGCGCACGTCCTTTTCACCCGCCTTGCCGCCTCCGAGGCTGCCGGAGAGTTCGGCTATGAATTCGCCTGCCGAGAGCTGGAGGGCAAGACCGTGGAAGTTTTCCCTCACCGGAAATCCGCTGACTCCCGCTTCTTTAAGATGGGAGGCACCCCCAGTCCAGACGTCGTAGCTTCCATACATAAGGCCCTTGTCGAGAAATGCGTAGTAGGACTGGTCTGAGATTCCGAGCTCTTCCGCAGAGAGAGACTCCGCAACCCTCCGGTAGGAGTAGCTCAGGCCCAGGCGGACACGCTCCCCGAAACTGAAAAGCAGAGACGGAGTGACTTTCATATCAAGAAGATAGTCGGTGTAGCGCAGGTCTTTGCGCTTGGAGTAGTTGGAGCTCAGAAATTCCACTTTGCCTCCTATGGTGAGCAGTGGGGAAAGCCTGGCGGCTATGCCTCCGTCAACAGTGTAGCTCTGGCGGGTTTTTCGTCCCGGGGTGAACTCAAAGAGGTCTACAGGATAGGCACCCGGACGGGAGAACATTGAGCCGCAGGCTTCGTAGGCTTCTTCGTTGTCGAAGGCGAATTTGCCGGTCATCGAGACTTTTCCGAAATGGGAGATGGTTTGGGCAAATGCTCCGACGTTCCACAGGCGCTCCGGGTCGGAGAGGTCGCGGAAACCTCCGTCGGTGTAGCGGCCGTAAAGCTGTGCCTGAGATATACTTATGGAGTCGGCACGGATTCCACAGACATTGGATGTCATGTTCCACGCATTGCGTTCCACGGTTTTTTCGAAGCGCTGGGCGGCCGCCGGCAGGCTCCGGGTCGCGAAGAGCGCGAACGACAGAAGGAGTGAAGCGGCTGCGAGGTGCACGGGACGACGGAAGCTTGAATGTATATTTCCTAAAAAAGTCATATTCTGAAAAGATTTTTTCGAGTTTTAGAAATCCGGGACAAGTTATTTTTGAAGATTTCTTACTTTTTCCGCAGTGACTGGCCGTTCCGCTGGCTTTCGTAGAAGTCGGCGGAGGAGTTGTTGGTGTCCTGGAGCACCTCGTAGCCACGTTTTTCGCTCATTGCGGAGTTCTCGCGGCGGTAGAGCGCGCGTCCTTGGAATGATTCGGACAGACGGACATAACCGGCGTCAAGAAGCGGATTGAGGCGTTTTGTGCTGCCGTTGATGTTGTTTGTAAAAACCTCAACCGCATCGACAACCCAGTCTAACGGGAGTTTTACGATTTTTTCGTCCGTGGTGCCGGGTTTGATTGTTATGTTTTTGTCGGTATTTTTCAGAAAGTCCTGAATATCCTCTCCATCAGGAGCCTTGAAAAGCACCACTGCCGGGGAATTGATGGAGAAGGTGTAGGCGTTTGCCTTGCCGAGTTTTATCAGGAGTTCCATAATGTGGTCCTGCTGAATCTTGTCGCCGGGAGCCGGATGATAAGCCGTATTCCCAAAAGAAACGGTGTTGTGGCAGACGAAATAGGAAGGGTCGTTGAGATTGACGGAGTAGGGATATTTCACCGTGTGGTCGATTGCCCCGAAGATAGCGAGAACAGCATCTTCGCCCGGCTGGAGAATGTGTGAGGAACCGCTGCCGGGGAATTGCCAGATGGCCTGGATGATAGGCACAAAATCCGGATAGACCACTCCTCCGGTTTCCTTGTCCGCTGAAATCCAGACATTTGCAGAGATCGAATTGTAGGGGTCCGCCACGGCGAAACAAAGTCCGTCGAGGCTGCGTGGAACGGTAGAATTGTTGTGCAGAACGACATAAGAGTCAATCTGATATGTTCCCTCTTCCGGATATTTCTGGCAGCCGCCGCAATAGATTTCTTTGACGATGATGCTGCCGGGAACACTTTTGGAGAGTTTCAACTGAACGAGTTTGTCCTCTCCCACTAAAGCCGTCCTTTCGCCGCTTCCGTTGAAGATGAATTCATCCCCCGTGGCCTCGTCCACTGCAAAGTCGCTGATGCGGATGCGGTAGTTGCCGTTGACAAGACTGATTTGAGCCTCTCCCTTGGCGTCGGTCGTGGCGATGTAGCCGGTCCCGGTGAGTATGTCTTCAATTTCGACATCGACACCTTGACGGCACCATTTTTCAAAGCCCTCGGGATAGACGGCCCGGATGGTGAGGGAGTGAAGTTCGCCGCTGTAGTCGGTCTGAGGCGAGCAGCTGAGCAGGGGAAGCAGAGCCCCAAAGACAAAAACCGCCTTCAAGAGCGCCTGCCCCCGATTTGCAGAAAATATGTTTGCAAAATTTTTCATATCTGTCAGAATTTGAGCCGGCAAGTGAGTCCGTAGTAGAACGCCGGGGTGAATATTGCGCTGACGCCCGTAGCCTTGGATTTGACGGACATACGGGAGTTGGTGAAGTTGTTTGCGAAGAAGGAGAGGCTCACGTGGTCGCCGATTTCCTTGGTGACGCTGAGGTTTGCCGAAAGGTAGGTGCCGTAGCCGTCCCAGGCGAAGGTGTAGGCGTTGCCGGAACGGAGTATGAGGTTCGAAAACTCGGATTTGGCAGCCTCCGCAGCAGTGAAATCGTGTTCCACGCCGTTGAGGTCCATATACTTGAGAGGATATACCTCTGTGAAACCGTTGCGGTCGTAGATGCTTCCGGAGCCTTCGACAAAATGGGCGTATTCGCCGCCGTCATATTCGGAAAGATTGCGGCTGCGGGAGAAAAGGGACATCTCAAGTTTGCAGGTTATGATTATTCGTGCCTGCGGAATGTGCGTTGTGGACGTGAGGTTGAGGTCGGCGGCGTGGCTGAGTTTGCCGTTGGATGTGCCGTTGGATGTGCCGGAGTAGATGCCGACATATTGGTAGGAACGGTTTGGTATGGATGTGTGCGACCAGCCGGTGCGATAGACGTAATAGAGATTACGGTCTATGTAGTGGGTGTAGGAGTAGTTGGCGTCGAGACGGAAACGGGTGCGGATTGGTCTGATTTCAGGAAAATCGACAATGAGTTCGGCCCCCGCGCGTGTGACTGCCGCTCCGTTGCCGGGGGTTTTATTCTCGGCAAAGGTCCTGTCGGTGACTTTGGTTTCTGTCTTGATTGTGCCGTCGGATGTCTCGATTTCGATGTCCCCGCTTGTCTGGTCCACCTTGAATCCGTTCACCGTCTTTCCCGAAAGGGATGCTCCGGAAGGGAGCTGACGGACGTTGTAACTGAACGGAGAGTAGCTGTTGTTGTAGCGGTAGGGGTTGGTGGTCTTGTTGTAGAATCCGACTATCGAAAGTTTGACTCCGAGAAATTCTGCGTCTATCCCGATTTCCGAATTGGAGCTGCGCTGCCATTTGAGATCCGGATTGAATTCCATCTTGTACGGCTCTGTGTAATAGACGTATGCCGCCGTGTCTCCGTAAGAGACGCCGAATGTCCGTATGTCGCGGTATTGCTGCTCGGGAAAAAGGATGTAGAAGGACGGAAGTTTTTCCGAGACTCCCCATCCTCCCCGGAGTGAGAGGCCGTCTAGAAGCTTCCATTTGATGTTGAATCTCGGGGAGAGGCTGCTGACATCCTTATACTCCGTACCTTTCACGAATATATTTTCCATTCTCAGTCCTGCGGAGAGGCTGAGGGAGGTTTTCCCTATCGGAACCGTAAGATTGTCTTCGAGGTAGGTGGCGAGGTTGTGGAGATATGGATAGTCGCTGTATGGCCGCGGGCGGTAGCCATTGGCGGCAAGGGCAGGATCTTCGTAGTATTCACCCTGGCCCGCATTGCCGTTCGCCTTCCACTGCAAGCCCGCCTTGACGTGATTTTTCACTCCTCCCCAGCGCCGGAACCACTCGTATTTGAACGACGCCGCAAAGTCCAGCTCGCGAGAGTCGACAATGCGGTCTGAGAAATAGGAACTCGGAAGCATAGTCGCAAGGAAGTAGCCCTTCTTTTCGGAGTGCACCGCCGGCTGTCCTGTTGCCGCAGTGGTGGTGTAGGCGTGGTCGTGGAGACGGTTGTCATTGTAGTTGACGCTGCCCTCAATCTTGAGATTGGTGACCCAGGAACGGTTGAGCAGCCAGGTGAGCGATGTATTTGCCCTCACGACATTGTCCCTGCCCTTGCTCCAAGAGCCGGAGTAGGCATCGGGGTCGTCTTTGGAGTTCATCCCGCCGAGGTTTCCGGTGACTCCCATTTCGAAACGCAGGACTTTGGCGAATGTGTTGGAGTAGCTGAGCGAGAGCCCTCTGCGGGTGTAGCTTTCATAAGGGGAAGTGAGCTTTTTCGTTGCCCGGGTCCACTCTCCGCTGGCATTGAGCACTCCCCTGTCCTTCCCAAGGTCGAAACCCTTGGAGGCGGAGAGCTGATAGGTCCGGGGGTTCACCGCCATAGTGACATTCCACGGTGTGCGGCCCTTACGGGTGTGGATTTTCACCATTCCGGAGTTGAGGTCGCCGTATTCTGCTGACGGGACGCCTGTTATGACTTCTATGGATTCGATGTTCTCGACCGATATGCTCCTCGTGCCGCTTCCCGTAGGCTGCGCAAAGGATGCATTGTTGCCAACTCTCACGCCGTCCACTTCGAGCGCCGTTCCGAATGCCGCATTTCCCACAGCCGAGCCTCCGTCCCTGAGAGAGAGTGTGTTGTTGGTTGTGAGGTCCGGATTGACGGTTTTTCCTCCCGGCAGAAGGGTGCTGACGTCAGTGATATTGGACATCTGGAGATGTTCGAGTGCGTGGGAGCCGAAAGACATAGTGGTGTTCATATCGTCCTTTTTCCTTTCCGCGGCAACCACCACTCCGTCAAGAGCGAGGGTGTTGAGAGAAAGTTTGAAGTCCAAATCTTCAACATTATGCGTCAATTTCAGATTCATTCCCGCCTCGGCATATCCCAAACAGGAAACTTTAATCAGATACTCTCCCGGCTGGACCCTGTCGAAGACATAGCTTCCGTCCACGTCGGAAATGGTCCACAATCCCGTGCCGTCGACGTTGAAAATGACTCCGGCAATGGGTTCTCCGGTTTGGGAATCAGTGACTCTACCTTTTATGGAATAGTATTTCGGGGCCGCCTGTGCAAAAATCTGCGAGAGCAGGACAAAAAATATAAGAATGAATCTCTTCATATCAAGAGTGTTTTCCGGTTCAAAAAATCCTCCGTTCCGATAGATAACAATAAAGTTCCGTTTCATACGGGGAAACATAGGGTACAAATATAATATTTTTCATAAATTTGTAGGCTTTGATAATGTATATTAATATGAATATAAGGAAAACATTATTCTTCGGAGTCTTGTCGATGATGACGATGATTTCGGTCGATTCGATTGCTTGCAGCAACATTCTTGTGACGAAGGGAGCGAGTGCGGACGGCTCTTGTATGGTTTCGTATGCCGCAGATTCACACCAACTTTATGGAGAACTCTACTATCTGAAGGGAGGATTCTGGGACAAGGGAGCGATGCGCGATGTTGTGGAATGGGACACGGGAAAATTTCTCGGACGGATTCCGCAGGCCCCGGTGACCTACAAAAGAGTCGGAAATATGAACGAGCACCAGCTGATTGTTGCGGAGACGACCTACGGCGGAAGACACGAGCTCTGGGATTCGACGGGCGTAATGGACTATGGCTCATTGATATACATCGCACTCGAAAGAGCAACGACGGCTCGGGAAGCGATTGATGTAATCGTTTCTCTTGCAAATGAATACGGCTATTATTCCGAAGGCGAATCATTCTCCATTGCCGACCAGAAAGAAGTGTGGGTGATGGACCTCATCGGAAAGGGAACGAAGATGGTGAATGGAAAGAATGTGCGAAAAGGCATTGTCTGGGTGGCACGCAGGGTGCCTGACGGATATATCTGTGCACACGCAAATCAGGCACGCATCAGCACTTTTCCTCTCGACGACCCGGAGAATTGTCTCTATGCTCCGGATGTGATTACATTCGCCCGACAGATGGGTTGGTTTGACGGACAGGACAAGGATTTCAGTTTCTGCGACACATACGCACCGCTCGATTTCAGCGGGATGAGGGCTTGCGAGTCCCGGGCCTGGTCGGCGCTGAACATCCTCTGCAAGGGCAAGTTCACTTTCGTGGATGAAAATGGCGGGGAAGTGACAAGGGACGCCTACGACTACATCGACTATGCGATGGGCTACGACAAGACGAAGAGATTCCCGTTGTTTGTGAAACCTGCGGAAAAAATCTCAGTGAAGAATGTGGCTGACTCGATGCGAGACCATTTTGAGGGAACTCCTATGGATATGACACAGGATATCGGAGCCGGCGGAAACGCACTTCCTTACAGATGGCGCCCGATGAATTTCGAAGTGGACGGAAAGACTTATGTAAACGAGAGGGCTATTGCAACCCAACAGACAGGTTTCTGGTTTGTGGGACAGAGCCGCGGATGGCTTCCGGATGTTGTGGGCGGAGTGATTTGGTTTGGTTGCGACGACGCAGCAACTTCTTGGTTGACACCGATTTATACCAACACGCAGGAGGTTCCTGAGTGTTTCCGTGAGGGCAATGGAGACATACTTCACTACTCCCCTACTTCTGCATTCTGGATGTGCAACCGCGTGGCGAACGCCTGCTACAAGGCCTACAACATTATGGCCCCGACAGTCCGCAGCGCTATTGACGAATGGGAAAATGCACAGATTGCAAATCTTGCCCGCACCGACGAAGAAGCGCTTAAGATTTTCTATAGCGAGATAAAGGTCAAGAAAATGTATGTCCGCAAGAATGAAAGGACAAGAAAAGTGGCCGACCCTACCCCAAAGACCAAGGCGTTCATCACAGAGTTTTCCGTAAACACGGCGCAGGAGATGTTCGACAAATGGGTCGGAATGGAGGAATTCCTTTTGGTGAAGTTCCTCGACGGCAATGTGAAGGCTCAAAATCCTGACGGAAGCTGGGTTACAAACGGTCACTCGGACAAAATTCCGGCAAATATCGGCTGGCCGGGATATACGGATGTCTGGAAGAGGGCTGCCGCCAGCGAGAAACTTGAGGTAAGATAGTCCCGGGAAATGTCCGTTTTTACTGACGGATTTCACTGACGGATTCTACTGATGGATTTTACTGACAACGAAACTGATAATTCAACATAAAATGGCTACAAAATCAAGATTTTTGCGGAACTGGCCCAAGCATCTGCTCCAGTGGGGCGTGCTGATTTCGTTGGTGCTCGTTCTTACAGGCGTTGTGAAATTCTCTGCGGAGAAACCGGACCCGGAGGCTTGGTGCCCGATGGGCGGTCTGCAGGCGCTCACCACCTATCTTGCAAACAGCACCCTCCCCTGCTCGATGTCTTCGGTGCAGGTGATGATGGGAATCGTGCTCGCTGTTGCGGCGATTCTTTTTGCAAAACTTTTCTGCGGCTATCTTTGCCCTCTCGGCACCGTGGAGGACTTCCTCAGCGGAATGCGCAAGGGATTGGGCTGGAAAAAGGGAATCGCCATCCGCAACGGAAGCTGGCTCGACAAGCTGTTGAGGATTTTCAAATATGCCCTGCTCTTTGTCATCTTCTATTCAACGGCTACGGCAAGCGAACTTTTCTGCAAGAATCTCGACCCGTACTACGCAGTTGCAACCGGATTCAAGGGAGAAATAACCCTTTGGATGTCAATCACTTCCATAACTCTCGTAATTCTCGGCGGTTTTCTCATCGACCGTTTCTGGTGCCGCTACATCTGCCCGCTGGGAGCGCTCTCGAACACGCTGAAATATTGGGTTTGGGTGATTGTGCTTTTCGGAACAGTGCTGGTGCTCGGACTCTGCAAGGTGCAGGTGAACTGGGTGGCCGTGCTCGCTGTTTTCTGCGCGGTGGGCTATCTGCTTGAGATTCTTGTTCCGGGGGCAACCTACCAAAGCCTTGCGATCATCAAAGACGAAAGCCTCTGCAACCGCTGCAAAGCCTGCACAAGACACTGCCCATACCATATAGCCATCGACAAATGCCGCAATCGCGTAAGCCATGTGGACTGCACCCTCTGCGGAGAGTGTACGGCAGCCTGCAGGACAGGAGCGCTCAAAGTCGGCGTCACCCAAAGGGCTAAGGGCGGATTCTGGAAATATGTGCCTGCGCTTCTCACTGTTGTCCTCACTGCCGTCGGAATTTGGGCAGGAACGAAGTTCGAGTTGCCTACGGTCAACTTCAGATGGGGCATCGAGCAGGTGGATTCTACAGGAGCCGTTGTCGCACAGCTCGTTCCGCAGGAAAATCTTGAGACCATCCACCTCGACGGCCTGCGTTCAGTGAAGTGCTACGGAAGTTCAATGGCATTTAAAGCCAAGCTTCAGAGGATTCAGGGCGTTCACGGAGTGAAGACTTATGTCCATCACCACACGGCTGATGTGCTCGTCGACAAGACAAAACTCGATGAGGAGAAGCTCAAGGAAGCAATCTTCACCCCTTCAATGTTCCGCATCTGGACTCCGGACCCTGCGAAAATCGACTCCATCAAAGTTGTCACCATCCGCACGGAAAAGATGTACGACAAGGTGGATCTCAACTACCTCGGACTGCAAATCCGCAACACCGGAAAGAGTATCTTCGGACTTGAATCCGAGTTTGCCTGCCCGTTAATCATCAAGGTGTATATGAGCCCTGACGAGACTGTGGACGAGAAATGGTTCAAGGAGACGGTGGAACTCAAAATGCTCAAGATGCCTGTTCACGGCGGCGGCACAAAGGACACTCCAGTGGACTATAAGTTCGTGAGGATGGAGCCTGGCTTCGAAATGATGGGAGTGAGCGACTATCTCCACAGGATGTTCAACAACACAGCGGCTTTCACAGCCGAATTCCCGACCCGCGTCGCTCAGTTCGAAGGCAAGCCTCAGTTCATCTACGAGCTTCCGGACTACAACTACGAAAAGCCGATTATCAAGAGGACTGTTCCATACCTGAGCAACCACCTCTCTCACAACGAGGGCATCATCGGAGTTTACATCCGTCTGAACAAAGATCTCGTTCCGTCAATCCAGATTCGCTATGCGGCGCCGCTCAATGCCGACCGCATCTGGGAACTCATCAATCAGGATACTTGGACCATCACCTACGCCAAGGATGATGTCCGCCAGATGGACGCGAAAATGAAGTTCCGCGAAAAGGGTATGGTGCATAGATTTCTATCAGATAATCAATAAGATACACTGCCTTAAGTAATTTTATTAGGTAAACTGAATAAAATTATTATGTTTACCTAATAAAATTATTAACTTTGTCGTGGATATAGCGCAAATCGCTATAAAACAGCTATTATGATTCAGAGAGAATATATCAGAACCATTGCCGGGAGAATGGAAGAGCCTCGAAATTTCATTCAGGTTCTATATGGTCCTCGGCAGGTGGGAAAGACGACAATGGTTGAGCAGTACCTTTCCACCACACCCCATAACCATCTGTTTGTCACGGCAGATGACACTGTTCAGGCAGAGGGGAGCTGGATTCGTGAGCAATGGGACAAGGCACGTATGCTGCAGAAACAGAACGAAAGTGCTGATTTCATACTCGTGATAGATGAGGTTCAGAAAATTTCCAACTGGAGCGAGACCATAAAGAAGGAATGGGACGCTGACACACGGGAGAATATCCCAATTAAAGTCATACTCCTTGGTTCATCGTCTCTGCTCATTCAGCAAGGTCTCACAGAATCTCTCGCCGGCAGGTTTGAAAGCATATTCATTCCACATTGGACATATCCGGAGATGAAAAATGCCTTCGGGTGGAGTTTGGACAAATACTTATGGTTCGGTGGTTATCCTGGAAGCGAAAAACTGACGGACAACGAGACAAGATGGAAGAGATACATTAAAAGTTCACTGATTGAGACCAGCATCTCGAAAGATATCCTAATGCTCACACGGGTGAACAAACCAGCGTTGCTGCACAAGCTCTTCGATATCGGATGTTCGTATTCCGCTCAGATTTTGTCTCTAACAAAAATCCAAGGCGACCTGATGGAAAAGGGCAATCTGACAACTCTCAGCGACTATCTCGCGCTTCTTGACGCGGCAGGTCTGCTGTGCGGCCTTGAGAAATACGCCGGCGACATAATCCGGAAACGGGCGTCCAAACCAAAGTTTCAAGTCTACAACAACGCCCTTCTGAGTGCGCAGAGCGAATTTACATTCGATGAAATCATAAATAAGGGGAAAGAATGGGGGCGCATTGTCGAATCCGCCGTCGGTAGCCATCTTCTGAACAAGGCAAGAGAAGGGTATTTCGACCTCTATTATTGGAATGAAAATAGCCGTGAGGTCGATTATGTCCTTCAGAAAGGCAGCAAGGTCATTGCCATTGAAGTCAAAAGCGGCAAAGACTCCATCAATGAGGGAATGGCACTATTCTACTCCAAGTTCCACCCGCACCGGCTTTACACCGTAGGCACCAACGGCATCCCACTCGAAACTTTCCTCACCGCCAATCCTGAGGATTTGTTCTGAGGGAAGAATTAACCAATAAACACTTATAAAGAATGCAGAAGCGAGAGACTATCGTGAAAGTCTTCGTATTTCGTATAAGGGAAACATTAAATAAGTTAAACGGATAGCTATGAAACGGATATTTTTAACCTTGGCGCTTATGGTTTCCTCGGCTCTGATGGCGTCGGCGGACGAGGGGATGTGGATGATTAACGCGATTGACAGGGCTTTGGAGAAGAATATGAAGGCTCGGGGGTTGAAACTCGGAGCCAGGGAGATTTACGATGCGGATGTAAAGGGGACGACTCTGAGCGATGCGGTGGTGGCCCTGGATTTCGGATGTACGGGAAGCATAATCTCGGACGAGGGTCTTCTCATCACCAACCACCACTGCGCCTATGCCGACATCCACAGCATAAGCACTCCGCAGCGGAACTATCTCGAAGACGGGTTTTGGGCGTTCAAGAGCGAGGAAGAGAGATATATTCCCGGAAAGAATGTGTTTTTCCTGAAAAAGGTCATCGACGTCACGGATGAGGTGAATGCTCTCGAGAAGAAGATGCTTGCCGAAGGTAAACATTTCGGAATCAGGAAGTTGAGTTTCATTCTCGAAAAGGAGTATAAAAAGGAATATCCGGAATATGAGCCTTACCTGAGTTCGATGTGGTCGGGTGAGAAGTATTATATGGCTCTCTATCTTGTCTATAGCGACATCCGTCTCGTTGCAGCACCTCCCGTGTCCATTGCGGCATTCGGTGGGGACATCGACAACTGGGAATGGCCTCAACATAAATGCGATTTCGCAATGTATCGTGTCTATGCCGATGCGGACGGAAAGCCTGCGGCATATTCCGAAAACAACCTCCCTCTGAAGCCTGTACGCAAGTTGAATATTTCGACAAAGGGATATAAACCCGGTGATTTCAATATGGTAATCGGATTCCCGGGACGCACGGACCGCTGGTCAAGCTCGTTCAAACTCGTGCAGAAAAAAGATGTGACACTGCCGATTTCGAATGAGATTCGCGGGAAACAGATGGAGATTACTGAAAAATGGATGAATGCCGAGCCGCAGATACGCCTTATGTATTCGAACTGGTATTTCGGACTCAGCAATGTGCAGGAGTTGAACGAAGGGGAGGTCCTGTGCTATAACAGGTTCAATGTTGCCGCGGACAAAAGATCTCAGGAGGCCGAACTTGCCCGGTGGATTGCAGCTTCGCCCCAAAGGAGCGCACAGTGGAGCTCGATGCTTTCAGATTTGGAGACAAAATATAAGGCTGTGGAGGATGTGGAGCGCAACAGGACCTGGTTTCGTGAGACTTTGGTGCGTGGAAGCCGGATGTCGCTGATTACTGCGCGCTTGAAGAATTCGAAGAGTTCGCTCAAAGCGGTGGCTCCTGTCTATAAGGAGATTGACCTCAGGGTTGAAAAAGAACTGTTTGCCTATTCGGCCGAGATGTTCCTGCGTAATGTCGAGAAGGAGTATTGGTCTGATTTCCAAAAGGATATCGTCTCTGAGTTTACTGATGCCGAGACAGGAAAGACTGATTACAAGGCTCTTTGCGACAGCATTTGGGCGGGAAGTTACATCGCCGGAGGATTCGAATCTTTGAAGAATTCCGGGGCGTTTGACACGCCGCACGGACGCGGACAGGGAGGCCCGAAGCACGAAGGGCCGGGCAAAGGCGGAGTCGGCAAAGGCCAGGGACGCGGTGGAGAAAACTGCCGTTTTGGGGATGACCCGTTATTCCGCTTCCTTCAGGATGTGAAGATTACAGTTTTCAACGAAAAATTGAGGGCAATCGAAGGCAATCCGGACATACTCGCTCTCAGTCGCGAATACACCCACGCACTCTACGAAATGCGTCTTGACAAAGGAGAACCGGTCTATCCTAACGCCAACTCGACAATGCGCATCACCTACGGCACAGTTGGAGGGCTCAACCCCTATGACGCCGTCCATTGCAGCCATCAGAGTTCCCTCGCAGGCGTGCTCGAAAAGCAGAACCCGGCCTCCTACGATTTCTGTCTCAAAGACGATTGGAAGAGGCTTCTTGAAAGCGGAGAATTCGGAGTCTGGAGCAGCTGCATCAAGGCTTCCGGCAATGTTTGCGGTTTAAAAAGCAAAAAGACCGGAGACAAAGGAGCGAAAACCGGAGTTGAAAGAGCGGGAGTCAGTCCCAAAGATTTCCCGGTGGATTTTCTCAACAACTGCGACATCACGGGAGGCAACTCCGGCTCCCCAGTGCTCAATGCCCGCGGCGAACTCATAGGCCTTGCCTTCGACGGCAATAAGGAATCTCTCGCGAGCGACGCCAGCTACACACCGAACTACAACAAATGTGTCTGCGTCGACATCCGCTACGTCCTCTTCACCCTCGACCGCTACGCCCATCTCGACCGCATCCTCGACGAGCTGGGATTTTAGCACGAAAACACCGATTGAATTGCCACGAAAACACCGATTGAATTGCCACGAAAACACCGATTAGAACTTGCATATAAATTCGCAAATCATTATCTTTACGGTCGTTAAAGATATAATTGACTATGGCATATTTAAACAGAATAGCAGACACAGTTTTACAGGATAATCTTGACGCTTCGGGGGCAGTCCTTATAGAAGGGCCCAAATGGTGCGGCAAAACGACGACGGCAGAACAGAAGGCGAACAGCAAGATAAGCCTTCAGGATGTGGATATGAGGGAAGAATATATGGCTACGGCCGCCTCAAAGCCGTCCCTGTTGTTGATTGGCGACACGCCACGGCTTATTGACGAATGGCAGGATGCTCCTGTGATATGGGACGCCGTGCGGACAATGTGCGACAAGAGAGGAGGTGAACCGGGGCAGTTCATTCTCACAGGCTCAAACACCGTTGACAAGAGTAGGACACGGCATTCAGGAACCGGCAGGATTGCAAAGATGAGCATGCTCCCGATGAGTCTGTGGGAGTCACAGGAATCGACTGGAGAAGTTTCTCTCATGGAACTGTTCAATAATCCCGACTATGACATTGACGGGAAAATGTCAAACATGAGCATAGAAGACCTGGTTTTTGCCGCCAGCCGAGGTGGATGGCCGGCTTCATTGACGGCCAAGACCACAAAGGCTCAACTGCTTGTGGCCAGAAACTATCTGAGAAGCGTATGTTCTGAAGACATATCAAGGATTGACGGCATCGCACGGGACGAAAAAACGACAAGACTGATTCTGCGTTCATACGCGAGAAACATATCCACACTTGCCAAGAAGACATCCATGCTGGCCGATGTTGTCGGGTCGCAGGAAGTCAGCTGCTCCATGGACACTTTCGATAATTATGTTTCGGCTCTGGAGAAACTGTTCGTCATACAGAACATTGAAGCATGGTGCCCGGCGATTCGCAGCAAGTCAAACATACGCAGTTCCGTCAAACGGGGTTTCTGCGACCCGTCCGTGGCCGTTGCAGCTCTGGGAGCGACCCCAGAATCGCTTATGACCCAGCTCAAGACTTTCGGTTTCATTTTCGAACAAATGTGCATCAGAGATCTCAAAGCTTATACGATGGATCAGGACAGCCACGTTGCATACTATCACGACAGATATGACCTCGAAGTTGATGTCACGCTACACCTTTCCGACGGAAGGTATGCCCTGATTGAATGCAAGCTTGGCAGCGGAGAAATCGAAGAAGGCGCGAAACATCTCCTTGAGGTCAGGAGTCTGATTCAGAAATACAACGAAGAAGAAAGGCAGGTCAAGATGCGCGAACCCGACCTGCTGATAATCATAACCGGCGGCAAAATGGCCTACACCCGCCCGGATGGTGTGAAAATAATCCCGCTCGCCTGTCTCAGAGACTGAGCAATAAATGGTGACTTATTGGAATCCTTGAACGAAACGCCCGTAAACTATGCTGAATGGACAGAGCAAGAAATTCAAAGAACTACATTTTTAAGGACGACTTTTGCAAAATAGGATATTACAAAAATCGTAATTACAAAAAATGTAAATACAATTTTTGTAATTACGATTACAAGCAAGACTCATCGAGTACAATCGATAAAATTGGGATTAATGATATATTGCCACGAAAACACCGATTAGAATTTGTGGGTTGAGGCGGCGATGTCTACTCTGTCGTTGTGCTTTCCGGGACGAGGAGTGTGAATTCGCGGGTGTAGGTATTGAGAACTCTACCGTCGTTTGTTATATCCTTGTTTTTGACTGTCAGTTTAGCTGTGCCGCTTCCGGTCCCCAAAGGCAGTTGAACCCATAAAGATTTGTCGAAATCGTGAAGTTTGTTAATTCCAGCAACGTTAACAATACCCTTATCTTCTACTGTAATCTCAAACATCTCATCAAGCTTAACGTGAGCAAAACCTTTGGCTTTGATAAGAATTGTAGGCTTCCCCTTATACTCCTTAACTTTAGACATATCAATCGTGGCTCCGTCCTCAATTCCATCTCCGTTAAAATCCGCGCCATCAGCATTAGGAATAACAGCAAATCTTCTCTTATAAACTTTAAAATCGCGAGTTCTTGCAATTCCTGCGTAGCCGTCCTTCGGAGTCACCTTAAGCCGACACTTTCCATCAGCCAACGGCCGGACAGAAACCGCCCTATGATCCTCCCAAAGCGTAATCGTAACAATGTCCTTATTATCAAAGACGTCCCAAATAAAGTCCGCAGCGACTGCAGTAGACGGTGTTGAAGTAAATTTGATTATATTATCATAGTCTGCGCCTCCCCAGATACAATCACCAGGATAATATAAAGCCAAGGCAGTCACTTTAGTTATGACGCGGACCTTACAGGTTCCCCAAAGGGAGCCATCGCTTGTTCTCGCTGTAACAACTGTCTTGCCGCTGCCCATCGCAGTCACAAGACCCTCTTGGCTCACTGTAACAATTTTATCATTATCGCTTTCCCAAACAAGTTCCGGATGTTTACTGGCATTCTCCGGATAAAACGAAACATCCAATTGTTTGGTTTCTCCTACTTTCAATTCGAGACTCTCCTCGCTCAAACTGATGTCAGAAACGTTCACGACAGATGGGGATTTCTTACATCCTACCCCCCCCCAGAATCATAGCCGCAGCAAGCGCTCCGACCATAATTGTTTTGAAAAAATGATGGTTCATAGTTTTTGGTTTTTAAGGATTATCAAATAATAACTTCTGCAAAGAAAACGATTTACGGCAACAATTCCTATACGTAATTTTACTTAGATTCCGGGGTTTTTCATCATTAATTGAATTTTCGCCAACTGAGGAAATGAAAAATAGCCAACTGAGGAAACAAAAAACAGCCAACTGGGGAAATATAAAAATAAAATCGTTATATTTGCCTGAAAAACAGGGATATGGAATTTGTTTACAAAGCAAGGATAGCGGATAGGATTCTTGAGCGCAAGTTGGAAGGAAAAGGGGCTGTGCTCATCGAAGGGCCCAAATGGTGTGGCAAGACAACCACTGCGGAGCAACGTGCAAAAAGCATTTTGTATATGGACTCTCCCGAAGATTTGGAAAGCAACCTTAGAATGGCTGACCTCAACCCGAAACTGCTTCTTGAAGGAGAATCGCCGCGTCTTATTGACGAATGGCAACTCGCTCCCAAACTGTGGGATGCCATCCGCTTTGAAGCCGACCATAGGCACGACACGGGACTTTTCATACTCACAGGTTCCGCGGTTCCGATTGACGAGGATGAGATGAAACATTCTGGGACAGGACGCTTCGGTTGGGTGACGATGCGTCCGATGAGTCTGTATGAATCCGGTGAATCCAATGGAGCAGTCAGCCTTGGAAGTTTATTCAATTCCGCAGGTGACATCGCTGTCTCAAACAGTCTCGAATTGGAGGATATAGCATTTCTTATATGCCGTGGCGGATGGCCTTTCGCTTGTAGCCTCGCAGGAAATACGGCACTCGATCAAGCATTTGATTATGTTGAAGCCGTAATAAAAAAAGACATCTCGCGAGTGGATAAGGTACGAAGAAGTCCGACTACAGCAAGACTGCTTATGCGTTCTTATGCAAGAAACATCGGTACGCAGGCAACGCTTGGAACCCTGGTCGCGGATATGGCCCCAAACGAAGAAAGTTCAATAGATGAAAAGACCGCATCGTCATACATCGAAGCCTTGAAGAAAATCTTCGTCATAGAAGACTCCGAAGCTTGGAATCCCAATCTTCGCTCAAAGGCTGCCATCCGGACATCAAACACGAGATATTTTGTGGACCCGTCCATAGGTACAGCCATACTCGGGCTTGGACCGAATGATTTAATTAACGACCTGAATACAATGGGACTTATGTTCGAGTCGCTATGTATCCGTGACCTCCGGGTATATGCGGACGCCCTTAATGGACAAGTCTTCCACTTCAGAGACAAATACGGGCTCGAATGTGATGCCGTTATGCACCTGCGAGACGGACGATACGGGCTTATTGAAATAAAACTTGGGGGCGACCGCCTGATTGAAGAGGGTGCGAAGAATCTTAAAGATCTTGCCGCAAAGATTGACACGGATAAGATGAAACATCCATCATTCCTTATGGTACTCACTGCCGTGGGCAAGTATGCCTATCGCCGCAAAGACGGAGTTTATGTCGTTCCTATCGGCTGCCTTAGGGATTAAAGGAGAGCAGGATTGGCTGACCAATTATCCGCTCTATTCGGTGGAGGCGGTGCTGAATGGTGAGGGTGAATAAGATTCACGCCGTCAAACAATGTTTTCCTTCATCACCACAAAACTATTAAACTTGGGGGTTCTCCAACTGGGAAACAAAATGGGGGGGGGAGCAATTTTGTAGTATAAGAAGGTGAAAACCCGCCTAAAGTCGGTAGTAGTCGTGCCGCAACCAGTACTCAAAAATAGGATCTTGGAAAGAGATTTCTCCGGACGTGCTGTCAAGGATATCCTTTTTAATCAAAGTCTTCAGGGAGCGTGAAGCCGCTGTAGCGCTGCTGATGTGGTACCGGTACATTGTCTCAGCGCTGGTAATGGACTTTTCTCCGGCAATCAGGGCGTGAAGATAACATGTCTGCTGAAATGTGAGAGTTTCCATCAGATTGGAAAACAGCAGGCTGAGCTGTTCCACCAGCGACAAATGAGCCTTGACAACAGTCTCCACATCACATTGACCGGATGTCCTTAGCCACGAAAGTTGGGAAAGTTGCTGCACATAATACGGATGATTATCGGCAAGGGAGACTATATTTCGGCTGGCGTCTTCCGTAATGCTTTTACCCGTAGAAGAAAATCGTTCTGTTATGAATGGGATAAAATGCTCTGTGTCTATCTTGTTCAGAAAGAATATGTCTCCAAACTTATAGAATGGCATAGAAGAATCGGTGAAGACCTCCATCATCATATGGCGTTTGCTTCCATAAAGGCAATAACTTACCTTTTTGTGTCTTTGCCAGTGCGCCCTGAGTCTTCTCTGAAAGAACAGTGGATCCTCAAACTCCGCAATGTTCTGAAATTCATCAATGCAGACAACTATCTTCACACCCTTCGCTTCGGCAATGCGTTCCGAGAGGTCAAGAATCTCATCAGGATTGCTCTTCATCTCCTCCCAATCAAAGTCAATGGAAATTTCATTTCCAGGACCTGCTCCCACTGAAATCTTCGGTACGAGACGAGAGAAAAACTTTTTTGCATTTTCAACAGCCTCCTCCCATCTGCTTGACGTCCCTTGTATGAGCTTTTGAGCCAATACGGTATAGAATTGCTCTTCGGTCTTTACATTGAAAAGGTCTATTGTACAGATTCTTATGTTTTTATCCGCACGCATCGCAATGTCCGCAGCCCTATGAACGAGCGAACTTTTCCCCCAACGCCGTGGAGAAATTATCACGGTATTGATGAGGGATTCGAAATTATTCACAAGATGTTCGGTTTCCTTCTCCCTGTCAGTAAAGTTCTCGTCTGTGGCAATCCTGCCGAAAATAAACGGTGCTTCCATAATGTCGCATTTTTATTAAACGCAAATATATAAAACAAAAATCGTAATTACAAAAAATGTAAATACAGTTTTTGTAATTATAGTTGCGAGCAAGACTCATTGAGTACAATTGATAATTTTTTATCGCCGATACTCCAGTTCCAGCAACTTAACCTTCTTGTCAAGTCCTCCGGCATATCCCGTAAGCTTTCCTTCTGAGCCTACAACCCTATGACATGGAATAATCAAGGAGATAGAATTATGCCCCACAGCACTTCCAACAGCCCGTGCTGACATCTGTCGAAGGCCTTTTTGCTTGGCAATACGCACCGCGATTGCTCCGTAGGTCATAGTTTCCCCAAAAGGAATAGTAAGCATAATTTCCCATACCATTTTTCGGAAGGGGGTAGTTTTCATTCTGAGAGGCGGTGTGAAATCCGGTTGGCGTCCGCTGAAATAGATGTCCAGCCATCGGCGGGTCTCCACAAATACCGGAAGGTCTTTCTCCTCGTGCTCCTTTTCAAGTGCATCGGCAAAATATTCCTGTCCATCAAACCACAGGCCGATAAGGGACGTGCCGTCGCTGGCAAGGGTGATTCCACCCAGTGGAGAATTATAATGCTGCGTATATTCCATCGAATCATTAATAACCCGACGTATTTCGCGACAATTCGGAAGGTATTGCCACGAAAACGCCGATTGAATTGCCACGAAAACGCCGATTAGAATTTGCCACGAAAACGCCGATTAGAATTTGCCGGCCGAGACAGCGATGTTTACTCTGTCGTTGTGCTTTCCGGGACGAGGAGTGTGAATTCGCGGATGTAGGTGTTGAGAACGCTGCCGTCTTCTGCATTCATTGTGTTCTTGAGAGTCAACTTAGCAGTGCCTTTCTTTGTTCCCAATGGAAACGTAATCCTATAGAAATATTTTTGGGAATCAGCGTACTTCCCTCGATTTATCTTAAGTTTCTCAATATCAACAACACCCGTATCTTCTACAACTATCTCAAAATTTTTGCTAGTAACCAATTCAAAATCACCGAAAGTTATGACATAAAGGCAGGGGTGACCATTATCCATATCATAGGTATTAGTGAGATCAATGGTTTCGCCATCTGCGATTCCATAATTGACGGGTGAAAGTTCATTATAGTCAGGGCGGTGGTTATGAAGATTAAATCTGTACTTATAAGCCATGATATACGTTGATTTCGAAAGGCTTGCATCACCGTCCTTCGGAGTGACAGTCATTTTGCACTTGCCGCCCGCCAATGCCCGGGCATAAGCCTCTTTGTCCAACTGGAGATCCAGAAGTTCCGGTTTATCGAGTTTCCAAATGAAATCCTCGGCAACAGCCGTTGAAGGTGTCGAAGTAAATGTAATCTGAGTCGGGTATTCTGCGCCGCCCCAAACACGATATATTTCCTCCGAAAATTCCAAGTCCTTATATTTCCAGACTTTAACCGCACAAGTTTCCGAAAGAGAGCCGTCGTTTGTTCTTGCCGTCACAACTGCCTCGCCAACTCCCACTGCAGTAACAAGACCTTCCTGACTCACTGTAACAACTTTATCATTATCACTTTCCCAAATCAGTTTCGGATAATCAGCAGCATTCTCCGGAAAGAATAAAACATCCAGTTGATTGGTTTCATCGATTTTCAATTCGAGACTGGTCGCGCTCAAACTGAAGGCAGTGACAGGAATATCAACGACAGATGGGGATTTCTTACATCCTGCCCCCCCCAGAATCATAGCCGCAGCAAATGCTCCGGCCATAATAGTTTTGAAAAAATGATGGTTCATAGTTTTGTGTTTTTAAGGATTATCAAACAATAATTTCCGCAAAGAAAACTATTCCCCGCAACAATTCCTATACGTAATTTTACTTAGATTCAAGGTTTTATCATTTCAAAGCCCTATGCAATCCCCAATAACCTCCAAACGAAGCAAAAATCAACGGGTCTCAATCAAGATAAAGGAATTTGGAGCCATCACTATGCTTGCCTTACCATCTTTAATATCCACAGGGGTTTCCGTATGGAGTTTGTATTTATCCGTAACAAAACTACGTATTTCGTGAATGTCGCAATTTTTGAATTCGACATCCACGGAACGCGGGGCTATGCAGTTGCGGTCGTTGGAAAAATTGGTAACAAGCACCGCCATGCGACCATCCTCACCTTTTGCCGCAGTGACATAAATATTCCCTGCTTCGGCTGTAGAAGAAAAGACCCTAATTCCGAGTTCGCGGAGTTTGCGCCATGAATAAAATGCGTAATATGGTGGAAGTGTGGAAAATGAGGTAAAGTCGAACAGGCCGTTGAACGATGTGTTCGGGCGGGCATCGTAGTACATGAGCATATCGACAGGGCCATCCTGACAAACCTGCATGACGGCGGCAGTGAATGCGGCGCCATCGCTGGATTTTATGATTTCGGTGGTATAGACAAACTCGTCAGTCCAGTTGGAGAGATAGTTCCATTCATCCAGAATCATTTCAACATCCGAATAGCCATAACGGTCGAGGAGCGACTTCATCAGAGCGTTCTTCTGAACGAAGGCCTCAGGAGTGCCGGCATAGAGATGGTAGGAGAAAAAATCCAACTTCACCCCGTGCTTTGCGGAATAGGCAAGGAAACGCTCCGCCCACTCGTTGTCCTCGCACAAAGCCGGACCGCCAATTTTGAGATCGGGAAAACGTGATTTCAAGTGTTTGGACACAGTAGCGAAAAAGCGGAAATACTCCCTATCAGAACCGTTCCAAGTGGGAGAGTCATTCTTGAGATAGCGCCCCGAACGGAAGCCCAAATCCGGCTCGTTCCATATTTCCCAATAGTCTATCCCATAGCGGAATCCGTCTGCCCAACCTTCGTTGTAGTGCATTATGATGTGCTCGCATACCCGTGCCCATTTCTTGTAGTCTGCCGGGGGAAAAACCTCGTATTTTTTCGCAGCGTTCTCAATGGACTGTCCCAGCCGGTAGAAGACCTTGGTACCGGATTCGAGAATATCCTCTATGAGTTTGTCTGTGAGAGTGAAATCGTAGGATTCCGCCTTGGTCTCATCGGCACTGAAATCAGGAAAAACACAATCTATGTCCACGCAACGTGCCCAGGAAGCATAAAGAGGGGTGTCGTGAAGCCTGGCGTAGGGAAAACCCGCTGCCTTGTAGGCCTCGAAATTGCCTTTTTTCTGACTTGCCGGAGCCACCTTCGGACCATTGTTCACCGCATTCATCGGCTTTATCGGGCCGAGTTCTATGGAGGAATCGACAACGATTTGAGAATACGCATTGACCGCGGCCGCAAGGGAGGCGGCCAATGCAAGTAAAAATTTTCGGTTCATAAATACCGCCAAATAACGCTTATTTTTTTATTTATTACTCTTTTACGCAACGCACGGATATGCCTGTAGCTTTCGCTAAAGCAGCATAAGCCGCAGTGAAGCCGTCAGGCTCTACGGAGGACTTGTTTCTTCGCAGACTGAAGCAGGTCGCATTTTTCGCCCTCGTTCCGGACTGAATGTCAGAAGTCCATATTCTCGCATACGCATCAGCACCGGAGCCTCTGTAATACCCTTGACCCTTGCTTGTTCTGCCGCCGACCGCAGCGAAGAAAAGGCCCGAGTCATCTTTAAGAGTAAAGCCCGTACTAACAACTGCCGCCTCCATTTGGGCATCGGTTCCGCTGACAGGGAATAACCACTGGGTCGATTGTGTGAATCCTATTTCCAATAGACCTTCAAACTCGGTCAGTGTAGGAATACGCCAACCGTTTGGACAAGGATTGCCAATCTTTCCAGCTACATATCCGGCATCGGACTCGGACATAGGCCAATTGGTCAGAGATGTGCCGCCATACCAGTCTCCGTTCTCAAGTTTGTAGAAATATGCATCGTCTGGGGAGGAAATCGGCCCAGACTTGCAGACTGAGCCAGTCGGTGAGGCCGGGTAATATGGCTGACCGGCTTTTCTTCCGAACTGATAGAGCAGTCCGTTAGGGTGCTCTTTGCTATATCCGCAATAGACCGGTGCCCATATGACATCTTTCTCAATGCCGCCAACCGTCTGATGAACCTTAACCGGCTTTTGGCGAGTGCCAGGATAGAATTCGAAGGTAATCGGCATAGGATAGATTGTTCCAGGATGAGCCGTAAAGGCAGTATTAAGGACATGCACAGTCTTGTCTCCATTCACATCCGTGGTTGTAATCTCGATGCCGGAAGCATATTTCTGTGCAGGGATTGCAACAATGACATCCGTTCCCAGAGCGACACCGTCTTCTCCGCAATCCACTGTCACTGAACCGACCGGTGCTTCTGGCATAGGAGAGAGCGCAGGAGAGGGCGCAGTGAAATCAAAACTGAAATCTCCGCTCATAGGCTCCACTCCTTTCGACTTAACGACTATCGTCTTGATGTTATCTGGGTCGGCTTCCGTATTGAAGGACAATTTGAGATAACTCATAAGCTGATGGAAAACAAGTCTGCTTCCGGCAGTTGAGTAGGCATACAAAACTGCGCTGCCCTCGTCGAATGTTCCGGCTTTATAAGTCTGATTTCCCGGAATAGAAACAACTGTTTCCGAACCATACGCACTCGCTGGGTATATAGCCCGATAAGGTGCTGTCATTTCATCCGTAAAAGAGAAATTCGCTGTAGCAGAGCCGCTATTAAGAACAATTCCCACTGACTCACAGCCGTTTACATTAATTCTGTCAAGTGCAGACCAGGTGACAGGGTATTCGCCGCTCTCGTTCTTATCCCCGAGGACAGTCTTGGTTTCCGAACCAATCACGGCCGTAAGGACGGTTTTCACTGCCCGAGTTTCTTCGACAGTCGGAGTTTCCACATTCAAGTCGCTGCAGGAAGCGAGAGCCACGCAGCAAAAAGGAAGTATGTATTTCAAAGTTTTCATATCTGTCTATTTCTTAATTCCACGTGTATGACGCGTATTCATTATCTTCATTGAGATTGTCTATCCTTCCGTCCATTGGAGAAGTGGCGAAGCCGAGTTCTATTTCAAGTTGATGCAATTCAAGACCCGGAGCTTCATATTCTTTCGTCTTAGTTTTCATAATGTTTCTGTTTTTAAATGTTTACCAACATATATTTGTTTTTCCAGAAAGCCCAAATTTTAATTACCTGCCATTCAAATCAATAACCTTTCACACAACGCACGGATATGCCTGTAGCTTTCGATAAAGCAACATAAGCCGCAGTGAAGCCGTCAGGCTCTACGGAGGACTTGTTTCTTCGCAGACTGAAGCAGGTCGCATTTTTCGCCCTCGTTCCGGACTGAATGTCAGAAGTCCATATTCTCGCATACGCATCAGCACCGGAGCCTCTGTAATACCCTTGACCCTTGCTTGTTCTGCCGCCGACCGCAGCGAAGAAAAGGCCCGAGTCATCTTTAAGAGTAAAGCCCGTACTAACAACTGCCGCCTCCATTTGGGCATCGGTTCCGCTGACAGGGAATAACCACTGGGTCGATTGTGTGAATCCTATTTCCAATAGACCTTCAAACTCGGTCAGTGTAGGAATACGCCAACCGTTTGGACAAGGATTGCCAATCTTTCCAGCTACATATCCGGCATCGGACTCGGACATAGGCCAATTGGTCAGAGATGTGCCGCCATACCAGTCTCCGTTCTCAAGTTTGTAGAAATATGCATCGTCTGGGGAGGAAATCGGCCCAGACTTGCAGACTGAGCCAGTCGGTGAGGCCGGGTAATATGGCTGACCGGCTTTTCTTCCGAACTGATAGAGCAGTCCGTTAGGGTGCTCTATGCTGTAGCCACAATAGACCGGAGCCCAAAGAACATCCTTCTCTTCGCCTCCAACCATCTGATGCACAGCCACAGGCTCCAATTCGGTGCCAGGGTAGTAGGTAACGATCTTCTTCGGCTCGTAACTTATCTGAGGAAGTTCAGTGACGACACCATCCGCAAAGGCGAGAGCACCGAGTTCGGTCTCCATATAGCCGCCGTCGATGTCGTAGAGGATGCACTTGACGGCACTCTCTGGAAGAACAGCCGCACGGAACCAGTACTCGCTCGCCTTATCTTCTGCCAGAAGAACATTCGGAGAGAAACCGAGTTTGAGAGTGTCAACATCCTCGCCTCCTATGCCGGTGGCAACAACTGCCGCTTTGAAAAGCGTCCTCGGTTTTGAAGATGCGGCTGTCACGCTGATTTTCCCGTAAGGAGTCGTGTGAGCGAGAACAATCTTTCCGTCAGAGCCGGCCTCGCCCTTCAGACAGGCAGGGAACAACCCCGGCTCAACGGTCTGGGACGAGAGATCGGAGCCTCCTGAAATAAATTCGGCAAACTTCACTGCTGTCAGTTTCTTTCCGCAGACCATCTTCTGGAAAGTGAAGCGTCCCTCGGCAATGTCAGCCTCGTCCTTCAAGAGATAAGTAGCCTTCTCATTATAGTTCTCATCCAAAGGATTTCCATAAACAGTGAGGAGGTCACCTTTCTGCCAGACTACCTTGCTTCCGTCAAGGGATGCCTTGGTGTCGGCAATGGAGGCGTAGACATACGGATATTCACTTCCGCCCTGAGGAAAGCCGGACTCTGAATAGTTCGGGTCCTTCTTGCAGGAGAGCGCCGCCAAGGCGACGAGAATGAAACAAAAACATTTCTTTTCCATAATTATCAGTTTTTTGTCATTAACTTTCAATGTAATCCCAATGTTTGTCGCCGCTCGGAGCACACGTATCAAATTGGGGATATGCCGTCTATTACTTCCGCTTCAGCCTCATGGCCACACCACCGCCCGGAGCCATTTCCCCTCCGAATGACGAGCCGGCTTCAACCGTCCTAATCTCCCGGATGTAGTCCGTCCCGTTGCGAGATGCGTTCACGCCATCCCGGAAAATCTCAGCAGTCCAAAGTCCATCGCCGAGGAATCCGAGATCAATCTTAAGATTTATCGCTTTCCACGAACAGATGCCCCCGACATACCATTCATCCCCTTTTCTGCGGGCTGTGACTATGCATTCGCCGACTCTGCCATCAAGAACCCTCGTCTCGTCCCAGACTGTCGGAACGGAGGCGATGAAACGGGTGCACTCGGGTTCGCGACGATAGTTTATAGGGGTGTCACAGAGCATACACAGAGGAGAGTCGAACACCATATACTCGGCAAGCTGATGGCAGCGTGTACCCATGCTCATAGGCTCGGAATAGTTCGCACGGAAATGCCCGCGTGCCGCATTGTTCATTGCTCCCTGCGTGTAATCTACCGGGCCGGCGCATTGGCGGATGAACGGCATCAGCACATCGTAGAGAGGCTGGTTAACGTCGCTCTTGCACCATTTCATCTGTTCACAACCGAACACGCCCTCATAGTTCAAGACGTTCGGCCAAGTGCGGCTGAGGCCCGATGGCTTGTAGGTGCCGTGGAAATCGACCAAGAGGCGATATTTTGCCGCAGTTGCAGCTGCCCGGCTGTGGAACGCGACCATCATCTGGTCGTCCCGGTCCATAAAATCAATCTTGAAACCCTTGACACCCAAAGAGGAATAGTGTCGGCAAATATTCTCCATATCCCTATCGAACGCCCAGTAGCCCGCCCATAGGATTATGCCAACGTTCCTGGCGGCGGCATAGTCAACCAGCTCCTTAATGTCGATTTCAGGCACAACCTTCATCAGATCAGCTGCGCCCTTTACGGACCAGCCTTCGTCAAGAATCACATACTCAATTCCGTACTCGGCAGCGAAGTCAATGTAGAACTTGTATGTGTCGTTATTGATGCCGGCCTTGAAATCGACACCCTTCACGTTCCAACCGTTCCACCATTCCCACGCAACCTTGCCCGGCTTCACCCAGTCCCAATCGCTACCCTCCGCAGGGTCTTCACCAAGCAGCCACACAAGATCACAGTCCGCCATAGCTCTGTCATCTCCTATGGCGATGATTCTCCACGGGAATTTTTCTTCGGCAGAGCAGTGCGCGATGTAGTCACGACGGCTTCCAACTATTCCCTGAAGCGAGTTGTGCCCGCCCTGCGCCACCTTCTCCGGATAGGCTGCGAACGTCCCCCGCAGTTCCAGAAGGTCATCCCCGCGACGAAGGTACATTCCCGGATAGTCATACAGCGATGACTCCATTATGTTCATGCGGATGCCGTCGGAGGCCTTGACCATCATCGGAAGTATGGACATAGAGCGGGAATCAAATTCGGAGAGTTCCGTCAACGTGTATTGCTTTTCAAAGGAAGAGTTGAAGACAGATGTGTATGGAACATACGCCGGCCAGTCCTGCGCAAAGCGAAATTCCGCCTTCTCGGAGAGTACCTTGAAATCATGCCTACTGCGGGATATAAACCTATAGGCCACACCGCTGTCGTATGCGCGGAATACTACCCGACAGTCGGAGAAGGTGAACGTAAGCTCATTGTACTTGTCCTCAACGAGAGATTTCTTGTAGAGGGCAGTGCTGATTTCGCGCGAAACGGAGCGGGTCTCGGCTCGCTTGAGTTTCCCCTCGCCATAGACGGAGCCGTCATCGATGGTGACACTGACAGCAGATGGGGCAAGCAGTTGCTTCCCGTCCATCGACACCGACCAAGACAATCCGTTTCCAGAGGTCACGACAACGCTGATTCTACCGTCGGGAGAAGTCAACTTGTGATTTTTCACCGCTGCGAGAGCCGATGTTCCGAGCAGAGCCGTCAAGGCTATGGCAATTATTCTTTTCACAGAGAGCATAAAACACTGTCTTTAGGGTTGTCGTCAAATGAGGCGCTGACTGACACATTGCCGGAAGATGTGTTCAGCGAGGCAAGAGGTATCTCAATCTCGGCGAGCCATCCGGTATCGATGTCGCTGTCGTCGGTGAGCGTGCCGCCGTATGCGCTGACTGCTGTGACCGATTTGTCAGACGAGGAAAATATGGCCGGTCCTACTTTTACTTTCACAGAAGCGGACGATGATGAGGAGGAGCCGACGACGACAGTCATATAGTCGGAAGACGAAAGACGTATATTGCTTACTTCCAAAAGAATATAAAGATTCTCATCATCCACGGCACAGCGCAGGGTTGCGTCAGTCGAAGCGTCCTTGCAAAAATAGAGAGCATCATCGGTGTTTTGCCATTCAGAATTATCGCCATCGGCTTTCACGACTCTCCGCGTTGCCTTAATGTCGTGGTTGAGGGCGTAGCGGCAGAGGTGTATGGCTTTGGAATATGCGGAAGCGACGAGAAGGCAATGGGTTCCGTCAATTGTGGTGGCCGACCAATTGCCACCAGTCGAAAGGGCAATCTTCTCGGAGCCGAAGTTCCTTGCGGATGCGTCTCCCATCTTATAGCAATATGGCCATGTGCCGTTTTCGCGCGAGTAGGAAAGTATGGTTTCGCCGGAAGGGAACTGGACAAGATAAGGAGCACAGGCATCACGCCCGATCTTGTCGGTACGGGTTGATGGACCCGTTTCATCACCATCAAGATATTTCCAGCCCGGTGTACCCGGAGAATAGAGCATCGCAACAGAATGGGATGTCGAGGTGGAGGTTTCGCTGTCAACATCCTCCATTGCAAATGCGAGTTTGCCGGTGCCGCAGATGTCGATGCCCACAGGCATCTGGTCAGTGAACTTATTCATCTTGGAGCTGGCGTGCCACCATGTCTTCCTCATCACTCTGTATGGATCCGAGCCCGGCTCCGGAGTCCAGGTCTTGCCACCATCCTTGCTCAGGACGAGCGATGTCCCCGAATGCGAACTGCTTATCCATGGCCTCGCCTCGGTGAAGTAGCAGTGAATCTCGCCGTCAGGCATTTCAAGCAGGAACGGCTCCCAGCATTGCCCGTAGTAGATTATGCTTTCTTCCGACCAACTCTGCCCGTTGTCGGAAGAACGTTTGATTGCAAGCCCGTGATCGCCACGGTTCGCCTGGACGCTATAGGTAGACGGTGCCCAGAAAGAATTCACGGCAATGAGTTCTCCGCTGCGGAGGACAAGGAGTTCAGGGCAGCTGTAGTAGCGGGACACCGTTCCGCCCTTGCAGCCGGGAGCATTGTCGTCGTGTTCGAACAGGCAGCCTTTGTAGGTCCAACCAAAAATGTCGCTTCCGATAGCATAGTGAGTGTCCATTCCGTTATTGTCCGAACGTGAAGGTGCGCCGCGCTGCCATAGAAGCATATATGTACCGTTCGGCAAGCGTTTGATGCGGGTGTATGTCTGAGGTTTGGCGGCGGAGATGTCATTGTTGTATTCGGTCAAGGATGACTTCATCTGGACAAGATATGACCGAGACTCCTTTGAGCTATGGTCTCCGACGGCACTCTCGCCGGCGTTCAGCCTCGTGAATGGGGTGAGATGCAGTTCGGCGCTGCCGGCCTCTTTCTCAAAGTCGAGCGCGACCTCGCTCATCGAACCCGCCGTGAGGGTGAGAGCCTGCTCATATTTGAACGAGCGCTTCACTCCGTTGACGTCGGTGATGTCAAAGTTCAGTTTTATGGAACGCCTCGGAGGAATCGCGACAAGAACCGGTGTTCCCATAGGGATTCCATCTCCCGCGTCCCGAACGATTATAGATGTGGCCTTGGAGGTAGAAGCGAGGGTGCAGCTCTTGTAGTCCGGCTTGAAGTCTCCGGAAAGTTGTTCTCCATTCGCTCCGCTTATAGTGACTTCATAGATATTGTCCGAACCGAGAGAACCAGGATTGATTACAAGGCGAAGATAGGCCATCGCGTGTGAGAGGGATACGATTCCGCCGGAGGCTGAATAGCCGAGCATTATGGCGGAAGCCGCGTCAATGCCTCCGGAGATGTATTTCTGCCTTGCGGGAACCGTCAGATTGTCCACAGAGGAATACACGCTCTGCGGATAGACGGCAGAATACGGAGCCTTCACCTTGTCAGTAAAAGTGAATCTGGCATAATTTCCGTCGGCTTCCGTTTTTTTAGAGCGCTCGCCGTTCACTACCATCCGCGACGACTCCGTGAACGCAAACTCCACTCCATCCACAGCCGATGGCATGGCGGTTTCTATCTGTATCTCCTTCATCTCCGTAGGCTGAGGCTCCTTGTTGTTGTCCTCGACCGGCTTCGTGCAGGCGAAAACCGAGACAAAAGCTATAAACACATAAATCTCTTTCTTCATAAAACGTGTCACTTTACCAATGTGAATCTTGCAATATGGAGTTTACCTCCCCTGTACGGCGCGACCAGCACGACCGTATTCTCAGAATCGATGCAGGCACTGGACCAACCTCCTCTATCGAAGGCCTTTCTTTCCGGTCCGAATGCCGATGCTGAAGAGTTGCCTATGCGGTACATCAGAGGCCATTCCAACCCCTTGTTCCTTGTGAAAGTGACGAGCACCTCTCCTGTCGGGAACTTGACCATATATGGACCTGTGGCATTGACAGAAAGACTGTCGATTCTTTCGGAAGGTCCGACATCCGCACCCTGAAGCTTTTTCCAATTTCCGCCGTCAGGAGAATAGACTATCCCGAGGGAGTAATTACCCATGTCAACATCCTCCATCGCAAAAGCCATCTTGCCATTGTCGTCAAGAACGACTCCGACAGGCATTTGGTCGGTGTATTGGAATCTTTCCCATGTCGGGTTCCAGTACTTTTTTCTCATCACCCGATATGGGCGCGAACTCAGGTCGGGAATCCATGTATTTCCTCCATCGAGACTTTCAACCATCGATGTTCCGGAGTTCGCGCTGCTTATCCACGAGCGTGCCTCACTGAAATAGCACTGAATCCTGCCGTCAGACTGTTCCAACATAAACGGCTCCCAGCACTGGCCATGGAAGATCTCTGTCTCCTCCGACCAACTGCGGCCGTTGTCGAAGGAACGCCTGAGCACGAGTCCGTTGTCGGCTCGTCCTTCTATCCTGCTGTAGGTTGAGAGGTTCCAGTAGCAGCAGACACAGAGCAGACTACCGTCCGACAAGTTCAGAAATTCCGGACAGCTGTACATGCGCTCGGACTGCTGCCCGAATACATTCTCGACCATCTTGTTGCTAAACAGGCGCCCCATTGGAGTCCATGTCTTCAAGTCCGGAGACAGGGCATAACAGATGTACCTGCCGTTGTCATCGGAACGTCCCGGAATCGTTTCCTGCCATGCGAGGATGTAGGTACCGTCATTCATTAGACATAGCCTTGGATAGGCCGGTTTCGTGGCAAATTTCAGTTCATCCTTTCCGAGCACGATCTCGGAAGAACGATCCATTTCAAGGCGCGCACTCTCCAAATCCTCGCCGTAGGCCGCAGAGGAGACGAGGATAATCGTGAGCAATGATGTTATAAGCCTTTTCATCTGTTCCGGAAGTATTTCCTATTAATTCCAGCCGTCATTCTGAGACAGATTCCCGTTGCGCTCCCTCTCGGCTTGAGGGACAGCCCATTTGTTGCAATAGTCACCGGCATATATGTAAGGAGCCATATTCTCTCCCCAGACCTGCTTCAGGCCAGCCTCACTCTGAACTCCAGGTTCAGAGCCAAGGAAACGCCTCTGATGCCATACGCCCCAGCGAAGCTCATCTTCATAGAGGGTTCCGGACTCGCCGGCGAACTCCCAATGCTTCTCGTCGATAATCCTACGGCGCAGATCCTCCTGCCCTTCGACGACAGTCCATACGTTTGAGTCCAACTCAGCCACTCCGGCACGATCGCGAACCTTGTTGACATACGCTATCGCCTCACCGGTCCTACCCTGTTCGTTCAGAGCCTCGGCAAGACAGAGGAGCACGTCGGCATAACGGAATACAGGCATGTCTATTCCTGTGTATTCGCTTGCCTGATATTCCGTTCCCCTTGCCACGAACTTTCTCATCCAGTAGTACATCCGTGTGGTGTAGCGGGTTTGGAGGTCAAGCTCGGGAGCAGTGTCTTTGCGATAAGGATAGCGGCTGGTATAGGTTAGGGCGGCACCGGTAGAGCCACCGACGTAGGTCGAATATGGAAGTATCACCGTGGCGGCAAGCCGAGGATCCCTCTGGGCATAGGCAGTCTTCAGCCTGGCTTCGTTCCCCGACGGAAGGTAGAGGGACATATCTGCCCCATATTCCTTGAGGGAAGTAATCTCCGCATCGTTCAAACCATCCCTAAGGAAATAGGCGCTTCTTGCCTGCGGCGAAAGGTTGTTGTAGCCAGGGAATATATCGTCCCAGCTGAACGGCTTGCCGTTCCTATTCTGATAGGAGTCAGCGAAGTCCGTATTCACGACAAACTGGTCGTTACCCTTGGAGACTGTCTCAACGTTTCCATAGATGTAGCTCAGGGCATTCCCGAAGCCTTTCTGCGGAATATATTGGATAGAGAAAATCATCTCGCGGCATTTTTCGTTGGCCTCAAGAAAGAGGTCGGCGTAGTTGCCGTCATAGAGTCCATAGCCCATTTCTCCTATCTTGAGAAAATCAGCCTCCGCAAGTTCATACTTCTTCTGCCAGAGATAGACTTTCCCACGGAGCATATATGCGGCACCCTTCGTGACACGTCCATAGTTTGAATCCGAGGCACCATACCTGTCCGGCAGGTTATCGTTGTCTATGCAATAATTGCAGTCCTCGATTATCTTCTCCCAGACCGTGTTCTCGTCGGAACGTCCTTTCGTGTACTCATCCGGCGCAAGATTCTCAAAATAGACAGGAACGCCACGCCAACGACAATTAAGCCGATAGTAATACAGGGCACGGATGAACCTGCACTCGGCTGTCCTCTGCTGTTTCACAGCTTCCGACATTCCAGGAACGTTGCCGATGTTGTTTATGACGTCGTTCGCCCTGTTGATGCCTTCGTAGTAGCGCTTCCAGAAAGTCGTGAACACTCCGTTGGTAGAAAGGACGTTTCCGGAAAGGAAAACGATGGAACCCCGGAAATAATCGACGGGGTCGAGAACTCCGGCGTATGCGTCCCAGTTATAGACCACATTGTCCGTGGTATTGAAGTCCCAGAGCAGGTTGTTATAAACTCCCCTCACCGCATTCTCAGCCAGGACAGGATCGGTGTAGACTATGTCGGAAGAAAGTTTATCAGTCGGTATCTTGTCCAGAAAGCCCTTGCAGGAAACCGTCGAAAGGCAGCAGAACATAAGAACTATATAGATTGTCTTTTTCATGTCAATATGCTTTAGAATTTCAGGTTAACGCCAAAGACTATCTGTCTGATAGGCGAATAATACATGTTCGTATCCGTAAATTCCGGATCCACGCCCGGAAAGAGACGATCCTTGAATGTGTAGAGATTCTCTCCCGTGACGTAAATCTGAGCTGATGTGAGTCTGATGTGGCTCAGGAGCTTCTTCGGGAAGGAGTAGCTGAGGGTGACGTTCTGAAGCTTCAGATAGTTGGTCTTGTAGAGATAGAAGTTGCTGTCGTTAAGAGCCTGCCCGTAGGTAATCGTGAGACGCGGATTTCGCGAGGTCGTGTTTGTCCTCGGATCCCACGGATTATCCGGGTCATAGAAATAGTGGTCATAGGCAATGTCCTTACCTATGGTCTGTTGAGTCTGGAGCACGCTGTAGTTGACTCCGCCCTTGCGGCTACGGATTGCGCCGCCGCCCGCTCCTACGAACCTTGCGGAAAGGTTGATTCCCTTCCAGCCAACTTCGAGATTGAACCCGTAGTAGAACTTCGGAGTCCGGCTCACGCCCTGCCACTTGTAGTCGTTGGAATCCCCGTAGATGCCGTCGCCGTTCACATCCGAAAGGATGTAGTCACCATACCAGATTCCGTTCTTCGACACCGTCTCCTTCGGCATGAATTTATAACCCTCGGCAATCATTGCGTTGAGCCATTCCATGTCCTTCGGCGTGCGAATCATTCCGTCCGTAGGACCGCCGTTCGGGAGAACCTTGCCGTCGCTGTCGAAATACTGTCCCGAGCCGGAATAGTTTTCCTGAAGATAGTACTCGTTAATCTCATGTCCCTCGCAAATTCTGTTGACGCTTCCGGTAGTGACATCGCCGAGGTTGTTCTTCCACACGCGGTTGCCTTCCTCATCGGTCGTCCATCCCTCCTCGAATTTGCCCTTGTACTTGGTGACCATGTTCCAGTTTCTGTTGAAGTTGGCGGAAATCCCGTAGTTGAAGTCCTTTATTTGGTCTCGCCAGCCCAAAGTGAATTCAAATCCCTTGTTATCGACCTCGCAGAGGTTCATGTAAGGGGAAGTCTTGGTGCCGATGGTTGAGGAAATCGTCGGTTTGTAGAGGATGCCGGAGGTATATTTGTCGTAAAAGTCAGCCTCGAACGTGAGTCTGTTGCCGAATGTTCTGAAATCAAGACCGATGTTGGCCGTCGCGGTGGTCTCCCATTCAAGAAGAGTGTTGGCGAGGGTGGAAATCATACCGCCGCCGAGTTTGTCACCGAATGCGTAGGAATATCCGGACGAATAGGTCGACTGGTAGCTATAGTTTCCGATAGAATTGTTTCCGAGCACACCGTAAGATGCCCTGAGTTTCAGTTCGTCTATGCCGCTACCCTGCATAAACTTCTCCTTTGAGATGCGCCATGCAGCCGAAACGGAAGGGAAGAATCCCCAGCGGCTTCTTCTTGCGAACCTGGAGGAACCGTCTCCGCGAAGGTTCACTTCGACGAGATAGCGGCTGTCGTAGGCGTAGGTAAGTCGCGAGAAGAAGGATAGGGACGAGTACTCGGAAGATGTTCCTGAAATCGCTGAAGGAGTGAGCATATTGTTGAATTCGTGGAGAACCGAATTCTCGGCACCTTTCTTCGTGGCAGAGAAGTCCCTGGCAATGTTGTTGATGGCCTCGACGCCCACCATCGCGGACACGTCGTGTTTTTCAGCGAATGTCTCGGCCCATGAGAGATCGGTCTCGAAGTAGATATTGCGCGTAATCTGGGTTGTGAGCCTACGAATCTGAGCCGAAAGGTCTTGATCGGACTTGATGATTTCCCCGGTCCGGAACGACCACGCATCTCGGGTGATAGAGTGCTCGTCACGCTCCATGTGTGTTGAACCGTAGCGGAACGTCGTCTTGGACTTGATTCCGAAAGGAAGGTCAATATTGAAAAATGGAGTGACCGACACGTACTCCACAACCTGCCGGCCTTGGATTCGGTTCAGAAAGTAGAGATTATTCCTTACCTCAGAGTTCTGTTCCGGATTCTCGTACCATCCGTATTTCCCGTCATAATAAGGATAGATACACGGCGCCCAACGGATTCCATAGTCGAACACGTTTGTCAGGTCGCCGGCTTCCTTTGTGCTGTAGTAGCCGTTGGTTCTGGCTCCCACCTCAAGCCATTTCAACGGCTTGGCAGAAAACTCGGCGCGGTAGGTAAATTTCTTGAACCCACTGTTCATCACCATTCCAGGATTGTCCATATAGCCGAGCGCCACACGATAGCTTATGTCGTCTTTGCTTCCGGACACGGAGAGATTGTGCTTCTGATAGACAGGGGTATCTGTCTTGTAGAAGGCCGTCATTCCATCAACGTTCGGGTATGCGACGTAATTCGGATAGCCCGACTCCGAAATGCCGTACGGATCCTTTTCCTTGTCCCGCCATAGAGAAATCATGCTCTGAGAGAACGGAAGCGGACGGTCGTTCTGGAATGAAGCCTCATTCATGAGTTCCATGTAGTCGGCATAGTTCGACACCACCTTGTAGGTATTCTCCGGCTGCTGTATGCCGGCCATTCCCGCATAATCGATGTGAAACGAGCCTTTCTTTTCCCTTTTCGTGGTTATGAGGATAACTCCGTTCGCGCCTCTGTTTCCATATATCGCGCATGACGCAGCATCCTTGAGCACGGAAATATTCTGGATCTCTGATGCATCAACGGAGTCCATCGAACCAGGGACACCGTCAACAATAACGAGAGGGTCGGAATTGTTGAGCGTGCCCGTACCGCGGATGCGCAGACTGACATCCTCCTTGCCCGGAACACCGGAGCCCTGACGCACATAAAGGCCGGCGCTCGCTCCCTGAAGAAGGGATGCTGAATTGGTCACCGGACGAGAGGCCGCAAGTTCGGCATAGTCAACAGAAGTCACGGAGCCTGTCACATTCACCTTTTTCTGCACTCCGTAACCGACAAACACTACTTGATCCAGAAGCTCGGCCTGAGCGGAAAGTGTGACGTCATAGACAGAGGCTTCCCCGACAGCGACCTTCGCGGTCTCATAACCCATGCAGCTGAATTCGATAGTCTGCCCCTTGACGCAGACAATGGAGTAACGGCCGTCGGCATCTGTCATCGTGCCGGTCGTGGTGCCGGAAATCATGACACCGACTCCGGGAACCGGCCCCGTCTCGTCACTGACCACACCTCCGACAGTTTTTTTCTCCTGTGAGAAAAGCATTGTTCCGTTCAAGAGGAACAGAACAGCGGCTAATAGTTTCAAGAAAGTCTTATCCATAGTTATGTGATTATTTCTATCCGCAAATTTATCCCTGAAGAGCCTTTCCTCAGAGCAACAATTTTATAAAAAGATGAAAATAAACGAAGGAAAAGGGTTGAATTCTATCACACAACCCCAGGCGCTACAGTTCCTTAAACTCACCGGGAAGCATTCCGAACGCATTTTTGAAACACTTCGCAAAATAGGAAGGAGTGTTGAATCCGAGATTGAAGCAGACGACATTAACACGGGAGTCGTCCTCGGACAGCATCGGGACGGATGCGAACAGGCGATAGAGCAGGATGTAGTTGCTCACTGTCACGCCAAGTATGCTCTTCACCTTGAGATTCAGGGACTGTTTCCCCATGCAGAGATGCTCGGCCACTATGCCGTAGGTGAGCGTTGGTTCGGAAATGTGGCTTTCTATGACAGAGTCAAGCTTGGATATGAATCTTCGCTCGCTCTCTGAAAGTTCTGGACGCAGAAATGCTGACGGGGACTGGCCCATCTGCGCGGCCCGGAGCATCTTTCTCTCTGGAGTGAGGGCGAGCTTTTCCTCAATAAACGTCCGGTAGCGCTCCTCTTCTTCTTTTTTAAGCCGCCTCCAAAGCCATACACAGCCGCCGGCAAGACAGCCTACAATCATGATGATATAGAGAGAAATGGCCGCGGTGCTGCGCCAAATCGGAGGACGGATAACGATTTCCAGCGGTCTGTGTTCCCGTTCGAGTTCTCCGGAATTGCTACAACTCCTGGCCCGCAGGACATATTTCCCGGGAGACATCTCGCGGCATGTAAAGACATTGTCGGAGCCAAGGCGCACCCATTCCCTGTCCAGTCCTTCCATCCGGCACTCTATGTAGCCGTCAGAGGAAGACGGAAGGGATGGTCGCGAAAACGCAAAAGAAAATGTGTTCCGGTCGTGTCTGAACGAGAGGTAGTCAGTCCTTTCTATACTTTCCGTAAGTTCCTGTCCGTTTCCGGGGATTAGCTGCACGTTGTTCACATATATCCCGTCGATATATAGGTTTGGAATTTGCCGTTCAGCCTTTTCTGCCCTGTCGGGACGAAAGGAGACGAATCCGTCACGGCTACCGAAATACAAGGTGCCGTCACGGGATATGAATCCGCTTCTTGAGATGAAGCGGTTGTTTAGAAGTCCATCCGTTTCCGAGAAATGCTCATAGCGCTCAAGGTCGGAAGATATTGAGGTCATGCCGTTTTCCGTGGTCACCCACACCGTCCCGGAGTAGTCGCACTGCATGCTCTTGACTATGTCAGACCTCAACGCTCCGAAAGTGTTTTTCGAGTCAAGCACACGCACGCTGCCGTCCGGAGAGACAACAACGACACCGCTTTCGTTTGTCGCCACCCATATCCGTCCCATGCTGTCCTTCAACACGCCGTTGAGCCGACGCCCTGTGACTTCAAGCAGCCGCCTGTCATCGGGGCCGTGAACCACAGACCTTTCCTTCAGGTCGTATCTAACCAGCCCGTGGGCATAGGTAGACATAAGAAGCGTATCCCCCTCGCAAAACAGTCCGTTCACATTGCACTCTTCCAACCCAGGCAGACATCCAACGTCTCCTGTCTTCCGGTCGATAGTGCCGACACCGAGAGCCGTACCGAAGAGTACCGTGTCGTCAATACTGACAATAGGATAGGCCGGTCTGTCAATCAGAGAAGCAGCTCCGAGGAAATCGGCAGAATATCTGACCGAGCTGCCCGTCTTCGTGTCGACGTCATAAAGACACGAACCAGAACTCAGCCACAGCCTGTCGCCGACAAAAAGCAATTCGTCACAATGTTCCGGAACGCCTCTGAAAGAAATGCGCTCCAAAAGTCCGTTTTCAGCATTCAGTCGTATGATTCCGCATCCGGACGCTGTAAGTCCCCAGACATTTCCCTGCCCATCTTCCTGAAATCGCTTCACCCTGGAGTTGTGAAGAGTCTCCCCGTCGGACAGCTTGCCCCACTTGCGGATGAAATCATTCCGTAGAGAACTGTAGAAAACATTTCCCATGCTCAATCCTGCCACGAGCCCGTCATTTCCGCAGGACGCGACACAGGAAAAACTCTCCGATGGAAGTCCGAATGTGTTTGAAAGGTCAAGCCGCTCCTTTTCTCCCGTAGCCAAGCTGTAGGTATAGAGTCCGCGTGAGGTTGCCATGTAAATAAGGCGGCGTGAATGATCCATGCAAAGTCCATTGGGCTGAGCCCCATTGTCCGGACGAATCAGGACATTGGCCTTCGATGTGTAGGGAAAAATCTCGCAAAGCCCATAGCCCCGGCTACATCCGTAGACACAGTTTCTCCCGTCTGTCAGCAACTGCGGGAAATTGTCTGAGCTGAAGTCGAATAGCGGAATCTCAAGAGGTTCTACGCTTCGGAAGTTGTCCCTACAGAAAAGCAGCCCTCCACAATAGACGGAGATTATGAAAGAACCGTTCCCATCGATAACAAAAGAATTGATTTTCGGAGCAGTGACTCCATTTTTACCATCACAGAGGTACTGCCGGAAAGCGCAGGAGCGAGGGTCGTATGACCACAGTCCTTTGGATTTCACAGAAAACCAGATAATCCCCGAGCTATCCTCACGGATGCAGCCGACCTTCGTATCTATTCTTGCCTCATCCTGAGCGGCGGTATCAATGGGAACAAATGTGTCGGTCTCCATCGAATACATGCAAAGCCCACCCTCAGTGCCGACCCAGACGTTTCCCCGACTGTCCTCGAAAATGGAACTTATGGCACTGGAACCAGTGTGAAGATCGTCTCTTGTGAAGCATTTGAAGTCTGACCCGTTGTAGAGGAGCAGTCCATCCAGCGTCCCTATCCATAAATAGCCCCTCCTGTCACGCAACAAATCGACAACTATGCGGTCCGAGAAATACTCGTTCCTCGGGAAAACAGGAGAGAACGAAATGTTGCCCGCCATACACATATCTCCCAGTCCCCAAAAGAGATACGAGAGCAACAACAAAACAGTGGATAGTAGTTTTCGTATCATAATCATTTGCTGTATCACAAAGATATGAAAAAAGCCACGACTATATCCGGCATCTGCGAATCATTACATTGTTTTATAAAATTCTTGCATCCCCCCCCACACACAATAAAAGTCCCCGACGGATGGTTTTCCGTCAGGGACTTTACCTATTATTCTCAAGAGTTCAGTTCAGCCTTCAGAATCCTGAAACAACTCCGAGATTAGGAGATGAAGAAGTGGGTAGATGCAAGGCGCCCGGTGAAGTCAAAACCGCAGCAACCTCTCGGTTGTGAGGATTTTGACAAGACGGGCAACGAAGCAGATGCCCGCTTATGCATCTCCGTTAATTAAATTGTGCAAATTCGATATCGTTAGCAGCACGCTTAGCGAAGCACTCGCACTTCTTTGCAGCCTCAAGGTTGGTCTTCACGCCTTCCTTGTCACCCTTGCGGGCAGCGATGATAGCCTTAAGATAAGCGATGCTTGGGCAGTCGCACTTGCAAAGGGAAGCCTCAGCTTTTGCGAGGTCACCAGTAAGGATGTTTGCGAGAGCGGCAGTAAAGCCCTTCTTGCCTGCGAGCTTAGAAGCGGCAGCCTTGTAGTTACCCTTGAGGATTTCTACAGTTGCAGCGTTCTCGACAGCAGTCTCAGTTGCAGATGCAGCGAAATACTTGGCAGCCTCGTCAAGCTTGTTCTCGCGGAGAGCGAGCACGCCGAGAACGTTCTTCACGTCAGCATCGTTTGCGTCGCACTTTGCGATGGCAGCCTTGCAGTCAGCGTCCTTGCCGGCGTTTGCGTAAACAACAGCGAGGTTGTACTGAGCGGTTGCGCTTGAATACTTCTCGATGGCCTTCTTGTAGAGGGCAACCTTGTCAGCCTCTTTCTCTACGAGAGTTGCTGAGCGAAGGAGTGCCGGCTCGTCAAGAACGTCGATGTTCTCCTCAACAAGCTGGAGAAGTTCCTCGCTTGAGTAGTTTGTGAACTCAACGTTAGCGATGAAACGTGCACGACGAAGTTCAGGAAGAACCTCTTTTGCAAGAGTTGTGTAAACAGCAGACATGTTCTTGATTTCCTGCTCACGAACTGCAGGGTCGCTGTACATTGAAAGAACGCGGAGGATAAGATCCTTGTCCTCGATGTTGGAGTTGTTTACGAGTTCCTGGAAACCTGCCCAGTCCTCACCTACTGACTTCACGTTGACCGGAGCATCAACAGGAGCCTTCTTGGTCACCTTGTTGAATGCCTTCTCAGCAGAAGATGAACGGTTGTCGGAAAGCTTGTTGTTGAGCTTCTCAGGACCATCCGGTGAAGCGTAAGCCACGATGTCGGTGCTTACGATAGTCTTGCGCTCATTGGCCTTAGCAGCCTCTACAGCAGCAAGGAAATCCTTTACTGACTGGCTCTTAAGCTCAGAATTCTTAACGTTTGCACTGTTGATTGAGTAGAGAATCTGACCTTCCTCAGGCATTGCGATGACAGCCTGGTAGCCGTCAGCCTTGAGGTCAACCTTACCCTTGCTGCGAGCAAGCATGTAAGTGGTGTTGGCTCCGTCAGCAGCCTTCTTCGTAGGGAGGTCAATCTTCTTGTCCTTGTAGCTAACTACGCCACGAAGTTCAAGATAGCACTTCTCCATACCCTTCTCATAAGTGAAGTGAACCTTCTTTGTCACCGTTGCGCCTGCAGTAGGAACAACCTCGTAGTTGTCTTTCACTTTCTCGCCCTGGAACATAAAAGGCTCCATAGCCTGCTCACCGCCGTCGAAAACGATTACAGGAGTGACAGCGAGAATTGCCTTCGGATGGAAGTAATCCTTCGGATAAGTTACAGAGACTGTGGCGTCGATGTTGCCGGCCACAACTTCAAGAACGGCAGGATCGCACTTTACGATCACATTCTCTGCCTGTTCCGCCATCTTCTCAGGGGAGCTGCAGGCTACTGCTGCAAGTCCGAGAGCGATAGCCAAGAATTTGATGCTCTTTTTCATTGTTTATGAATTTAAAATAAGGTTTATAAAAAATATCTTTCCTATGCCCCGCCACGTCACGGAGCCAATTCGGCGCAAATATAACCAATTTTCGTTACAAATCAGCAGTCGGTGACGGACAGAACGACATTATATACAAAAATAATGCTCAAAGCGTTTTTTTTCTTAACTTTGCCCGATACTTTGTCCGAAATATGAACGCGAACGAACTTCAGTCACTAAAGAACAAATACGACATCGTCGGCAATGATCCGGCGCTCAACAGGGCGCTCGAAATCGCTGTGGCGGTGGCTCCGACAGACATCACCGTGCTCATAACGGGAGAGAGCGGAGTCGGAAAGGAAAACATACCGAGAATCATACATCAGAACAGCAGGAGAAGAACCGGAAAATATTTCGCCGTGAACTGCGGGGCGATACCGGAGGGAACCGTGGATTCTGAACTCTTCGGACACGAGAAGGGATCGTTCACCGGCGCCATCGACACCCGTAAGGGCTACTTCGAAGAGGCCGATGGCGGCACACTCTTCCTCGACGAGATCGGAGAACTCCCGCTGGCATCGCAGGCAAAACTTTTGAGGGTACTCCAGTCCGGCGAGTTCATCCGAGTGGGATCATCGAAGGTGCTGAAGACCGACGTGAGGGTGGTGGCCGCGACGAACGTCAACCTCATCCACGCCGTCTCGAAGGGCAAGTTCCGCGAGGATTTGTTTTACAGACTCAACGCAGTGACCATAATGATGCCGTCCCTGCGCGAGCGTCCGGGAGACATCCATCTGCTGTTCAGGAAGTTCGCCACAGACTTTGCTGACAAATACGGGGTCGCGAGGGTCGTCCTCACGGAAGATGCCGTCATCGCCCTGAAAAAATACCGCTGGCCCGGCAACATCCGTCAGCTCAAGAACGTGGCGGAAACCGTCTCCGCAATCGAGTCCGCAAAATGTCCATCCCGCGCAGACAAGTGCGAGGTGAATGCCGAGACCCTGCGCCAGTACCTTCCGAATCAGGACGAGAACCTGCTTCCGGCCACTGTTGAGAAGGGACAGGACACGTTTAGGAATCCGGAGGAAAGGGAGGCCATCATACGAGCCATCTACCAGCTACGACAGGACGTTGACTACCTCAAGGGCGTGATTCTCAAGGGAGGAGCCGTGCAGCAGACCGCACCGGCGCTCGCCTCGCCGCAAGACCCTCTTGACATCACCGAGAACGGGAACGACGCACCGATGCGCCATGACTTCAGCCAGCCGGAGTTAGGAAACCATGGGTTCGGGACCCACGACGGAATGTCTCATAGGTGGAACTCTCCTGTCGGAGGACCAATGCAGGACGATATGGAACCTGAGGAGCAGGGACTCGTGGAGGACGCAAACCAAGACATATCCCTAAAGAAACTCAGCATGGAACTGATTGAAAAGGCTCTCAAGAAGCACGACGGCAACCGGAAGGCGGCCGCAGCGGAGCTCGGAATTTCGGAACGCACGCTCTACAGAAAAATAAAGCAGCAGAACTCATAGGGCGGCTGCGGGTATAATCCCGGAACGCATAAGAACACCATATTTTATGAAGAAGCATACATATAATATAATAGTTCTCGCGATGCTCGTCATCTTCATGACGTCCTGCGGCATATATTCCTTCACCGGGACGTCGATACAGCCGGACGTGAAGACAGTGAACATCGAATATTTCGAATACAAGGCCCTCAAGGTCAACCCTACGCTCGCGAACGATCTCACAGAGGCGATGAAGGACAAGTTCCGCAAACTGACGAAACTCGAACAGGTGGACGGTGACGCGGATCTCACGATTGCCGGCGAGATTACGGGCTACGACGTGAAGGCGACGTCGGTGTCGGCCAACGAGCAGGCGGCAATGAACCGTCTGACGGTGAACGTGAAGATATATTTCACGAACAAGAAATATCCGGAAGATGATTTTGAGAAATCGTTCTCGGCATACGCAGACTTCTCTGCAGACCAGATGCTCGACGCCGTAGAAGGCGACCTCATTTCCGGCTCGGACGGAATTCTCGACAAGCTCTGCGAGGACATTTTCAACGCAACTGTTGCTAACTGGTAGGATTATGGCAGAGGGAACGATTGATTTAAAGAAGCTTACGGTCGAGGAACTATCGGGGGTGGTGAGCATCTACCCGTGGTTCGGGGCTGCAAGAAAGGAACTGTGCGAAAGAATGACTGCGGTCGCGGGGACGGAAGCGCGCGGAGGGAAATTGTTTGCTGATGCCGCGCTCTACATTCCGTGCAGGAAGAAGCTTTCAGACCTTCTTGCCGGAGGGACTGCCCGGAAATATACGGATGAGGACGTCGACAGGCTGATCCGGAAACATCTCGAAGAGGAAAGTGCCGCCGCACAGTCGCATGAGCCGAGCGGAAACAGGGAGACAGGCTACCATAGGGACGTACACATCGCGGGAGGCGACTATTTCTCACAGGCGGACTATGAGGGCGTGCGCCGTAAGGACGACAACCTTTTCAGAAATATAGGCTCGGCTTCAGACGGTCACGCGAAAGGAGACCAACAGATGGTGCCGCATCTGGGATTCTACACCCAGACCTTGGCCGAAATCTATGCCGAACAGGGCTATTTTGACCAGGCGAAACAAATTTATTCCCAACTAATTTTGGCATATCCGGAAAAAAGTGCTTACTTTGCATCCCTTATTGAAAAATTGGGCTGAGCAATCAACCGGACACACAAATAAGAATATTAAAAAGTATTAAATAATGAAAGCATTATTCATAATCCTGACAGTGCTTGTCATCCTTGCAAGCATCCTGCTCACAATCGTTGTCCTTCTCCAGAACAGCAAGGGAGGCGGACTCGCAAGCAACTTCACGACCGGAAACCAGACCTTCGGAGTACGTCAGACAGCTGACATGCTCGAAAAAATCACTTGGGGTCTCGTTGCATTCATCTTTGTTGTGTCCGTGATCACCACATTCATCCCGCACATCAACCAGAGCGGCAACATCACCGATCAGATCAACACTGAGGTTGCTGCACCTGCTCCGGACTTCAACGGAGAGGCTGCCGACACAACTCAGGCAAACTAATCGTCCCGACTGGCCGCACTGACGGTCAAAAAGGCAGATAATAAAATAGTCTTCCAGATGCTCTCAAAGGCGTCTGGAAGATTTTTGTGTATACAACTCTGCCAAAATGTCAGCCATTCTTTCCAACGGAATATCTTTTGACGACGAGTATAACGCAGCAGATGGCTGCATTAGTAACGAGATACAAAATTGTCTAATGTAGTCAGATGCAAGGCTTGCGAGAAGTCAAAACCGCAGCAACCTGATGGTTGTGAGGATTTTGACGACGAGTATAACGCAGCAGATGGCTGCATTAAACAATTTTGATATGGAGAATAAATACGAAAACTTACAAAAATTCGCCATCAACCTCAATGAGAGGGCAGCTCAAGGCAAGCTTGACCCTGTCATCGGGCGAGACGAGGAAATACGAAGGGTCCTTCAGATATTGAGCCGAAGAACAAAGAATAACCCTATTCTTGTGGGTGAGCCGGGTGTCGGTAAGACCGCCATTTCGGAAGGCATCGCACAGAAAATTGTGGACGGTAATGTCCCGGAAAACCTGAAGAACAGAATCATCTACTCCCTTGACCTGGGCGCCGTAATCGCCGGTGCGAAATATCAGGGAGAGTTTGAGGAAAGGCTTAAAGCCATCGTGAAGGAAGTTATCGACAGCGACGGGGAGGTTATCCTCTTCATCGATGAGATTCACACTCTGGTGGGTGCAGGCAGAAGTTCAGGTGCGATGGATGCTTCCAACATCCTGAAACCGGCTCTTGCACGAGGCGAACTGAGAACCATCGGTTCAACCACACTCGACGAGTATCAGAAATACTTCGAGACCGACAAGGCACTGGAAAGACGATTCCAGATGGTTATGGTGGACGAGCCTACGCCTGCCGAGTCAATATCCATCCTTCGTGGCTTGAAGGAGAAATATGAGAACCACCATAAGGTGAGGATTGAGGATGACGCGCTGATTTCAGCCGTAGAGCTGTCCCACAGGTACATCACCTCAAGGTTTCTTCCGGACAAGGCCATTGACCTCGTGGATGAGGCTGCCGCAAAGCTTCGTCTTGAGATGAACTCCGTGCCGGAGCCGATTGCCGAGCTGGACAGCAAAATCAAACAGCTGGAAATCGAGAAGGAAGCCGTAAAACACGAGGGCGTGTCCCTTAAACTCGACAAGATTGAGTCCGACCTCGCTGAGGCCCGCAAGCAGCACGCTGAGCTTCAGAAGAGGTGGGATGCCGAAAAGGGCATACTCAACGAAATCCAGTCCGACAGGGCTCAGATTGAAGATCTTAAGGTTCAGGCCGCCGCTGCGGAAAGGGCCGGTGACTACGGAAAGGTTGCTGAAATCCGCTACGGAAAGATGGCTAACCTCAAGCAGAGGGTCAGCGAATTGGAAGCCAAGAAGAATGCCATCAAGGATCCTATCCTTAATGAGGCAGTGACGCCTTCTGACATCGCCGAGATTGTGGCAAGGTGGACGGGCATCCCTGTAAACCGTATGCTCGAAAGCGAGAGGGAGAAACTCCTCAGGATGGAGGACGAACTCCACAAGAGGGTCATCGGACAGAATCAGGCAATCAAAGCCGTTTCCGACGCCGTGCGCCGTTCAAGGGCGGGACTGCAGAACGAGAAGAGACCGATTGGTTCGTTTATGTTCCTCGGAACCACAGGTGTGGGCAAAACCGAACTTGCAAAGAGCCTGGCGGAGTTCTTGTTCAATGACGAGAATATGATTACGAGGATTGATATGTCTGAGTATCAGGAGCGTCACTCTGTGAGCCGTCTTGTCGGTGCGCCTCCGGGATATGTGGGCTACGATGAGGGCGGTCAGCTGACCGAAGCCGTCAGAAGGAAACCATATTCGGTTATTCTTTTGGACGAAATCGAGAAAGCGCACCCGGATGTATTCAACATCCTCCTTCAGGTGCTGGACGACGGTCGTCTGACCGACAACAAGGGCCGTACAGTGGATTTCAAGAATACCATCCTTATTATGACCTCCAACGCGACTGAGGAGCAGCTCAAGGCGACGATGAGGCCGGAGTTCCTCAACAGGATTGACGAAATCATCACTTTCCAGCAGCTCACCAAGGACGATATCCGCGAGATTCTGCATCTCCAGATGGACGCTCTCCGCAGAAAGCTGGACGAAAACGGGGTCGGCATCAAGTTCACCGAAGCATTCGAGGACTATATGACAACCGAGGGTTATGATCCTGCCTACGGTGCAAGACCTATCAAACGTCTGATGCAGAGGGAGCTCGTAAACCTCATAGCCAAGGCCATCTTGGAAGGCAAGGTGACACGTGGCTCGACTGTGAGTGTGGATGTGAAGGACGGACAGGTCATCATTGGCGAAATCGCCTAAAAAGCGGATTGCCGCGTGATTTAAAAAGCGCGGGCGGCACTAACTCGGAAATCGCCGGGAATCAGCAATGGTTCCCGGCGATTTTTTGTATCATCTTTTGATTCATCAATTGCTCACCCATAGACCTTCCGTTTGCGGAAATGCCCTCATCAAAGAGCACAGCCGGCATTTCCTTGATACAATTGTCAATACTTGTCATAATCGCATAATTTATCGCAAAAGTTTCTTCATCTCCTCTTCGTCCGGAAGGACTTCTTTCAGTTGTGCCTGACTTGACTTGTAAGTTGCGACACCCATAGGTTTAGCGTAGTCCTGAAGGACATATTCTACATAAGCACGGTCGGCATCCTTGCACAGTACAATTCCGACGGATGGGTTTTCCCCTTCAATACGTTCCTCATCGTCGAGGACTCGTAGGTAGGCGGCAAGCTGTCCGAGGTACGCCGGCTTAAAAGAGCCTTTCTTGAGCTCAATAACAACCAAAGACCTCAGGACTCGATTAAAGAACAGCAGATCGACCCAATGGTCATGTCCAAGTTTGTCATAGTGAACTTGATTGCCAAGATATGAGAATCCACGCCCGAAGGTCATGATGAAGTTCTTGATATTATGAACTATATCATTCTCTAACACACGCTCGTCAATATCCTCATCCCTTTCGCCCAACTGTTCGACATTGATGTAGTCCAACAGATACTCGTCCTTGAACATCTGTATTGCCTGAAATGCCCGCTTATAGTCCGGGATAGTCACCTCAAAGTTATTTGGCATCTTGCCTTGATTATGGTAGGCATCCGCTGCTATTTGTCGTTCGAGCGCATCATGACTCAATTTTTGATCTGCGCAAAGTTGGATGTAGAACTTGCGTTCGTCAACTGGTTTTACTTTTGACAAAATCAGAATATGGTGTGAAAAGCCAATGCTGAAGAAGGCTACAATGGGAATATCGTCCAACAGTAACGGGCTCATAGAAAAACCTTTTTCTTTTTTGGCAGACACGTCTGCCAAATCGTCGTCAGAAGTTAATTTGGCAGATGCGTCTGCCAAATTTGTATCTAAACAAATCCATTCTTCGTAGAAAGTTCTCATATTCCGAAGGTTGCGAGGAGAGAAGCCCCTAAGCCCAGGAATCTCAATGCTGAGTTGACGGCTTATTGTTGATATTGCGTCCTTTCCCCAGCAACCCTCACGACTGTTATTAGATATATATCGTCCAATCCCATAGTACAAAGCCAATTGTTCCTGATTTATACTCTTCAAAGCTTTAGCCTGACTCTGTAAAATAGCTGTCTTAATCTGTTTAACAGCCTCATTATACTGTGTGGAGAGTTTCTCTTTCATACGCATCATTATTCTATTCGTCAACTACGGATAACAAATTTACACATTTTCTACATTCCGGAAACATTGCCTATGATTTTATATCAACTTATTGCATACAACGCAGTTCGATACTCAATACCATAAAGTGTCTTGTCCTTTTTCGAAAATATTTTCTAACTTTGTGACGCTGAGCAATCAGCACATAAATATTGAAAGTGTTTTCGGACATCCTTCCAAGAAAATGTGGCAATTTTCAAAAGAGAAAGGACGCCGGCAGGCATACGCAACTGCCAACCAAGTAGCCGTACTTACATACTGGAACATCGGGAAGCGTATAGTCGAAGAGGAACAGAATGGCGAAGTACGTGCACAGTATGGCACACGGCTGATTAAGAATCTGGCAGAACAGCTGGTGCCTCTATATGGAAGTACATTCAGCAAGAGGAATCTGGATTATTTCAGACAGTTCTATCTGAATTTCAATGATTTGAAGATTGTGAACGCGTGCGTTCACAATCTGACATGGACACCTTTCCGTACAATTCTGCAAGTGGCAGACCCTAAAGCCAGAGAATGGTACGCGAAAGAGGCTTCAGAACAAATGTGGAGTTATAGGACACTTAGTCGTAATATCGGGACACAATACTATGGCCGTCGTATGGCCTGTGCCCGTGAAGGATTGGCGCTGCCGGCTCCGGAGATAGAGGCCGATGACCCATTGGAATATATAAAGAGCCCTGTTGTCGCTGAATTTCTGGGATTCAGAAAAGACAGCAAATATGACGAAAGTCAGCTAGAACAGGCTCTAATAGACCATCTGCAACAGTTCATAATGGAATTGGGACGCGGTTTTGCTTTTGTTGACAGGCAGAAACACATGACGACGGATACACATCGACCTCGTGTTCTACAACATCAAATTGAAACGCTATGTACTGTTCGAACTAAAAACACATCCGCTGACACACGCTGATGTCGGACAACTGGATATGTATGTAAGGATGTATGATGCCCTTGTAAAAGACGACAGTGACAACCCGACAATAGGCATATTACTTTGCACCGAGACTGATAAAGTTCTTGCAAGATATTCTGTCCTTAACGGAAGTGAACAACTTTTTGCCGCCAAATATATGGCATATATGCCCACCGAGGAAGAACTGCGCAATGAGATTGAGCAGCAAAAACGATTCTTTCTGGAACAGCACGGTGCAACAATAAATGACTGCTTATGACAACGAAAATGTACGGATTCAGGGATACTCTCTGCCATATAAAATTAGGGGATTTTGCATAGAAACGCCGTTAAAAAATTGGGGATTTCGACGATTGGGGGATTATGATTTTTCTGACTTTGCAAAATGAGAGTATATCGCGGAACAACAATGATTGTCGAGCATCCGTTGGTTAATGTGGAATTGCGAATGGCCTATCTTGTTGATGACATCGTGATGGAAGCCAAGAAATGATGGGGCCGACTAAAAAGTCCCGAAGGGACCGCGCCGGGGCGCGAGATACCCCTAAT
>ENA-OUQC01000181-OUQC01000181.1-human-gut-metagenome-genome-assembly--contig:-NODE-181-length-57676-cov-10.954930_pt1 | contig 57676 bp, 55 predicted proteins | sample MGYA00237942_ERZ548815 | MGnify/ENA primary metagenome ERZ548815 (study PRJEB26490, sample SAMN05194722) | human gut metagenome | biome: terrestrial biome; feature: human-associated habitat; material...
GCTGATTTTCAGAAGGTTACAAGGATGGCGAAAAATGGCTGTCAAAGTCAGGAAAAGTATAGCAGAGGGAACCGGCAATCCATACTGCCCCGAAGGCTACCGCACCCCGAATCAGACAGAGGCCGCCATAATGCGTTACTATATGACCACCGACGGGACTGCTGATTTCTACAAAACAATGACAAGGACATATTGGTCTTTTGGTCCATTTGGAAACAATGTAAAGAACCAAGGGAAATATGGTTTTGTCGTAAGCAGTGTCGTCACCGTGAATAATGAAAATGCCAATAAGGTCCGCTGTGTCCGCGATCTCAGGGTGAACTGACGGGAAGATTTATTATTCCACCCGCATGGTGCGGGCAGGGTCGATGCGGGAGATGAACATTGACGGGAGGAGAAGAAGGAGCATTATGACGGCAAAGGAAAGCGCGTCCGCCACGAAAATCTGGAGCCAGTCTATGTGGATCGGGACAAACGAGACAAAGTAGTTCTCGGGACTGAGTTTCAGAAGGTGGGTGTATTTCTGAATCAGGCACAGTCCGAGCGCAGCCACATTTCCAACAGCCATCCCCTTGCCGACAAGCACCGCAGAACTCCGGAGGAATATAGACGCAATCCCGCGATCCTTCATTCCGAGAGCCTTCAGCAGCCCGATTGTCGGCACATTCTCGAACAGGAGTATCAGCAGCCCCGAAATCATGTTGAATCCGGCAACTATTGTCATCAGAACCAGCACCACAAGCACATTGAAGTCGATGAGATTCAGCCAGTCGAACAGCTGAGGGAAACTCTGCACCACCGAACTCACGATTACAGTCGGCTCATCCTCGGAAGAATGTGAGAACACCTCAGCGCCTATATCAATCGCCGCCTGACGTATATTTTCCTCACTGCGACAGCCCTCCTTCAGCGACACCTCAAGAGCAGAGACGTCACTTCCCTTCCAGCCGTTAATCCGGCGCATGGTCTGCAAATCCGTATAGACAATCAGTTTGTCCTCCGAAGACAGGATTCCGTCATAGACCGACTCCACCCTGAACTTTCTGGCTATGACCTTCTCCCCGACAAAATACGCCGCAATGTCCTCACCCACACCGATTTTCAGCATGGATGCAAGCTGTGACGGCACCGAAACGGACAGGGCCGACGAGTCGCTCTTCCTATAGTCCTCAACGCCCTTGAAGAGCACCCCATGAATCAGATCGCCCTCCTTGACTATTCCGGCGCGGACAATTGTTCCTCTGACAGATTTCACGCAGTCAAGTTCCATAACAGCTGGCAGAAACGCCGGTTCGGAAGGAATCGGCTCGGACTCTCCCATATAGTTCTGGTTCAGAGGCGTGAGAGTCACATCCCCGCAAAGTTCGCTCAGCCCGTCGCGAATTTCGCTCCGGAAACCGGAAGACACCGCCACCGCCACAATCATCACGAGGAAGCTGACGGCTACGCAAACCGAAGCCATCCTCCCTCTGAACTGAATCCTGCGAGATATGAATCCACTGACCATAGACGGCAAAGTTAAGAAAAAAGAATTAACCGCCCCGACGCCGACCCTACTGGGCAACAAAGCGGTAGGTTATTTCGCCCACTTGCGAGGCTGGAGCGGAAGCCGATGCGCTGAAACGCGAGGTGCGTGCCGCTCTAATTGCAGACTTGCGCAGGCACTCGTCAGGGCTTGAAACAGCCTCCACGACCTTTGCAGCGACAACGGTGCCGCTGTTGTTGACCTTTATGAGCACAGTCACGTCCCCGCCATTGTAACACTTGTAGGCAGGAATAGGGAGCGTGCTGGCCTTGCGCCCGTCAAGCGTCCAACTGAGCACAGACGGTCCGGAATACTGCCGGTTGTCCCTCTTTTTCTCTTCCCGTGGATTTGTCCTGCTCATGTCCACGGTCTCGTCCCTGGCATCTTCCTGACGGGAGTCCTGTCCCTTGAGGTCACGCTGCAGCCTTTCGTTCTCACGGTAGAGTTCCTCGGCATCCGTGTTGCGGTCGTCCTTCAGAGGGGCGCTGCGGTCGACGGTGACATTACGCACCGGTGTACCGGCAGAACTGCCGCTGATAAGCTCGTCCAGACGGCGGCTGATGCTTTCCTTGAAGTCCGCCTCCTTTTCCAGTCTCTCGGTCTCTTCCTGTTTGGAGAAATCCATCAGAAAACTCGTGTCCCCCTTCAGCTGCGAGCCAATCTGCACAGCAAGCAAAACAATAATCACCGTGAGATGGAATATCACGGTGATGTATAACCCTGCCTTGTCTTCCGAATTCATCCGTCGCATGGCAGGCCTCCTGTTAATGGCTGGAATTGAGCGATTTCTCGATTGTCGCAGCGATAACGTCGATTGCCACCTTGTTGTGACCTCCCTGTGGGATAATCACGTCTGCATACCTCTTGCTCGGCTCTATAAACTGGAGGAACATCGGCTTTACCGTGCGCGAATAGCGCTGAATCACGGTCTCCACGGTTTTTCCGCGTTCGATGATGTCCCGTGCCATCACGCGCATCAGTCTGTCATCATCGTCAGCATCGACGAAAATCTTGATGTCCATCTGATCCCTGAGTTCGGCACAGCAGAAAATCAGAATGCCCTCCACAATTATGACCTCAGCCGGGTTTACGGTGATGGTCTCGGTCTTGCTCCGCGAGCAGGTGATGTAGGAATAGACCGGCTGTTCGATAGACCTGCCGGCCTTGAGCTCCTTAAGATGACGGACAAGAAGGTCAAAGTCAATTGAGTCCGGATGGTCGAAGTTCACCTTCTGGCGCTCCTCCATCGGAAGATGGCTGGAATCCTTGTAGTAGGAGTCCTGAGGGATTACCACGACCCTCTCTTTCAACTGATCCGTGAGTGCCTTCACCACCGTTGTCTTTCCCGAACCGGATCCCCCGGCAATTCCGATTATCAACATATCTATGCGTTTTGTGTTGTATTATTCTAATACTCAGCGTTCTTCGGAGTTCTTGGGAACGGAATCACATCTCGGATGTTGGCCATGCCAGTCACGAAAAGGAGCAGTCTCTCGAAGCCGAGTCCGAATCCGCTGTGAGGAGCCGACCCGAAACGACGCGTGTCAAGATACCACTCAAGCGACTCGCGGCTCATTCCGAGCTCGTCGATGCGGGCATTAAGTTTCTCAAGCGACGCCTCCCTCTCCGAGCCACCGATGATTTCGCCGATCTTCGGGAAGAGAACGTCCATTCCGCGAACGGTCTTCCCGTCCTCGTTCTGCTTCATGTAGAATGCCTTGATGTCCTTAGGATAGTCCGTAAGGATAACCGGCCTGCCGAAATGTTTCTCCACAAGATATCTCTCATGCTCTGACTGCAAGTCCACACCCCAATAGACAGGGAACTCGAATTTCTCTCCAGACTCTTCGAGAATCTTTATTCCCTCGGTGTAGGTAAGGCGCACGAAATCTGTCTTGACAACGTTCTGGAGCCTTTCGATGAGTTCCTTGTCATACATGTCATTCAAGAACTTGAGGTCATCCATACAGTGGTCGAGGGCATACTGAATCAGAGACTTGATGAAGTCCTCCGCCAAATCCATGTTGTCGTTCACGTCATAGAACGCCATCTCCGGCTCAATCATCCAGAACTCGGCAAGGTGACGCGGAGTGTTGGAGTTCTCGGCACGGAACGTCGGTCCGAAAGTGTAGACCTCTCCAAGAGCCATCGCTCCGAGCTCGCCTTCAAGCTGTCCGCTGACGGTGAGGCTGGTGTGGCGTCCGAAAAAGTCCTGACTATAGTCAACCTTCCCGTCCGGAGTGCGCGGAGGGTTCTCCATGTCAAGGGTCGTCACCTGAAACATCTGGCCGGCTCCCTCGCAGTCAGAGGCCGTGATGAGCGGAGTGTGGAGATAGACAAAACCCTTGCTGTTGAAGTAGTTGTGGATGGCGTAGGCCATCGCGTGACGTATTCTCAGAACCGCGCCGAAAGTGTTGGTCCTTGGACGGAGATGAGCGATTTCGCGGAGGAACTCAAGGGAATGTCCCTTCTTCTGAAGCGGATAGGTATCCGGATCAGCCTCGCCGTAAAGCTCAATTTCCTTTGCCTGAATCTCAACGGCCTGACCGCTGCCAAGCGAAGCGACAAGTTCGCCTGTCACTCCGATGCACGCGCCCGTCGTAATCCTCTTGAGAAGATTCTCGTCAAAAGCCGCGAGATCTACGACAATCTGAATATTATTTATCGTGGACCCGTCGTTAAGAGCGATGAAGTTGATTTTCTTGTTTCCTCTCTTTGTCCTGACCCATCCTTTTGCCAGAACAGTTTTGCCGGGCTCGCTTGCAAGCAAATCCTTGACCTTGGTTCTGATGATTTTTTCCATTTCCGTAAATATTATGTCCGGCCATCCTCCGGTCAGACTAAAAATCTTACAAAGATACTAAGAATCTGTTTAAATTTTTCTCACATTTATTTTATGTTCGTTCTTTTGGTGTCTTTTTGGCCATATTTTCTCATTTTGCTCGTCATTTAGCACAGCTAAACTCCTCTCAAAACGAAAAAATCTGACTCAAAAATACATCTCAAAATAACAGAACAAAAAATCTAAACAGCTTCTATCCCGCACTACTTTTTCAAAAAAAAGAGAGGCTGTTTTGATTTTTTTCAAAGACAGCCTCCCTTTTCAGGATTATTTCCTGGTGCAGAGTATCCTCTCCTTAATCTGCGAGTTCTCGTAGAATCCGGTGAACTTCTCCGCATTCTTTCCAATCGCATAGATAGGAACCGGACATCCGGTGTGACCATGAGTACCCCAGTTGACATGTCCCTGTATGTTAAGTTCACGGTTAGCCTCGTCTGTCAGAGTCGAGTCATCATGAGAGCATCCCTCCCAATACTTGTCAAGGACAGCCCAGTTGGTTCTGTAGCTTTTTGTTCCGAATGTGAATCCTCCGGTCTCGTGGTCGGCCGTGACGAGTATAAGAGTCTCGTCCGGATGCTTGAGATAGAAAGCATAAGCCTCGGCAACTGCCTTGTCGAGCAGTTTGACGCTCTCTATCACGCGCATTGTGCGGTTACTGTGCGATGCCCAGTCGATGTAGCCTTGCTCGCACATGATGAAGAACGGCTTGTCTTCATCAAGGACACCAAGGCAGGCCTTGACGAAATCCGGTGCCTGCATTCCCTCTCCGGACATGCTGAGGTCGTAGTTCTTGTTCTGGTCGGCAGCATCGAAGTCGGATGTCTCCTCAGGAGCTGGTGGGAGAAGCACCTTTGTGCGGGCTGTCGAGGCGGTCAGTGCATCAAGACCGAAGCAGACCTGCGTATTGCCGTCCGCCTCAATGAGCTTCACTACGTCTTCCTTATCGTGCTTCTTTCCGTAACGATCAATGAGTTCAGAGCCGCCAAGAAAGTCAAATCCACAGGTGGAAATTTCCTGTGCTATCTCATAATACTGGTTGCGCTTGTCGACGTGTGCATAGAAAACCGCCGGAGTTGCATGGTTTACAGGCCCATCGGACATGATCCCGATCTGATAGCCGGCGTCCTTGAGCTCGTATGCCACCGATCTCATCGGAGACCCGTCGATGGCTGTGCCAATGCGTCCGGTATTCGTCTTCTGTCCGCATGAAATTGCGGAGCCCGCCGCCGCCGAGTCAGTCACGCCACTGTCGGCGCAGTAGGTTCGGGTCAGACCGACAACCGGGAACTGGGTGAATGTGAGGTAACCACCTCCATAGCACGAGTCCTGATAGGCAAGGAAAGAATCCGTGGCAGCCACATGGGCAAGTCCCATTCCATCCCCGATAAAGAGAAAAACATACTTCGGAACGCTCTCCGTGCGCTGCTTCTTCAGCGAGAAAACGGTGGCGACAGTTGCCGCTGCAATGAGCACCGCGGCAATGATTATTGATACTTTTCTTTTGTTCATTGTTTGATGATTACTAAAAAAGGATGTCCCAATCGTTTTTCTCTCAGGACATCCCTTCTGCATTTAAAGTACTGTCTATTTCTCAGCCTTTCTTGCCGAATACATGATCTTCAGCGCGGAGCATCTTCTGAGCTCCTGCTTCACATCCGTTACAATACCCATTGTCGTGTTCTCGTCAGCTCTGATGGCGACCGTCATGAACGCCCTGTCGGCCTCGCTCTTGGAGTCACGCTCCGAAGCGATGAAGTCACGGATGTCGTCCACGGTCTTGAAGGAATCGTTAAGCTGGATTCGCGAGTCAGTACCGAACTGCGACTGGAGATGCTTCACCGGCGTACCTATATTAATATAGGATGCGAGGTCCTTTCTTTCCAGTTTCACAACCTCGGAAGCCTCCGGAAGTTTCACGATGACCTTGTTCTCCGTCTTGCGGAGGTTGGTCGTCACCATGAAGAAGAACAGGAACATGAACACGATATCTGACGTTGATGACGTGCTGGCCATCGGCGTCGTTTTCTTACCGTCTTTTCTAAATTTTGACATATCCTTCTCTCCTATCTTTTTGAAACATCCTTAGGCTCTGCCTCGGAAATCTTCTGAGGCACCGCTTCACGCACGATTTTCTGCTGATCCTCGGTGAGCCTGTCGTAAGGCTTGCCGTAGTTTGCGCGGGAGAAATCGTTACGAATCTCGTTGATTGCCTTCACCAGCTCATTCTGAACCGCAATGTAGGCCTGGTAGCTTGTACCGCGGTCGTTCTGAAGAGAAATCACACCTTCGGAAACAGGGTATTCGCCATATCCCTCGATGTCCTTGATTTTCTTCTCCGGCAACTTAGGGTCGTCGGTCGGGTTGGTAAGGAATTCCTTGATCTTGTCTTTCAGCTGGCTGACTTCCATTGCTTCATTTCCGGCGAAAAGCCTGTCCGCAGAGTTGATCTTCACAATGATGATGTTGCGTCGATTGACCTTCTGGTCCTCTGCCTTCTGGTTCTCCGCAGGCATAGGCGGGAGGCGGCGCTGCAGTCCGGAATCCTGATTCATTGTCGTGGTCATCAGGAAGTAGCACAGCAGCAGGAACGCGATGTCCGCCGTGGAGCTTGAATTTATTTCTGGAGTCTTTTTGCTGGCCATAGTTGTAATTATTTGTTACGTACTGCGTTAACCACCGTTCCTACAAGAATTGCCACAACAGCGGCACCGCAGCAGAAGTAGGTGACATTAAGAATTGTGTCGGTAAACTTAAGCATCCCGGCAGAAGTCTGGATGCTAGTGCCGACAGCCTCCGTTCCCGGAGCCAACAGGTACGCTATGCCGACGATTACCGCAGCGACAACCAAGCCGACACCCATCTTGATGAGTCCCTTCGGGTTCTGCTTTATCGTGAAGTAGAGTCCGAGGCAGATAACGGCGAGGATAGCCACGACAACCAGAGCATACGCGCAGTAAAGCAGGATGTCAGTCGCGAGACCGTCGTTCGACACGAAGCCGTAAACGAAACCGAATACAGCCAGAAGAACGCCGATTGCGAGGAGAACCCACTCTACGATTTTTATGATTTTTGCGTACATTTTATTCTGATTTATTTGTTCTGATATTTAACCAAGATGTCAACGAGGTCAATTGAGGCATCCTCCATTTCGATGGTGCGCTTCTCAATCTGAGAAAGAATATAGTTGTAGAACACCTGAAGAATAAGGGCTACGATCAAACCGCCGACGGTGGTGATGAGGGCGACTTTCATACCTCCTGCGACAATGTTAGGAGAAATGTCACCAGCTGCCTGAATTGCATCGAATGCCTGGATCATACCGATGACGGTACCGAGGAATCCGAGAGAAGGGGCAATCGCGATGAAAAGGGAAATCCAGCTCAGACCGCTTTCCATGAGGCTCATCTGAATTGAACCATAGGAAACGACTGTCTTCTCAACGACCTCAATTCCCTGATCCATACGGAGGAAACCCTGGTAGAAAATGCTTGCTACCGGACCGCGTGTGTTGCGGCAAAGTTCCTTGGCTGCCTCAACGCCACCTTCCTCAAGAGCCTTCTCGATGCCTTCAAGAAGCTTCTTGGTGTTGGTCTTTGAGAATGCGAGGTAGAGGATACGCTCGATTGCGATTGCAAGACCGAGGATAAGGCAGAGGATGATGGCTGCCATGAACTCAGGACCACCTTCAATGAATTTGGTCTTGATTGCCTGGTGAAGAGGAACTTCTTCCTGGGCTGCAGTCAATTCAGCGAGAGAAGTCACCTGAGTCGGAGCTGCGGCAACCTCTTCGGTAGATGCAGCGTCAGCTGCCTGATCCTGAGCTGATGCGAACTGTGCAGAAAAGGCCATCAAGCCAATAGCTGCCAAAAACATGAAAATTTTTTTCATAACTGTTTTTTGATAATTAATACTATTAAATTGTTTGTTTTTCGTTAAAATATGTAATTTCTCCGAGTCACGGAGCGCGTCGCCGCACTGCCAAAACCTTAAAAATCGGTGCAATTTAGCAATAAAAAATCATACAAAAAAATATTTACACGATATTTGAGCCGGCAGAATCAAAAAGCAATCGCAATTTACGACAATAAGCCGGCATCACAGCGTAATCTCTCCACGAAGGCTACTTTCCAGCGATTCCTCCACTTCGGCATTGTCGGAATTCTCCCCGAGCAGGACAAAGAGCTTGGCCAGCGCACTCTCGGTCGTGCTGTCATAACCGTTTCGCACCCCGGCTTTCTTCAGGCACTTCCCCGTAGCATACAGGTCCATGTTCACCGCCCCGGAAGGGCACTGCGTCACGTTAAGGAGCACCTTCCCCATCGAATGTGCCTCCCGAACCACCGAGAGGAACCAGTCCGCAGAGGGAGCATTGCCGGAGCCGTAGGTCTCGATGATGACGGCCCGCGTCTCCGCACCGCACAGAATGTTTCTTACCACCTGCACCGTGATTCCGGGATGAATCTTCAGAATGGAAACTCGCGTGTCGAGCCTCTTGTGAAAGACGGGACGTGCGTTCCAGTCATAAGGCTTCAGAATCAGCCGAGAATTATAGCGTATGTTGATTCCGGCCTCGGCAAGCGGTGGAATGTTCTCACTGCAAAAGGCCTTGAAGTTATCCGAGCTCATTTTTGTCGTGCGGTTACCCCTCATCAGAAGATTGTCGAAATAGACGCAGACCTCCGGCACAATAGCGTGACCGTCGGCGTCCCTCGCGGAAGCGATCTCCACTGCGGATATGAGGTTTTCTTTTCCGTCCGTTCTCGGCACTCCGATAGGCAGCTGGCTTCCGGTGAATATGACAGGCTTGGTAAGTCCCTCTATCATAAAGCTGAGCGCAGACGCCGAGTAGGACATCGTGTCGGTGCCGTGAAGAATCACAAAACCGTCGTATTCGTCATACTTGTCGTCTATAAGATCCGCTAGTTTCAGCCACATCGACGGTTCGACGTCAGAAGAGTCGATTATCGGACTGAAGGAATACGAGTCTATCCTGCAGGCAAACTTCGCGAGTTCAGGAACCTCGTCCAATATCTGGCTGAAGTTGAACGGCTTGAGCGTATTGTCCGTAGGATCAGACTTCATTCCTATCGTGCCTCCGGTGTAGATTATAAGTATGGATGATTTTCTCTTCTTCATATTTAATGGTATGATTATGAGCTTTACGAATGTCGCCGCAAGTGGATATGCCTATATTCCGAAGAGCCTTTCGGCGTTTTCCGTCGTCACGCACGCAACGTCTTCGAGAGGGACGCCCTTCAGAGAAGACAGTTTATCCGCTATTATCGGGATATATGCACTTTCGTTCCGCGTTCCGCGATATGGTGCCGGCGTAAGATACGGAGAATCTGTCTCAAGCACTATGCGTTCGAGCGGAATCGTCTTCACCGTCTCGGCGATCGAGGCCTTTTTGAATGTGAGAACGCCGCCGATTCCGACCATCCAATCCCCATAACGGTCCATCTCCCTGAATGTCTCAGCGCTTCCGCTGAAGGCATGAAAAACTCCCCGAAGTCCCCTTCCGCGAAAATCCTCCAGCACGCGAAGAATCTGCCCTGTGGCTTCTCTGTTGTGGATTATGACCGGAAGATTCAGCCTAAGGGCCATATCCAACTGATAGCGGAAGACCTCAATCTGAGCATCCAGATTATCGCTGCGCCAATGAAGGTCAATCCCTATTTCGCCTATCGCGACCACTTTCCTGCCGACATACCCGTCCAGCATCTCAAGTTCCTCCCGCCAGTTGTCCTTGAACTCGGTAGGGTGCAGTCCCAGGCAAGGAAAGGCGTTCTCAGGAAATTCCTCGCAGAGCGCAAACATCGCGTTCCTCACTGTCTCGTCAGTGTCCGGCATCACAATTTTCGTAACACCGGCCTCAATCGCCCTCCGCACGGCTCCAACTCCGTCTCCCTCGTATGCTACATCATAAAGATGAGTGTGTGTGTCTATAAAATTCAGCATAACGCTGCAAATTTAAGAATCTGTTTCGACAAGCGGTGCATAAAACGCATTTTTTGAAGGACAGCACACACAGACAAGCCAATTTACCTATCTCCGTATTGAACAGCGGCGCAGCAGGTCAACACTTATCATCCCGTCGTTTTCCAGCAGGGCAGCCACTTCAGCGACGCTCCGGTAGGGCAGCCCGGTCGCGTCACAAAGCCCGTCAAAATCGATTCCGCGCCTTTCCCTGACTTTCAGCAGGACTGCTGTCATGGCTGCAATCTTGTCTTCCGGAAGTGTCCGTGAATATCTCTCAGTCAGGCAGCTGCGCATCGAAACTTCCGGATTGTCGCCTTGGACGGGAGGGAGAGCAGCGCCGTCACTCCGAACATGCCGGCAGCCACACTCCTTTATTCCGCCGTGCCCTCGTCCCTTTTCACAAAGACCAAGCTGTACATTCAGACCCTCAAGAGAGTCTATTATCTCCGCAACGCCCTCCCTTATAAGATGGTTGCAGCCCTGCGAACGACTGTCGTCTCCGCGTCCCGGCAAGGCATAGACAGAACGGTTGTAGGAAAACGCAAGCCGGCCGGTTATCATCCCTCCGCCCTTCACTGCCGACTCGACGAGAATCACACTGTCGCTCAGCCCGGCGATTATCCTGTTCCTCCGTATGAAGTTCAGAGCCACAGGAGCGGTTCCCGGAGGATAGTCCGTCACGAGGGCACACCCCGGCAGTCCTGCAAGATGTTCGGCAAAGCCCCGGTGCCGACTGGGATAGACAGTATCCGTGCCGGTGGCCATGACGGCTATCGTCGGCAGCCCGCACTCAACGGCAGTCCGGTGCGCAATGATGTCCGTCCCGTAGGCCAGCCCACTGACAATGCACGGGGCCGCGCCAGAGTCAGCCAATGTCCGCACAATATCCCGACACCACTGTTCCCCATACGGAGTAATCTCCCGAGTCCCGACGACTGCGACATAATGCTCAGTGCCGGCAAAGATCCGCTCCACGGGGCTGTCGCTCCTGACAAAAATCCCCAAAGGCGCGTCCTCACAGCCCTTAAGCCTTTTCGGATACTCATCAGAAGTGATGCCGACGAACACCGTCCCATCTCTCCGCAGCCTCTGCAACACCGCCTCGGCCGCATCCAGTTCTTTCTTCACAATCTTTCCCCTATACTTGCTGTAGGGTCCGAACACCGCATCCTTGTCCGCGTCCGGCATCTCGAACACAGCAGAGGCGCTTCCAAGGTTTTCAATCAGCGCCGATGCCACCCGAGGTTCATATCCAAAAATAGAATTCAGGGCACAAAGGCAGACAGTTTCATAATTGTTCTCCATTTCACAAACCGTTTTCCTGTCCGGCAAATCTATGGAGAACAAACGAAAAAACCGCTTCCCAAGCTCTTCAGGGAAACGGTTTTTTCTTTTTTTATATATTATTTTTCTTTTTTTTGAAGGTTTCTTAGACTATCAGGAGTGCGTCTCCGTAAGGTCCGAACTTGTAACCCTCGTCAAGAGCCACCTTGTAGGCGTGCATAACCTTCTCATAGCCACCGAAAGCGGCAACTGACATCAGCATCGTGGATTCCGGAAGATGAAAGTTTGAAACAATCGCATTCGGAACCGCAAAGCGATACGGAGGGAATATGAATTTGTTGGTCCAACCGTCATACGGCTTCACCTCGTCGTCCGTCGTGACAAAGGTTTCAAGTCCGCGCATCACGGTGATGCCGACAGCCAAGACCTTGTGGCCGGCTTCCTTTGTAGAATTTATTATACCGGCCGCCTCCGGAGTGATGATCAGCCTTTCAGAGTCCATCTTGTGCTTGGAAAGATCCTCGACATCAACAGAGCGAAAATGGCCGATACCCATGTGCAAGGTTATGAAAGCCTTGTTTATGTCTTTGAGAATCATCCTGTTCATCAGCTCGCGGCTGAAATGCAGACCGGCAGCAGGAGCACAGACCGCCCCTTCCTCACTTGCGAAGATTGTCTGATAGTTTTCCTCGTCCTCCTTCGTGACATGCGGCTTAACCCACTTCGGGACAGGCGTTTCACCAAGAGAAAACAGGGCATCCTTGAACTCCTCGTAGCTTCCGTCATATAGGAAACGCAGTGTTCGGCCCCGTGATGTCGTATTGTCAATCACCTCTGCCACAAGGCTTTCATCCTCGCCGAAATAGAGTTTATTGCCTATTCTGATTTTTCTTGCCGGGTCGACGATGACATCCCAGAGCCTCTGTTCGCGGTTGAGTTCCCTGAGCAGGAACACCTCAATCTCGGCCCCGGTCTTCTCTTTCTTGCCATAAAGCCGCGCCGGAAATACTTTTGTGTTGTTGAAGACAAAGGTGTCACCCTTGCCGAAATAATCGATGATGTCCTTGAAAATCTTGTGCTCGATTTCCCCGCTGTCCTTGTGGAGTACCATCAGACGGCACTCGTCTCGCCACACCGGCGGTTCGGACGCAATCTTGTCAGCCGTGAGGCTGAAATTGAACTGTGAAAGCTTCATAATATATCGTTTCTTTTTCTTTCAGCGTAAACAATATATTATACGATATTTTCACAATTTTGTTTCACTTCTCCTACATTTTCTCTCGGAACACCTCCATAATCGAAGGAAAGGTATTCTTCAGATATGACGGCAGCGCTGACTTCGGCACCCACGCTGCCTTTGAAATGTCTTCCTCACGCTGCGGAGTGAGGTCGGTCGGGTCGTTGTAGAGCATGTCGAACCACCAGGTGTGCTTGAGATGCCACAAACCATTACGACGATAACAATGGTCGGTCACGCAGATGAGTTCCCTGAGTATCAACTGGTTGACGCCCGTTTCTTCCTGAACTTCCCTCAGGGCGCAGGTCTGGATGGTCTCCCCTGCCTCCTGGTGTCCTTTCGGCAGATCCCAAAGTCCGTTGCGGCAAATCAAGAGATAGTCCCCGCGACGGTTGGACACGAGTCCTCCGCCCGCGTTCACCTGCACGAACTCGGAGCATATCTTATGATAGGTCTGGCCGACGTTTTCCGTGGGGATATAGATCCTCAGAAGAGAGTCGGACTTCTCAAACATGTCGATTAGGTCGTGTATTCCAAAGCGGTTTGCTATTCGAAAAACGATTGCGTTGGGATCGGAAAGCGCCGGCTCGTCAGGAGGGCAGATTATGATGCAGCGTTTCTCGAAGTATATCTTGTGCGTTTCCATAAACGTCAATTGCGAAAGTTTTTATAATTTTGCATTTAGCGAACGAACGTGCAAAGTTATGAATTTTTCTTTCGCACGGCGCATAAATTTAAATTTGAGACTGTTTAGATATGGCAAAGTACAGCAGCAAGAAAGGCACGGTGGCAAAGGCCCCGTATGAGCTCTATATGGCATTGACGGATTTGAGGAACATCCTGAATATGATTCCGCAGGACAAGCGCGAGGGTGTGACCGCCGATTTCGACAGCATCCACGCCACGGTGCAGGGCTTCGAGTTTGGAGTGCGCATCATCGAAAGGACTCCCTATTCGAGGATTGTCCTCAAGGATGACGGGGCTCCGTTTGCATTTACGGTTGCGCTGAATTTCGAGCCGACTGTCTCCGCATCGCAGACACTCTTCAGCATAGATGTGGAGGCAGAACTGAACTTTATGATGAAGACTCTGCTCGGGTCGAAAATAAAGGATGGGCTCGACAAGGTTGTGGACGGGCTTGTGGATGCGTCCAACGGGAAGATGCCGGATGGCTTTGACGCGTCGAAGTTCGGACTCTGAAGGGCACTGGAGTGATGCAGAAGGACCTTTTCAAGAAATATCTTGAGGAAGCTTTCGGCGTGAAGGCGGCCGGGAAAGTGCTGGAGGCGCTGGAGTGCCCGCCTTCTGTGTCGGTGCGTCTGAATCCGTCAAAATGGAAGGCGGGGGATGGGACGGCCACAGAGATTGCCGGTTCTGGGGTCAATGGGAAAGTGCCCTGGAGCGAGTGGGGCTGTTTTCTGAAGGAGCGCCCCGTGTTCACGCTTGACCCGCTGATTCATGCCGGAGCCTATTATGTGCAGGATTCATCGTCAATGTTCGTCGGTTTCGTGTTCAGGCAGGTGCTTGGGCAGATGCTTGGGGAAGAACCGGTGGCGGAGCGAAGAAACCTGCGGGTGCTTGATCTTTGCGCCGCTCCGGGAGGCAAGACCACGGACCTTGCCGCTTCGCTGCGGGAAATGGTCGGAGACAGGTTCATTCTCGTCTCGAACGAGGTTATGAAAAACCGCGCCGGAATACTCGCGGACAATGTGGCGCTGTGGGGTGACCCGAATGTGGTCGTGACCTCAGCTGACCCGGCGGCATTCTCAAGGCTTGAGGGATTTTTCGACATCATTGTCACTGACGTGCCGTGCTCCGGAGAGGGAATGTTCAGAAAGGATGAGGGAGCTGTGGAGCAATGGTCAGAAGATAATGTGGAGCTGTGTGTGGCAAGGCAGCGCAGGATTCTTGCCGACATTTGGCCGGCACTGGCTCCGGGAGGGTTTCTGATATATTCCACCTGTACGTTCAATAAATATGAGAATGACGGGAACGTCGGCTGGGCGGCATCCGAACTCGGAGCTGCGGTCCGGGTGGCGGATTGTCCTTATGAGGGTCCGATGCGGACGGAATTCGGCTATTCCCTGGCTCCGGGATTCGTGCCCGGTGAGGGACAATATTGTGCTGTCCTGAAAAAAGATGATGGAGGTCTCCGGGTGGCCTCTGCGATGGAGAGTACCGAAATGAGCTTCAGGCAAGGCTGTTCCGGAAAAAGAAGCAGGGAGAAAGGGCGCCCGGATAGCCGTGGAACCGCAGACCTGCCAGTCAAGGAACTCGCAGGAGTGTTCTCTGCCGAGGTTTCGTTCAGGGAGAGGAATGGTCTCATTATAGCCGTTCCTCAACAGATTGAAAGCGAGATTGCCGCCATAGAAAGTTGCCTGAAGCCGCTTCTGGCAGGTGTCGCGGCAGGAACGATGAAGGCCGGTAAGCTGATTCCGTCAGCCGATCTCGCGCTCGCGACAATTCTAAGCAGGGATGCATTCCCGAACGCCGAACTCGACAAAAAAGTCGCGCTGGAGTTTCTCCACCGCGACACAATAAGACTTGACGACTCTCCACTCGGATACGTAACCGTCTCTTACAAAGGACACAGGCTTGGCTTCGTAAAGAATATCGGCAACCGCTGTAATAATCTGCATCCTATGTCCAGAAGAATTATAATGAATATAAACTAGATGTCCGCTGCAGACCGCTTTTTATTCGCCGTGTAATGCCTCCTGCAAGGTCCTGTCAATTCCTACATAAAACCTATAAAAGGCTTCCTCACCGACTTTGGAGTAGCGCCCGACAAGCGCCTTGATCTGCACCATCATATATTCCTCAGACTCTTTCCACTCTCCCGGTCCAGGCTTCAGGCCGTCCTTCGCCGCTGCATAGTCAAGGAACTGACGGTCAAGATGATGCGCGTCCAACCAGCGCTCCAACTGTCCGAAATCGTCAATCTGAATGAGTTCAGAGCGATATTTGTCGAACATCGCGCTCGCAAACCTCATCGTTGTGGCCTTTTTGCTACACTGGATGTAGAATGTCGACGCACGTGTCGTGTCCATAGGGACGAATATATCCGGAATGATACCGCCTCCGCCATAAACGGCGCGTCCTCCGACGGTGTAGTAGACATCATCCCGATTGACCTTGATGCTGTCAGCGTCAGTCAGTTCGCCGTGGGCATACCTCTCATAGATGTCGTAGGCATAGTCGTCTCCGTATGGCTTCTGGATACAGCGCCCGGACGGGGTGTAGAACCGCGCCACGGTAAGCCTCAACCCGCTGCCGTCCGTAAAATTAATCGGTTCCTGAACCAGTCCTTTCCCGAACGAGCGGCGTCCGATGATCACTCCCCTGTCATTGTCCTGCATGGCTCCGGCAAAGATTTCGCTCGAAGAGGCAGACCCCTCGTCAATAAGCACCGAAAGTTTGACGTCCTTGAGAGTTCCCTTCCCGTCGGCATCCAGATCGGAACGAGAGCGGTGCAGTCCCTGCATATAAACGACCTTGTCGCCCTTTTCAAGGAATTCATTGCAGAGCATATAGGCCTGGTCCAAGTAGCCTCCGGTGTTTTCCCTAAGGTCGAATATCAGGTGATTCATCCCCTGCGCACGAAGTCTGGAAACAGCGGAAATGAACTCGACGTATGTAGTCCTCGTGAACTTCGCGAGTTTGATATAGCCCGTCTCCGCGTCAATCATGAACGCCGCGTCAACGCAATGAACCGGAATTTTGCCTCTTGTGATATCAAACGGAATCTGTTCTCCGTCGCGATTGACGACAATCTTCACCTTTGAACCGGAAGGACCTTTCATCAGCCGCACCATCGAGTCCTGCGGTGTCTTCATTCCGGCAATCACCTTATCGTCGACACGTATAATCCTGTCGCCCTGAAGAAGTCCGGCTTTCTCCGACGGTCCGCCCGGAATGACGCTCAACACTATAGCCGTATCATTCGGTACGTTGAACTGAATTCCTATTCCATCAAAATTCCCGGCAAGTTCCGTCTCTGACTCCTTCAGTTCAACCGGCGGAAGATATACTGAATGCGGGTCCAGTTTGCCGAGAGCGGCCATAACCGCGGCATCCGTCATAGCTTTCTGGTCTATCGTATCCACATAATTCTCCTCAACCTGCTCAAGAATAAGGTTCAACTTGCGCCAACGGTTGTAGTCCCCGTCAAACTTCTTCGACGGTCCCGCAAGCCTGACGCATATAAGGCAGGCCATCACCCCGATGAAAACACCGAGCAGGGCCGAAACCAATGCATATGTGTTACGTTTCATTATTCCTGTTCATCAACTTGTTCGACTTCAATCCCGGCCCTTTGCAACAACTCGATGCCGTCGTTAAGCCTGTAGGAATCCTTATAGACAACGCGTCTGATACCGGCCTGAATTATGAGTTTCGCGCACTCCACGCACGGGGATGCAGTGACATAGAGAGTCGCACCCTCGCTGCTGTTGCCGGACTTTGCAACCTTCGTGATTGCATTTGCCTCTGCATGAAGGACATAAGGCTTGGTGACACCGTTCTCGTCCTCGCAGACATTCTCGAATCCCGACGGGGTTCCGTTGTAACCGTCAGAGATTATCATCCTGTCCTTGACTATGAGCGCCCCCACCTGACGGCGTTTGCAGTAGGAATTGCGTGCCCACACCGTCGCCATTTCAAGATAGGCCTTGTCAAACTTTTCCATTATAATTAGGTGACTATTTGCTGTTTCTTTGATAAAGATACCTCTTGATACTTCTCTTCGGAGTACGCTCAAAGTCTTCCGGCATAATCTCCACAGCCTTGATCTTCGCATAATTCGGAAGCTCGTTGTTGGCCTCCTTGACCAAAGATTCGATATGTGCCTGAAGAGCTTCTCCCGCAAGACCGTCAATCTCGGCCTGATGAAGATCCGGATAGACAAGGGCAGTAAGCCCTCCGTTATCCTCAATCACAAGAGAATCAACCACATAAGCAAGGCTATTGAGAACAGTCTCTATTTCCTCCGGATAGATGTTCTGTCCCGAAGGTCCAAGAATCATGCACTTTGAACGTCCCTTAAGGAAAAGATATCCGTCCTTGTCGAGCACTCCCATATCTCCGGTCTTGAACCATCCGTCCTCCGTGAATACGGCGTCAGTGGCCTCCTGATTCTTATAATATCCGAGAAATACATTGTCTCCCTTGACAAGCACCTCCCCCGGTACATTCTCCGGATCTGTAGAATTTATCTTTATGGTCATGTTCGGCGCAGCCTTTCCGCATGAATACAGTTTCACGGTAGACCAGTCATCGTATGTTATGATAGGGCCGCATTCGGTCATTCCGTAGCCGACGGTGAACGGGAAGTGTATCTTCTTGAAGAATTCTTCCACATCCTTGTTAAATGCCGCACCGCCTATGATGACCTCGTGGAAACGACCTCCGAACGCATTGACGAGTTCTGTCTTTATCTTATTGAGTATCAACTGGTCAAGGATATGAAGACGGAGCATCTGGCGAATTCCGTTTTTCTCAAGAATCGGGCGGACCTTGCTCTTGTAAATCTTCTCAATGACGAGAGGAACAGAAATCACAAGATCCGGCTTCACCTCCGCAAGAGCCTCCATAATGATTTTCGGACTCGGCACACGGGTCAGGAAATGCACATGCACACCCTTATAGAGCTGATAGAGCACTTCGAACATAAGGCCGTACATGTGTGCAGAAGGCAGCATGGCTATGATGTTCGAATTGTTGTCCATATACGGGCAGGCAATCGCGGCAAACTCCATGTTCGACTGAATGGTCCGGTAGGGAATCATCACGCCTTTGGAAAATCCGGAAGTTCCGGAAGTGTAGTTGATGAGGGCGAGCTCCTCAGGGCTGTCCTCATAGTAGTCCATGTCTGACGGGCCGAACGATTCCGGATATTTCGCTCCGAAGAGGCTGTTGAGATGCTCGCGGGCGTATGTAATGTCTTCTGACGAGGAATATATGAGCTTGAACGTGTCTACCCTCACTATTGCCTGAACCTCAGGCATTTCAGACTCGGAAAGCCCCTCCCACACAATCGGGTCGACAAAGAGCACCTTAGCTTCGGAGTGGTTCACGAGGTGATGGACATTGCCGGGCTTGAATTCATGAAGAATAGGAACAGGAACTGCCCCGTAGGTCATCGCGGAGAGGAACGAAACGGCCCAGTTGACCTGGTTCCTCGCACATATAGCCACCTTGTCGCCTTTCTGAAGGCCGCAGTGCTCGAAAAGAATATGCAGTTTGGCAATTCTCTCGGCAAGATCCCTGTAGAAGATCGTGGTTCCCCTATAGTTTGAAAGAGCCGGGCGTTCCCAGTTTTCACGTAACGCCTGCTCGAACATTTTGTTCACTGATTTGTAAATCATTCTTGTATGTAATTTATTAAACTCCGCTGCCACTATCTGTATGGACAGCATTCTATTATATTCAAGTTTCGCAATGCGAAACTTGAGCTATCTTATCTTGATCCTTTGTATTTTCCCATTATAACTCTTTGCCGACACTTCCCCGTTTTCAGCGACACTCACATCAGTGCTCGGGAGAAGCATTGCATCTCCGGAAAAATCAGTCAGAGGCACACCTCCCATAAACGGGAAAACCAGAGTCTGACGCGATGTACGCACGATCCAGCAGGAATTGTTTCCAGAAACAACGCGCTCCGGAAGGGAGACAATCGTGTCTGCCGAGGTAATGTCCTTCCATCCGTCCGGAACCTTGCCCTGAAGGTTGTACATCCTTATCGTGTTGTCATCGTGCAGGACGAGAATGTTGTATTTTCTTGCCCCGCTGAAATCGAAGACGGCCGGGCCAAGTACAATTTTCTTGCCGAGGTCAAGCGGGAACGGACTCACGAACCGTCCGAGCCTGTCTATCATATATATCTTCGAGCCGGCTCCAAAGAGAAACTGAATCTTTCCGTTGGCAAAATAATCGACATTGGAGACCGTTCCGCACAGCTTTTCAGAGAAAGGAACAGTCCACATACCCTTGCCGTTTTCATCACGCAGACTGAGCGTAAGATTCTGGTTCTGGACAAAACTGTTGTTCTTGCCGGTGGCCGAGTTCTTGACAGTGAACGGCCCTTCAGGCACGGTTATATGAACGTCACGTTCAGTCTCCGGGGCCTTTGACCGCTTCATGTCAGCCATGAAAAGACCGCAGTCAATGGAAAGCGCGGACTTCTTTTCTGAAGAAAGGCATAAAAATGCCGGCATTATGTCACATCCGCCAAGTTTCCCGGCAAGCTTGGCCTCCGTAGTCTTTCCAAATGCCGGTTCCGGAGACATACTGTCTTCATCTACAGAGAAATACAGCACAGCATTCCCGGATGACGGGACGGCCGACTTCAGTCCGGCATCACCAAGCTTTGAATAGAGGCTGTACTCGAGTGCCCTTCCCGAAGCCCACTCCCCTACAGCTTCACGGGAGCCCGTTATGAGCCAACCTCCGGAGCTGAAGGAACAGCTCTCGTCTTCGCGTGAGAAAACGTCACCAAAAAGCGCTGCCATGTAACCTCCGAATGTAAAGGACTGTATCTCAGAGTCATTCTTCAACTTTGAAGAACGCAGGAGATTGACTGACTCTATCTTGTCACCGCATATAAAAGACACCACAGCAATCTCCGACGGCCTTAAGCCAGACATCCAATCTGCCGGAGACACCCCGTGCGCGGAAGCGAGCGCCTTGCGGTTTTTCTGGACATCCTGGAGTTTCATCCTTTTGTCGAGCCATTCATCGTAAGCCGCAACATATCCGGAATACGAATCCATAGGAAGCGATAGAGCCCGAAGTGTGTTTGCAGGAGCTATCGAGAACACATTGCAGGAAGCCGGTTTCTGTGAAACGAGCACATTCGCAAAATCTGTCTGCCTTGCGGAAAACGCCTTTCCGTAAAGTTCAACACCCTTTTCACCAAAGGACAGCTCTGCCCCGATCCACTCTGAGAAAGATGTCAGGAACTTGTAGTGCTTGCGGATGGACGGGGAAAGGACAGACGGAAGTATCTGGTCGGCTGCCGAAACTGAAATGAACAATGAAGACGAGGCTGAAACCCCAGAAGCCGCTGCCGCGAATCCGTTGGAATCATATATGGATACCCCGTCATTGAGATGCCGCAGGGAAGAATTGACAACGTTGTCGGCAGGGGAAACAAGCAGAAGTCTTCTGCCGCGCAATTCCTGTGTCACGGAAAGAATCTTCGAGCAGTCGCAGTCATTGAACGAAAGACCGGCTTCCGACGCCAGAGTGGCAATCAGGTTCACCTCCGCATCATTTTCTGTATCCCCGGCACGTCCGGCATCAAAGACGTAGAGCGGGACAAGATTTTTCGAATACTGTAGCGACACGGCGAGCGCGTTGGCGGAAAGTTCAGGAAGCCGACCGGCAGCCACGGCATCAGCGACAGCCTTTCCGAATCCGCCGCGTCCTTTTGCAGGAGGCACATCGAGCGATAGAACCTTTTCCGAAGCCGTCTTGACATCAGCGAACCGAGCCACAGCGACGGCATTGGACGGAACGGCGCAGAACAGCGCCTCTGATTTTCTCACCTGAGGTTTTCCGTCTTTGACGCCGTCCCCGCCATAAAGTATGGCAATCAGCACGGCAACGCCCACAAACATAACCGCCAGGACCGAAAGCCCGACGAGGAGAGTCTTTTTATTCATTGCAAACTATTGTCTTACCGCGATTGCCTCAATCTCGACCTTTACGCCAAGCGGGAGTGCAGCAACCTGAAAACAAGCCCTGGCAGGCATCTTTTCTGTGAAATATTCAGCATATACAGCATTCATCGCCTTGAAGTCAGCGATGTCGGCAAGAAGCACAGTGGTCTTCACGACATCTGAATATGACAGCCCGGCTTCAGCAAGAATTGCCCCTACGTTTTTCAGCGCCTGATGAGACTGGGCCTCAATAGTCGCCGGGACGCTGCCGTCCGCAGGATTTACCGGAATCTGCCCTGAAACCCACACCGTCCCGTTCACCTCAATGGCCTGAGAATAAGGACCTACTGCCTTCGGAGCGTTCTCTGTCGCTATAATCTTCTTCATAATGTCAAAAAATTTATTTTAGTAATACAAAGGTACGAAAAAAGGATGATTTGTTGCCAAACCATCCTTTTTTCGTAGTCCCGAGCAGAATCGAACTGCTATCTAAAGTTTAGGAAACTTCCATTCTATCCGTTGAACTACGGGACCATCAAAAAAGAAGAGGGGATTACTCGCCCTTCTTCTCTATAATCTGACGACCACGATAGTAGCCGCACTCAGGACAAACCCTGTGGAACATAATGGTTGCACCGCAGTTTGAGCAGGTTGCAAGTGTTGGGACCACAGCTACATCGTGAGTTCTTCTCTTGTCACGCCTCTGTTTGGAGGCCTTTCGTTTCGGATGTGCCATATTATTATACTTTTAATTATTTTTATTATCTTCTTTTCATTCTTCACTGAACATGCCTTTCAGCGCCGCAAACGGGCTCTCGGAAATGTCTGTCGGAGAATCGGCCGGCGTACCTTCATCATTTCCGAAGCCGCAGAGATGTTTCAAAGCTTCGGGGTTGCACCCGCCCTCTCCGTGGTGACGCTGGAGCGGAAGGCTCAGGCAGACATAGTCGTAAGCCGTCTGGCTGAGGTCAAGCTCCGTGTTGTCCTGCGAGAGATAGAGCACTTCCCGTTCCCCGTCCTGTTGTTCCTGAGCCTCGCCGACACCGAACTTCACTTCAAGAAGCACCGTGCGGCTGACTGGAAGGACAAGGTCTTCGAGACATCTATCGCATTCGACCGTCACGTATCCTTCAAGCATCATGTCAATTCCGATGTAACTTCCGCTCTTGTCGACAGTCACAATCGTTTTCACATCAGCATCAAGGATTTCCGAGTTACCAAATTCAACAAAGAACTCTTTACCCAACCTTCCCTCAAACACCGCTTTTCCGGAAGGCAATCCATTCAGAGCTATAAGTAAAAAATTCTCCATAGACACCAAAATAGATTTGAGCCGACAAAGATAGAAATAATTTTTGCTAAAATCAATTCTATCTGTCAGTTTTTGTCCTCAATGGTCGCTACTCGTTGTCTGAGGCTGCTCCGGACTTTCTTTTACGCTCAATCTCGTCAAGAATTATTTTCCTGATTCTCATTGATTTAGGAGTAACTTCCACAAGCTCATCCTCCTGAATATACTCAAGAGCCTCCTCCAGAGAGAAAACTATCGGCGGCGGAAGCATAACCTTGTCGTCGCTTCCTGACGCGCGCATGTTGGTAAGTTTCTTTGTCTTGCAGATGTTGATGTTGAGATCCCTCTCGCGAGTGTGCTCACCGACAACCTGACCGGCATAAATCTCGACGCCAGGCTCGATGAAGAAACGCCCGCGGTCCTGAAGCTTATCCATGGAGTAGGCTACAGAAACACCGGTTTCGAGAGACACCAGCGAGCCGTTAGTCCTGCGCTCGATGTCACCCTTGTAAGGCTCGTAATCCTTGAAGCGGTGAGCGACGACGGCCTCTCCCTGAGTTGCAGTGAGCAGGTTGCTGCGGAGTCCCATAAGTCCACGAGACGGGATATCGAACTCGAGATGGGTGCGGTCTCCCCTATTCTCCATGTGGATGAGGGCAGCCTTACGGCGTGTCGAAATCTCGATTGCCTTGCCGACAAACTCCTCCGGAACGTCAATCGTGAGGTTCTCGATAGGCTCACAGCGCTGACCATTGATAGTCTTGTCCAGAACCTTCGGCTGGCCGACCTGAAGTTCGAAGCCCTCGCGGCGCATAGTCTCGATGAGCACGGAAAGGTGAAGGACACCACGTCCGTAAACGATGAACGAGTCGGCATTTGGACCCGGCTTCACGCGGAGAGCCAGATTCTTCTCAAGTTCCTTCTCAAGACGCTCCTTCAAGTGGCGTGAAGTCACGAACTTTCCCTCGCGTCCGAAGAACGGAGAGTTATTGATACAGAAGAGCATGCTCATCGTTGGCTCGTCTACGGCGATAGGTGGAAGCGGTTCCGGATTTTCATAGTCGGCGATGGTGTCTCCGATCTCAAATCCGTCGATTCCTACCACCGCGCAGATGTCACCGCACTGCACGCTATCGACCTTAGTCTTTCCCAAGCCGGAGAAGACCATGAGATCCTTGATCTTCTGCTTCTGGATTATGTCATACCTCTTGCAGAGGCTTATGTTCATTCCGGCCTTGAGTTCGCCTCGCGTAACCCTTCCGATGGCTATACGTCCCACATACGGAGAGTATTCCAACGATGAAATCAGCATCTGTGGCGTTCCTTCCTTGACCTCCGGAGCCGGGATCGCTTCAAGTATGGTGTCGAGCAGAGGGGTGATGTCGGTGGTAGGTTTTCTCCAGTCGTATGACATCCATCCCTGCTTTGCGCTTCCGTAAACAGTCTTGAAATCAAGCTGGTCATCAGTGGCGTTCAGCTGACACATGAGGTCAAACACCTCCTCCTGCACCTCTTCCGGACGACAGTTCAGTTTGTCCACCTTATTGATGACCACGACAGGTTTTTTCCCCATCTCTATTGCCTTCTGCAACACGAACCTTGTCTGAGGCATACATCCCTCAAATGCGTCCACAAGCAGGAGTACCCCGTCCGCCATATTGAGCACGCGCTCTACTTCTCCACCGAAGTCACTATGCCCCGGAGTGTCTATAATGTTTATTTTCACTCCCTTATAGATAACGGACACATTCTTTGCAAGAATTGTGATGCCGCGCTCCCTTTCGAGGTCATTGTTGTCGAGGATAAGTTCCTCGAGATTTTCCTGGCCCCTTACCAATTTCGCCTGATAAATCATCCTGTCCACGAGCGTGGTCTTGCCATGGTCGACGTGGGCGATGATTGCGATGTTCCTGATTTCCATATATTATCTACTATAATTTTCGGGTATAAATTCGGGCTGCAAAGGTATAAAAAATTACCCATATCATCTAACCGCGTCAGATTTTTCTTTTATTTTCGAGTATAGATTTCTTTTCGAAGAAGAAGCGCACTGGACGTATACGGCTGATGAAAAAAGGGCGATGAATCAAATATAAACCGAAAAGAATGAAAAAAGGAGACGGTCCGTCAGAGCCGTCTCCATATAAAGTGCGCGAGACCAGAGTCGAACTGGCACGCCATCGCTGGCACTACCTTCTGAGAGTAGCGCGTCTACCAATTTCGCCACCCGCGCTCAGAATGGAGTGCAAAGTTACACAATTTTTTCATATTTTAAAAAACTGTGTAAATTTTTATCGGAAGACATGCCAACGGAATGCGTCAGAACTCGATGTCAACGTCGTAGCTGTGCTCCCACGGTCCCACAACAATGCTGACCCTCGTGCAGGCATAGTCTATCTTCACGACTATGTCCTGCAGGTTCTCCGCCGTCCAGTCATACCCGCTCTGGCAGATATAGTTTCCGAGAGCAAAGGTCTTGAGAACCGAGGTCTTCTCCAACACAGAGAGTTTCAGCGAGGCATCCTTCTGGCGCGGAAGGGACAACTCCCGGACAAGTGCCGTCTCCCGGCTACCGGGAAGATTATCTTCAAGCCAAGGCAATTGTGCTTCTTTCTTCGTCGAGGAGTCCTCGGCAGGAGGCACAAGATAGTGGCTGAACTCCCCTGTACGCGGAGTCCCGTCAATTCTATAGCCGTCAATATTGCCGCTGACATTCAGTTCGTATGGCCAATACTTGTCACTCTCGTCCATCATCACCGTCAGGCGACAATAGTTTTTGATGATGCCGACTGTTTCTGTGCAGGTCTCGCAGTCTGTGTCGACATACGAGGAGAACATCCTGACGGAAGGGCATTCGTCCCCGAAAGGTATGACCAGTCCGTCTTCACCGACGAAGTCCGCAGCCTCGCACGACCAAAGGTTCACCCGCACGCCGGTTCTCGGCACCTTGACTTCGAGAAGCCCCGTCCCGACAGAAAGGTCAACGGTGTCGGAATATGAGAATCCGTCTTCGTTCCGAATCGACAACAGAAGTTTCCCTCCGACAACGTTGGCATCAACCGGTGACAAGTCGAGCCGGAGCCGGCATGGGCATTCGCTCCTGTCCTCTTTTATGGAGCAGGACACAAGCAGAGCCGACACGGCCGACAATACAATAAGCAGAGACCTCATGATGGGTTCAGACCTTTTAGATTGTCACTGACTGAACCGTCTCGGTCTTCCAAGGAGCCACCGTTATGTCAAACGAGATGCTCCCGAGCACGGACTCAAGATCCGGGGTGTCTGAGCCGAGCCTTGTTATCGTAAGTTCGTTGACGGTGTAGACTGTGTTCGGGTTTATCACCGGAAGCGTAATCGGGTAGTAGTACTTGCGACCGCCGACGGTAGCCTCAATGACAAGACGTGTGTGACGAGGAGACCATGCCGCAGCCGAAGAGTCTTCTGAAGTCGGGTTAGGATAGCAGTAGAAATGATGCGCGGATGTTTCGGATGAAGCATACTCCACAGAAAGAGAGGCAGGTGTCTCACTGTAGAGGCCATCGGCCTGAGTCTCGTTCTTTGACTTGTTCAGCCAGAGAGTCGGTGTTCCCGCTCCGGAAAGGGCGGCATTGCCGGCGACATTGATGAGATAGATGCCCTCAATCGTTATCGGGGTTGTCCGGTATTGGGCAAGTTCCAGTTTGTTGGTGATTTTACCGATAACAACCTTCGCGGCGAATCTCTGCACTTCGAGTGTGACAGACACGCTTGCCGCGGACACGGAAACCGCCTTTTGTCCATACATCACAAAAGACTGTCTGCCATTGTCTCCGAGCAGTGACACTCTGGAGCGCAGGTCATCAAGCGTCCTTACATCCGAAAGCGCAGGAGCGTTCACGAGGGCGGCAACAGTCTTTTCGCCTTTTGTGCAAGATATTTCAAGACTTCCGGAATCGGAACTTTTGCTGGCCTCGATGTTTCCGGAATTGGTAAACACGAACACCTGCACTGAAGAAAGGGCCTTCTCGTCCGACTCGGAGCCGGCACCGGCTGCCTTCGTGGCATTTTCAAGAGGAATGTTCACACAGAGTTCCGCAGTTTCCGCCGGCACGTTTCCGGCATCTTCACGAATTGTCACGTCCTTGTTGCAGGACATGAGGAGAGCCGTTGCACAAGCTCCGGCAAAAAAGATTTTTGTTTTCATAAAACTTTGATTTTAAGAATGTTAATAATTTATTTTTGAAAAAGTTCCATTTCCGGGTCAAGATTGGCCCTGTAGCGCATTGACGGATCCATTTCAAGAGCCTCAACGAACTCGTGTCTTGCCCTTTCCCGCTGTCCGAGACGGGACAGAACCAGAGCCTTGAGATAGCAGACCTTCGCTGAATTGCCCGGAATGTCCTTCAGCACGTCCCAGGAAGAATGGTCATAGCCGGCAGAGGCGAAGGCAAGCGCGGAATTGTAGTCGCGGTAGGGGCGCAGGAGCGCGACCGCCGTCGGATAATCAAGCTGCTTTAACGCCTCGACTCCGTGCATATATGTCGTGTCGATTTCCGCAGTGTGGACCGTATCCTTGACCATTCCCTTCCGGTGGAGATGAAAGTCGAACTTTACGGTCCTCAGTTTGGGGTAGATACGTTCCCGCACATATCTATATTCCGGAATCTTTCGCAGCCGCTGTTCTCTCAAGTCAGGGTCGGCAACCGGAAGAACCGTCTCCTGATAGAAACGCCGTGACGAATTCGACACAAGGCTGTCAGAGCAAATCATAGCCGTGAGCCTGCCCCAGTCTTCAGGAAGACACGATGTGCGAAGCAGAGAGTCCGCGCCATATTCGAACAGCTCCGCGATGCAGTCGCGCACGGCCGCTGACCTTGCACGGGAAAGAGATGCATTCGACTTCCAACGGCCCTCCGGAGAGCAGGCCGCAGTCACGACCAACGAGTCCAATTCGAGTTCATCACGCTCGAACACGTCCCCTATGCACCTGCGCACCCGGGCGAGTTCCTCCGCATTGCAGCCAAGAGAAGTGTCAACAGCAGATTTCCCGACAGCAAAATCAATGAGCGCCAATGTTTTGTCCCTCACGACACGCTCACGTATCACCATTCTGTAATGCGGCGAGTCGTCGGCAAGGGATGACAGAGAGCTTATATAGAACTCAAGGCTGTCAGGAGACGGAAAGTCACAGATGTATTCTCCGAAACGCCAGACACTTCCAGTCATGTTCACGACAACTTTCTTCAGCTGTGGAAGGGAACGGAATGACTGGGTATAGCGGTATATGAAGTCTCCGTTCGATGCACGAAGGACGGTGTCAAGGCGAAGTTCGGACGAATCTATGGGAGACTTCACATACTTGCGGAACATCTTGTCGCGGTTACGCTTTTTCCTGTCGTTGATATAATGTTTCAGCGTCTTGGAATAATGGGCCACCGCATCTCGTTGCGTCACGCCGAACAAGTTCTCCGCATCAGGAGCCGGGACGATGGACGAGTCTCTTCTCATCGCGTATGTCTCGGGATAGTACCTTGCGATAAAAAGTTCAAGCTGTCGCATCATTATAAGATCAGTCGTGTCAGTGACTATCGAAGCAAGGAATTCACGATAGCGCTGGTAGCCACGCAGTTGGCGGTCGCGGTAACCGGCGCCCGTGACATTGACGGTCTCCAGACAACGATGCTCGCCGGCAATCTCCATCACCGGAGAGAACCTCAGCTGCCAGTCCGAGTCAAGAAGCGCCGCCGGCACCATGAGATCGAAGCTGATGCTTACGTTTCCAAGTCGCTCGGGAACATGATTGAACCGTGCCACGACTTTCGATGCGGAGATAATGTCCGTCGCGACCATCTCGCCGGTTTCGTCATCCCTTATCGCGTTCATTATCAACGGCTCTCCCGATTCCCTTTCAGACTCACCCGAAACCGGAGGATTCTGCTCCAGATCGTCAGGCTCGTCAACGGACTGGCCGGGAATGCTGATGTCTGCCAACACCCCACGCTCAAACAGCGTCCGTGCCTTCCGTGCCGGAGAACACGACGAAACAAGCACAACGGAAGCCACGAGCGCAGCCACAGACAGCCCAAGCCAGCCTAAACACATCTTATTCATCTTGAGATATTTTTCAGAACACATAGACAAGAGCTATCATCACATCGTCCGGAAGTATGAACATCTTGTTTCCCTCCCCTACGGTGATTCCGCAGACAGGGCACGAGTAGCTCCGGTAGCTGCCGCCCCCGCCCCACATGCCGAGTCCGAACTCGATGTTGAAATGCGGGAATATCATGTAGGAATAGCCGGCATACATCCCTACTCCGTAGCGGTTTCCCTCCTCGGAACCGTCCGAGAACACGCCACCGGAGCTGTATTCCTGAAAACGCAGCTTGCTCCCGAACCACCAACCGGTGTTTATGTGCCAGAGCCAATAGCGTGCGCCGACAGAATATGACTGCTGCCGGTTGAAGAACACTCCTCTCCGCTCGGACTCGAACTTGAACGGGTTGCAGCGCACGCCTGCCCCTACAGACCAGTTCCTGGCCACACCGTATGACACGTCAAGATTGAGCGTGCCGAGGTTGGCATATTCCATCAGGTTAGTCGATATGTTGAAGCGCTGTGCCGGAGCCGCAAGAGAAGTTAATGCAGAGAGCAGGACAGCCGCGGCGGCACGACGAAAGACTTGTCCGACAGTGGTGTTCATAGCGTTATTCCTTTGAATATCTGGAGAATGCCTGTTCTATTACCGCACGTTTGTCAGGGCGGGCCTTTATCAGGGATGTCTTGAATGCCGCGAGCGATGCCGTACCACCGTCAAGAGCCTTGAATATATCCCCGCGGCTAACTCCGCGCTCTCCTATGTATTTCAGAATCTGAGGCCTGAACCACTCATATTCGCCCGAGTCGGACAGTTTTCCGCCATAGCGGTCCTTTTCCATTACACACTGAAGATAGTAGGCCCACATCTCACCTACCTCACAGTAGCCGGCGCCGTCCTCCTTCCCTGAGCCGTATGCCGTGCCGCTCGACACGAAAGAAGTAAGGATGTATTCGACATATTTGTTCCAATAGTCGTTTCCGACCTTGGCATAATGGCTTGCATGTGCAAGTTCGTGATTCACTGTACTATATATGGTTTTATAATCGTTCTTCCCCGACATACCGAGAGTAATGTCCGGAGCGAACAGCTTGACCAAAAGCGCATACGGCCCGAGGAATCCCGCGATGAGAGGATGGCTGACCACAGCCCCCTGGTGAATCATCGGGGTACTGCTCGGGTCAAGCTTAGACAGAAGCCATATCCGGAGGTCCTTCGGCGGTTCGCCCACGTTCATATCCTTTTTGTCGCAACGCCCTATGTAGTCGTAGACCGCATTGTTCACGACACACCTTCTGAACAGTTTTTCATCAGAATCCCTGGTGATGGTCATGCTTATGCCGTCAGGTTCAGCCTTGCCGAGAGTGGACACGGATGCGGGAACAAGTATCAGATTGAGACCCAAGGCAAAGTTTCTCTCGTTCTTGAACACTATTCGGTAGCGAATCTTTGAAGAGAACTCCTTGTTCATCGTGTAGTAGCCGTCCCTGTCCGTATAGGCAGTCGCAAATTTCACGAAGGCATTGCAGCTGACCATCACACCCGAAACGCCGAAAGGCTTGCCTCCGTTGGCGGCGTCGTCCACAATCGTCAGTCTCCCGGACGGAGTGACACGGCCTCCCCTGGTGAGAGTTCCGGCTTCCGCGATCAGACTTCCGTTGCCCGTCAGCTCGTAGGACTTGCGCTCCACCTCAGCCCAGTCGATTTCATCCGCAGCCTTCGTCGAGGAATCATGAGAAGCTATGTAGCATTCATGCAAAATCTGGTACTTCACTTCCGGAAAGCTGAAGTCCTTCGGCACCACAGCATACTGCCAGGTGATGTTCTCCTCTTCAACGGAAGGGTCATGGTACCAGTCACCTTCCTTCACAATCTCATAATCAACCGGATGGTCAAGAAGTTCGATGCCTAATGACTTCAAGAAGTCAAATTCCTCCTGATCGGCAGGAAGGAAGCGGACATAATAGTCAGTGGTCTCTACATTGACGCGGTCTGCCTTTGTTGGGTAGAGGGCAGCGAGTGCCCTGGTCACATTTTCGGTTTTGTACGGGTCATCCAGCTGACGCCCGAGGACTATGGCATCATGGGACAGGTCATCACCATATCGGCCGGCGGAGCTGTCGCCGGTCCCGAGGTCAACTCTTTCGCAGGACAAGAATGTCACAGCAGCCCCGAAAAATAAAAGAAAGCGTTTCATAGCATGTCGTTTTTTAAATTTCGGGGCAAATCTAAATGCAATTAGCCGTTGAATGAAATATTCAGCGGCTAATCTTCAAAAACGGCTACTGACACGCGCCAGCAGCCGTTTTTTATATCGATTTTTACAAAAGTTTGCGCTAACTTTCAGTTAAAAGTACGCAATTGTTTTCTGCTGCGCAACGGACAAAATGCTGTTTGCAACGCGGCTGACGCCAAATCTGAACAGGTCTTTGTTGAGCCATTCCTTGCCAAGAGCCGCTGACACTATCAAATAATAACAAATAGCGTCTTTTGCTGAAGAAACTCCGCCCGCCGGCTTGATTCCTATCTTTTTTCCGGTCTTCTCATAGAACTTTGCGATGCACTGGCACATCACGAAAGCCGCCATAGGAGTCGCGTTCACCTCCACCTTTCCGGTAGATGTCTTGATGAAGTCGGCACCGGCCTCCATTGCGAGAAACGAGGCATTGGCAATGTTCTCGGCAGAGACGAGCAGCCCTGTCTCGAGGATGACCTTCAGATGCACATTGCGTCCCTGCTTTGCCGCAACTTCGTCAATGCACTTTCTCACGGCACGTATTTCCTCGGATGCCTTTTCATAGTCGCCCGCAAGGAAATAATTGAGTGCCAGCACGATATCTACCTCGTCAGCGCCATTCTCAACAGCCTTGGCACATTCGAGAAGCTTCACGTCAAGAAAACTCTGCGATGACGGAAAGCATGCCGACACCACAGTTATGTGGAAGTCTCCCTTCCGTGTGTCGCGCACAGTGGACGCGAAATTAGGGTACACGCAGACTGATGCAGGATATGGCCATCCAGGGTAGTCTGCCGGGAAGGCGTTGACCTTCTCCACGAGCGTCGCGATTGAAGCTTCAGTGTCATTTGTCTTCAGAGATGTGAGGTCAAGCATGGAGAAACATGCCTTGAGGACGTCCTCTGTCATGAATCCGTCAACATTCGCGGAAATATTGGCGATAGCCCCGTCAATTTCCGACGTCTTCGGATAATATCCGTATTTTTCGAGATAGTTTACCATTATATTTTAGTTTATGAGTTTTTCTGTTATTGGTTATTATATAAGATGCGCGGTTGCGTGCAGATGTTTCAGGCCTTTACTTGAATGGTGAATCCTTCGTCGACGAGAGGTTTCACAAACGAGGATATTTCGTCATAGGTATATTTGCGAAGAGATTTCTGCGGAGTCTCGCGATCTATGGAATAGGCCATGACTTCACGAGGGTGGAGTTTACGGACAATATCCATCCACTTGCCGAGGACCTCCGGAGAGGCCGAGTCGAAGGCATCGGAACGCAGGAACATAGTCTGGAGAATGAAATTGCCGTCGAACGCGCGAAGATTGTCCACGACAGTCTGCACATTATATATGCAGGACGGTTTGTTTATACACTCAGCCAGTTCGTCTGTCGGAGCATCTATCTTCATCACCGGATTGTCAACCTTTTTCAGCGCGGCAAGAACCGCAGGCTTTCCGCAGGTCGTCGCGTTCGAGAGCACGGTGACTTTCGCCTCGGGAGCAAACTCATCCCGAAGAGCAAGTGTAACGTCAACTATTTCAGAGAAATGAGGATTCAGAGTCGGCTCGCCGTTACCGGAAAACGTAATGGAATTCAAAGGAGTTCCGTCCTTCGCAATTTTCTCCAAAGCGGCACGCAATGCAGACTCACAATCCTTCGCGGACGGGAACATTCCATCGGATATGCCGTCTCTATTCCAACCGCATTCACAGTAGATGCAGTCGAAATTGCACAGCTTGCCGACTGCCGGAAGTATATTCACTCCAAGCGAAGAGCCGAGACGTCGGCTGTGTATCGGTCCATATACTATATTGTCGAAATGCAGCATCACTTCACTTTTATCAATGTGTCACGCGTTGGAATAAGTATTCTTCTCTTTGCGCTGCTGTAGGAGGGCTGTCCGTCAACAGATCTGCTCTCCGGAATCAGGTCAGTTTTCACCGAAACAGTCTCGCTTTCCTTCCTGGTCACTTCTGACTTCGTTCCATCCACCTCCGCCTTCTCTGGGAGAGTGTCCGTCAGAACGGTGAGGCTGTCGGACGTCACGGCAAGCGAATCTATCCTAATGACCATTGCAGGACCATCGTAGGTCGTGTCACTTGTCTGCACGAAACGGAAATCCACAAACCCGAGCGAATCGAACGCTGTGACAAGGCTGTCGGACGGAGCAGTCCGGACCATGGAGTTCATAAGCGAATCCACGTTCAGATGAATGAGATTCCTCAGCGAATCCAGCCTCCTGCTCTCCTTCAGGGCATCTTCCTGTGCTTTCTTCTCGGCCTTAAGTTCAGTCAGACGGGAGCCGAGAATCTCGGAAGTCCTGCGCAGAATCCTTGAATAACGGGTCGGATCCTTCATGTAGACGTCCACGCTGTTCAGGTAGTCATCGTAGGTGTAGCCATATTTATCAAGCACAGGAGCATACACCAACGAAGTGTCAGCCTCACGCCTCAGCGAGCGGTTATCATCAAGCCACTGATCCAGCACGTACATCTCCGCATATATCTCCGCCATCTTCTCCTTCGGGATGACACGCTCCTTCTTCCCGCAGGAAGCGAGCGAAAGCCCGACGGCAAGCGCCAGAACAACAAGATATGCCGGAAACCTCTTCACCGCAGACTATCTCAACGTCGCGCCGTTCTCGTTCTGGAACGAAGACAGCAGTTTCTGCATGATTCTCTCGACATCAGCATCAGTGAGGGTCTTGTCAAGATCCTGAAGTACAAAGCTCAGCGCATACTGCTTCTTGCCCTGAGGAATCTTGTCGCCCTTGTAGACATCAAACAGGGAAACGCTCTTCAAAATCTTCTTGCCGGCCTTGTAGGCTGTTCGGCGAAGATCGGCAAAACTTACGCCCTCATCGAGCAAAAGCGCGAGGTCGCGGCGAACCTCCGGATACTTAGGAAGTTCCTTATAGCTAATCTTGTCCCGTTTCACGAGTTCAAAGAGTGCCTGCCAGTTGATTTCGGCAGCGAACACCGGTTGCCTGATGCCCGCCTTACGGAGAAGCGGCTGTGCCACGACACCGAGAACGGCGAGCTGACGGTGGCTGCCAGGAAGAAGATATGTCTGTCCGTCAGAGAAGATGTCGGCAGGCGCCTCGGACGTCTCCATTTGGTAGAGATCCGCGCCAAAGCGCTTCAAAAGCGCTTCCACATAACCCTTAAGCTGGAAGAAACTGCCCTTTCCGGCATCGGTACGCCACGATTTCTCCGGAGCCCCGGAAATGAACATCGCATAGCACTGATGCTCGTCAATATCGTCCAGAGACGGAGTTTCGGTGATGTTCTTCAGAGAATAGACGGAGCCATATTCAAAGATGCGAAGATTCGTCATCTGGCGGTTTATATTGTAGGCGATCACCTCCAGTCCGTTAAGTATCAGCGTTTGGCGCATCACGTTAAGGTCAGAGCTGAGCGGATTGAGCACACGGACACAACGTTCCTCAGGGAAAGTCGTGAGCTTTGAATAATACTCGCCCTTCGTGAGCGAATTGTTCATTGTCTCAACGAAACCGTTGGCCGCGAGCCAGTCAGAAATGGTGTTGCGGACAAGCTCCGGCTCAGGCTTCTCCCCAGGGTTTACAGACATCCGCATAGCCTTGGGAAGCTCCACGTTGTTATATCCGTAGATTCGAAGGATTTCCTCCACGACGTCGCATTCCCTGTAGACGTCTATCATATATGTCGGCACGCCAACGAGCGCCCCGTTTTCTCTTTTCTCAATGAACTCGTAATTGAGATCTTCAAGTATCTCCTCAATCGTGCCACTACCTATCTTCTTGCCGATGAAGCTCTCGATGCGGCTGTAGTCCAATTCCACCTGCTTGCGGGCGAACTGCGCTGACTCCACACGCCGGATCTTTCCGTCAAGATGCGCTCCGGTGAGCTCCTGAAGAAGGAGCACAGCCCTCTTAGCGGCATATTCAAGGGCGAGAGGATCGCATCCGCGCTCATAGCGGAACGACGCATCGGTCTTTAGGGTATGGCGCTTCGAGGTTTTCCTGATTGTCACCGGATTGAAGTATGCGATTTCGAGGAATATGTCCTTCGTCGTCTCCGAAATTCCGGAATCCGCGCCACCGAACACACCCGCGAGGCACATGGCTCCCTTCTCGTCCGCAATCACAAGATCTGCAGGATTGAGTTCACGCTCCACGCCGTCAAGTGTGACGAGTTTCTCGCCAGCCTCTGCGTCACGGACAATCACCTTGCCTCCGGAAATCTTGTCAGCGTCAAAAGTATGGAGCGGCTGTCCGAGTTCCATGAGTATGAAATTGCTGACATCCACAACGTTGTCAATCGGGCGGAGTCCGACGGAGAGGAGTTTTTTCTGAAGCCACTCCGGCGACGGGCCCACTTTTGCTCCACGCAGCGTCGCGCCGAAATACCTCGGTGCATCGGTCTTCGCGACGACCTCGACAGGGATTGAGCCTTCGTCCGATACCGGTTCGGTGAATGCGGATACATCCGGAATGCAGAGTTCACACGGAATATTGTTGTGCTTCAGATATGCGTAGAGGTCACGGGCAACCCCGATGTGCGATGCAGCATCGACACGGTTGGCCGTAAGTCCGATTTCTATGACAGTGTCGGTAGCGAGATGAAGATAATCTTTGGCAGGAGTTCCCGGGACTGCCGCAGGGTCAAGAATCATGATGCCGTCGTGTGACTCACCGATTCCGAGTTCATCCTCAGCGCAGAGCATTCCGAAGGACTCCACACCGCGAATCTTTGACTTCTTTATCTTGAAATCTTCACCGAGAACTGTTCCGATGGTAGCAAGGAGTACCTTCTCTCCCGCAGCCACATTCGGCGCTCCACAGACAACCTGAAGGAGTTCCGGGCCACCGGCATTCACCTTTGTTATATGAAGATGATCGGAATCCGGATGCTCGACGCACTCGACAACTTCCGCCACAACAACTCCCGCAAGACCGCCGGGGATTTCCTCCACAGTCTCAACGGAATCAACTTCAAGTCCGATGGAAGTAAGCGCTGCAGCGACCTCTTCCGGTGAAAGACTGCACTTGATGTAATCCTTCAGCCAATTATACGAAACAGTCATATCAGTTTATTTTTTTTCATTTTTTATCCTCTGCCGGCTCACTTTATCGACGATATGTCGAACAGCGACTCCGCAAATTCCTTTCTGTCGAACAGTTTCAAGTCATCAACCCCCTCACCGATTCCGATATACTTAAGCGGAACTCCGAGCTGATCGACGATGCCGACCACGACTCCGCCCTTCGCCGAGCCGTCCAACTTTGTCAATGCCAGTGCAGTGACCTTCGTCGCACGGGAGAATTCCTTTGCCTGCTGGAAAGCGTTCTGACCGGTGGAGGCGTCAAGCACAAGCAGGACCTCATGCGGAGCATCCGGGACAACCTTTGAAATCACGTTGCGGATCTTGGTCAGCTCGTTCATCAGGTCAATTCTGTTGTGAAGACGTCCGGCAGTGTCAATTATCACGGCGTCGGCATCCTTTGCCACGGCCGACTTCACCGCATCGTAGGCAACCGAAGCCGGATCCGAGCCCATTTCCTGACGCACGATGTCAACCCCAGCCCGTTGCGACCAAATCACAAGTTGGTCAACGGCTGCGGCCCTGAACGTATCCGCGGCCCCGAGCACGACCTTCTTTCCTGAAGCGGCGAGCTTAGCGGCAATCTTTCCGATTGTAGTCGTTTTGCCGACACCGTTCACCCCCACGACGAGAATGACATACGGCTTCTTGGTTGTGTCTATCATCCGCTCAAGATCCGGGCGTCCGTCAGAAACAGGTGCCCCGTCAACGTCAAGAAGCTTGGAAATCTCATTCCGAAGCATCTCTGTAAGCTCTTCAAGGGAAACATACTTGTCCCGGCTGACACGCTCCTCAAGGTTGTCGATAATCTTCAGAGTCGTATCCACGCCCATATCTGTCTCCACCAGAGCCTCCTCCATGGCGTCCAATATGCCGTCGTCAACGCGGGACTTTCCGACTATAGCCCGCGAAAGCTTGTCGAAGAAACTCCTATTCGTGTTTTTTACTCCCTTGTCAAAAATGCCCATAGCTTAGGATGATTCGTTTTCAAACCTGCAAATATAATGAATTTACGACATATGGTCAAGTTGGTGCGATGGTTCGAGACAAAAGTTCACGACAAAGCACGAACACACAAAGACCCCAAGGCTATTGCCCTGGGGTCTAACACCAATTCTAAAAAATCTTTTATTTCTTAGAGAAAAATTCCTTAACCTCAGACTCCTCCACGAGAAGTTCATTGAAAACGTAAGCGCCAGTCTTTGGAGACTTGTCCATACGAATGCACTTTACCATTTTCTTACCGCCCTTACCGGCAGCGAAGGTTGCGACCGCTTTCTTTGCCATAGTTTAATCCTCCTTCGTTATTTAATCTCACGGTGAAGCGTAACTTTCTTGAGGAAAGGATTGTACTTCATCCTCTCAAGACGCTGAGTCGTGTTCTTCTTGTTCTTTGTAGTAATGTATCTCGAGATACCCGGTACACCGCTTTCTCTCTGCTCTGTGCACTCAAGGATGACTTGCACCCTGTTACCTTTAGCTTTCTTTGCCATAATTCAAAAAACAATTAAACAAGGTTAATAAATCCTTTCTTCTGAGCTTCTCTGATAGTAGCGTCGAGACCATTCTTCTCGATATGCCTCATACCCTTGCAGGACACCTTGAGGGTGACGAACCTCTGCTCTTCCTCTGACCAGAACTTCTTGGTCTTGAGGTTCAGGGCGAACACGCGCTTAGTGCGCAGTTTGGAGTGAGCGACATTATTGCCGACCATTCTCTTTCTTCCTGTAACTTGACAAACCTTTGCCATTTTATATACTTTTTAATATTATCAAATTTTTGCGGGCTGCAAATATCGTGTAAAAAATGCTAAATTGCAAGTGTTTAGACGATTTTGAAGAATCTCCGCCATCTAATGTTTCCCGGAAACTTCCTGTTTCCGTCGATTGAGAGCCATATAAGCGCAGGCTTTCCGACTATGTGGTCTTCGGGAACGAATCCCCAATAACGCGAGTCGAGAGAGTTGTGCCTGTTGTCTCCCATCATAAAGTAATAATCCTGTCGGAAAGTATATTCCGTAACCGTTTCTCCGTTAATCCTTATCGTCCCGTCGTCTTCCACAGAGAGCTCATTTCCCTCATACGAGGTAATGATCCTTTCATAAAGAGGGAGATTTTCGAGGTTCAGCTTCACCGTCACGCCTTTCTGCGGAATCCACAGCGGTCCGAAATTGTCCCTGGTCCATTCGAAGTTTTCCGAGAACGGGAAGATGGTCTTCCACGAATCCGGATAGTCCGGAGGATAGTTGTCGATGTTCGGCTCTATGGAAACGACGCTTGAGAAACTCTTGAGTTCTTTCAGCATCTCATCCGTAAGCGGCATTGCCGGGTAACCGGGGAGACTTTGATCAAACCAAAGTTCAGCCTTGTTAAGTCCGAGTCTCTCAAGACTGCGCGGATTGAGTTTCTGTCCTGTTGTTACGACCGTGTAACTATTCTGCATACCGGGAAGAACCGGTGCCATTTCAGAATTGACGTAAACCACGCCTTCTCTGATGCTGAGAGTGTCACCTGCAACAGCAACGCACCTCTTGACATAATGGTCCTTCTTGTCGGAAGGCCGAACCTTCACAGGTCCGTAATTTCTTGTGGTGAAGTCCCTTCCATACATTCGGCAGAGCATATAATAGTCGTCTGCCGGAGCTTTGACAAGGACTGAATCACCGTTCGGGAAACCGAAAACTACGCAATCTCCTCTTTTGACACTGCCAAACCCTTTGAGTCTCTTGTATTTGCAATGAATCAGTTCGGAATAGGATTCCTTGCCGCCTATTGTGTTGTGAGTGAAAGGAATTGTCAGCGGAGTCTCGGGCATCCGGGGGCCATAAGCGAGCTTGCTCACAAAAAGGTGGTCTCCGGTGTACAGAGTACTTTCCATTGAGGATGAAGGAATCTTGAATGCCTGAAAAAAGAAAATATTGATGAACGTCACGACAATGACGGCGAAGATGATGGCGTCGAGCCAATCGAGAGCCGCATTATGTTTTTCTCCTTCCTTGTATTCTTTTTTCCAGAAAAGCCATTTGACTTTTTTGGTGACGCAGAGGTCAAAAAGGATGGCAAGGCCGAAAAGCCACCAATAATTTCCGAGCCATATCACCCACAAGATATAGAGCAAAGCCCAGAAACCGAACTTCACCCAACGGTTGTGGAAGAATTCCTTCAGGCTCATATCATCAGACTATTTTACAGAGTTGACGATTGCTTCGAAAGCCTTCGGATTATTCATGGCGAGGTCAGCAAGAACCTTGCGGTTGAGACCAATGTTCTGCTTTGCAATCTTACCCATAAACTGAGAGTAAGTCATACCGTACTGACGTGCGGCAGCGTTGATTCTCTGAATCCAAAGTGCGCGGAATTCGCGTTTCTTGTTCTTGCGGTCACGATAGGCGTAAGTCAAACCTTTCTCGTAGGTGTTCTTCGCTACCGTCCAGACATTTTTTCTTGACAGAAAGTTACCGCGGGTTCTTTTGAGAATCTTTTTGCGGCGAGCCCTTGAGGCTACTGAGTTTACCGATCTTGGCATAATTTAACTGTTTTATGGAGGCAGTGTCCAATCTTTCAGGAGCTTTTATACTGCAATCCAAGTTTAACATAATAAGTAATGATTACAATCCCAATAAAGCCTTGACTCTCTTCTGGTCCGGAGCTGCAACGAGTCCGATGTGAGTCAGATTTCTCTTCTGCTTCTTGGTCTTCTTGGTGAGGATGTGGCTCTTGAAGGCATGCTTCCTCTTGATTTTTCCCGTTCCGGTAAGCGTAAAACGCTTTTTTGAACCGGAGTTGGTCTTGATTTTTGGCATAGTTAAATCATTTAACTTGTTAATAATAATATAGTATCCTTCACGGATATTCAAACTGTTGAAGAAATCACTATTTCTTCTTTGCAATCGGTGCGATCATCATGATCATCCTCTTGCCCTCAAGCTTCGGCATCTGCTCGGCACGTCCGTACTCCTCAAGTTCCAGAGCGAAACGAAGGAGAAGTTTCTCTCCCTGCTCCGCGTAGATGATGGAGCGTCCCTTGAAGAAGACTGAAGACTTGACCTTCGAGCCTTCCTGCAGGAACTCCTGCGCATGCTTGAGCTTGAACTGGAAGTCATGCTCGTCCGTGTTCGGACCGAACCTGATTTCCTTTATGACCACCTTAGCCGCATTCGACTTCATCTCCTTGGCCTTTTTCTTCTGCTGATAGAGATATTTCTGGTAGTCAATAATCTTGCACACCGGAGGATCCGCTTTTGCACTTATCTCCACCAGGTCAAGTTCGAGTTCATCAGCGAGTTTGAGTGCTTTTGACGTAGGGTAAATTCCTGGTTCAAGGATATTGTCCCCAACGAGTCTTACCTGCGGTACTCTGATCTCGTTATTGATTCTCAGGCTGCCTTCGTCCTTTTTCTGATTCTGAACAGGACGGCCCTGCTGTGGTCTTGGACCTTGCGGGCGCGGCTTCGGTTTAAATGGTGCTGCGATAAAATTATCCTCCTAAAAAATAAGTTGTTAATAATATTTCATGAGGTTAGGCCAGTTGTGCCTTCACCTCATTGCTTACCAATGTAATGAAGTCCTCAACTGACATTGAGCCCTCGTCTTTTCCACCCTGACGGCGCACTGAAACATGTCCCTCGGCTGCTTCCTTCTCACCTACGATGACAAGGAAAGGAATCCTTTTGAGCTCTGACTCACGGATTCTCTTGCCGAGCGTCTCATTACGATCGTCTATTGAAGCGCGAATATCGGAATTATTCATCAAACTGCAAACTTTTTTTGCATAATCCGCGAATTTTTCGCTCACAGGAACGATATTCACCTGATCTGGAGTCAGCCACAGAGGAAGTTTGCCGGCCGTGTGCTCAAGAAGCACTGCCACAAAACGTTCGAGAGATCCGAATGGCGCACGATGAATCATCACCGGACGGTGTTTTTGTCCGTCAGCCCCGACATATTCGAGTCCGAAGCGCTCAGGAAGGTTGTAATCTACCTGAATCGTTCCGAGCTGCCACTTCCTTCCGATGGCGTCCTTTACCATGAAGTCGAGTTTAGGACCGTAGAATGCGGCTTCTCCGAGCTCGACGACGGTCGGAAGACCCTTTTCCTTAGAAGCCTCGATGATGGCTGACTCGGCCTTCGCCCAATTCTCGTCAGAGCCGATGTACTTGGACGGATTCTTCGGGTCACGAAGTGAAATCTGAGCGGTGTACTCTTTGAAGTTCAAGGTCTTGAACACATAGAGGATAATGTCTATGACCTTCTCGAACTCTTCCTTGAGTTGGTCCGGACGCACGAAGAGGTGGGCGTCGTCCTGAGTGAAGCAGCGGACACGGGTAAGTCCGTGAAGCTCACCGCTCTGCTCGTAGCGGTAGACGGTGCCGAACTCCGCGAAACGCAGAGGCAGGTCCTTGTATGAACGCGGCTTGCTGCGGTAAATCTCGCAGTGGTGAGGACAATTCATCGGCTTGAGCAGATATTCCTCACCCTCCTGTGGGGTGTGAATCGGCTGAAACGAGTCCTTACCATATTTTGCATAGTGACCTGAAGTCACATAGAGTTCCTTATTTCCGATGTGAGGAGTGATGACCGGAAGGTAGCCATAGGACTTCTGGATCTTCTTCAAGAACTCCTCAAGACGAGAACGCAGGTCGGCGCCCTTTGGCAGCCAAAGAGGTAGTCCCATTCCGACTTTAGATGAGAATGTGAAAAGCTCCATCTCCTTGCCTATCTTCCTATGATCACGCTTCTTGGCCTCTTCCATAAGGACGAGATACTCGTCGAGCATCGACTTTTTCGGGAAAGATATTCCGTAGATACGGGTCAGCTGCTGACGATTTTGGTCTCCGCGCCAGTAGGCACCTGCGATAGCTGTGAGTTTCACCGCCTTGATGACTGACGTATCCCTCAAATGAGGTCCGCGGCAAAGGTCCGTAAAGCTGCCGTTGGTGTAGAATGAAATGTGACCGTCCTCAAGTTCCCCGATGAGTTCGACCTTATATTCGTCACCCTTTTCGGTGAAAGTCTTGAGCGCCTCTTCTTTGGAAACTTCCTTTCTGACAAAAGCTTCCTTCGTGCGAGCGAACTCCATCATTTTATCCTCGATGGCCTTGAGGTCTGCCTCGGTAATCTGACGTCCCTGAAGGTCCACATCGTAGTAGAAACCATTCTCGATCGCCGGTCCGATGCCGAACTTGACCCCGGGATAGAGAGCCTCAAGCGCTTGTGCCAAAAGATGTGAGGAGGAGTGCCAGAACACATGTTTTGCCTCATCGTCATCCCATTTGTGGAATGTGATCGCACAATCCTCGTTTATAGGACGATCGAGGTCATATAACGTACCTTTCCCTGCTGTGTCGTCGTCCGCCGTCTTCACTGTCATTGCCAAAACTTCTGATGCGAGCCTCGGGCTTATGCCCTCCGCAATCTGATAACCGGTGACACCTTTTTCAAAGGGTTTCACGCTACCGTCGGGAAATGTGATGTTAATCATAATCTTACTGTTTTTTGCTCCACCGCTTCAACACAAAAGAAACTGCTGCAGAGCTTGAATTTAACTTCGCCGTCTACAAACACGGCACCTTGTTCAAAATAAGCGGACAAAGGTAGGAATTTTTTTCTATCTTTGCACACCTGAATAGAATAAATGACAAGATTATGAACGATAACATACCATCCGGAGCACTGCTTAACCGCGCGGCAGTCGCGGGACTTGCCCTCGGAGCGGCATCAACGGCATATCTGTTTGCTGTACAATATCTTCCACAACTAATATCATCTTCCGTCGCGGTCAGTCTCATCACGACTCTCCTGTGGATTGCAAAGTTCGTGGGATGCATATACATTCTGAAGGCTTTCATGCAGAGTCTCGTGGACTCATACGACGGGGTGCAGCACGGACAGACCCTCAGGCTCGGAGTGTTCGCGTCGCTGTTCTCGGCACTGATATTTTCAGCCGCAAACCTTGCCGACGTGCTCTATATCAACCCTGACGCCATCGAACAGGCGTTCAACATCGCCCTGAGCCATTACTCGTCAAGGCTCGACTCCAATTCACTGACGATAATAGAGAATTTCAAGGACAATATGCCGATGATATCGTTCTTCTCGAACTTCATCTACTGCTTCCTCTACGGAACGATTCTCTCGTCGATTCTGTCAAGATATATCCCGAAGACCGATCCGTTCGCAGGATTTCACAACAAGGAAGAAAACTCATCCGACATTGAAGAACAATAGCCATGAAAGAATACGCAAAGGACCTGTCCATCGTCATATCCATTTTCAATGAGGAGGAGTCTCTTCCTGAACTCATCGATTGGATACATTCTGTCTTGGAAAAGCAGGGCTGGAAATATGAGATCATAATGATCGATGACGGAAGTACCGATGGCTCGTGGGCTGTGATTCAGAAGCTTGCGGGGAAAGACAGCAACATCAGAGGAATATCTTTCAGACGGAACTATGGGAAATCGGCGGCGCTATACTGCGGATTCAAGGCTGCGGAAGGCAGGGTTGTGGTGACGATGGATGCGGACCTTCAGGACTCGCCGGAAGAAATCCCCGAGATGTACAGGATGATTGTCGAGGACGGTTGGGACATTGTTTCGGGATGGAAACAGCATCGCCAAGACAACAAACTGACTAAAAACATCCCTTCCAAACTCTACAATGCCACCGCACGCAAAATTACGGGGATACGCCTTCACGATATGAACTGCGGACTCAAGGCATACAAGAACGAGGTCGTAAAGAGCATCGAGGTCTATGGGGAGATGCACAGATATATTCCTTATCTTGCGAAAAATGCGGGATATACAAGAATCACCGAAAAGCCTGTGCACCACCAAAAGCGTAAATACGGAAAGAGCAAATTCGGACTGAACCGCTTTGTGAACGGATTTCTCGACCTGCTGTCGCTATGGTTCCTGAGCACATTCGGGAAAAAACCGATGCATTTCTTCGGATTCACGGGGCTCACGACGTTCTTTATCGGAGGGGTGATTGCGCTCTGGGTGATTATCGAAAAACTGGTTCAGCAGGCCCACAACGAGGTTTTCAGACCGGTGACCGACCAGCCGCTATTCTATCTCGCGCTGGTGGCGCTGATTATCGGCGTGCAAATGTTCCTCGCCGGTTTTATCTGCGAGATGATTTCCCGAAACAGCAGCGAACGCAACAGCTACAACGTCCGGGAGACATTGTAGCCGTTGCGGACCTCCCATATTATTCCACGACAGGGAGGTAGATTACAGAACGGCGGATGCGGTCGTGATAGATTTTGACCTCGCACTCCTTATAGTCTTCTTTTTTAGCATAGTAGGGATTGTCCAGCCAAGTCTGCGGATTGCGGTCCAGCAGAGGGAAGAGGCTGCTCTGAATCTGAAGCACGAGACGATGGCCTGGCCTTATGTGGTGGGCAATGTCGTCAAAAAGGATTTCGAGCCGGTTCACATCGCCGGGAGTGAGTTTTCGAGGGACCGAAAGGCTGTTACGGAACCTTGCACGAACCACCTGCGAACGGATGAGCAATTGGGAATTTTCGTGGTTTTCGCCCGGCATCATATCCGGGCCCTCGTCTATGAGTTTGACTATCAAATCGACATCTTCGGCATTGGCGCTCATATAAAGCACCGCTCTCACCGGTCCTTCAAGCTTCAAGGTTTCGGACTGACGGATGCCGTTGAAACAGATGACATCCTCACGTTTAGACGCAAAAGACTGGTCTGATGCCATAAAGAGTTTGTAGGAGTATTTCTCCTCGGGATTCATATATGGAACGGGGCTGAGAGGATCGGAGATGTAGGAACTGTAGCTGATTCTTTCTTTTGGGGATATATTGCGCTGGAGGGTGCCCGGGTTGTCCGAACGTTTTTTGCTGTAGCCCTGCGCAAGATAGAAGGGAACTTTCTTCATCGTTTTGGAAGGCCAGCTCTCCTGGAACTGCCAGGTGGACGAGGCGTAAGGACGAAGGCTCACCTTCGCCGGTGCATCTCCCTCTCCCTCAAGATAGTGACGGAAGAAAGGATATTCAATTTCATCGAGAAAGTAGGAGGATATGTCCGAACCCGCCCACATTTTCCCAAGGCTTTCATAGGAACGGTTTCTCCAAGCCCCGTGAGACCAGGGAGCAAGTGCGAAGTAGAGCTCGGTCTTGGGGGATTTTTCCTTGATTGCCCGGTAGGTCTGGAATGCTCCGTAGCAATCTTCCGCATCGACAGTGCCGCCGACAACAAGAATCGCCGGTTTTACCTCCCTCACATAATGGCCTACGCAGCTTTCCCTCCAAAATTCATCGTAATCGGGATGTTCGATGACATCATTCCAAAACGGGATTGTGCCGCCGAAAGTAGGAGAGAGTTCCGAAGCGGAGTAGAAATTGCTGAAATATTCATATTCATCGTTATAGCTAAGTTCGGGAGAGGGCGGAGCCGCGGTGAAAGGAGATTTTGCCGGACGCATAAATCCGTTGCTGAATTTGTATGCGGCAGCAAGTGCAAGAACTCCGTTTCTATGATAATCGTCACCGACAAACCAGTCGAAAACCGGCGCCTGAGGGGAGACTGCGACAATGGCCGGGTGGGCGCATAGCGCTGCGATGGTTGCATAGTAGCCAGGGTAGGAGACACCAACGAAACCAACGCGGGAATTTGACTCAAGATGACCGACAAGCCACTCGACAGTGTCGTATGTGTCAGTTGCCTCATCGACAATGACTTCGGGGAGTTTCTCGCGGCGTTTCTTGCTGAGTCGTCCCTGCTGTTCGAGCAAACTGTAGAGTGGAGGAATGTTAGTAAAGCTACCCTCACTCAGGTAGCGTCCCCGGACATCCTGAAAGACAATGACATAACCTGCCTTCACAAAGTTTGACCAGGAGCGGTCTTCGTAGAGGTCGCGTCTGAAACCCTCACCGTAAGGCCCCGCGCCATAAGGAGTGCGGGTGATGATGATTGGAGAATCGGGATGCGCCTCTTTTGGCTGATAGACGGAGGTGAAAAGTTTGACTCCGTCACGCATCGGGATTTGAATCTCAAGTTTTTCGTAATCCGAGAGTGTATATGTTTTTCCGCTACCGGCAAAGGCGCTGAGCGAAACAAGAAGTATTAAAAAAGTGGTTACCAGACGTTTCATGTTTCGTATGCTTAAAGAATTCAAAGTTAGGCAAAAACTGCGGGAGTAGCAAGAATTGCGCAGGGTGCTGATGCACATCGTCAAGGAAACATTGTAATAAATTATTATCCAGTAACTTGCGTACATTTCCGTTAATATATTTCACCTTTTCGAGATTATCACATAGGTCTATTTACACCTTTTCAAGGTTAAGGGGCACCACAAAAACACACCTTTTCAAGGTTAATTAAAAGAAATCGGGAAAATATTTAGGTTTTTCAAGTGCGCCGTAATCAACGGGCGTAGGGCGCCATGTCTGCGATTTTTCATATCTTTGCAGTCAATGGACAGGAAAGGTTTAAAGCAATATATTGAAAACGAAATCGTTCCGCGTTATGTTTCTTTCGATGCCGCGCATCGGGAGGAGCATGCGCGGAACGTCATTGCGCAGTGCGGGAAACTCGGAGCGTACTATGATGTCAATCCGGACATTCTTTATGCGGCCGCAGCTTTCCATGACCTCGGCCTCGTGGAAGGGCGTGAGCTGCATCATCTTGCGTCAGGGAAGATTGTCAGGGAAGACAAGAGGTTGCGCGAATGGTTCAGCGACGACAAAATAGAGACTATCGCCCAGGCCGTGGAGGACCACAGGGCTTCGTCCAAGCAGCCACCGCGTAGCATCTACGGAAGGATACTTGCCGAGGCGGACCGGCTCATTGACCTTCAGACAGTCATCCAGCGCACTGTGCAGTACGGTTTTGCGCATTACCCAGAGATGAGCCGTCGCCAGATGTGGGAGCGGACCCTCGCGCACCTGAAGGAAAAATACGGCGACGGAGGGTATCTCCAATTGTGGATTCCCGAATCCGACAACGCCGCCCGACTTGAGGAACTCCGCAGATACATCCGGGACGAGAACTCCCTGCTGCCCATATTCGACGATGTGTACCGCAGCGAGAAGTTTGTTCCGGCCATTTGCGAAAGGTTCAGGAATGATGAAAAGTATAGGGAAGGACACATCCGCATCATCGCGGCCAAACCGGGCATAGAGATAATCGGCCTGCACACTCCGGAGATGAAAGCCTTCGCAAAAGAAGCTGCGGCAAGGCCGAATTGGAGGGAAGATCTTGATTTTCTATCTTCCTCCGTTGCAATAAGCCCGCTTTCCCACGATGAGAGAATCATTTGGGGGCTGACCATAGACTATGTGAAATGCGGTGTGGATGAAAGGCTTGCGCTCGTGGACAAGTTCATTCCGTACGTTGACAACTGGGCAATCTGCGACACGTTCTGCAGCAACGCCTCATGGGCAAAGGCGAAAAAGGACAGGGCTGCCGTCTGGGACTATATCCAGAAAAAGCTGCGCTCCAAGGAGGAATTTACCAGACGGGTGGGGATAATCCTGATGCTCAGCAGTTTCCTTGACGAAGAGTATCTCCGCAGATGCTTCAGTTCCATTGAATCAATGCAGCTCAAAGAGGGAGAACCGTATTATGTCCGCATGGGCGTGGCCTGGCTTCTCGCCACCGCGCTCGCAAAATTCCCCGAAGAGACCAGAACATTCGTCTCATCATCCCGTCTGCCCGCAGACATAAAATCGCTCTATATCCGCAAAGCCCGAGAATCCCGCAGAACACACAATGTCGTGCCATTGAAATAATCATATTTGATGTGAAAATCATAACGTGTGAGAATGTTTCGCCCAGGAGACGTACTATGTTCGACATTCCGCTCACTCTTGTCGGGACAGATTTCCAGAAGCGGGTCTGGAATGCGCTTGGAGGGGTTCCTTATGGGGAAACGCGGACATACGCCGACATTGCCGCTGCAGCCCGGATGCCGCAGCGGAGTGAACTTCTCCACCTCCAGACGCAGCATCGACGGATGGAAGGTGGAGTAGAGCCGCAAGATGGCAAGTACAACTTTAAGTCCAGATAAACCTAACTAAATATGAACGCAATACGGCAGTCCACACAGTCCACATCATAGTCCACTGAAATGGATGAAAAGTGGATTTGGACTTGGGCTGTTATTGTGTGCCACACGTGGTTCATCGGATGCTTACCTACAAATTTGCCGTATGATTCCTATGATTCAGCTCACCGGATATAGCCGCTTCCGCCACAGTGCCCACAGGTAACATGAGAATGTCCGAACGACTTTAAATAGTCATTTCCGCATTCGTCACAATGGACATAATAGTTTGATGACTGAGTAAATTTGGGAGCTTGATAATCAACCGCTTTCCTTCCTTTACCATTACAATACGGGCATTTGATCATATTGGTCGAGCCATTTCCGACATTGCCTATAATTACGCCTTCATTCATCAATCTTGCTTCTGAATTCGCGATTTGAATAGACGCCCTTACACATGGATCTGTAGAATAAGATGAGACATAGTCCCCTACACCACCAAATATAGGCATGGAACTCCAATTTGTATACGGCGTAGACCAGAAATCAACGGACATCTGGTATTGAGGGCCATTCATCATGAGCCACGGAGCATTACAATAATACCCACCCCACTGATTAATTGTTCTGATTTGTTCATTTGTAGGTCTATTATGAATCTTTCTTCTTACTCTTCTTCCATCTTCTTTTATCCCATCAAAATAATATCCATCATACTCAAAAGATTCATATTCCGGAGCAACAACTTCATATCCGTTCAGATCGCACACTCCAACTCCATACAATGTCGTAACGGTAAAATACTTATCTTCCAATTTAACAATGCCGTATTCTCTATTTCTTCCGATAATTAAATTACCTTCCTTTGTATAGGCCTCCTGAACAAATCCGACAAAATCGCCTTTTGAATTGACCCTATCATAGTTACAGATAATGGTATATACACCGCCTATGTAAGCATTAGAATTATAAAAAACAGATCTCGCTTCTACATCTTTTGATATCAATAGATTATGGTAAGAATCTTCTACCTCGATATAATCATCATCTATGCTTAACTTTACCTCATACCATTTCGTACCGTCTTCTTCCAAATGAAGTTTCCTGTACTTTTGGTCCTCGCACCGAGTCCATACTGGAGAAAAAGATGCAATGGTTTCAGCAAATGTTGGGCTATCAGAAACTGATACTGTTTTATTCCATTCAGTATCCATTGAAGAAAGATAAACGTTGAGAGCGATACGCCTACCTGTCCTTGAATCATAATAGAAGCCTATATTATCACTATAGTCTATTATATTCTTATAATCGTCTTTTGAAGCTCTCCTCCACAATTCTTTTCCCTCGGTATTACAGATGCCTTCAATATCAACACCACCGGCCTCTATCATGAACTTATACCACAACTTTGGGTATGACCTCTTTTCCTGTATTCCTGCAACAATGTCGGTATAGCCTCTTTCAAATGGAATAATACATTCTCCACGAAGGTTGTAAACCGCCTTGAACCTGTGAAAATAGCGGTAATTAGTTCCATCAGCACCCATTTTTGCATGAGTAACAATGAAAACCCCTAGCTGACCAGAAAAACGTTGATATGTATAATCCCCACAATATCTGACAGAATAATATACAGGAGGCAATATTACATTGCCATACATATCCTCCACACCCTTCAAATCCCCATCTTCTATAAGATACCAAACATAACCGTCTCTCTCTATCTGTTTTTCTTTTCTTGATATTCTATATGAGACAGAAGTCGTACTCATAGCACTTCTCTCTTCTGAAGGGAGTTTAATTTCCACATACGGACTCCGGCTGGTATCATAGAATTTCCCATCAACAAATGCGACAAACTCATACTTGTCTGATGGTATTATCTCGCGACCATTTCCATCGCTCAATTCCAACGATTCATATCCATTGTCCTCTACCATCAACTTCTCACGAATATGCGCTTGAGAGGCACATGGAAGGAGCAACAGGAATACCAACAAAAAATCAAAATGTTTCATATTCTCAAAACTTTCTTATTTAATTCAGGAACAGCTTATAGCATGTATCTGCCCATCTGCAATAATATAGAAAAAGTGAAATCAGACATCCTCTACCTATACCTCTTTCTTGACAAGAAAAATCTCGTTAGAGTCAAAGTTGACTTTACCGTTTTTCCTCATATTCTTTATTGTCAATGCTCAACGATGTCCCGTCACACGAATACTTATGCTTTCGTCCATCTATATATATGTACTTTTTGTCTACAGTATACCATGTAATGTCATCATCCTCATTAACCCAGTCAATTTCAATTTCGTAAGAGCCGTGTATACCTGTCCCGTCGGAATAGAAACAGTAATAATCATGAATGTATTTACTGCCATCATTGTAACGGATCCATTCTCCGAACAATGTCGCATCATACTCTTTTTTCACATTGTCTTTTTCTATTGTGTCACATGAAGTGAATAGAGTCACAATCAGCGAAAGGCTCAAAGCCATCGCAAAAATATTTTTATAAGAATTAGCATTCATTTGTATTTCAAACATTTATTTTATTATCAACTCAAAATCTCCTTCTGCTGTTAAATTAGTGCATAGATTACAGTTTTTTCCATTCAAAAGATGAGGACAGCGTAGTAAGACTACCGCTGTTTCCATTTTCCCAACGCCTTGACTTCATCTCTTTCACATACCCGTTCGCATCGAGGACATAGGAATATTCTTCTCCTGCTTCAGAAGCATCATCACTTTCAGCCACTTTCATACTCTTAAGCAGACAATCCGAGAAGGGCTTGCCCATAAGTCCTGACATCACCAATGGGACGCAAGCGTAACTGTCACCCAAAACTTCACAAAACACTGATTCTGCGTTGACAAGCTGCAAAGGATAAACTGTCTTTGAAGGGATTGAAGAATACTCGAAAGATATTAGAGTCGTACAATCCTCATTCTCTGATGTTAATTTGATTTCACTCAGACGAGATTGATCATCATAGGAAAATACATTGACATATTCCTCTTCGTATGCGCCGTCACGATAATACCATGTTAATTTGGAAAGCCTTTCTTTAGAATCATACTGGCAAGATATACAATCATTTCCGTCAACATCCATCAATGCTCCAACTCGACAACTATAACCATCATATATCAGCCCGATTTTCAAGAGATACTCGCCATCTTCATACATAAGCACATTGGACGGATACGAATAGACCAGCTCCAATTCAAAATCAAGATTATCCCAAGGATAACTGCCGGCATAAGACTGCAGAACAGGTACTTTGCTCCACTCTGGAGTAATGTATACCGGTTTCTCGAAGTACCTGTAGGAAAAACGGGAGCCGTCATTCTTTATGAATTCGCCGTCAGCCGCGTCAAGCACATAGACATCGCCCGAGTCATCTTTCTTCGGTTCATCGTCTTTTGACGAAGGTGTGTCATCCTTGGGATTTCCGCCATTGTTCTGATTACCATCGCCTGTTGACAAATTCACACAGGACATAAGGCAGAACATTGCAGCGGACAAAGCCGCTGCAATAGATTTCATTGAAGTTCTCATCTCTGCACAAGATTAAAAATAGAAATTCAGCGCAAGGTTTCCGCCGACGCGGCCTGTCACAAAATTCACTGAACTTGCACTCTGACGGTTATAGTTGGTGTCCGAGCTGGTCGTCTTTTCCTTTATCCAGCTTCCATTCAGCCCGAGATCAACAGTCGCGCTGAGAGAAATCGCTTTCCAGACGAAAAATTCCACGCCGACATTCGCAACTATTCCAAGAGCGTTGGTCGGACTTTCGCTCACGCTGTCGGACCTTCCGGTCGACTTCTGACGAGAATAGTTCTTGTTGGCATAGGCATACATGGCGCCCACACCGAGGACAGGCTGGAGACGTTTTCCCGGTCTCATCAGATACTGCGCACCAACTATCGCGAGAAAACTGTTTGTCCCGCTGTTCTTGATTGTTGAAGGATTGGTAGCCTTCGCATCGTCGTAGGTATATCTTCCGATGCCCTGGCAGTTGAATCCGAACTGTGCGGTAAGTGCCCAGTTGTCGCGAAGGAAGTATTTTCCGGACATGGTCACTCCGTCGTAGTAGACAGAATTGAGTCCACCGAGTCCGTCAAAGTTCTGGGAATCAGTTCCATTAAACATATTCCCGACGAAATTCAGCACAGGAGCAGCACCGAACGAAAGCGCAAATCCGCCTTTATGAGCGCCATAATAAACATCGTCACGTGAGTAATCAGTTCTTCTTCCGGCAGCATCTGCAGACACCGGAGCAAAAGACATAGCCGCGACAGCCAATGCAGCAGTCAACAGCAGTTTAGAGTAAGTTATTTTCATATAACTTGTTATTAATAAATAAATTTCCATTGTTTTAAATTCCAGACGACACCATCGCAAAGCAGTCAAAATCATTTCCAAGTGTAAGAATATTCATACTTGCATTCACCATCATCTCCACAGACCTTGACCTTCGTTATATTTCCATTATCCTGTTCATATAGATAATCAGTGCTTCTGCCTTCGCAAACTTCTGATTTCAAGAGATTCTGTGGCATAGAATTACCGAAATAGCCTTCCACAACAAGTACAGCATCAATACATGTGACATTTCTCCATAAAAGTCCGGGACCGAATGTCATATTAGGAAACTTGGCCAAAGTAGGATAATAATCGTAAACGTAAAGATTGCCGGTCTCCTCTCCGTCATTTGTATGGCAAATGGTTGTGGATTCCGATATGTTCCCGAATAAGTTCCACCGGAGTTCGGTAACAGTCTTTCCGAACCATGAAATGTTCTCAATTATTCGAGAGAATCGTCCGGATCCGTCATATTCTATTTCATAAGAGTATGTATCGCTATCTGACGTTCCATCTTTTTCATAGTATTGACACACAAAAGAGTATATCAGCCCATCCATAAGAGAATACGTTCGTTTCGTATGCAATATCCCATCTGCATCAAATTCGTCACAGACAATCTTTTCTTCGGAATATTCATATTTCAGACATTGCTTCCGATAACATTGAAAGGAAATCAGACGGCCAAGTTCATCATATGCCGGCTTGCTGAAAACCAGCTCATTTTTATTATCCCAGATAATTTCCTGCAATCCGCGAAACGTTTCTAATGCAGAAATATCTGTTTCATCTTTCTTCTGAGACGGATTATCTTTTGCTCCGTCTACAGACTTCTCACATGATACTATTACCAGAGAGCAACAAAGACATAACATCACACGTAAACTACTATTATTCATGCGAATACTGAATTAACTATTCTTTGACAAAATCAAGGATCGGGAAACCGTCCTTCCCGAATTTCCAGTTACAGAAAGTCAAATCCGGATAGTTTGATATATGAGGCCAATCAAAGCCACTATAACCACCTATAAAACCGACCTTGTCTTTTTCCGGATATTCACAGTACAAACCTGAGATAGTATAACCATTACCATCAATACAACCACGAAAAACCGTTCCATCAATAGGAGTCTATTATTCAAGTTCAGACATCAGAATCCCCTGTCTGGCAACCAGCAGATTGTTTCTGGACACAGAAAACTATATCTTCCGAGAGCCGGCTTCGCCCTCCGACGGGTCCACAGTCACCCAGTCAACAGCCTTGGATATCTTCCATGGAAACAAAATCCTCGGATGCATCTGCACCGAATTCCAACATATCCCTGTCCAGCTTCAAGTATGGCGCTGTCGGATTCACGACCTCCGCATTTTGGCTTACCAGCAGTTCAGCCAAGAGAGTACCACTCTCTGAAGAAGAAAAACTGACAATGGCAGCACGGCTCTTTGACAAAGCGTTCTGTGACACAGAAATTTTAATTTTCCTGGAGCCGGCGTTGCCAGACTTAGGTTCAACCGTCAACCATTCGGCATCAGTTTCTCCTACCCAGTCAGCATTGCTCTCCAAAGAAATGAACAGTTCCGAAGCGTCTGCTTCAAATTCCAGTTCGTCCTGACTCAAGCTGACCTTGGGGTCATCTTTCTGTTCCACTACTGCTGCTTTTTTACAAGAGCAGACCGCAAGGCTGCCTACAACCGCAAAGATTGCAAAAATTCTTTTCATATTCATTTTTAATAGTTATAGTTTTTACTCTAATGTATCCCTGTACAATCACTCCCATTTGACTATATAAGAACTAGTTCCATTGTTTTCCGGATACTTCAAATCATAGAAATTCCTTGTAACCTTTATTATTCCATCTTTCGACGAATCATATGTCCATGACCAAGAATGGGAGTCGGTGGTGTATGACTTGAGATTATGTCTCGGCAATGAGTTTCCATAATATCCTTCCATTGCAAGGATAGGATCAATTACAGCGCAGAATGTACATGTCAGCCCATCAAGACCGAAAGACAAACCCGGTAATTCGGCAAGGGTAGAATAATATTCAAGTTTGTCATAATATGGTTTACCTTCTACCCCTCTTCTGATATAAACTGAACTTGATTCATACATGTCACCGGAAGAGTTCCACTTCAAAGTTATCTTCTCATTTCCGAATGAAGTCTCGGGATCCTGGCTGTCAACGACTCTGATCTGGGAAACACGGTTGGCGCCATCATAAGATATAGTATAATTATAATTGTAGGTCTCTTCACCGTCTTTATACAGCGGGAAGTCGAAATAAGTTATTAGACCATTTGTAAGTGTATAAATTCTTCTTGAACACAGCGAACCATCTGGATTGTAGTAGTTACAAATTATTTCTTTTGAGTAATACTCATACCTTAAGGTATATTGTTGAAATTGGTAATATACCAACCTCCCTTCATCATCGCATCGCGGATTACAAAACTTGGCTTCGCCATCACTAGAGACAATTTCCGTCAATCCCATGAAGGCTTTCGATGTAGACTCGCCCGGTTCATTAGGATATTGGCCTGATGATTGATTACTTCCCCCTGTGTTCGAGCCTGTTACTGTAGCCAATTTCACACACGAAGACATCGCAGCAGAACATAATATCACTGCCGTAAATCCCACAAAATGCTTTTTCATCTGTAATTGCCCATTAAACATTCCACACACAAAAACGAAAAGCGTGGAGTCCAGAGCGTTCATTCGTCTGAAGGTTCTGACAAAACCCGAATAAGAACAAACGACCGGACTCCACACCTGTATGTATATGGAGCCTCGACATCGGCTGTGGCGCCGGAAGAAATGACACCACGCACAGCTGCGCACTGAGCACAGCATGGGCTTGATACACAAAGGAAAGGAGTGCTGCCCGTATCCTCTTATTCGAAAGAAAACTGTCAGATTTTCAGACGAGGACCGCGTGGTGACACTTCCGTATTTCAGCTGCCGGATTGCACCGACGCCGCAAATATAGAAACTTTTTTCCACACGGCAAGCAGCGCTCCTGTTTTATTTTTCTTCATTTTATTTTTCTGGCTAGCCCGCCGGTGTTGCACTTCTATCTTGAATCTTCATCAAGCAGAAAGGGAATGACACCGACGTACACAATGCCGTCATCATCCCTCCATTGTTTTGTGTTTCCATCCACAATCACAATCTTTTGGAAGAAATCGCCCGAGTTCTTTAATGAGAACGTCTCCTGGTTCTTCTTATCCTCCGTATCTACATTCAAGGCTGATTGGATGTAGATTTTTTCTTTGCCAGTATTGACGATAAAATCTATCTCATATTGTGACTGTTGTTTCTTACCTTGTTCATTGACACGAGTAAGCTCCACAACGCCAACATCCACACTATACCCCCGACGTATCAATTCAAGATAAATCATGTTTTCCATCAAATGGCTTTTCTCTTGCTGGCGGAAATTCAACTTGGCATTTCTCAGTCCCAGATCCATCGAATAGAACTTCTGGGTATTCTCGAAGTAGCGTTTCCCTTTCACGTCATAACGCTTGGCAGCAACAAACAGATAGGCATCTTGCAGATAGTCCAGATAGTTCTTGATGGTGTGGTCGGAGGTACTGCGTCTCATTAGCGTACCTGCGGCATTGGCGAGGTTATGCGGATTGGTAAGCGACCCTACTGCCGATGACAGTGAGTCAATCAACGCGTCAAGTACCTCATCGTCCTTTAGTTTGTAACGTTCCACAATATCCTTGATGTACACATTCTTGTGGAGATCTGCCAAATACTTGCGTTTTTCAGATTCATCTTTCTCGGTGACTGCCAGCGGCATGCCACCATAGGTCAGATATTCTTCCAAGGCATCAGCCTTCTCCAAACCCGACACATCATAATATTCTTTGAAAGACAAGGGATATACCTTGACTTCCGTCCCACGATCACGAAAATTCGTAACGATGTCCTTTGAGAGCATCTTTGAATTGGAACCTGTTACATACACATCCAGGTTGCTCTTTGCCATCAAGTCATTAAGAATATCATAGAATGTTGTATAGAGCATGTCTTTATCCTCGTCAGGAATCAGGTTCTCATCCACGTCCTCATTCTTCACCTTGAATGACAGCTGAATCTCATCGATAAAAACATAATATCGCTTGCTCTCATCTTGCGTTTGGCTTAGCACATAGTCATATAGTTCATTGGGATTCCTAAACTTGACATAAGCCTTCCTGTCAAGGGAGATTTCCACAAAACAATCTTCAGGGACTCCCTCATCTTTAAGGTAGTCCTTATACAAAGTTGAAAGGAGAAATGATTTGCCACAGCGTCTGATGCCCGTGATGATTTTCACCCTCCCGTTCCATCGTTTACTCAGCAACTCATTCAGATATCTGTCTCGCTTTATTACCATAGCCTCCAATACTTAATGCAAATACTATTGAACCATTCGACCATTTTTGCAGTACAAAAATAACTACTTATTCTGAAACAGGCAACTAAATAGGTAAAAAGTATTTCTTGCTGAGAGCTTCGTTGCGCTGCTCACGGCGCTGATGCGCCTTTAGACGTCGCTGAAAAAAAGAACCTCGACTGATTTTCATCAATCGAGGTTCTCGAAGCGTGGCGACGACCTACTCTCCCACATGGTAGTGCAGTACCATCGGCGCGGCCGGGCTTAACTTCTCAGTTCGGAATGGGATGAGGTGGGACCCCGGCGCTTTAACCGCCACAATATGTTTCTGAGAGAAATTATTCGGTAAGCTTCATTACTTGTAAAGGTTTCGGGCAATTAGTACAGGTCAGCTTTGACATCGCTGTCTTTACACTTCCTGCCTATCAACGTGGTAGTCTACCACGGCCCTCAATGGAAGTCTCATCTTGGAGATGGCTTCGCGCTTAGATGCTTTCAGCGCTTATCCTAACCGAACGTGGATACCCGGCGGTGCAGCTGGCGCCGCAACCGGTAAACCAGAGGTTCGTCCAACCCGGTCCTCTCGTACTAAGGTCAGACCTCCGCAGACTTCCTGCGCCCACAACAGATAGAGACCGAACTGTCTCACGACGTTCTGAACCCAGCTCGCGTGCCAC
>ENA-OUQC01000182-OUQC01000182.1-human-gut-metagenome-genome-assembly--contig:-NODE-182-length-57661-cov-5.895983_pt1 | contig 57661 bp, 43 predicted proteins | sample MGYA00237942_ERZ548815 | MGnify/ENA primary metagenome ERZ548815 (study PRJEB26490, sample SAMN05194722) | human gut metagenome | biome: terrestrial biome; feature: human-associated habitat; material...
GCAAGCTAAAGTATTGCTCAATTCCTGAAGTAAATTAAATCACGGCGGAAATCGGTTAATTTCGATTTCCGCCGTGTTATTTTCCGAAAAGGTGTTGACTTTATCGGGTAGTTGTGGTATTATACATCAAAAGAAATCTTTAAGAGCGATACAGAGATGTCGACAAGGTTTTGAATAGTGAGACGGTAGGGTAACAGCCCGTGTTTTTGTGCGTCCGGATTTATGAACCTTGTCCCAACAGGGTTCTTTTTTTATTGCTCATTCAGGAGGCTCTCATGACGGAATACATCTTGAAAAATTCATTGGTCTATACGGATTCGGGATTTCAGAAGCAGGATATATTTGTTTCCGAAGGCCGTGTTCTTTGTGTTTGCTGTAAGCTTTGTGCCGAATATACCCATTCCTATGATCTCACAAATAAGCATATTTTTCCCGGTTTCGTAGATGTTCATGTTCATCTTCGAGAGCCGGGTTTTTTTTATAAAGAGACAATCAAAACGGGTTCACTTGCCGCCGCAAAGAGCGGTTACACAACGGTTTGCACAATGCCGAATCTTGATCCCGTGCCGGATAGTGCGGAGCACCTCGAAAAACAGCTTGATATTATCGAAAGGGATGCTTCGATCAACGTCATTCCCTACGGTTCGATAACCGTAGGCAGGAAGGGCACGGAGCTTTCCGATATGGAGTCGCTTGCCGATAAGGTGGTTGCCTTTTCCGATGACGGCAGCGGAATTCAGACAGAAGAAACGATGCGCCGGGCAATGCTGGAAGCAAAAAAGCTCGGAAAAATAATTGTCGCCCATTGCGAGGACAACAGTCTTTTGGACGGCGGATATATTCATAAGGGCGCATATGCAAAAGCTCACGGTCATAAGGGCATTAGCTCCGAGAGCGAGTGGAAGCAGATTGAGCGTGACCTGAGACTCGCCGAGGAAACAGGCTGTAAATATCATGTATGTCATATCTCTACCAAAGAAAGCGTTGAGCTCATTCGTAAAGCAAAACGCAGAGGCGTTGATGTTACCTGTGAAACAGCTCCGCACTATCTTGTTATGACCGATGCCGACCTCAAGGAGGACGGCAGATTTAAGATGAATCCTCCTCTAAGAAGTGCAGAGGACAGAGAGTCTCTTATTGAGGGTATATGCGACGGAACGATCGACATGATTGCAACCGACCATGCTCCGCATTCCGCAGAGGAAAAATCAAAAGGACTTAAGGACAGCGCTATGGGTATTGTCGGACTTGAAACCGCTTTTCCGATTCTCTACACAAGGCTTGTCAAGGGCGGAATTATCAGCTTGCATAAGCTTGTGACTCTAATGAGTGTTAACCCTGCCGAGCGTTTCGGCATTAAGACCGGCTTTGAAATTAAGGAGCCGGCAAATTTCACGGTATATGACCTCAATGAAAAGGAAACGGTAAATCCGGAGAATTTTACTTCGATGGGAAGAAGTACACCGTTTGAGGGTATGACGGTATACGGCAAATGCAAGAAAACGGTTTGCAACGGCAAAATTGTTTGGGAGGATGAAGAATGAACCGGGTAGTAATGAAAATAACAGGCAACAAAAAAATTGCCGAAAAAACATATTTCATGTCGCTTGAAGGCGACACTTCGGCAATAACAAAGCCGGGGCAGTTCGTAAATATAAAGCTTGACGGATTTTTCCTCCGTCGCCCGATTTCGGTTTGCGACTGCGAGGAAGGAAAGCTTTCGATAATATATAAGGTTGTCGGCAACGGAACGAAGAAGATGTCCGAACTGCCTGTCGGTGATGAGCTTGACATTCTCAGCGGTCTCGGTAACGGCTATGATACTTCGAAAAGCGGCGATTGTCCCGTGCTTATAGGCGGTGGAGCGGGCGTTCCGCCGATGTTTATGCTTTGCAAGAAGCTGGTTGCCGAAGGCAAAAAGGTAACAGTGATACTCGGCTTCAACTCCGAAAATGAAGTGTTCGGAATTGATGAGTTCAAGGCGACGGGCGCCGAAGTTCACGTTACGACGGTTGACGGAAGCGTCGGAACAAAGGGCTTTGTAACAGATGTTTTGAAAGAAGCGGAGTATACTTATTTTTACACCTGCGGTCCGATGCCGATGTTCAAAGCGATTGAAGGCGTCGCAAAAACAAGCGGACAGTACAGCTTTGAAGAGCGCATGGGATGCGGCTTCGGGGCGTGTATGGGCTGCACATGCAAAACAAAATACGGCAACAAACGAATTTGTAAGGACGGACCTGTTCTTGAAAGGGAGGAAATAGTATGGTAACAAAGGTTGACCTTTGCGGAATTGAGCTTGATAATCCCGTCATTCCTGCCTCGGGTACATTCGGTTTCGGCTATGAATTTGCAGAGCTTTATGATATAAATATGCTCGGTACATTCTCGTTCAAGGGAACAACAAAGGATCCGAGATTCGGCAATCCTACGCCGAGAATCGCCGAGTGCACGGCAGGCATGATAAATGCCGTCGGTCTTCAGAATCCGGGCGTTGACAAGGTTATAAGCGATGAACTTCCGAAGCTTAAAAAATGCTTCAACAAACCTGTAATGGCAAATGTAAGCGGATTTTCGATTGATGACTATGCTTACACCTGCGAAAAACTCGACAGAGAGGAGCAGGTCGGCTGGCTTGAGGTCAATGTGTCCTGCCCTAACGTACACGGCGGCGGAATGAGCTTCGGAACTGATCCGAAAGCGGCTGCCGAGGTTACAAAAGCGGTCAAGGCGGTGACGACGAAGCCAGTAATCCTGAAGCTTTCGCCAAATGTAACAAATATTGTTGATATCGCCAAGGCTTGCGAGGATTCGGGAGCGGACGGAATCAGCCTGATAAATACAATGCTCGGAATGAGAATTGATCTTCGCCGCAGAAAACCTGTGATTGCAAACGTGATGGGAGGCTTTTCGGGGCCGGCAATTTTCCCGATAGCCGTCAGAATGGTTTACCAGGTCTCGCAGGCGGTCAAAATTCCCGTCATCGGAATGGGCGGTGTTTCAAGTGCCGACGATGTAATTGAAATGATGCTCGCAGGAGCAACGGCGGTTGAGGTCGGTGCGGCAAATTTGGTTGACCCGTTTGCATGCAAGAACATAATCGAAACACTTCCGAAAGCAATGGAAGAATACGGAATAAATAATCTTAACGAAATAATAGGAGGTACGCACAATGGGTAATGACGTAATCGTAGCCTGCGATTTTTCAAGCAGGGAGGAGACAATGGCCTTTCTTGACAATTTCAAGGGCAGAAAACCGTTTGTTAAAATCGGAATGGAGCTTTTCTATGCCGAGGGACCCGATATCGTAAGAGAGATAAAGGCGAGAGGACACAAGATCTTTCTTGACCTCAAGCTTCACGATATTCCGAACACGGTGAAGAAATCAATGGCTGTGCTTTCAAGGCTTGATGTCGATATGACAAATCTTCACGCAGGCGGAACAATCGCAATGATGGAAGCGGCAATTGAGGGTCTCACTCGTCCCGACGGAACAAGGCCGCTGCTCATTGCCGTAACTCAGCTCACCTCGACGAGCGAGGAGAGAATGAAAAACGACCTTCTCATTAACGAAAGTATGGATAAGGTCGTTATGCACTATGCCCACAATGCAAAGCTTGCAGGACTTGATGGCGTGGTATGTTCCTCCTTGGAGTCGGGCAAGGTGCACGAGGTCTGCGGCAGCGGATTTCTTACCGTAACTCCCGGTGTTCGCTTTGCAGACGGTGACAAGGGCGATCAGGTCAGAGTTATGACCCCCGAACAGGCAAAGAAAATCGGCTCGGACTACATTGTAGTCGGTCGTCCGATAACTGCGGCGGCTGATCCCGTTGCGGCATACGAAAGATGTATAAACGAATTTGTAGATTAAGGAGCAGATACTATGACAGATATTCAGATTCAAATTGCAAAAGACCTTCTTTCAATTAAGGCGGTTTTCTTCCGTCCGGATGAGCCGTTCACATGGGCAAGCGGCATCAAAAGCCCGGTTTATTGCGACAACAGACTTACCCTCGCTTACCCGGAGGTTCGTACACACGTTGAGGAAGCTCTTGCTAAGACGGTTAAAGAGTTCTATCCGGAGGCTGAGGCTCTTATGGGTACTTCGACCGCAGGTATCGCACACGCTGCCATCACCGCTCAGATAATGGGTCTCCCGATGGGCTATGTTCGCTCGGGAGCAAAGGATCACGGCAGAAAAAATCAGATCGAAGGCAAGCTTGAAAAGGGTCAGAAGGTCGTTGTTGTTGAAGATCTTATCTCAACGGGCGGCAGTGTTATTGAGGTCGTAAACGTTCTCAGAGAAGCAGGAGCAGAAGTTCTCGGAATTGTTTCTATCTTTACCTACGGTATGCAAAAGGGTCTTGACCGTCTTGCTGCGGCTGATGTAAAAAATGTAAGCCTTACTAATTTTGATGTAATCGCCGAAATTGCGGCTCAGGAAGGATATATTGCGTCGACAGATGTCGAAAGACTGATAGCTTTCAGAAACAATCCGTCCGATGAAAGCTGGATCGGAGGCACAAAATGAGAAGTGTTATAAGCATTCTTGATCTTTCGGTTGAAGAGATAGATGAACTCATTGCCCTCGCAAATGATATAATCGCAAACCCCGATAAGTATGCGGAAGTATGCCGCAGAAAAAAGCTTGCAACGCTCTTTTTTGAACCGTCAACACGCACAAGGCTTAGCTTTGAGGCGGCAATGTATGAGCTCGGCGGTAACGTTCTTTCAATGGCGGATGCAAAGTCAAGCTCAGCCGTCAAGGGCGAAAGCGTAGCCGATACGGTTAAGGTCATTTCCTGTTACGCCGATATAATTGCCATGCGTCACCCCAAGGAGGGCGCACCCTATGTCGCTTCTCTCAATGCGTCTGTTCCCGTAATAAACGCAGGTGACGGAGGACACAATCACCCTACACAAACTCTTGCCGATCTTCTCACGATAAGCCGTGAAAAGGGACACTTCGATAACCTGACTGTAGGCTTCTGCGGCGACCTTAAGTTCGGCAGAACCGTCCATTCGCTCATCGAAGCCCTTGCAAGATACAACAACGTGAAATTCGTTTTGATTTCTCCCGAGGAGTTGAAGCTTCCAAGCTATGTCAAGAACGATGTTATCAAGGCCAAAAACCTTGAATATATTCAGACAACCGATCTGGAAAAGGTTATGCCCGAGCTTGATGTTCTCTATATGACCCGGGTGCAGAAGGAAAGATTTTTCAACGAGGAGGATTATCTCCGACTCAAGGACAGCTATATTCTCACTCCCGATAAGCTTGCAAACGCAAAACCCGATCTGTCAATTCTTCATCCACTGCCTCGTGTTAACGAAATCAGCGTTGCTGTCGATAAAGATCCCCGTGCATGCTATTTCAAGCAGGTTCTCAACGGAAAATATATGAGAATGGCACTCATTCTCAAGCTCCTGGAGGTAGAATTATGAACATAGATTCCATCAAAAACGGTATAGTGATCGACCATATTAAGGCGGGAAAAGGTATGGAGATTTACAATCTCCTCGAGCTTGATAAGCTTGATTGCTCCATTGCCATCATAAAAAATGTAATGTCACGCAAGCTCGGCAAAAAGGACATCATTAAAATTGACTCCGATTACGACGTTGATCTTGATGTTCTCGGCTACGTTGACCCCGGTGTTACCATTGATATCATCAAGGACGGCAAGCTTGTCGAGAAGAAAAAAGTTTCCCTCCCCAAGCAGCTTAAAAATATCATCAAATGCAAAAATCCCCGTTGCATAACCACCACCGAGCAGGAACTCCCGCATATTTTCAAGCTTACAGGCACCGGCGAAAACAAGGTTTACCGTTGTATTTATTGCGAGACCAAAGCCGAATAACCCTCCTGAACTCGATTATCAGGCAAATAAGCCGCTTTTTCCAACTTGACGGTTAAGCATACGTCGACGTTGAAAGAAAGCGGCTTCTTTACCTAATCTTCAAGTTCAGGTTTTGGTTTCTTTTGGCGAATAAATCATTTTTTCCGTCTCGGCGTATAAGAATACGTCTTCACCGAGAGAAAATGTTTTCTTCATCCAAAATCTCTCGCTCAGGAATAGAAGCGTTTCTTTTGGAGGATAAAGAATTTTTTCGGTTTGATGTATATACTACTCCAACTTCGCAATTTTAAATCATTACAAAAAAATACCCTCCGATAACGGGAAATCCGCTGTCGGAGGGCTTTGCTATTATTCTCTTATTAAAGCGTAATAAGGTTGATACACTTAACGGGACAAGCTTCGGTGCATTTGCCGCAGCCAGTGCACTTGTTGAAATCGACCTTGGCGCAGAAGTCCTTGACCTCAACTGCGCCGAATTCGCACGCCTTAACGCACTTCATACAGCCGATACAGCCGTTTGAACATTCCTTGCGTGTTATTGCGCCCTTGTCGTGATTTACGCAAAGGTTTGCCGCCTTTGCCTCATGCAGGGGCATCATCTTAATTATGTGATTCGGGCAGGTTTTAAGGCACTGCTTACAGGCCTTACACATAACAGGGTTGACTCTTGCAACGCCGTCACAAATATGAATTGCGTCATACTGACAGGCATTCATGCAGTCGCCGAGACCGATACAGCCGTAGATACACTCCTTCGGGCCGCCGAAAAGCTGCTTTGCCATTTCGCATGAGCTTACGCCGTTGTATTCCATCTTGGTTTCGGCTTTGCCGCAGAAGCCCTGACACATGACGACCGCCGCCATGGGAGCAACCGAGCCCGCCGAAAGTCCGGTAACCTCTGCGATAGCCTTTGAAGCATCATTTCCTCCGGGGGCGCAGAGAGCTGTGTTTGTTGTAATACCCTTTGAAAGAGCCGCCGCATAGCCGTCACAACCGGAGAAGCCGCATGCGCCGCAGTTTGCACCGGGGAGACATTCACGGATAGCCTCCGCCTTCTTATCGACGGGAACAGCCATAACGATGGAGGCAACTGCAAGTCCGAGACCAGCAATGAGTCCGATGACCGAAACGATCAGAATTGCTAAAACAATAGGATTCATATTTGCGCCTCCTTATGCAAAGATCTTGTCAACAACGCCTGCGAAGCCCAAGAACGAAAGGGAAACAAGCGAAGCGGCAACAAGTGTGATGGGCAGACCTTTAAGGAATTTCGGAATGTCGCAGGATTCAAGTCTTGAACGAACACCTGCAAACATGATCATGGCAATCATAAATCCGACACCGCCGCCGATAGCACAGATGAGCGACTGCATAAAGTTGTAGCCGTTGTCAACGTTGAGTGTTACAACACCGAGAACCGCGCAGTTCGTTGTGATAAGCGGAAGATAGATACCGAGCGCATTGTAAAGAGCCGGCATATACTTCTTGAGAATAATCTCAACCATCTGAACGAGTGCGGCGATGACGAGAATGAAAACGATCGTCTGAAGATATTCAAGATTATTGGCGACAAGCAGATACTTGTTTATAGGATATGTAACCGCCGTCGAAAGAGCCATAACGAAGATAACGGCAAGTGACATGCCGACCGCCGTATTCAGCTTCTTTGAAACGCCGAGAAACGGGCAGATGCCGAGAAATCGTGAAAGAACGAAGTTTTGAGTGAGAATCATTGTGAGCAATATGCTCAAAAGGCCTTTTGTCATTTCCATTATGCTTCAGCCTCCTTCTTCTCTTCACAACTCTCGTGAGTGTCTCTGATGGAGCAGGATTTAGCCATCGGGCAGTTTTCACAGCCGTGGAGTACAGCCTTGGGTTTGCCCTTTGACTCGGCAATTTTATTTGCAAGAGCCATTACCATGCCGAATACAAAGAATCCGCCGGGAGCGAGAATAAATATAAGCATCGGGTTTTCGTTTAGGAAGGGGATTGAGAAACCGTTGAAGCTGCCGCCGATGAGGTCGCTGATTCCGTTGAGGAATGTGCCGGCACCGAGAATCTCACGGATGGTGCCCATGACAAAGAGTGCACCGGTGAAGCCGATTCCCATGCCGAGACCGTCGACTGCCGAGGCGAGCACACCGTTTTTGCTTGCGAAGGCTTCCGCTCTGCCGAGGATAATACAGTTAACAACAATAAGCGGAAGATAAACGCCGAGCTGTTCGTTGAGCACGGGAACAAATGCCTTGACAAGCATCTGAACGATTGTAACGAACGAAGCGATGATAACAATATATGCCGGGATACGGACCTTCTGCGGAATAACCTTTCTCAATGCCGAAATAACGATGTTCGAGCAGATGAGAACGATTGAAGCCGAAACGCCCATGCCGATCGCACTTGAAACAGAGGTCGTTGTGGCGAGGGTGGGGCAGGTGCCGAGTACAAGGCGAAGAACAGGGTTTTCAATGATAAAACCCTTGGTAAGCTCCTTGCCTAAGGATTTCTTTTCAGCCATCAGTTAGCACCTCCGTTTTCTGTGATAGTTTTGTAGTTTGCGAGAGCCTCGTTGACCGCCGTAGTTACGGCGTTGGACGTGATCGTTGCGCCCGTGAGAGCGAGGATCTCGTTGCTGTCGTGATCGGCGCTGTTCTTGGCTACCTTGATTCCGTCAACAAGCCCCTTGAATTGAGACTTGAAGGAATCTGTCTGCGCTTTCATACCAAGACCTGCAGTGTCGCTGATTGAGAGAATTTGAATTCCCGTAACCTTGCCTTCATTGTCAACGCCTGTCATAACAATAAGGTCGCCGCCGTAGCTCTTTGACGTTGTTGTGAAAACCATGCCGACCGTCTGCTTACTGCCGTCAAGACCGACTGCGTAGCTTATGCCGTCAAAAGTCTTGTCCTCGAAGCTCTTTGCATCCGCAAGAACCTCCATACGGGACTGAGCCTCGGATTCCGCCGAGTTTTTTTCGATTATCGGAGCGGTTACGTTATTTGCCAGCGCAAGCAAGGTTGTTGCGACAAGGCAGATAATAAAGAGCGCAACCGTAGGAATTATGATTTGTTTTTTCATTTTGCCTCAGCCTCCTTCTTTTCTTTTTTCGGAGTGCCGAACGGCTTGGGAAGCGTAACGTTTTCAATCAGCGGAACAAGAATATTCATGATGATTATCGAATAGGAAACGCCCTCCGGAAGATTGCCGAAAATTCGGATTATTGAAGTAATAAGGCCGCAACCTATACCGAAGATTATCTTGCCCTTAAATGTAATCGGTGAGGTTGTGTAATCCGTTGCCATGAAGATTGCGCCGAGCATAAGTCCGCCGCCGAGAAGCTCATATGCAACAAAGCGGAAATCACCCTTGCCCGCGATGAGCATAATAACGGCAACCGTGCCGATATATGTAAGAGGGATTGTCGGCGATATGACCTTACGGACAACAAGATAGATGCCGCCGAGGAGAAGCGCAACGGCGCAGGTTTCACCGAGACAGCCGGCTCGCCAGCCGATGAGCATTTCAACGAGTGAAACGTCGGGAGCCGCACCGCCCGAAGTCATCTCGTGAATAGACGAGAGGGGAGAAGCGGAGGTGATGCCGTCAAGCTTTGACATAGTCCATGTGAGCGGCTGAGTCCATGTTGACATCGCAACAGGGAACGAGGTCAGAAGAACAATACGTCCGGCAAGAGCGGGATTGACAAAGTTCTGACCGATGCCGCCGAAGAACTGCTTTGCAACAACTATCGCAACGAGCGAGCCGATAACTACCATCCAAAGCGGAATGGAAACCGGAAGGTTGAAAGCAAGCAAAAGTCCTGTGATAACTGCGCTGAGGTCACCGATAGACTGACTGCGCTTGAATACGATTCTGGTGATGTATTCAAATATTACGCAGGTCGCAACGCTGACACATTCAATGAGCAGCGCTCTCGGGCCGTAGAAGATAACCGAAGCGATAAGCGCCGGAATAAGTGCGATAATAACGTCAAGCATCAGACTTCTTACAGTCCTCGGACTGCGGTCGTGAGGAGATGCGCTGACAACGAGCTTGTTTTTTAATGTCATTTCTTTGCACCTGCCTCTCTGATGATTGATTTTGCAAGTCTCATATGCTGGACGAGCGGCTTCTTTGCAGGGCATGAATATGCACAGCTTCCACATTCCATGCAGACCATAACGCCGTCCCTGGTCAGAGCGTCAACGTCCTTAGCCTTTGAGTCACGGACAATCTTGGTCGGGACAAGACTCATCGGACAGGCGGCTGCACAGCGGCCGCAGCGGATACAGTCCGTTTCTCTGAAAATCTTTGCGTCCTTAGCCGAGAAAGCAAGCAGAGCATTGTTACTCTTGGAAATCGGGTAATTTACATCGGTGATTGCCATGCCCATCATCGGACCGCCTGCAATAATTTTAACGGGATCCTCTTTGAATCCGCCGCAGAACTCAACGACATCGGCAAAGCTTGTGCCGATAGGAACACGAACATTCTTCGGTTCGGCGATAGCCATGCCGTCAACGGTCATTGAACGGCTGACAAGCGGCTTGCCTGTTTTGAGATAACGGGCGACGAACGCGATTGAAGTGACGTTCATAACGATACAGCCGACGTCTGCCGGAAGCTTTCCGGGAGGTACCTGACGGCCGGTTGCCGACTGAACCATCATTTTTTCTGCGCCCTGAGGATAAACGGATTTGAGCTGCATGATTTTGATTGAGCTGTCCGATCCCGAGTCTTTATCAACGATCTGATGAAGAATCTCGAAAGCGTCGGGTTTGTTATCCTCGACCGCTATAACGACATTCGGAATGTTGAGAAGCTCTTTAACGGTCTTGATACCGGAACAGATATCCCATGAATTGTCAATACATTCACGGTAGTCAACCGTTATGTACGGCTCACATTCTGCGGCATTGATGATAAGAGTATCAATATTCTTATCTGCCGGAACATTGAGCTTAACATGAGTCGGGAAGCCTGCACCGCCGAGACCGACAAGACCCGAATCCCTGATCGCCTTGCAAAGCTCCTCCTTTGTGTTTACCTCGGGAGCCTTGAGCCCTTCGTAAAGTCTCATCTCACCGTCCGATTCAATAGTAACTCCCTGAACCATGGTTCCGTTCGGAAGCTTAACGTTTCCGATTGCAGTTACAGTACCTGAAATAGATGCGTGAATCGGTGCACTGACAAATTTATCGCTGTCTCCGATCACCTGACCGACCGCAACGGTATCGCCGACCTTGACAGTCGGAGTACACGGAGCGCCGATGTGCTGCTGCATAGGCAAAACTACCTGCTTCGGGACGGGAATACGAACTACCTCACAGCCTGCCGTGTTCTTGTGGTGGTCAACCTTGACACCGCCGCGAACCTTTTTGACTGCCGAGATAACTCCGTCCACGTGAATTTTACCCATTTGTTCAACCCCTTTGCTGTATGGGAATTTCCCATTTAATTTTTAAATTTTGCGATTTTCTCCAACGGAGGCATAACCGCCTTGAGAATCGTTCCGGTAAGAAAGCCCGTCACGATCGCGAATATTAACAACAGCGGTCCGTAGCCTACGATGAGCGAAGCCGTACCGGAAATGATACATGCCGCCGCAAGCTGGCCGATATTGTGACAAACGGCACAGATGATTCCGATGCCGATATATCCTAATTTGTTCTTGCAAAATCCGAAAAGGAGGCACGCCGCCGCAGTGCTGAGAATTCCGCCCGAAAGGCTCATCAGCATCGCCGTCATTCCTCTTGTGACGTCTGCGAAAAGTCCCTTGATTATCGTTATGAAAAATGCGTATCCCGACCCTGCACAGCTTGCCATGAACATCGTTACAATGTTGGAAAGACCGGGCTTCGCTCCGGGAGGAAATCCCGGATAGGCGGGGATAAGCGTTTCAAGGTAGGAGAGTGCAAGCGCAAGCGCACACATCATGCCCGTCACGGCTATTTTTCTTGTCAGATTTTTGTTTTTCATATCAATAAGTCATTATATCTGTTTTGTTTTTGTTCGATTTGACCGAGATAACGACCCTCGCCGGAAGACATGCTGCCGTTTCACCGCCGGAGGTCAGTTTTCCGCTTTTGACGCAAAGCTTGTCCTTACATTCGGCATGTGAAAAATATATTTCGCCCTTGCCGACGGTTATCTCAACTTTCGGGTCGCTGTTCGGAGAGAGTGTGTATTCTTTCTCAACAGCCAAAAGGTCGATCGTTTCTTCAAGCTTGCCTCCGACGTAAATATCTGCGGTCAATTTGTCCGAGTTCAAAAATCTCGGAATGGATATCGCCGCCGCCGAAAGAAGCACAACAAGTATTATAATTAAATCCGTTCGTTTAAATAGCTTCATTTGTCAAGAGTGTAGCTGTCGTCGGTTACCGTGAACTTGTCCGCAAGTCCGTCGGTGACCTTGACCGCATTGTTGTTGAATATAAAAACCGCCTCGGCATCGTATTCCTTGAGGATATCGACGCTTTTGCGATATCCTGCAATATAGCATACCGTCGAAAGAGCGTCGCTGAGAAGTCCCGAGCTGCAAACTACGGTAACGCTCTTGAATTCGCTTGTCGCAGGGTAGCCCGTCGTTGCGTTGAGAATGTGATGATATCGCTTGCCGTCCTTCTCAAAGTATTTCTCATAATTGCCTGAGGTTGAAACGCAGGTGTCCTTGAGCTTCAGGGTTCCCATTGACTGCTTGTCGTTATCGGGATTGACTATGCCGATGGGGAATGTTCTGTTGCCGTAGATAAGCAGACTGCCGCCGACCGAAACAACTGCTGATTTTGTTCTGCCCTTGGCAAGCAGATCCTTTATCTTGTCGCAAGCGAAGCCCTTGCCGACTGCGCCGAGGTCGAGCGACTGACCTTTATTTATCCGAACTGCGTTGCCCGAGATTGAAACATTTTTGTAGCCGACACTGCCGAGCGCTGTCTTGATTTCATCATCGGAGGGCAGACGCTGATTATTGCCGCCGAAATCCCAAAGCTTCGTAACGTTGCCGATTGTTATGTCAAAAACGCCGCCGCAATCGTCCGAGATGTCGATGCACTGCCCGATGATTTTGGCTGTATCGGGAGAAACGGAAACAGAAGCACCTGCACTTTCGTTGATTCTGTAAACGTCGGAGCCTTTTTTTCTCCAGCTTAGAACGGAATTTTCGAGACCGTTGATCTCGGTTTCGATTTTATCGAGGTCATTTTTTGCACCGAAGCCGTAAAGATTGAAAGTGACGACCGTACCCATGGCAACGCTCGTTTTTTCACATGAGTTTCTGCCGCTTATAAAGTCATATGAAACAATGCCGAAAACAATGACGGCACAAAGTATTACGGCAATGAGCGATTTTTTGTTAAATTTATTTTTTGCACCGTTTTTCAAAGTAATCCACCTTTTTTCATATATACTAATGTATTATACTATGAAAAATTGACAAATTCAATAGAAACGGAACTAATTAAAAATTTAACAATAATGCAGAAAGACGACGCCTGCGAGCATCTGTCCGCAGGCGTCTTTCTCAGCTAATGTCAGCAACCGCAACCGTTGTTGTTGAGGAACGATGTGCCGTTGTTTCCGCAGCCACAGCCGCAACCGCACTCTGAGAATAAGAGGATAATTATGAGAATAAGGATCCAGTTATTGCAGCAACCCATGTTTCTGACCTCCTTTCGTCTTACACTAACATTGTATGGAAAAGAGGAAGGTTGGTGACAAAGAAAAGCTTTTTATCAGTCAAAAAAACAAACGGCTGGATATATGATTTTTAACAGTTTCAGAAGCAAGCCGAAAACCGTGAATTTTTGTTGAATTTATACATTTATTTATATATTGGGAGGATAAACAGTGTTGACTTTTCAGAAAAAATAAGGTACAATATCATTGATTAAGGCAACACTGCACGTTTAGTGCAAATGCCTGAAAATGGGCGGCGGTTATTATATGAAACGTATTCAATGAACGGAAAATCGGCTGTTTTTCGAAACAGTTTGTTTTTCTGTTCTTTTTTTAGCAATCCCGCACAAATTGAGTCGTGCAAATTGCGCGGCAGGGTAAAGATTCAAGCAAGGCGTGAACCGCAATCGGTGCGGCAGTACCTTAATTATATAGGGAGGAAAATTTTATGTATGTTTTAGCACTTGACCAGGGAACAACGAGTTCCCGTGCAATAGTATTTGACAAGCGCGGACGCATTGTTTCCAAGGCACAGAATGAATTTGAGCAGATATATCCGAAGTCGGGCTGGGTTGAGCATGACCCGATGGATATTCTCTACAGTCAGATGCATTCAATTTCAACCGTTATCAATTCAGGTGATTTTGATGTTAAGGAAATCGCGGGAATAGGTATAACAAATCAGCGTGAGACAACAATTATATGGGATAAGGAGACGGGTAAGCCGATATACAATGCCATCGTTTGGCAGTGCCGCCGTACCGCCGAGCTTTGCGAACAGCTCAAGGAGGAGGGACTCGGCGACTATATCCGTGAGCACACCGGACTTCTTATTGACGCTTATTTTTCGGGAACAAAAATAAAGTGGATCCTTGATAATGTCGAGGGTGCAAGAGAGAGAGCCGAGAACGGCGAACTTCTTTTCGGAACGGTCGAGACATGGCTCATTTGGAACCTTACAGGCGGCAAGGTTCACGTCACGGACTATTCAAACGCTTCAAGAACGATGCTTTTTGACGTTGACAAGCTTCAGTGGGACGAGTTCCTTTGCGAAAAGCTCGGCGTACCTATGTGTATGCTTCCCGAGCCTGTTGAATCGAGCAAGATCTACGGCACAGTTGCCCCCGGAATTATCGGTATTGAGGAGCTTGAGGGTGTTCCCATCTGCGGTGCAATCGGCGATCAGCCGGCTGCATTGTTCGGTCAGGCCTGCTTCAATCCCGGTCAGGCGAAGAACACCTACGGAACCGGCTGCTTCCTGCTCATGAACACCGGCGAAAAGCGAGTCCGTTCGGAAAACAATCTTCTTACCGGCGTTGCGTGGAGCATAAACGGTAAAACCACATATTCAATCGAGGGCAGTGCCTTCAACGCAGGCTCGGTTATCAAGTGGCTCAGAGACGAGCTTCACATGGTCGATACGGCGCCCCGTGTTGACGAGCTTGCCGAAAGTGTTGAGAACGCAAACGGAATGTTCCTTGTTCCGGCTTTCACCGGTCTCGGCGCACCTTACTGGGATATGTATGCCCGAGGAACTATTGTAGGACTTACAAGAGGTGTTAACCGTGCGCATTTCTGCCGTGCCGTTCTTGAATCAATATGCTTCCAGATGACCGACCTTCTCCGAGCCATGACGAAGGATTCAAATATAATTCTTTCCGAGCTCCGAGTTGACGGCGGCGCAAGCGTAAGCAATATTATGATGCAGATTCAGGCGGATCTCATCAGAACGGTTGTCAACAGACCAAAGACAGTCGAAACAACGGCACTCGGCGCGGCTTATCTCGCAGGTCTCTGCGTAGGAATGTGGAAAACGCCCGAGGAGATAGAAAAGAACCGTGAGGTTGAAAGGGTATTTATTCCGAAAATGGACAAGAAGGTCAGGGATAAGCTCTGCGAGGATTGGAAGCGTGCCGTTGAGCGTTCGCGCAACTGGGCGCAGGAGGACGATTTTGATTGATAAAGATCAATCTTAATTTATAAATTATTTATTTTACATAGGAGGTTTTATTATGGGCAAAGTTGTTTGTGATTGGAAAACATTGCATGATTTTATGGTTGACGCATTTAAGGGCGTAGGTGTTCCTGCCGAGGACTGCGAGATCGTCGTTGACGTTATCCTTGAATCGGACAGACGAGGAATTGAATCCCACGGCTGCAACCGCTTCAAGCCGATTTATATCGACCGAATCGAAGCGGGAATTCAGAATCCTGTCACGAATTTTGAGATTATTAAAGAAACCCCGACAACGGCTGTTGTTGACGGCCATGACGGCATGGGTCAGGTCATCGGCTACAAGTCGATGGAAATGGCAATCAAAAAGGCTAAGGAATACGGCATGGGCATGGTTGCCGTTCGTAATTCATGCCACTACGGTATTGCGGGCTACTATGCGTCAATGGCTGCGAAGGCAGGCTGTATCGGTATCACGGGTACAAATGCCCGTCCGTCTGTTGCTCCGACCTTCGGCGTTGAGGGTATGTTCGGAACAAACCCGCTCACGATCGGTATTCCGACCGATGAGGATTTTAATTTTGTTATCGACTGCGCAACATCAATTACGCAGAACGGCAAGATTGAGTATTATGCAAGAATTGACGAGCCTGTTCACCCGGGCACAGTTATTGATATCGACGGCAATCCCGTTGAGGGCGACGCAGGCGAAGCTCTCAAAAAGATTCGTAACGGAACAGCCGCTTTGACGACCCTCGGCGGTATCGGCGAGGCTCTCGGCGGATACAAGGGCTACGGCTACGCTATGGTTATCGAGCTTCTTTCGGCTGCTCTCCAGGACGGCAACTACGGCAAGATGCTTGACGGCAAGGACGAAAACGGTAATCTTGTACCTTATCATCTCGGTCATTTCTTTATTGCCATTGATACAGGTCACTTCCTCGGCGAGGAGCTTACAAGGAAAAAGGCAGGCGAGATCATTCGCTCCGTTCGCGCATCCAAGAAAGCACCGGGTCACGACCATATCTTCTCGGCAGGCGAGAAGGAGTACAACGTTTGGCTTCAGAGAAAGGATTCCGGCGTGCCGATAAACGAATCCGTTCAGGCTGAAATGAACAAGGTTCGTGATGACCTCAAGCTTAACTATGTATTCCCGTGGGAGAAATATAATAATTTGATCGGAGGACAAGTATAATGGATTATGCAAAGGAATCCCTGAGGCTTCATTATGAGTGGAAGGGTAAGATAGAAGTAATCGCAAGAGCAAAGGTCGATAACAAGGATGCCCTTTCGCTTGCTTACACACCCGGCGTTGCTCAGCCGTGTCTTGAAATTCAGAAGGACATCAATAAGAGCTATGAGCTTACACGCCGTTCAAATCTCGTTGCCGTTATCACCGACGGTTCGGCTGTTCTCGGTCTCGGCAATATAGGCCCCGAGGCAGGTATGCCCGTTATGGAGGGCAAGTGCGTTCTTTTCAAGGAGTTCGGCGGTGTTGACGCTTTCCCTCTTTGCATCAGGACACAGGATGTTGACGAATTTGTAAACACCGTTGCTCTGCTTTGCGGCAGCTTCGGCGGAATCAACCTTGAGGATATCGCCGCTCCGAGATGCTTTGAGATTGAAAGAAAGCTCAAGGAAAAAGCCGATATTCCTATTTTCCATGATGACCAGCACGGCACCGCAGTTATCTGTTCGGCGGGAATTATCAATGCTTTGAAGCTCGTCGGCAAGAAGATTGAGGACTGCACAGCCGTATTCAACGGTGCAGGTGCGGCAGGCGTTGCGATTGCAAAGCTTTTCACAAGCATGGGTATGGGCAACATCATCATGTGCGACCGTAAGGGCATAATCTGCGATGGTGACGACCTCAAGCCGGCTAAGCAGGATATCGCAGACTTCACAAACAAAAATCACCTCAGAGGTTCACTCGCCGATGCAATGAAGGGCGCAGACATCTTTATCGGTGTTTCCGCTCCCGGAGTTGTTACCGAGGATATGATCAAGTCGATGGCTAAGGACCCGATCGTTCTCGCAATGGCTAATCCCGTTCCCGAAATCATGCCCGATCTTGCCAAGGCGGCAGGCGCGGCGGTTGTTGGAACAGGCAGAAGCGACTTCCCGAACCAGATCAATAACGTTCTCGCATTCCCGGGAATTTTCCGTGGAGCGCTTGATGTTCGTGCAAGCGATATCAATGAAGAAATGAAGATTGCAGCGGCAAAGGCGCTTGCAGGTCTTGTTTCCGATGAGGAGCTTTCCGCAGATTATATTATTCCGAAGCCTTTCGATCCCCGTGTCGGCAAGACCGTTGCGGCGGCTGTTGCTCAGGCGGCTCGTGATTCGGGTGTAGCAAGAATATAAAATCATAATAAATGAGGGCATTATAATGAAAACAGCAATTTACGGCGCCGGCTCGCTCGGTACGGTTCTCGGCGCATATCTTTCAAAGGCAGGCGTTGACGTTGACCTTATCACAAGGAATAAGGAGCACGTTGACGCAATGAACAAGGGCGGAGCAAAGATTATCGGTACAGTTAATATGACCGTTCCCGTTCATGCGCTCACTCCCGATCAGATGACCGAGAAATATGAGCTTATAATCCTGCTCACAAAGCAGCTTGATAATGAAAATATTCTTCGCAATCTTGAGAAGAACATGACCGACGATTGTATCGTCTGCACACTTCAGAACGGACTTCCCGAGCTTTCGGTTTCCAAGGTCGTCGGCGAGGACAGAACAATGGGCTGTACCGTCGCATGGGGCGCAACTCTCCACGGCAAGGGCGTATCGGAGCTTACGAGCGAACCCGACAGTATGTCGTTCGGTCTCGGCAGAATGAACGGACAAAAGGACGAAAAGCTCATGCAGGTTAAGGCTCTGCTTGAAAAAATGTGTCCCGTTGAGATTGAGGACAATTTCATGGGTGTTCGTTGGTCAAAGCTCCTTATTAACAGTGCGTTTTCAGGCATGTCCGCTGTAATAGGCGGAACCTTCGGCGATGCGGCGGAGAATAAGGAGTCAAGAGTCTGCTGTCAGAATATAATCAAGGAATGTATTGACGTTGCAAATGCAGCAGGTATAAGGATTGAGCCTGTTCAGGGTAAGGACATTGTCAAGCTTCTTTATTATAAAGGCAACGGAATCAAGAAGAAGATTTCCTTTGCACTTATTCCGATTTGCATCAAGAAGCACAGACTTCTCAAGGCAAGTATGCTTCAGGATCTTGAAAAAGGCAGACTTTGCGAAGTCGACGCAATCAACGGCGTTGTATGCGAATACGGCAGGAAGTACGGTGTCCCGACCCCGTATAACGATAAGGTCTGCGAGATTATTCACGGCGTCGAGCAGGGCAAGTATAAGTGCTGCTTTGATAACGTAAAGCTTTTTGCAGGCTTGGCAAAGTGATTTAACCGAGAAAAAGGTTAAAAACAGTTCGGCTACATAAACCAACGAAAAAACTTAACAGCAGATAGGGTATAAGGTTGTCGCAACTTTATACCCTTTTCTCTATTGCCGTATTGCTCCGGATTGATTAAAGAATATTTCTAAGGTCGGTAAATTTCAAGGTGCGATGTGGGCATCGCACCCAACGATTTGTTAAAATAAATGCACATTTCGTAGGGGTCGATGCCCACATCGACCCAAGACCGGAAGAAACTCTTCTCGGCACCCCTGTAGGGGAGCGTATGTAAAAGTTTAAGAACTTTTAAATAGCCCCATTCCGCACACAAAATGTATTATAGCATACATATAAATAAAAATCTATGAAAAAGATATGAATTTTTAGCTCGAAATAAAAAATTTCAAAAAATGTATAAATATACTGGATTTTATAAAAAATATGTGATATAATACACCCGTCTATGACAAATCTAAACGAATTTTAAAAGAATTGGGGTAAGTAACTTATGAAAAAGACAGTTATCCAGTGTGTGACTGCGTTGCTTTGCGTTATCGCAGTTGCAGTTACATCTGTAATCAGCGTTGGTAAGATAAGCACGGCCAAGGTTGACGCCGCTAAGGCTGCTGCGGCAAATTCTTCAACCTCCGGTGATCCGTCGACAGATCCGTCTTCTAATCCTTCGGCTGATCCGTCTGCTCCGGCAGACCCGTCTGCTGATCCTTCGGCAACGGATCCGTCAAATGCTGCAGATCCTTCGGCAACAGATCCGTCAAATCCCGTTTCTCCGGCAACTCCGTCGGCATCAAAGCCTGGCAAATCCGGAACAGCTTCCAAGGTTCCTTCAACTGCAGCCGACATCGCAGCATATTACAATGCTGCCGTTAACAAGGCAGTTAACTCCAAGGCAGGCTTCTCAAAGAAGAGAGTTACTTCTATCAGCAACCTCAACGGCGGAAAGCTCATGGAGATGAAGATAGTTGTTGATACAGTTAACGACTTCCTCGGAGTAGGTACTATCAACTATAAGAACACAAAGGGCAAGGTTGGCGAGATTTCAAAGGCTTCTCTTTCCGCAAACGATATTTCTTCACCGACATGCAAGCAGAGCGGCGATAATTACGTTATCACCATGACCCTTAAAAACGGCACAAGCAAGGCAAGCTCGGCAGGTAAGAGCGATTCAACAGCTCTTGCAAGAACCGGTCTCTACTCGGGCGTAGGCGACAAGAAGGCTTATGATTATAAGAATGCGGGCAATATTTTTGACGGCCTTAATAATGCCGACGGTGCTTCCGTTGAAAGCGTTGTTGAGAACAACAAGAATATCAAGATCACCGCAACGATCAACTCAAAGACAGGCAATCTTGTCTCGCTCCACATTTCCTATAACTGGGATGTTGCTCTTACAAAGGTTAAATACACAATAGTTACAATCAAGTCTGCAACAGGTGACGCAAAGACATCTGTTGACTTCACAAACTTTGTATTTTAATTAAATACGCACATTACCTTCCTCTTGAAAAAGGGGAAGGTTTTTGCTTGTTATATAATACTTATTTTTTTGTATAAATTTAATATTTTATATTGCATGATACTGCAATATATGTTAAAATAGCAAAGATAGAATTATAGTTATCTGTCAAATTGATATCAAGGAGTTTTTATATGGCAAGCACTTCGAAAAAAGCTGCGTCAAAGGCTTCCCACAGCGACGTGATGCAGGGAAAATTTGTCGAATCCAAAGAGTTTCGTATGTTCTGTCTGGCAGGACTCGGACAGGGCATGATCTACAGTGTAATGTCCTCCTACATCTCGGACTTTTACACCAACGTTATGAAGCTCCCTCTTATTTTTGTTCTTCTGCTCATGCTTTTGGCAAGAGTTTGGGACGCCATCAATGATCCTCTCATGGGTATGATCATTGACCGCCACACAACACGCTGGGGCAAGATGAAGCCGTATATTGTGTTCATGTCGGTTCCCATTGCGTTACTTACCTTCCTTATGTTCTATTATCCCGACCTTGACAAAACAGACCTGATGATTTATGCAGGCGTTGTTTACGTTCTTTGGGGCATGATTTACACAGCGGCAGACGTTCCTTTCTGGAGTCTCCCGAATGTTATGACTCCCAATCCGAATGAGCGAGGCAACCTTATTTCCGTTGCCCGTACCTTTAACGGTATCGGATCGGCTGTTCCTATGGCTCTCTATCTTGTTGCGGGCTTGGTTCTCCCGGGACTCTGCGCTAAGATGCAGGCGTCGGATAACGATTTGGTTCAGACCTTCTTCAATAAATTCACGGTTGTTGTCGGAAATACAATAAACTATGATAAAATGAAATACATATTGATTGCCGTGTTTGCTGCGGTAATCGGCGTTATTCTTTATGTCAGTTCATATCCGCACGTTAAAGAGCGTGTTGTTATTCCCGATAAAAAATCCGTCAAGGGAGAGCCCTCACAGCTTTCGAGAATATTCAAATGCAAGCCGCTTATGCTTGTTATCGTCATGGGTATTCTTTCATCCGGCAGATATATGCTTCAGGCGGCTTCGGTTCATGTTGCACGTTATGCGGTATATATCGGCGGAGACCTCAGCACAATGACGGGACTTGAAAGATCCGAAGCTATTTCAAAGAGTATCGGAACCGTCAGCACGATTCTTTCGGTTTGCTCGGCAGTCGGAATGTTCGGTGCAATGCTCTTTATGCCTGCACTTATAAAAAAGTTCAATTACAAACAGATTGTTGTAACAACATGCACCTTGGGCTTCGTTGCAAGTCTTTTGACCTCCTTGGTCGGCTACTTCGTTGTTGCAGGAAAACTCAGCTTCTTTATCTGCATTCCGTTCCTCATTATTTCTGCGGTTCCGCTTGGTGTTCTCAACGTCGTATCATATGCGATGATTGCCGACAGCCTTGACTATATGGAGTGGGAGACAGGCTACAGAGAAACCGGTCTCGGCTCGGCATGCCAGGGCTTCGTCAACAAGCTCGGCAATGCCCTCGCAACGGCAGGTATCATAGTTATGTATCTTGCAATCGGTCTTAATCCGGAACAAATGCTTGCAAAGGAAGCAGCCGTTGCCGCAACGGATCTTTCGATGACTATGAGATATGCAATGTTCTCACTTATTTCTATTGTTCCGGGCATCAGCCTTCTTCTCAGCACGATTCCGATGAAGTCATATGATCTTGTCGGCAAAAAGATGGAAAAGATTACGCTCGAGCTTGCCGAAAAGAGAGAGGAACGCGGAATTCACATCGGTTAATTATTTATTGAATATATTATCGGAGGTTTCAGTATGAAATACATTGATTTTGACGAGTCAAGAGAGCTTGACCTCATTCCGATCGGCAGAGTTGCAATCGACTTCAACCCGACGGACTACTACAACACGCTTGACAAGTGCGAAAACTACAAGAAATATGTCGGCGGTTCTCCTGCCAACATCGCTGTAGGCCTTGCACGCTTGGGCAAGAAGGTCGGCTTCATCGGCAAGGTTTCCGATGATCAGTTCGGCACATATGTTGAGGATTTCTTCGCAGGCGAGGGAATCGACATTTCCCACGTTACTCGCACAAAGGGCGGCGAAAAGCTCGGTCTTACATTCACCGAGATTAAGTCGGAGCACGAAAGCAGCATCCTCATGTACCGTGACGGAATTGCAGACCTTATGCTCCACCCGGACGATGTTGACGAGGACTACATAAAGAGCGCAAAGGCTATTCTCATCAGCGGCACAGCCCTTTCGCAAAGCCCGTCAAGAGAGGCTTGCCTTAAGGCAATGTACCTTGCTAAGAAGGTCGGCACAAAGATTATTTTTGATATCGACTATCGTCCTTACAACTGGAAAAATGCAGACGAGATCGCAATTTATTATTCAATCGTTGCTTCCAACAGTGACATGGTAATGGGTTCCCGTGAGGAATTTGACCTTACCGAGGCTATTTCCGCTCCCGGCAGAACCGACAGAGAGACAGCCGAGCACTGGATGAAGATGGGTAATAAAATCGTTATCATCAAGCACGGCAAGGAAGGCTCAACGGCTCACACGGCCGACGGCGAGTATTCAATCAAACCGTTCCCGGTCAAGGCGTTTAAGTCCTTCGGCGGCGGTGACGGCTACGGTTCGGCATTCATTTACGGACTTCTCGAAGGTCTCGACATCATGGACTGCCTTGAGCTCGGAAGTGCATCGGCTTCAATGCTTGTTGCCGCTCACGGCTGCTCGCTCTTCATGCCGACGGTTGATGAAATTAAAAAGTTTATCAAAGAAGAAAAGGATAAGTACGGCGAAATGGTAGCCCGCGCTTAAATTTGGCTAATTTTGCCCACAGCACATTTTTCGTTCGGGGCAGTATATACATACAGCTCCCGAACTGCAAAAAGCACTGTGAACAAAATTTTCTCAAATTTATTCAGAGGTTTGCTTGTAGGACGGAATAAAATCCGCCTAACAAAAATCTCCCGCTAAAATGCGTTTTGGCAGTTTGGTTCGGTAGAATACATTTGGCGAATTCTGCACAGCACATTTTTCGTTTGGGGTAAGAAAAGACAGCACTGAAAGTACAGACATCTAATATCTACAATCTAACATCTAACGTCTATCCCCAACATCCTCAAAGAAAGGATCATAAGATATGAAAACAATCAGATTGACTGCCGGTGAGGCAATCGTCAGATATCTTGACAATCAGTACGTTGCCATTGAGCAGGACGGAAAGCTCGTTGAAAGCAAATTTGTTGAGCTTTTCTATGCTATTTTCGGCCACGGCTGTGTGCTCGGCGTCGGCGAGGCTCTCTCTCAGGCAGAGCACTCAATAAAGGTTATGCAGGGCAGAAATGAGCAGGGTATGGCTCAGGCTGCAACGGCATACGCTAAGATGAACAACAGACTTAAAATCATACCCTGTATGTCGTCAATCGGCCCGGGTGCGGCGAATATGGTTACGGCGGCGGCTACTGCCACGGTCAACAATATTCCGCTTCTCCTTTTCATGGGCGACACATTTGCAAGCCGACAGCCCGACCCCGTTCTTCAGCAGGTTGAGCAGCTCCATGACGGCACATGCACGACAAACGACGCTTTCAGAGCGGTAACACGTTATTTTGACCGTATTACCCGTCCCGAGATGGTTATGACGGCTCTGACAAATGCTATGAGAGTCCTTACAGACCCTGCCCACACAGGTGCGGCGGCAATCGCTCTCTGCCAGGACGTTCAGGGTGAAAGTTACGATTATCCCGCTGAATTTTTCAGAAAAAGAGTACATTTCATTCCCCGACAGATTCCGTGCGACTACGAAGTTAAAGCGGTTGCCGAGGAAATCAAAAAGAGCAGGAAGCCCCTTGTTATTGTAGGCGGCGGTGTTAGATATTCGTTCGCAGGCGAGCAGGTAAAGGCTTTCTGCGAGAAGCACAACATCCCGTTCTCCGAGACTCAGGCAGGTAAGAGTGCAATCGAATCAAGTCACTATCTCAATGTCGGCGGTATCGGCGTAACAGGCAATTCAAGCGCAAACGTGCTTGCCGGGGACGCAGATTTGATTATCGGTATCGGAACGAAATTCTCCGATTTCACAACCTCGTCAAAGTGGCTTTATGCCAACACTCAGGTTGTAACGATCAATGCCAGCGCATTCCACGCAGGCAAGCTTGACAGCATAAAGATGGTTGCCGATGCCAAGGAGGGTGTGAAAGCTCTCGAAAAATATCTTGATGGCTACAAGTCGGCTTATACGACCGAAATTGCAGACGCAAAGGCAGATTGGGATAAGGAAATGGCACGTCTTGCCGCAACTAACTACGGCGAGGGCTACACTCCCGAAATTCCTAATCATATGCCCGACGCAGTTGAAAGCTTCGTTAAAGCAACGGGCGGTGTTATCACTCAGACGGCGGCTCTCTCGCTTATTCGCAAGCTCATCCCGGCCGATGCTGTTGCAGTCGGTGCGGCGGGTTCGCTTCCCGGCTGTATGCAGAGAATGTGGACGACAGACAAGCTCTATTCCTACAATATGGAGTACGGCTATTCATGCATGGGCTATGAAATCGCAGGTGCGTTCGGATCAAAGCTCGCTTGCCCCGATCAGGAGGTTTACGCTTTCACCGGTGACGGCAGCTACAATATGCTTCATTCCGAGATGCTGACTGCATTGCAGGAGGGCAAGAAGATCAACGTCATGCTCTTTGATAATGCTTCCTTCGGTTGTATCAACAATCTTCAGATGGGTCAGGGTGTTAATTCGCTCTGTACCGAAGCTCGTTACCGTGACGGCGACAAGCCGATTCGTGAGGGCGAATTTATGAATATCGACTATGCCGCATGTGCAAGAGGCTACGGCTATGTCGCATACACCGCAAAGACTATGGATGAGCTTGAGGCGGCGGTGCTTGATTCACTTAAGCAGACTAAGCCTGTGCTCATTGATATAAAAGTTCTTCCGAAATCCATGACTGACGGATACGGCGGCTGGTGGAATGTCGGCTGTTCGGATATTCCGCGTACTGAAAAGGGTAAGGAAGCACTTGCCGAAAGAACGCAGAAGCTTTCCGAGGCTAAAAAGTATTAAGGCAACACCGCACAAATTGCGGCGCACGCCTTGCTTGAATCTATTTCCGTCATGCCGCACAAAAATTTCTTGACTTGTGACGGCAAGCCTGCAAAATTTTTGCACAGCCTGACGAAAAATCTTACTACGCAAATCGCACACCTCAATTGTGCGATATTGCCTTAAAGCAACACCTTACAAAAACTTACTACGCAATTCTTTAACAAGGAGAGGTAACATGGACGCAAAAAAAATTAAACTCGGTATTGCACCGATCGGCTGGACAAACGACGATATGCCCGATCTCGGCAGTGAAAACACCTTTGAGCAGTGTGTAAGTGAAATGGCACTTGCAGGCTTTGAGGGCTGTGAGATAGGAAACAAATATCCAAAGACCGTTGAGGAAATGCACGAGTACCTTGATATCAGAGGACTTCAGATCGCTAACCGCTGGTTTTCATCATTCATTCTCACCAAGCCTTTTGATGAGGTTGAGAAGGATTTCAGAGAGAACTGCGAATTTCTTAAGGGCTGCGGAGCAAAGAGAATCGGTGCTTCAGAGCAGAGCTACAGCATTCAGGGACAGATGGATACACCTGTTTTCGAGAATAAATACGTTATGAACGACGAGGAGTGGAAGAAGTTCACAGACGGACTTTCAAAGCTCGGCAACATTGCTAAGGAATACGGCATTACGCTTGTTTATCATCATCACATGGGTACGGTTGTTCAGACAGCCGAGGAAATCGACAAGATGATGGATATGTGCGATCCCGACGCCGTTTACCTTCTTTTCGATTCGGGTCACCTTGCATATTGCGGCGAGGACTACATGGCAGTTCTCAAGAAGTATGCCAAGAGAATCAAGCACGTTCACCTCAAGGATATCCGTCCCGAGATTGTTAAGCAGGTCAAGGACGAGCACAAGTCTTTCCTTCAGGGCGTTCGTATGGGTGCTTTCACCGTGCCCGGTGACGGCGCAATTGACTTCAAGCCGATTTTTGATGTTCTTGACGAAACAGGCTATGAAGGCTGGATGCTCGTTGAAGCTGAGCAGGATCCTGCAATCGCAAATCCGTTCAAGTATGCAAAGATGGCAAGAGCCTACATTGCAGAAAAGGCAGGACTTTGAGTATAATTTATAGTGAATAATTAAGGTGAAAGTCAAGCAAGCCTACCCTTATTGTAAGGGGAGGGGGACCGCTTGCGGTGGAAGGGATAAGTAAGAACATATCTTTATCCCCTCCGTCGCTAATGCGACACCTCCCCTTGAATCAACAAAGGGAAGGCTTGAACAGATAGACTAAGCTTGATTATTCTGTTTAAAAGTTAGCAGAAATTCTTGGCGCCCCTTTAGGGGGAGGCAAGAAAAGCCGGCAGAAACCGACCGAGGCTTACACTCAAAGCAGAGGTCTGAAAAACAAGTTAAAAAATAGAATAACATACAAGGAGATGTAACAATGTCCGCAGAAAAACTCAAATACTTTGTCAACGGTGAGTACGTTGAATCAAAGACAGACAAATACTACACTCTTGTCAACCCCAGCACGGGCGAGACAACGGGTTATGCTCCCTGCTGTACTAACGACGAGGTTCTCGGCGCTATTGCAGCGGCTAAGGCTGCTTTCCCGGGCTGGAGCTCAACTCCGGCGATCAAGAGAGCACAGATTCTTTACAACATCCGTGATCTTCTTATAAAGCACATGGACGAGCTTACAATGCTTGTTGCCGAAGAAAACGGCAAGGTATGGGCTGAGGCCGAGGGCGACGTTCTCAAGGCTAAAGAGGGCACCGAGCTTGCAACTCAGGTTCCGTCACTTATGATGGGCGAGAGCGTTATGGACGCTTCAAGAGGCTACGACACAGTTAAGTACCGCGAGTCGATGGGCGTTTTCGCAGGTATCGTTCCGGTAAACTTTCCTGCTATGATTCCGTTCGGCTGGATGGCTCCTACCTGTATCGCATGCGGCAACACGATGGTTCTCAAGGCAGCGAGCCTTACTCCGAGAACGGCTCTCAGAATTGCCGAGCTTTATAAGGAAGCAGGTGTTCCCGACGGCGTTATCAACGTTGTCACCTGTTCGAGAAACGAGATCAACACGATTCTTGAAAGCCCTGATGTCAAGGGTATCACATTTGTCGGCTCCACTCCCGTCGGCAAGCTTATATATGAAAAGGCTGCAAGCGCAGGCAAGAGAGTCCAGTGCCTTTGCCAGGCTAAGAACCACGCTCTTGTTCTTGCAGATACTCCGATCGAGAGAACCGCGGCAGGTGTTATGAACTCCGCATTCGGTTGTGCCGGTCAGAGATGCATGGCTCTGAGCTGCTGCGTTGTCGAAGAGAGCATCGCAGATAAGTTTGTTGCAGAGCTTGTTAAGCAGGCTAAGGGACTCAAACTCGGCCCTGCATACGATAAGACCTCAAAGCTTGGTCCAATTACATATGAGAAGCACTACAAGGAAGTTCTTGCAGACATCGACAAGGGCGTTGCAGAGGGCGCAGAGCTTGTGCTTGACGGCAGAAACTGCGTTGTTGAGGGCTATGAAAACGGTTTCTATGTAGGCCCGACAATCTTTGATCATGTTACAGAGGACATGACAATCGGCCGTGACGAGGTATTCGGCCCCGTTCTTTGCATCAAGAGAGTTAAGAGCTTTGAAGAGGGTCTGGCAGTCATGAACGCTAACCCGTATGCAAACGGCTCGGTTATCTTCACTCAGAACGGTTACTATGCCCGTGAGTTTGTTCGTCACACGGACGGCGGCATGGTCGGCGTAAACGTTGGTATTCCCGTTCCGATCGGATTCTTCCCGTTCGCAGGTCATAAGGATTCGTTCTTCGGCGATCTCCACTGCCTCGGCAAGGACGCATATCGCTTCTTCACAGAGAGCAAGTGCGTAACAACACGTTGGTTCGACGAGGAAGAAATGAAGAAAACAGAAGTTTCCACATGGGACGGCACAATATAATCAGGAGGGCATAAAGCTATGTTAAATGTTGGTATTATCGGCGCAGGCCGTATCGGTAAGGTACACTGCGAGTCAATCATGAGATATGTTAAGTCAGCTACGGTTAAGGCTATTGCCGATCCGTTCCTCAATGACGAAACAAAAGAGTGGGCAAAGGGACTCGGTGTAAATGAGTTCTACACCGATTATCATAAGATTCTTGAGGATAAGGACATTCAGGCTGTTCTTATCTGCTCATCAACCGACACACATTCAACGATTTCTCTCGAAGCTATTGCCGCAGGCAAGCACATCTTCTGCGAGAAGCCGATCGACCATGACGTAAACAAGATCCTTGAGGTTAAGAAGGCTCTTGAAAACAGCAACGTTAAGTATCAGGTAGGCTTTAACCGCCGCTTTGACCACAACTTCAAGGCCGCAAGAAAGGCTGTTGAGGGCGGTCAGATAGGCGACCTTAATATCCTCAAGGTTTGCTCCCGTGACCCGGGCGCACCGCCGGTAAGCTACATCAAGGTTTCGGGCGGTATCTTCCTTGATATGACTATTCATGATTTCGATATGGTTCGCTTCATGTCAGGTTCAGAGGTTGAGGAAGTTTTCGCATACGGCGCGGTTCTTGTTGATCCGGCAATCGGTGAGGCAGGCGACATCGACACGGCCGTTATCTCCATGAAGCTCGCTAACGGCGCAATCGCAGTTATTGATAACTGCCGCCGTGCAAGCTACGGCTACGACCAGAGAGTTGAGGCTTTCGGCTCACTCGGTCAGGTTGCTATTTCAAATGACTCTGAGTCAACAGCAGTTGTTTCCGACGCTAACGGCGTTCACGGTGAGGTTCCGCTTAACTTCTTCCTTGAGAGATACATGGGAGCTTACGTTGAGGAGGTTTCTCAGTTCGTTGACTGTGTTGTTAACGACAAGCCGATCACTGTCGGCCTTGAATGCGGCCTCCAGCCCGTACTTATCGGCATTGCCGCAAAGAAGTCTCTTGAGACAGGTATGCCGGTTAAGATTGCAGACGTTGCGGCAGAATACGGTCTTTAATATCTAAAGCAACAGTCAATTGTACGGTACAATAAAATAATAATTTCGACGGCGCAGGTTTTCCTGTGCCGTTACTTTTATCGTTTTTGCTTTTATATTCAAATTATGTATCTTTGAAATAAGAGGGGAGGGGTGAGAATAGATTTTTTATTCTTTACAGCGATTTATATCGACCGTTAATACGGAATTAACTATGAAAAATCACTTTTTGAAAATTTTTCAAAATATCTTTATTTTTTTTGCTTTTTTGCTTGACATATTTTAACTAATGAAGTATAATGCTATAACGATTATAATGGCATTGTGTGTCCTTGGGTCTTTTTTCCTTGGAAAAATAATGCCCGTTTTCATGACAAAAACTGTCATATTTCACAAGTAATTCATAAGTATAAGTTTCACACACGGACGAAAATAAAAAGAACGGAGTGGTTAGTCAATGACGAATGTTTCTCCCGTTGCAAGGGGCAGCAGGACCAGAATGAGCTTCGGAAAAATCAAAGAGGTTATGGAAATGCCAAACCTCATTGAGGTTCAGAAGGACTCATACAGGTGGTTTCTGGAGACCGGACTTAAAGAGGCTTTCCGTGATATCGCGGATATTACCGATTATACCGGTAACTGGGTACTCAAGTTTGTCGATTACAGAATGGACGACAAGCCCAAGTATTCAATCAGAGAGTGCAAGGAGCGTGATGCAAGTTATTCTGCACCGATGCGCGTAAAGGCACGTCTTCTCAACAAGGAAACCGGCGTCGTAAAAGAGAGCGAAGTCTATATGGGTGATTTCCCGATAATGACGGACAGCGGTACCTTTATCATCAACGGTGCCGAGCGTGCGATAGTATCGCAGCTTGTTCGTTCACCGGGCGTATATTACGATATGACCCATGATAAGACGGGTATTGAGCTTTACTCAAACACCGTTATCCCGAACCGAGGAGCTTGGCTTGAGTATGAGACCGATGTAAACGATCTTTTCTATGTTCGTATTGATAAGAACAGAAAGATCTTTATCACAACCTTTATCAGAGCTTTAGGTCTCAGCTCAAATACTGATATCCGTGAATTCTTCGGATACGATCCTCGACTTGAGGCTACGCTTGAAAGAGACGAGACGCAGAACACCGAAGAGGCTTTAATGGAAGTATTCAAGAAGCTTCGTCCCGGCGAGCCTGCAACTCTCGAAACCGCACAGACTCATCTTGACAATCTGTTCTTTGATCCGTACCGTTACGATATTTCCAGAGTCGGCAGATACAAATACAACAAGAAGCTTTCTTTGTTTGACCGTATTGTAGGCGCAACACTTTCACAGCCTGTTATCGCACCGCTCACCGGCGAGCTTCTCGCAGAGGAGGGTGAGGTAGTCTCCAAGGAGAAGGCTACTGAGATCGAGCAGGCAGGCGTCAACGTTGTATTCGTTAAGGTTGACGACGATAAGGAAATCAAGGTTATCTCAAACGGCATGGTTGATATCAAGCCCTACTTCCCTCAATTCACGGAGAAGCAGCTTGACGAGATCGGCATCAATGAGAAGGTTTCTTTCTCGGCTCTTAAGGAAATTCTTGAGGCTGACGTTGAGGATGATAACGCACTTCTCGGACTTCTCAAAGAGCGTTGTGATGACCTCATTCCTAAGCATATTACAATTGATGATATCTTTTCATCAATCAACTACGTTAACTCCATTGCTTTCGGCATCGGCAAAACGGACGATATCGACCACCTTGGTAACCGTCGTATCCGTTCCGTAGGCGAGCTTCTTCAGAACCAGTTCAGAATCGGTCTTGCAAGAATGGAAAGAGTTGTTCGTGAAAGAATGACCCTTCAGGCTCAGGAGGACGACGACAAAATAACGCCGCAGACTCTTATCAACATTCGCCCCGTGCTTATGGCGATCAAGGAATTCTTCGGCTCATCACCGCTTTCACAGTTCATGGATCAGACAAACCCGCTTGCCGAGCTTACTCATAAGCGCCGTCTTTCGGCACTCGGCCCCGGAGGACTTTCCCGTGACCGTGCAGGATTCGAGGTTCGAGATGTTCACTACAGCCATTACGGCCGTATGTGTCCCATCGAGACTCCCGAAGGTCCCAACATCGGACTTATCTCCTATCTTGCAACCTTTGCAAAGATAAACAAATACGGCTTTATCGAGGCTCCGTACAGACGGGTTGTTGACGGCAAGGTCCTCGACGAGGTTGTTTACATGACAGCGGATCAGGAGGACGAGTTCATCGTTGCTCAGGCTAACGAGCCGCTCGACGAGGATGGCCGTTTCATGAGACGTAAGGTCATGGCTCGTTACCGTGACGAATTCCACGAGATTGACAATTCAAAAGTCAGCTTCATGGACGTTTCGCCGAAGATGCTCGTTTCGGTTGCAACAGCAATGATTCCGTTCCTTGAGAACGATGACGCAAACCGTGCCCTCATGGGTTCAAACATGCAGCGACAGGCAGTTCCGCTTCTCCGCACAGAGGCTCCGATCGTCGGAACCGGTATGGAGTATAAGGCAGCGGTTGACTCCGGTACAGTTGTTCTTTGCAAGAAGGACGGTGTCGTAGTTCACGTCAATGCCGATTATGTTGAAATTCAGACTGCAGACGGTATCGACAGATACAATCTCACAAAGTTCATGCGCTCCAACCAGGGTACATGTATTAACCAGAAGCCGATCGTTGATCTCGGCCAGCAGGTTAAGGCAGGCGACGTTATTGCCGACGGTCCGGCAACCGATCACGGTGAGATTTCACTCGGCAAGAATGCTCTTATCGGCTTCATGACCTGGGAAGGCTACAACTACGAGGATGCCGTTCTTATTAACGAAAAGCTCGTAAGAGATGATGTTTACACATCGATTCATATAGAAGAATTTGAAATTGAAGCAAGAGACACCAAGCTCGGACCCGAAGAGATCACAAGAGATATCCCGAACGTCGGTGATGACGCTCTTAAAGACCTTGACGAGCGCGGAATTATCCGTGTCGGCGCAGAGGTTCGCTCAGGCGATATCCTTGTCGGCAAGGTAACTCCGAAGGGCGAAACGGAGCTTACTCCCGAGGAGAGACTTCTCCGTGCTATCTTCGGCGAGAAGGCTAAGGAAGTCAGAGATACTTCACTTCGTGTACCGCACGGCGAGTACGGTATTATCGTTAATGTTGAAGTATTCACAAGAGAAAACAGTGACGAGCTCAGCCCCGGCGTAAACAAGGTTGTTCGCTGCTACATCGCTCAGAAGCGTAAGCTTTCCGTCGGTGATAAGATGGCAGGCCGTCACGGAAATAAGGGCGTTGTTTCCCGTATTCTTCCGCAGGAGGATATGCCGTTCCTTGAGGACGGTACACCGCTTGACATCGTTCTTAACCCGTTGGGCGTTCCGTCCCGAATGAATATCGGTCAGGTTCTTGAGGTTAACCTCGGATTTGCCGCTAAGCATCTCGGCTGGAGAGTCATGACTCCCGTATTCGACGGTGCACATGAGTCGGATATCAAGGAAATGTTTAAGGATCTCGGTATTCGCGAGGACGGCAAGTCAATCCTTACAGACGGACGCACGGGACGCAAGTTTGATAACCCCGTAACAGTCGGTATCATGTATTACCTCAAGCTGTTGCACCTTGTTGACGATAAAATCCATGCCCGTTCAACGGGACCGTATTCACTGGTTACTCAGCAGCCTTTGGGCGGTAAAGCTCAGTTCGGCGGTCAGCGTTTCGGTGAGATGGAAGTTTGGGCGCTCGAAGCTTACGGCGCAGCATACACACTTCAGGAAATCCTTACAGTCAAATCGGATGACGTTGTAGGACGTGTAAAGACATACGAGGCGATCGTTAAGGGTAACAATGTTCCTCAGTCGGGTATTCCCGAATCCTTCAAGGTTCTTGTTAAGGAGCTTCAGTCACTCGGTCTTGATGTTCGTGTTTATGACAAGGACGAAAACGAGATAGATCTTAAGCAGAATTTTGACGATGAGCTTGGATTTACTTCTTCGGATGATAAAGCGTTTACACAGGTCAATGATGCAGAGGGCGCAGAGGGCTATGCTCTTGAGGACGAAGAAGGCAACCTCATTGAGGATGAGGACGACGAAGAATCCTTTGACGAAATCTTCGAGGACATTGACGATATGTTCTCCGATGACGACGAGGAAAGCTTCGATTGATAACAGACTGCAAGTTGTATTGAAATAGATTAGAGGCAATGCCGCATTTTGAGGCTTTGCCATAGGAAAAGGGGCATTCAGATTGGAAAACAATACCTTTGAATCAATTAAAATCGGTCTTGCTTCACCGGAACAGATCAGAGAATGGTCTTACGGTGAGGTAACCAAGCCCGAAACTATAAATTACCGTACCCTTAAGCCGGAAAAAGACGGACTTTTCTGCGAAAGAATTTTCGGACCCACCAAGGACTGGGAGTGCCACTGCGGAAAGTATAAAAGAGTTCGCCACAAGGGCATCATCTGTGACCGCTGCGGCGTTGAAGTTACAAAAGCCAAGGTTCGCCGTGAACGTATGGGTCACATTGAGCTTGCAGCTCCCGTTTCTCATATCTGGTATTTCAAGGGAATTCCGTCAAGAATAGGTCTTGTTCTTGACATTACACCGAGAAACCTTGAAAAGGTTCTCTATTTCGCATCGTATATCGTAACCGATCCGGGAGATACTCCGCTTGAGAAGAAGCAGATCCTTGACGAGAAGGCATATATGGAGTATCGTGAAAGATACGAGGACGATTTCAAGGCAGGCATGGGTGCCGAGGCTATCAAGTCCCTTCTCCAGGAGGTTGATCTTGACGCTCTTTCGGTTGAGCTTCGTGAGGAGCTTAACGGCACATCGGCTCAGAAGAGAGCAAAGGCTCTCAAACGTCTTGAGGTGATCGAGGCTTTCAGAGCATCCGGCAACAAGCCCGAGTGGATGATTCTCGATGTTATTCCGGTTATTCCGCCGGATATCCGTCCCATGGTTCAGCTCGACGGCGGCAGATTTGCAACATCGGATCTTAATGATCTTTACCGTCGTGTTATTAACCGTAATAACCGTCTCAAGAAGCTTCTTGAGCTTGGCGCACCTGACATCATCGTGCGCAACGAAAAGAGAATGTTGCAGGAGGCCGTTGACGCCCTTATTGATAATGGCAGAAGAGGCCGTCCGGTAACGGGTCCGAACAACAGAGCACTCAAGTCTCTTTCCGATATGCTCAAGGGTAAGCAGGGACGCTTCCGTCAGAACCTTCTCGGTAAGCGTGTTGACTATTCAGGCCGTTCGGTTATCGTTGTCGGTCCTGAGCTTAAGCTCTATCAGTGCGGTCTCCCGAAGGAAATGGCACTTGAGCTTTTCAAGCCCTTCGTTATGAAGCGCCTTGTTGAAACAGAAAAGGCAGGCAACGTTAAGTCTGCAAGAAAGATGGTTGAAAAGGTACATCCGGAGGTTTGGGATGCACTTGAAGTTGTTATCAAGGATCATCCGGTAATGCTCAACCGTGCACCGACACTTCACAGACTCGGTATTCAGGCATTTGAGCCGGTACTTGTTGAGGGTCGTGCCATTAAGCTTCATCCGCTCGTTTGTACAGCTTTCAACGCTGACTTCGACGGTGACCAGATGGCTGTTCACGTTCCTCTTTCTGCTGAGGCACAGGCTGAAGCAAGATTCCTCATGCTTGCCGCTAACAACCTCCTCAAGCCGTCGGACGGACGTCCTGTTGCCGTTCCGACTCAGGATATGATCCTCGGTTCCTATTACCTGACTCTTGAGAAGCCGGGTGAGCCGGGCGAGGGTAAGGCTTTCCGCAACGTTGAGGAAGCTATTATGGCATATGATGAGGGTATCATCACTCTCCATTCATCTGTCAAGATTCGCATGAAGAAAACGATCAACGGCGTTGAGTATACACGCCTTGTTCCGACAACTCTCGGTAAGGTCATCTTCAACAATCCTATTCCGCAGGATCTCGGCTTTGTTGAGCGTAACCCCGAAGATATAGACAGCATGTTCAAGCTTGAGATCGACTTCCTCGTTAAGAAGGGCAATCTCGGCAAGATCATCGACAAGTGTATCCGTGTCCACGGCACAGCCGTTGCGGCGGAAATGCTTGATAATATTAAGGCTCAGGGCTATAAGCACTCAACACGAAGCGGTATCACCGTTGCTGCGTTTGACGCAACAATTCCGCCGAAGAAGGCAGAGCTTATCGCAGATGCCGAGGCTAAGGTTGATAAGATCAACCGTAACTACGAGCGAGGTCTTATCACAAACTCCGAGCGTTCCGACCGAGTTATCGAGGTTTGGGAGAATTGTACTCAGGAGGTTGCCAAGGAACTCAAGGCAAACTTCGATAAATACAACCCGATCAACATGATGCTTGATTCCGGTGCCCGTGGTAACGATTCACAGCTTCGTCAGCTCGCAGGTATGCGTGGACTTATCGCCAACACAGCAGGTAAGACAATCGAAGTTCCCATCAAGGCTAACTACCGTGAGGGTCTTAACATACTTGAATACTTCATTTCATCCCGTGGTGCTCGTAAAGGACTTGCCGATACAGCGCTTCGTACAGCCGACTCGGGTTACCTTACCCGTCGTCTTGTTGATGTTTCTCAGGAGTGCATTATCCGTGAGGAGGACTGCCACTGCACAGAGGGCGTTGAGGTTTATGACATCTTCCACGGCAACCGTAAGATCGTTGACCTTGCAGAACGTCTCACAGGCCGTTTCCTTCTTAACGATTATGTTGATGAGGAGACAGGCGAGGTCATCATGGAGAACTCCAGAATGATGACAGCCGAGGATGCAGAGAGAGTTGCAACTCACGCAAAGGCAAATCATCAGGCAAAGATAAATGCAGGCGAAGCAGAGGAAGGCTCGGTAGCTTCCGTTGTTATCCGTTCGCTTCTCACCTGTAAGACCGAGCACGGCGTATGTATCAAGTGCTACGGTTCAAACCTTGCAACAGGTAGTCCGGTTACGATCGGTGAAGCTGTCGGTATCATCGCCGCACAGTCAATCGGTGAGCCCGGTACACAGCTTACAATGAGAACATTCCACACCGGCGGTGCCAAGGATGCCGGCGATATCACGCAGGGTCTTCCGCGTATCGAAGAACTGTTCGAGGCAAGAAAGCCGAAGGCTCTTGCAATTCTTTCGGAGATATCCGGTACAGTTTCATTCGAGGACGTTAAGAAGAGCCGCCACGTTGTTATCACAGACAGCGAGAACGGCGAGTCGAAATCCTACCTTATTCCTTACGGCTTCCGTGAGATCGTTAAGGAAGGCGACCGTGTTACAAAGGGTCAGGCCCTTACCGACGGTGCTCCGAATCCGCATGACGTTCTTGCAATCAGAGGCGTTTCGGCTGTTCATGATTACCTTATCCGTGAAGTTCAGAAGACATACCGTACACAGGGTGTTGATATCAACGATAAGCATATCGAGGTTATCGTTCGTCAGATGATGCGTAAGGTTAAGATTGAGGATGCCGGCGATACAGACTTCCTGCCCGGTTCAATCGTTGAGAAGCATGAATTCTATGTTGCCAACGAAAAGGTTAAGGCTGCTGCCGAGGCCGAGGGTAAAGAGCCTAACTACGCAACCTGCGTACCGACTCTTATGGGTATCACAAAGGCATCTCTTGCAACGGAGTCGTTCCTTTCGGCTGCTTCCTTCCAGGAGACAACGAGAGTTCTTACAGACGCTGCGATTAAGGGCAAGACCGATCCTCTTCTCGGACTTAAAGAGAATGTTATCATCGGTAAGCTTCTCCCGTCAGGTACCGGCATGAAGTGCTATTCCGAGGTTGAACTCAGACCGACCGAGGATCACTCAACAACAGTACTCGGTGAGCTTCTCAAGGGCGTATAATTAAATAAACAAATCCTCTCCCTGTTCAAAGGAGAGGATTTTTTCTGACATTTTGTGCGAAGCTGTGTCAAAATGAAAACGGCAGTACCCGTGAGGATACTGCCGTAAATTTGTTATATTTATCAGTCAAGCAGACTTGCTGCCGCCTTATCAAGCATAACAACAACATCGTTATGCTCATTGAGGATTGAGCAGGGAATCTGCGGTGTAATTTCACCCGAAACCATGGCTTTGATTGCCTTCGCTTTGCTTTCGCCCGTTGCGATGAGAAGAATCTTCTTCGAGCGCATGATTGAGCCGATGCCCATTGTCATTGCGTATCTCGGCATCGGAACGTCGCCGAAGTATTTCTGATTTGAATTTATGGTGCTCTGAGTGAGCGTAACCTTGAAAGCCTCGTCTGTGAACTTGTCGGCAGGTTCATTGAAAGCGATGTGACCGTTTGTACCGATTCCGAGAAGCTGGAGGTCAATTCCGCCTGCAGCCTTAATTGCTTCGGCATAGCGCTTGCTCTCTGCATCGCAATCCTTAGCATTGCCGTTAAGGAAGTTAACATTCTCCTCTTTGACATCAACATGATTGAAAAGATTCTCGTGCATGAAGGTGTAGTAGCTGTTCTTGTCATACTTGTCCAAGTCACAATATTCATCAAGATTGAATGTTGTAACGTCCTTGAAGCTGATTTCGCCGTTATTGTAAAGCTCAATAAGCTTCTTATATGTAGGTACGGGAGTTGCGCCCGTTGCGAGTCCGAGAACTGCATTCGGCTTGTTTCCTATAAGATCCTTGTAAAGCTGAGCTGCCGCACAAGCAATCTGCTCTGCGTTGTCGAAAATTTTAATATCCATTGTTTTGCCTTCCTTTTATTATAATGTGACCTCTTTACCGGAATCCGAGGATCTGTAAATAGCGTCAAGAATTTTTGATGTTATTACGGCTTTGTCAATATATGCTTGATTTGGCTTTCTTGTGATAACGGAGTCTACGAAAGATTTGATTTCTGCCGCATAGTCAAAGCCTGTTGAGTTGTAGTCGGGTGTGATATCCGTAAGCATATCGTTCATTGTTGAATAGAGCTTGAATTTTCCGCCGTATTGCATTCTTATGCCGCTCTTTGTGCCGAGAAAATCGACAAACAATTCATTCTCGTTTATGTTCTGTGCCCATGCGCCGTTGAAGGTAATTGCCGCTTTGTCGGTTCTGATGAGTCCCGTAACAAAATCGTCAACGTCGAATGTGCCGTTTTCCGTATCCTTGGTGTCCTCAGCCCACATACTTGTGTAGACATAATCTTTCATCGCTGTGCCGAGCTTTGAATGAGCGACACCCGAACAGGTGAGGGGAGTCGGATCATCAAGACAATAAAGAACAAGGTCAATAAAGTGAACGCCCCAATCAATGAGAACTCCGCCGCCGGAAGCTGCCTTCGTGGTAAAATCGCCTCCGAGACCCGGGATCGAGCGGTGCGACCTGAAGCTGATATACACCTGATAAACCTCGCCGAGAACACCGTCAGCGATAAGGTCTTTGATTTTATTAACTGTATCGACAAATCGGTTTACAACACCGATTGAAAGCATTCTGCCCGTCTCGTGAGCAACCTTTTGCATTTCAAGAGCCTCGGAAAGGATTCTTGCGGCAGGCTTTTCGCAAAGCACGTCTTTGCCGTCACGCATAAAGTCGATCGAAATCGGTGCATGACAGTCGTTGTGGGTGCAAACGGAAACAATGTCTATATCGTCGTGGCCGAGAAGCTCCTTGTAATTATACACAGCCTTGCCGCAGCCGTAGGTCTCAACAGCATTGTCGGCGCGCTCGGGAATAATATCACAAAAATAGCGTATCTCAACATTGTCAAGTTTAAGATAGCTCGGTATGTGTGAACGGGAAATGTTGCCGCAGCCTATAATGGCTACACCTAATTTTTCGGACATGCATATCACCTCACGAAAGATATAATAGTATTTTAACAAATTTTTCAAGAAAAGTAAAGACATAATAAATATTTATATAAATAATGTTATTGCTTTCAAAAATCACAGTGCATTTTGCATATATTAAAAAACTTAATTTTATGCATAATGACGATTTGGGGAGTTATGCAATTTGCTTTTGAAATGAAAAAGCTGTTTGAGGACGTGACGTGCATAACAAGACGGCATCATTAGAGAGAAATAAAAGAATAATTCAATAGGTTTTGAATTTTAAATATAAATATATATGGATTTATCGATTCAATCAAAAGCAATAAAGATTTATTATTTCACTGCTATTATCCTCAAAAAGAAAATTTATTTAATAAAAAAACAAAAATTGTGCTAAACTTATTTACAAACGTGAATGAATGTATTATAATTGGATTATAATCCTATACAAGGGAGGCAAATAAATGAAAAAACAAACAATGAAACGGATTTTTACCGTCATTTTGGCGGTGTGTATGCTCCTGAGCATTGCACCTGTTACGATGGCTGCCGACACGGCGGACGGCGGTTATCAGAAGGGGGATATAATCGAATTCGGTTCATATCCTCAGTCAAAGGTGACCAATCCAAGGATCATTTCGGCACTTGACGGCTTCCTGACCGACGACGTGTGGGTGTCATATGACTACTACATCGGCACGGACACGGAGTATGACGGCAAAATGACAGCGTCGGACTACATGAAGTATGCCGATCTTGAGCTGAACGGCGAAAAATACCGCGCGGTCAGATTTTCGCAGTACCGTCCGAAATTGACGAGCAGTACTTCGAGTGAAACAAATTCAATGCAGGATAACAACGGCTACTATTTAAACACCACATACTTCTTTAAATATGAGCCGCTGACATGGACGGTTCTTGACCCCGAAGAGGGCTTTGTTATGTCCAATATTGCCATTGACGCTCAGGCTTTTGAGAACTTTTCCTATTATGATCCCGACTCTTATGATTCCGCATTGGGACAAAGGGTTTATAATAGCAAGGACTGCAAGTATTTAGCCAACGATTGGTCAAAAAGCTCTCTGAGAGAGTGGCTGAATAAGGATTTCTACAACACCGCTTTCACGGCGGAGGAAAAGGCTCAGATAGGTAAAACCTATCTTGACAACAACAATCCGTTTAGTCCGAAATATGACTGCGCCGGCACATTTGATAAGATTTTTACAATTAGCTTTTATGATGCAATAAACAGCGATTATGGCTTTGATGAGAACGGATCACGTAGCGATCTTGCAAGAATAAAACCGGCTACGGATTATGCAATGTGCCAAGGTGCAGATGTTGTTTCGTATACAGGCGGCAACATTCCGTATTGGTGGCTGCGTACAACAGGTCACTACGGCGCATTCGCCTTTGGCGTAGCTCCGGGCGGCTGGATCGTTTCCAGCGGCAGCGGTTATTACAATGTCAACAGAACCGATATGGGCGTTGTTCCTGCGTTCAAGTTCAATCCGAAGACGCCGACGCTCGCTAAGGGCAGCAAAATCGAATTCGGCTCATATCCTCAGTCCGAGGTCACGGACGCCGATGAGGTCGCAAAGCTTGAAGCGGACTCGGAGAATTATCTTTGGGTTTCCTATAAATATTACAGCGGAACAGGCAATAGCACGGACGGCAAAATGGAGCCGGGCGATTTCATGCTGTATAAGGATTTCTACAGCGGCGGCGAAATGTTCCGCGCGGTTACTTTTTCGGAGTACAGACCGGGCACCGGCGGCGGATTAAAAGGAGATGTTTTTTCTAACCAGAAAGACAACGACTATCACCCGAACAATGTATATTATTTTAAATACGAACCGCTGACATGGCGTGTGCTTGACCCCGACGAGGGGTATATTATGTGCGATAACGTAATTGATTCGCAGTCTTATCAGAATTTCGTTATAAGAAAAGACGATAAGCTTTATAACAGCAAGGATTGCACAAATTATGTCTCAGATTGGGAAACCTGCTCATTGAGACAGTGGCTCAACAAGACCTTTTATAACACGGCATTCTCCCGTGAGGAGAAGATGCTGATAGGCACAACATTCCTTGAGAATAACAGCCCGGACGGCACTTGGTTCGGCACCGATACGGGCGATAAAATATTTATTCTCTCGTTTGACGATGTAATTAACAGCGCATACGGCTTCGACTCATCAAAATCGGAATTTGACGAAGCAAGAAAGCTCAAAGGTACGGATTATTCAAAATGTCAGGGCGTATATATCAGCCAGGGTTATCCGCATTGGTGGCTTCGTACCCCGGGCAATGCCGAAGCGGTTTACCTAGTCAGCAGCTACGGCTGGGCGGCTCTCGGTCAGGGAGTTTACGGCACAGGCGTGGGCGTTGTTCCTGCACTCAAATTAAACCCGAAGGCCGTTGATGTCGGCGTTGTTTACGACCTTGACGGCGGTGCATGGGCAGAGGGCTACACTGCACCGACAAGCTATAAATCAAATGAAACACTTGCACTCCCGACGGCGGAAAACGTTGTAAGAGCGGGCTATACCTTCTCCGGCTGGGAGCAGACGAGCTTCATAAACAAGACTGTTACCTATGCGGCAAAGTGGATATCCAACGGTTATACCGTAAGTTTTGATTCAAACGGCGGCACGGCGGTTGCGGATAAGTCTCTTAAATGGAGCGACAAGGTGCTCGAAGGCGTTTCGGATCCGACAAAGGCAGGCTACACATTCACAGGCTGGAAGTACGCTGATTCGGCAGTTTCGTCAGATACAAAGTTTTCCGACCTCGCTGCAGATGATAAGGTAAGCGGAATTACCCTGGTGGCAGAGTGGACGGCAAAAACCTATACGATTAAGTTTGATACAAGAGGCGGCACTCCCGTTGCCGACAAGACGCTCTACTGGGACGATAAGGTTCTCGACGGTGTTGTTCCTCCGACAAAAGAGGGAGGATTTGAATTCATCGGCTGGAACATTGTTTCTCCGAAATTGAGCGTAACAACTTTGAATTGCACATACGGCGAGCTTGTTCAGGACGACAGCATTGACACGGTTACGCTCGGTGCGGTTTGGAGAGATACCGAAAAGCCGGTAATAATCGGTCTTGAAAACGGCAAGATTTATTGCGGACCTCAGAAGTTTAAGGTAACCGACAATGACACATCGGGAACGACAATCGTAATAATAAACGGCAAAAATGTTGAGCCGGACGCAGACGGATATTATACGGCTGAACCCGCAAACGGTGAGTTCAAGATTATTGCTGTTGATTCTTTTGCTAACATGGCAATGGTCCAAATTACCGTAAACGCCGCTCACGATTACAGCGATTGGAAGTTCGACGAGAACGAGCACTGGAAGGAGTGCAAGTACGGCGATTCCGTAATCGAAAAGGGTGAGCATACCTTTGAATGGGTGACGGATAAGGAAGCGACCGAGACGGAAAAAGGTATCGCACATGAGGAATGTACGGTCTGCCACGCAAAGCGCAACGAGAATACCGAGGTTCAGAAGCTCAAGACAAAATGGGAAAAAATCCGTGATTGGCTTATCTCGATTCTTGTGAAGATAATCAAGTGGTTTATCGACCTTATTAAAGATGTTTGCTGAACGGCAACAAAAACTACAGCTAAATAAACAAATTGCGTCTCCTCTTGATTTTTTCAAGGGGAGACAACGCTTTTAGCTTATGATTTGTTCGATCGGCGGATTACATTGTTTAATCAACGATAAGCTTCTGATTGTTCGTTAATTGTCGAATAGGTGATAAAAAACTAAGATATGACAACTTTTTCCTCTGCCAAACCTACTAAAAAACACCTCAAATATTACCAATTTGTTAATTCTTTTATTTACCCCTTGCAAAATAGCATAAATAGGACTATACTAAATTAGCACTCAGCAATAAAGAGTGCTAATTTTCTTATTACATTACAGACAGGTGATATATATGCGTACAAAACAGTTCAAGGCAGAGTCAAAAAAGCTGCTTGACATGATGATCAACTCAATCTATACTCACAAGGAAATTTTTCTTCGTGAGCTTATATCAAATGCGAGCGACGCAATGGACAAGCTCTATTATCATTCATTGCAGAATAACCTCGCTCTCAACAGAAGTGACCTCACAATCAAAATTCAGCCCGATAAGGAGGCAAGAACCCTCACGATTTCCGATAACGGTATCGGCATGAACGGCGAGGAGCTCGAGCAGAACCTCGGCACTATCGCAAAGAGCGGTTCGTTCGATTTTAAAAATGATAACGAGAAGAAAGAGGACGTTGACATCATCGGTCAGTTCGGCGTTGGCTTCTATTCCGCATTCATGGTCAGCGACAAGATTGAGGTAGTCAGCAAGGCTTTCGGCGACAGCGAGGCTCATAAATGGACCTCAAAGGGTGCAGACGGCTACACGGTTGAGCCGTGCGAGGCCGACTTTGACCACGGCACCGTAATCACCCTTTATCTAAAGGAGAATACAGATGACGATGATTATGAGCAGTACCTTGAAGAATACAAGATCAAAGAAATCGTGAAGAAATATTCAGATTATATAAGATATCCGATTACAATGGACTGCACCCACAGCCATCTCAAAGAGGGCACGGAGGACGAGTATGAGCAGGTAACGGAGACCGAAACGTTAAATTCCATGGTTCCGATCTGGAAAAAGAATAAAAACGAGGTCACGGCTGACGAATACAGCAGCTTCTACAAGAATAAGTTCTATGACTATGAGGAGCCGGCAAAGGTTATCCACGCTAAGATGGAAGGTCAGGTAATGTACAATACACTGCTTTATATTCCGCGCCATGCTCCGTTTGATTATTACACAAAGAACTACGAAAAGGGCTTGCAGCTCTATTCAAACGGTGTTCTCATCATGGACAAGTGTGCCGATCTGCTTCCCGATTATTTCAGCTTTGTAAAGGGTCTTGTTGACAGCGAGGATCTGTCGCTCAACATCTCCCGTGAAATGCTCCAGCATGATGCACAGCTTAAGCTTATCGCAAAGAGCCTTGAAAAGAAGATTCATTCCGAGCTGATCAAGCTGATGAAGGATTCTCGTGATACCTACGAAATGGTTTATAATGCATTCGGCACTCAACTCAAATTCGGCATTTATAACGCCTTCGGCGCAAAGAACGATACGCTCAGTGATCTTTTGATGTTCCACTCATCGAACGATAAGAAGCTGACAACGCTCAAGGAATATGTCGGCAGAATGAAAGAGTCACAGGATACGATTTACTATGCATGCGGCGAATCCGTTGCAAAGATCGAGCTTCTTCCGCAGGTTGAGTCTGTCATTGACAAGGGCTATGAGGTTCTCTATTTCACCGAGAATGTCGATGAATTTGCAATTAAGATGCTCAATGAGTTTGAGGGAAAGAAGTTTGCAAACATCTGCACCGACAGCATTGAGCTTGACAGTGAAGAGGAGAAAGAGGAGCTTAAAAAGAAGAATGAGGAAGGCAAGGAGATGCTCGATTACCTTAAGGAGAGCATCGGTGACGGCGTTTCTTCCGTAAGATTTACAAATAAGCTCAAAAAACACCCCGTATGTCTTACAACTGAGGGCGAAATCTCACTCGAAATGGAGAAGGTTCTCAATTCAATGCCGACCAATGAGCAGAAGGTTAAGGCAAATATCGTTCTTGAAATCAATGAGAATCACCCGATTGCGCAGAAGCTTACCGAGCTTTATGAGAGCGATAAGGAGAAGGCAGGCAAGTACGCAAAGATCCTTTACGCTCAGGCACGCTTGATTGAGGGCCTTTCAGTCGATGACCCGACGGAGCTGAGCAACCTGGTATGCGATTTGATGGTATGATATAACAGCTTCAAGCACCGCTGATATTTCGGCGGTGCTTAATTTTTTATGCTTTACGGTTAGATTCATAAGGTCGTACCCTAATCATTACTTGCGCAACTTGCACAAAAAAACAATATGTTTTTTGTGATATAGTTACTTTACTTTTCTTTGCAAAAAAAGTATAATATAGTAAACATTTATGATCTCGAAAGGGGCAGAATATTATGAGCAAGAAGAAGAAAGTCTCGGCAGATCCGAACGAGGAAGTTGTTGAGACCAAGAAGGCAAAAAAAGAAAAGAAAGCTAAAAAGGAAAAGACTCCAATGGATCTTGATTCCAAGAAAACGCTTGCAAAGAGCATTACAGCTCTCGTTTGCGTTATCGCTGTTTGCGTTACGGCTGTTGTAAACACCGGTAAGATTTGCGACGCTGCAAAGAAAGCGGCAGAGCAGAGAGGCGGCGCTTCAGCTACCGATACGGTGGGCGAAGACGTTGATAACAGCGGCGAGGTTCCGACAGACGCCACCGGCGAAGTTCCGACAGATGCTAACGGCGAGGTTCCGACAGACGCTAACGGCGCAGATGTAACAAATGCTGCCGGCGGTAACAGCAGCACAGGCGGAAGCACGGGCGGCTCGGCATCCAAAACAAACGCAGCTAATGCAGGTTCTTCAATCCCGACAGGCACAGCTCAGATCGTTAGCTATTACAACACGGCTACGGCAAAGGTTGCCTCTAAGAAGGCAGCTTTCAACAAGACAAGAACAACAACCGAGAAGTCATATGATGCCGGTGTTGCTCTCAAGTCCATGAAGAGCATTGTTTATAAGTTCATGGGCGTAGGCGATTCCAACAAGTTTTCAAAGTCCGTTACTTCGGCAGACGCTGGAAGCTACCATAAGTATTTTAAGGCATCCAAGCTTACAACCTCAGACGTTACAAGCGCAACATGCGTAAAGAACGGCAATAACTACACAATCACGCTTCATATCAAGAACGGATCAAGCACCGTTAAGGGCGGCAAGGTTGTTTCTTCCAACAATGCTCCTCTTGACAGAAGCGGACTTGCATGCGGCGAGAAGGATAAGGATTATTGGGATCACAAGACAGCGGAGAACGTTATGTCTGCAATTTCCGAGGTTCCGGGATGCGGCGGCGCTAATATCTCAGAGAGCTACTCTAACGCTGTTATTAAGGCTGTTGTAAATGCTTCGACAGGTAATCTCGTTTCCCTCAACGCCAAGTTCGATTTTAAGTTTGAGCTTTCAAGCATTATGAGCTCATCGGGAACGGCTGTTGCATCGTCTGTTGTTAACATGACAGGTTTCAAGATGTAATCTCGATAACAGAATACATAATTAAGGCACGGCGAAATTGCCGTGCCTTTTCTTTGTTGTACAGATTTTTGTTAATGCGTCGCATTGTTATGTATTAACTGCTTTTTATTTTAACAACCGCAAGTATTCTTTCTTAAAACGGAGTTAGCTAAGACTATAATAGCTGTTAAGCGTCAATTTTATGACCATGTTTAACACTTATATTTAAAAAGACTATCGTATTTTTCGATAGAATTATGCAATACTTGCCTTTAAATATGTATAAGAAAAGAGTCGATTTCTCGACTCTTACCACAGATATAACATTGGGAAACAGTTTTGAAAATAATTCTTTAATACTTATTCCCAATCTTGCGAATACACAGTATAGTATGACCTGATTTGCCAATATACCGGAATCAGCAGAAAATATAATTCTGTTTAGCATCTCTAATACTTTTTGTGTTATTCCAATGTGGACTTTCTCTGCAGAAAAATAAGAAAGTACGGTAGCCCTTTGTATCATGGACTACCGTACTTCGTGGCGGAGAGTTAGGGATTTTTTCGGTGCACTCTTGTGCACCTTCGCGTCGATTCGCTCCTTGACCCCGTCGGCAAAAACAGTCCACCGGACTGTTTTCTTCCGCAGACTTCGTCTGCTCCCTCCTTGTTCGAATCCCTTTGTTTATTTTTGCCAAAGCAAAAAGCAGGTCTCGCGACCTGCTTTTCATTTTGGCGGAGAGTTAGGGATTTTTTCGGTGCACTCCCGTGCACCTTCGCGTCGCTTCGCTCCTTGACCACGTCGGCAAAAACAGTCCACCGGACTGTTTTCTTCCGCAGACTGCGTCTGCTCCCTCCTTGTTCGAATCCCTCTTTTTGTTTTGCCAAAGCAAAAAGCAGGCCTTGCGACCTGCTTTTCATTTTGGCGGAGAGTTAGGGATTCGAACCCTAGGTACATTACGTACACAGCATTTCGAGTGCTGCACCTTCGACCACTCGGACAACTCTCCGTGTTTCAGTTTGTTGCGACATGCCCGATTGCACATCGCAACGTGTATTATACCAAACATTTCTATACTTGTCAATAAAAATAAACACCAAATCATCAACTTTTTGTATGTGCTAAAATGATATGACCCAATAAAAAAGAGAAGCAACCTCAAAAAATGGTATAATGTTATTCACCACAAAAACATAACCAAGAAAGAAGCACTTCTCATAAACGTAATAACACAAGAAGCAGGGGAAAAGCAAGCAATATTTTAATATGCAGAAAATGGAATAAATACCAAATCATCAACCTTTTAATCGGGGTTTAATCGACAGCGGCAGGGTAGCCCGAAGCAGAAAAAAGTGAGCAAATATTATCGGATTGCTCAGACTTTGCCGATATAGCATCGTGTGATGTAAGGGTAGGGGACTGTACCGTTTTGATTGTATTTCTTGAATAGCTTCTGCAGCTCGGCGACGTATTCGTTGTAGTTTTTCTCATCGGGCTTAGGAGCATATGACGAGGAGAGGCATCTTGAAACGAATGCATTTTCATCATATATCAGGTCATTCCCGAACTCAACAACGATAAAATCGCCCTCAAAAAAATCCGCAAATGCTTCTTTGCTGAAATCTATGCCGTTTGACGGACCCTTGAAATTCGGGCAGAAACGTCGGTTGATGTCGTAATTTTCCCTGATAAGCTCGTTTTCGGTGTCACGGTCGTTCCATACAAGCAGAATATTTCCGTTATCCTTTAAAATACGGCGACATTCCGCCTTGAAGGACTGCCTGTCAAACCAGTGAAAAGCCTGCGCCGCGGTGATAAAATCAATGCTTTTGTCGCTTAGCTTTGTATTTTCGGCACTGCCATTGACGGAGATAATATTTTTGTGAGCGGCATATTTTTCCTCGGCGACAGCGCGCATATCGCTGTTCGGTTCAATTGCGAAAATTCTGCTTACATAAGGGCAAAGTTTTTCCGAAAATATCCCTGTGCCCGAGCCTATATCGGCGGCGACGGTGCTTTCCGAAATAAAATCATGCTCCTTTAGATACGCAAAGAGCTCGTCGGGATAGCTTGGGCGTGCCTTGGAATAAATCCCGCCTTTTTGGTCAAATTTATGCTCGTTCATATCTTTTCACCAACGCAAAAATCACCGTCAACAGCGGTTATTTTTATCCTTGATATCTCACCGCAGGGCAATTCACCCTTGACCTTGACGGGGGTATAGTTCTTGGTGTAGCCTTCAGCAAATCCGTCGGAATGTCTCGTCTCAAAGAGAACCTCAACAGTTTTGCCGATCTGGGATTCAAGGAAAATCTTTCTTATTTCCTCAGTCTTTTCAATCATTATGTGGCTTCTCTTTTCTTTTATTGCTTTTTCGATCTGCGGCATTTTGGCAGCTTTTGTGCCCTCACGGGGAGAGTAGGGGAACACATGAACCTTTTCAAAGCCGATCTTCTGCGCAAAGCGGACATTTTCGGCAAAATCCTCCTCGCTTTCGGTCGGAAAGCCTACCATTATGTCTGTTGTAATTGTCGCCTCGGGAAAGCTTGCACGTAGTTTTTGGCAAAGTTCAAAATATTCCTCTGCGCTGTAGTGACGGTTCATTGCTTTGAGCGTGTTGTTGCAGCCGCTTTGAAGTGAAATATGAAACTGCGGACAGAAGCTCGGAAGCTTTGCAAGACGATCAATGACCTCGTCTGTGATATGGTCGGGTTCAAGCGAACCGAGACGGACACGTCGGAAATTCATTCTGTCGGCAAGCTCGACGGCATCACAGATGCTCAATCCGATATCCGTTCCGTAGGCAGAAAGATTTATTCCGACCAGCACAATCTCGGCAAAGCCGGCATCGCTGAGCCTTTGAAGCTCGCATTTAAGCTCGCCGATCGGTTTGGAGCGTACACGACCTCTCGAATAGGGGATAATGCAGTATGAACAGAAACGGTTACAGCCGTCCTCGATTTTTACGACGGCTCTTGTTCGACGGTCAAAGCCCGAGATGTCGCTGCCCGAGAATTTGTCGCCTGTTTTGTGCTGCTCAATGTCGATTATACGCCGGCCGCAACTGAAATAGCTGTTCAGCAAGTCAAAAAGCCTTGAATTATTTTTGTTGCCAAGTACGATATCCGCCTGCTCAAGGCGTTCGGCGTCCTGCGGAAAAGCCTGAGGCATACAGCCCGTGAGAACGACTATGCTTTCGGGGTGGTTGCGCTTGAATTTTCTGACCGCCTGACGTGTCTTACGGTCGCTCTCGGCGGTAACAGTGCAGGAGTTGACAACATAAACGTCCGCTTCTTCGTCGGCAGTGACGGTTTCATAGCCGTTCGCCGCCGCTTTTTCGGACATAGCCTGGGATTCATATTGGTTGACCTTACAGCCCAGGGTGTAAAATGCAATTTTCATATCATCAGCTCCGTTTGGTAATCTAAAATAATATTATAAAGCAAAACGGTGTGCAGTGCAAGTTTTATTTGCCGTTAGCGGGGCATATATTTATTGTGTACAGCAGTGAAAGGGAGGCTTATTATGAAGAAAGCAACTGCAATCCTATTAAGCGTTATTATGATGTGCGGAATATTAGGTGTATTTGCCTCGGCGGAAAATGAGTCGCAGATGCCGGTTGACGTGAAAGCAAAATCGGCAGTTCTGATGGATCAGTCAACGGGAACGGTACTTATGCGAATGAATGAAAACGAAAAGCTCTATCCTGCTTCGGTGACAAAGATAATGTCAATGCTGTTGGTTGCCGAGGCGATAGATTCCAATACGATAAGGCTGACCGACGCGGTGACAACGAGCACTAATGCGTCAAAAAAGGGCGGTTCGCAAATCTGGCTCAAAGAGGGCGAAACAATGACCGTTGACGAATTGCTGAAGGCAACAGCCGTTTACAGCGCAAATGATGCCTGCACAGCCCTCGGAGAATATATAGCCGGAAGCGATGAAGCGTTTGTAACGATGATGAACGACCGAGCACAGGAGCTTGGTATGAAAAATACACATTTTGACAACTGCACGGGTCTTGACGACACCTCGGCCACTCACCTGACAACGGCGTATGACATTGCGCTGATGTCAAGGGAGCTGATGAAGCATCAGTTTATTCAGCAGTACACAAAAATCTGGATGGACTCACTTCGCGACGGCAAGACAGAGCTTGTCAACACAAACAAGTTAATTAGGTTTTATGAGGGCGCAACGGGTCTGAAAACAGGTACAACGTCAAAGGCAGGCTGCTGCATTTCAGCGACGGCAACGAGAAACGGTACAAGTCTAATAGCCGTTGTGATGGGTGCGGATAACAGCAAGGATCGCTTTGAGGGCGCAAAGGCGATGCTCAACTGGGGCTTTGCAAACTATGAAACGGTAACTCCCGAAATCGACAAATCGCTGATTACAAACGTGAATATCATCAAGGGCGAGGAGAAAACACTCACGCCGCAAATATCGGGCGGCTTCGGCTTCCTTATTCCGAAGGGGAAGCAAAAGAACATCACTCAGGAAATTGACCTTGCCGCCGCAGTTGAGGCTCCCGTTGAGTCCAATCAGACCTTGGGTACGGTGACGGTCAAGCTGGACGGAAAAAAGCTCGGAGAGTATAAGCTGACTGCGCCGCATTATGTCGAAAAGCTCAGCTTCAAAACGGTGTTTATCCGCATGATATGCTCAATTTGCAAGCCGCAGCAGTCTGTTAGTGTGAACTGAGTGTGTATTTTTTATGCAATCTGCGTAAAAAATGCTAAATACCACTTGCAAAAACAAGTTAAATAGGGTAAAATATAACCAACTAATAAGAAAAGTAAATCGGAGGCATACAGATAATGTCTGTAAAGTTAAACACAAAATATGTAACTCCGTTCCTCAAAGAAAACGCATATGCCGACATCAGATCGGAGGTTGAAGCCGCACATGACGAGCTTCACAACGGAACGGGTAAAGGAAATGACTTCCTCGGATGGCTCAGCCTTCCGGAAAATTATGATAAGGAAGAATTCGCAAGAATCAAAGCATCTGCCGAGAAAATCAGAAAGGATTCTGAGGTTCTTGTAGTAATCGGAATAGGCGGTTCGTACCTCGGAGCGAGAGCGGCGATCGAGTTCATCAAGTCGCAGAACTATAATCTGCTCAGACACGGCGCACCGGAAATCTATTTCGCAGGTAATACGATCAGCTCGGCTTCAATCAACGAGCTTGTTGAAATAATCGGAGACAGAGATTTTTCCGTCAATGTTATTTCAAAATCGGGCACAACCACGGAGCCGGCGGTTGCTTTCAGGATTTTCAGAGAGATGCTTGAGAGCAAGTACGGCGCAGAGGAAGCGGCAAAGCGTATCTATGCTACTACGGACAAGGCGAGAGGAACGCTCAAGGCTCTTGCGGATGCAGAGGGCTATGAGACTTTCGTTGTTCCCGACGATGTCGGAGGACGTTATTCCGTTCTTACGGCTGTCGGACTTCTTCCCATTGCCGTTGCGGGAATCGACATTGACGCTATCATGCAGGGCGCTGCTGCTGCAATGAACGAGCTTTGCGACAAGGATATTGAAAAGAATGACTGCTACAAGTACGCAGCAACGAGAAATCTCCTTTACAGAGGCGGCAAAAAGATTGAAATGATGGTCAGCTATGAGCCGGCATACACGATGATGAATGAATGGTTCAAGCAGCTTTACGGCGAGAGCGAGGGCAAGGAGAACAAGGGTCTGTTCCCGGCTTCGGCTATTTTCTCGACCGACCTTCACTCGATGGGTCAGTATATCCAGGAGGGTGAAAGACATCTTTTTGAAACCGTTGTCCACTTTGCAAAGTCAAAGTCGGAGGTTGAGATAAAGAACGAGGAGGGCAGTGCCGACGGACTCAATTTCCTCGCAGGAAAGACTGTTTCGTTCGTTAATCAAAAGGCTTTTGAGGGTACATTGCTCGCTCACACGGACGGCGACGTTCCGAACATTGTGCTCGAGGTTGAAGCAATGGACGAATTCAATCTCGGCTATCTTATCTATTTCCTTGAAAAGGCATGCGCTATCAGCGGCTATATTCTCGGCATCAATCCGTTCGACCAGCCGGGCGTTGAGAGCTACAAGAAGAATATGTTTGCTCTTCTCGGCAAGCCGGGATACGAGGATCGCAAGGCCGAGCTTGAGGCAAGATTAGGCTAAGGCGATGCCGCATTAAATTTCGTATAATTTTCGTGCAGGAACACGAATGTTAGAATAAAAAAACAGGGAGGATATTATTATGGTATCTCTTATTTTAGGTAAAAAAGGTTCAGGAAAAACAAAGCTTTTGATTGAAAAGGTCAACGAGGCTATTGAGAATTCAAACGGCAACGTTGTTTGCGTTGAAAAGCAGCCCAAGCTCACATATGATGTAAATTATCGCGCACGTCTTATCGACACGGATCATTACAAGGTAAGCGGTTATGACGCATTCTTCGGTTTCCTTTGCGGCATCTGTGCAGGTGACCACGATATTACGGATGTTCTTGTTGACGCAACGCTGAGAATCGGTACACGTGATTACGGCGAGCTTTGCGAGTTCCTCAAGAAGGTTGACGAGCTCAGCAAGAATCACGTTGAGGAGAAGAGCTTCATCTTCACAATCTCCGCCGATGAGGAAGAGCTTCCCGAGGAGATTTTCACTTTCTGCAAGAAGATCTGACGTTTTTTCGGCAAATGTATATTTAACGGTCTGCATTTTTATATGCAGATCGTTTTTTTGTCGCAAAAAAATCAACATTTTTTTCAAAAGTATTGACATTATGATATTAAAAATGGTATATTAAGTCTACAATATATGCAATTGTTTCAGCAGAGGTGGAGTTATGTTAAAACAACGCATAAATCGAATGTTTTCAAAGAGCTGCCGATACCGAAGTGAGATCGGGTATCATTGGTCATGCGGCTTTTTGCCAAAATAACGCACAAGTTGAGTCCTTTCGCGATTGACTTGTGCGTTTTTGCTTAATATTTTTTACCGAAAGCGTAAAGGAGGACACACATATGAAAGTAGTAATTATCGGAGGAGTTGCCGGCGGAGCGACTGCGGCGGCAAGAATCAGAAGGCTTGACGAGAAAGCGGAGATTATCATTCTGGAAAGATCCGGATTTGTCTCGTATGCAAACTGCGGACTTCCGTACTATATAGGAGGATTGATAAAGGACGAGCACGAGCTGACCTTGCAGACCCCCGAAACATTATGGTCACGCTACAGAATAGAAGTGCGTACTCTGCATGAAGCCGTTTCGATAGACAGAGAGAAAAAAGAAGTTGCAATAAAAAAGCTTGAGACGGACGAGGAGTACCGGGAGAGCTATGATAAGCTGATACTGGCTCCGGGAGCCGTCCCGATAATTCCGGATATCCCCGGAATAAACGATTCGAGAATATACACCTTGAGAACCATAGAGGATGCGCTCCATATAAAAAACGGGGTGGACTATAACGATATCATGTCGGCGGTGGTGATCGGCGGAGGCTTTATCGGACTTGAAGCAGCGGAAAATCTTTGGAGCCTCGGTATTCATATAACGCTTGTTGACGCTGCGGATCAGGTGTTGCCGCAGTTTGACCGTGACATGGCGGGCTTTGTTCATTCTCATTTAAAGGAGAACGGCTTTGATCTTCGCCTGAACAGAACGGTTTCCGGTTTTGAAAGCGTTGAGGAAGGCATCATTGTCAATCTTGATAACGGTGACGTTATTGAAACAGATATGGTATTGATGGCGATAGGAATAACTCCCGAAAGCGGTCTTGCAAAGGCTGCCGGTCTTGAGCTTGGCGGCAGGGGTGCGATTAAGGTCAACAGACATATGCAGACCTCGGATCCGGATATATACGCAGTCGGAGACGCTGTTGAAATAAAAAGTTTTGTTACGGGAAAAAGAATCTCCGTTCCTCTTGCGGGTCCGGCGAACAAGCAGGGACGTATAGCGGCGGATAACATTGCAGGATATGACAGCAGGTACAAAGGCGCATCGGGAACATCAATAATCAAAATATACGACCTGACCGCGGCGTCTACGGGATTGAATGAAAAATGGGCAAAAGAGCTTGATATTCCTTATGAAAAGGTAATTCTTTCGCCTCCGTCCCATGCGGCATATTATCCCGGAGCACATCTTATGACGATGAAAGTGCTGTTTAACATAAACACATGGAAGATAATCGGGGCACAGGTTATCGGATATGACGGGGTTGATAAGCGAATAGATGTTCTTGCGGCTGTTATGCAGTCCGGCGGTGATATCGTTACTCTCAAGGATATTGATCTTGCATATGCGCCGCCGTTTTCTTCGGCGAAGGATCCGATAAACATGGTCGGATATATTTCCGAAAACGTTTTGACGGGAAAGGTTAAGCTGTTTTACTGTGAGGACATTGCAAAGCTTAAGGACAGAGAAGATATCCAGAGGATAGATGTCAGGACCGAGGAGGAACATTCATCAGGAAAGATTGAGGGCTTTGACAGGCTGATTCCGATTGACGAGCTCAGAGACAGAATAAACGAGCTTGATATAGAAAAGCCGGTATATATTGTCTGTCAGTCCGGACTTCGCAGCTATATAGCTTCCCGAATACTGGCTCAGGAGGGATTTGACTGTTACAGCTTTGCCGGCGGATACAGGTTCTACGAATGCTTCAGAAAGGATAGATTTGACAAGGAGGGTCAGCTTGACTGCGGAGTTTATATTTAAGGCAACATAACAAGAATTACGGCGTTGGTCTTGCTTAACGCTGAAGCAGAAAGCTGTATAAGCAGCGAATACCGTACCGGTAATCGAGACATTACAGGATTTTAATATCAAAAATTTCCTGATATTCAGGGAATAGAATACACAAAAAAGGCTGTCGCATCTCTGCGACAGCCCTTGATTTTTGATTATTCCTTATACGTTTTCCTTGCCGTACTTCTTTACCATAGCCATCTTCATTACAAAGAGGAATGCAAGAGTAAGAACGACGCCGATAGGAAGAACGATGTATGCCTTCTGAACGAAGCCCGAAACAATGTACATTACGAACGAGATAGCCGCAACGGAGATCGCATACGGGAGCTGAGTCGAAACGTGGTTGAGGTGGTTGCACTGACCGCCTGCCGAGGACATGATAGTCGTGTCGGAAATCGGTGAGCAGTGGTCGCCGCAAACAGAACCTGCAAGGCAAGCAGACATACCGATTGTCTGAATTGCGCCTGACGGGAAGATTGCGATAACGATCGGGATAAGAATACCGAATGTGCCCCATGATGTACCTGTTGCGAAGGAGATAAAGCATGCAACGAGGAATATGATAGCCGGAAGGAAGTTCTGGAAATCACCTGCAACGCTTGTCATAACGTCGGCAACGAACGGCTTTGCACCGAGAACCGCTGTCATGTTCTTAAGCGATGTTGCAAAGGTAAGAATGAGGATCGCAGGAACCATGGCAATGAAGCCCTTGGGAATACACTCCATAGCTTCCTTGAACGAAACAAGCTTTCTTGCGCAAAGGTAAACGATTGTGAATACAAGAGCGATAATGCTGCCCCACGGGAGACCTATCGAAGCGTCCGTGTTGGAGAAAGCATCGACAAAGTTGCTTCCGTCGAAGATTCCGCCGACATAAACGAGAGCGAATATGCAAACTGCAATAAGAACGGCGATCGGGAGAACAAGGTCAATAACCTTACCGTTTGATGACGGATTTTCTTCCTCAACCTCAGCCTTGTCGCCGCAGGTGTAAAGATCACCCTTAGTCTTGGCATTGAGCTCGTGAATTCTCATCGAACCGTAGTCAAATTTCATGAGCGTGATGCCGATGATGAATACGAAAGTAAGAAGCGAATAGAAATTGAACGGAATAGCTCTGATGAAAAGAGCGATACCCTGACCGTCCTCAGCATATGAAGAAACGGCAGCCGCCCATGAGGAAATCGGAGCAATCATGCAGACCGGAGCCGCTGTTGCGTCGATGAGGTATGAGAGCTTAGCCCTCGAAACGTTATGACCGTCGGTAACGGGACGCATAACGGAACCAACCGTAAGGCAGTTGAAATAGTCATCGATAAAGATGAGAACACCGAGAGCAAAGGTAGCGAGCATTGCGCCTGCTCTTGTCTTGATGTGCTTCTGTGCCCATCTGCCGAAAGCGGCGGAACCGCCTGCCTTGTTGATAAGGGCAACGACAACACCGAGAACAACGAGGAAAATGAAGATACCCGCAGTGCCGGAAACGGCGCCGATAAGTCCGTCATTGACAAGGATATCCATTGTCTTGGTGAATTTGAAGTCCGAGCCGAGAATTGAACCGGCAAGGATACCGACAAACAATGAGCTGTAAACTTCCTTGGTGATAAGAGCAAGTGCGATAGCGATTACCGGGGGAACAAGAGCCCAATAGGAAGCTCTGACTTCACCTTCGCCTCCGCAGGTTTCGCATTCAACCTGCTCAACAATTCCTGTGCCATTGCAGTCGGTACACTTTACTGTTGAAAGCGAACCGCCCGAGATCTTGGCGAAAGCGAGAACTGCGACAATAACAACGCAGGCGATCGCCAAAATGATTTTCTTGGATTTTTTCACAATAAACCCTCCTGAATTAAAATAAAAAACGACATGGTTCCGTACATTCATACCAACCATGTCATAACGACTATTACTACATGACAGCACTCCACATACAAGTTGTGACAGTCCGTTACATATTCTGCAACGTCCCAGCTATGGTTCACAAGGCAGTTTCCCACGCTTCGGCGGTCAGTCTTTTCACTTTCTGAGTTGCCTTCCCTGCGAAAGTTACTTGTAAAGCACCGCGCCTCCATCATCCTGAGTTATTCTCAGAACCATATTCTGTTTTTAACAATCGGATTATATCACTATTATCTTACAATGTCAACATTTTGCAACAAATTCTTAATAAATTATTCTTATTTCTTTTGAGATAAAGAAAAAACATAAAGAAGCAATGATTTTGTAACGTAAAGTATGGATGATATTTTAGTTTAATACGTCGATTCGATTGGACTGAATTGATTCGGAAATTTGGAGATAGGGGAGAAGCTGAAAAAAGCACTTCCGAAGAAGTGCTTTTCATGGAGGCGCCACCCAGATTTGAACTGGGGAATCGGAGTTTTGCAGACTCGTGCCTTACCACTTGGCTATGTCGCCTTATGTTTGGTGTCATTGGTAAAAAATAAGGACGCTTAGGATTTTAAGCGTCCTTTGGAGCGGATGACGAGGCTCGAACTCGCTACCTCCACCTTGGCAAGGTGGCGCTCTACCGGATG
>ENA-OUQC01000183-OUQC01000183.1-human-gut-metagenome-genome-assembly--contig:-NODE-183-length-57397-cov-7.503610_pt1 | contig 57397 bp, 61 predicted proteins | sample MGYA00237942_ERZ548815 | MGnify/ENA primary metagenome ERZ548815 (study PRJEB26490, sample SAMN05194722) | human gut metagenome | biome: terrestrial biome; feature: human-associated habitat; material...
AAAGCATGGATACGCCGCCGACGAGCTTATTATCAATTCTTTCAGCCAGGAAATCGCCATGCAGGTCATTGGAATGTAAGAGTGTCAGTTTCTTTAAATTTTTCATGGTTACACCTCGCTTCCTGCAGCTATTGTATTTTGTGTAATTCTATTATAAGGTAATCCCGGTAATTTGCCCCTACCCCAAAGGCGTTTTTCGGGTAGGATAGGTTGTTTTTTTGCCTTATTTGGCACTATTTTTCTGCCTGCTTTACTTTTAAGCCAATACATAGTATCATATTTGCATCTGAACTTATCAATTATTCTATTATGCAGATTTTCGATATAGTCAAAACTTATACCTGAGCTTGCTACTTAAGAAAGGATTACAAGCTATGCTAACCTACAGCTTTGCCAATTTACAGGGTGAGAGCATGTACGCCCACCTTTACAAATGCATCAAAAATGATATCACCAACGGCGTCCTGCATGCCGAGGAAAAGCTGCCCTCCAAGCGCATGCTGGCCAAAAATTTAGGCATCAGCCTCATCACCGTGGAAAATGCCTACGCCCAGCTCGTTGTCGAAGGCTACATCTATTCGCAGCCCAAGCGCGGTTACTACGTGGCGCGCATTGAGCAGCAGCCTCTGCCGTTAAAGGCAGAACGCAAAGCAGCGCCGTCACTTAAACCACAAGCAATGGCTCAAAGCGTCAGCTTCGCCAAAAGCAGCGTACCGCCGGACACCTTTCCCTATAACATCTGGGCGCGCCTTTTGCGCCACACGCTCACAACAGCGGACGAACACGCTCTCATCAGCGACACCAGCGCCGGCGGCGTTTTGCCGCTGCGTCAGGCGCTCGCCCGGCATCTTTACCAGTTCCGCGGCCTGAACATTGCGCCCGAGCAGATTATCATCGGCGCAGGCACGCAGACGCTGTATAATCTTATCGTGCAGCTTTTGGGGCGCAGCCACGTCTATGCACTGGAAAACCCCGGTTATCCGCAGCTGGCAGCAGCTTATCAGGCCAACGATGTTTTCTGCCGTTATCTGCCGATGGATGCCCAGGGTATCCGCGCCGATGTTTTGGAAAACAGCGGTGCCGATATTCTGCACATCAGCCCTTCGCACCAGTTCCCTACCGGTATTGTTATGCCCGTCAGCCGTCGCTACGAATTGCTGCGTTGGGCAACAAAAAAAAGCAGCCGTTATATCATCGAAGATGATTACGACTGCGAATTCCGCCTGTTCGGCAAGCCTATTCCGCCATTGCAGAGCATTGATACCGAGGAAAAGGTTATCTATATCAACACCTTTTCCAAAACACTGGCACCAACCTTCCGTATCAGCTACATGCTGCTGCCACCGCACCTGGCATCGCTGTTTTATGACAAGCTTGGCTTTTATTCCTGTACTGTATCTAATTTTGAGCAGTTTACGCTCGCTAAATTTATCGAGGACGGTTATTTTGAACGCCACATCAACAGAATGCGCACCTACTACCGCAGCAAGCGTGACCGTCTGCTGCAGTATCTGACGCAGTCCGACGTTGCTACCGCACTTACGGTAGAAGGCGAGGACAGCGGTCTGCATTTTCTGCTGCATCTTGCTACCGACGCCAAGGATTCCCAGCTTGTGCAGGCTGCTGCTGCCAAGGGCATTCAGATTAAATTCCTTTCGGACTATTATCATGAAAAGGTCGGTGACAGCTCGCACACCCTGCTGATGAATTACACCGGTCTGGCGGATGATAAACTGTATCCGGCCTTGGACACACTGTTTACCGTGCTGAAGCCTTATCTGAAGCTGTAATTATTTTGCAGCGCACAGGCTGACAAAATATTCGTGGATTGCCGTGCTTTTAGCCACGTCCAGCTCCGGATGAAAGGCCAGTGCCAGCTGCGCATTTAATTTATAACGTTCGTTCATTGTGAATACCTCCAATATATATGCAAATAATAGGTTATGTGTAGTATTATACCTACATCTGAGCTTATTAGTATATTCATTTATCATCAATTTACTATGTTCAGTTTTAATATAGGTTTTTTCACAGCTTACATAAACATCATGCTAAGCAACGCCTGAAGCGTTGCCGCAGACAGCAAAAAAAGCAGTCGTTTTATCATCAACGATGATTGCGACTGCTTTTGCGTATCTTCAGCAAGCTCAATACTGCATTTACATATCTGCCTTCTTCATAACAACGGCAATAGCATTTTACAACTTCCGGATGTCATTACTTTTGCATCTGACCTCACATTTTTATGCAAAACTGAACTCTAATTACTGCACTATATTTAATTATAAACGTACTGCACTTTATAGAGCATTCATCAAAAATTTAATGCCGGTAACAAGCACCAACACACTCGCCAGCTTCATCAAAATTCCGGACTGCAGCCTTTGCGCCAAGGCTACACCGCCCTGAGCACCGACAAAGGCACCCGCACCAATCGCCAAGCCGCTGGTCCACACAATATGCCCCAGCATAGCATGCGAAACTAAGCCTGCAAGCGAGGAAACTGCCAAAATGCAGGTAGAAGTAGCAATGGCCACGTGCACCGGGAAATTCAGTACATAAACCATAAAGGGAACGTGGACAATACCGCCGCCTATGCCCAAAATGCTGGCTAAAAAGCCCACACCGACGCTGCAAAGAACGCCCAGCTTCCAGTTATAGACTTCCGGCACCTCACCGGCCGTCTTACCCGCCGCCTCCTTATTGGCCTTACGATACATATTTATCGCTGCCAGCACAAAGAAAGCGCCAAACACCAGATAAAAAAGCCTGCCCTGCAGATATTCTGCGGCATAGCTGCCTAAAAATGCACCGGGAACGGTAGCCACGGCAAATTTCAAGGCCGCATCTACGCAAACCTTCTTCTGCCTGACATACCCCCAGGTCCCCGAAACAGCATTCATCAGTACCACCAGCACCGAAGTACCGATGGCCAGCTGCGGTTCATAATCCCAAGCAAACACCAGAAGCGGTACAATCACCATACCGCCGCCAATACCTAAAAGCGCCCCCAATAAGCCAACTAAAATACCTAAGGCCAAAAAGCCTGCTACTTCCATCTGCATCCCTCTCATTCTCTCATAATTCTCATTGCAGATTAGCTTAGTTTTTTTTAAATCTCTCGTCGGTCAAAATCATCTTTTGACCTGTATTCTCATATATTCCGCAAGTATTCAAAAATAATTGCGGAACAGCAAATATTTTACACCTAAATAATCAAAAAAGGAAGTACCTGTGATATAAATTACTTAGGAAAAGTTAATTTTTCCCAGCTACCGCCAGCAAGGGCAGCATCATGCCCTTGCAGCCGTCAAGAGTGGAAGGTAACAGGACTCACAAGAAAAAGCGGCAGCCGCCACCGGCGACTGCCACATGCATCAGCTTCGCTCTGAAATTATTCGGCAACTACCATAACCTTGAATGTAGCGGTTACGTCGGTATGCAGCTTAGCAACGGCGGTGTATTCGCCTAAGCCTTTAACTGCGGATTTCAGCTCGATTTTACGACGGTCAATGTTCAGACCGGTTTGCTTAATCAAAGCTTCGGCAACATCCTTGGAGGTTACGGAGCCAAACATTTTACCGTTTTCACCCACGCGTACCTTCATGGTTACTACAACCTTTTCTACCTGCGCGCCCAGAACAACAGCCTCATCCTTAGCCTGAGCTGCACGATGCTTAGCAGTTGCCTGGTCCTGTTTAGCCTGGTTAAGGTTAGCAGCGGTAGCTTCCTTAGCCAATTTACGCGGCAGCAGGTAGTTGCGGCCATAACCTTCGGCGGTTTCTACGATTTCACCTTTCTTGCCTAAGCTTTTAACATCTTGTAAAAGAATTACTTTCATCTGTTCGACACTCCTCTAACTGTTTTTTAGTCAGCGCGATAATCTGCGCTTCTACATCCCTGGCACGTTTATTTGCCAGCTGCACACCGGCCACCGTCTGATGACCGCCGCCGCCCAGCTCTTCCATAATTACCTGCACATTGACGCTACCGTCACTGCGGGCACTTATGCTCAGGGAACCATCTTTATATTCAACAATTGCCATGCCTACAGCTACACTCTCAATAGTAATCAGAGTATCCGCTGTCTGCGCGGCAAGCACGGAAGACATAGTATCATTATCGGCATTGCGCATAATTGCAATAGATAAACCGGGTATCGGCATTTTAGCTCCGGCTATCAGCTTAGCCTTCTGCTGTACAAAGCTCAAGTCATCCTTAAACAGCTGGCGTATCAGATTCGGGTTGGCACCGCAACGGCGCAGCAGAGCGGCAGCCTCAAAGGTACGCTCGCCTGTCTGCACATTAAAGTTTTTCGTATCCAGGACAATGCCTGCATACAAGGCAGTTGCCTCCGCCGGAGTAATATCCAGTCTATCATCAAAATAACCAATCAGCTCCGTTACCAGCTCACTGGTAGACGAGCTAGAAGGCTCCAAATACAGCAGTGTTGTATCACCGATAATATCCTCGGCACGACGATGATGGTCAATAATAATGCGGTTCTTGGCTGCCTGCAGCACAGCCTTGCTTGCCGAAAGCACCTCGCGGTGATGGTCGACAATAACCAAAAGGCTCTTATTGGTAACCAGCGGCAAAGCATCCGCACCGCTCAGCATAATATCTATATACTTAGTTTCGTTAGCCGAAAGAATGATGTTCTCATTATCCAGCACCTCGGTAATACGCTTATAATAGGCATTATGCTCGCTGCTGACAATATAGGTTTCCTTGCCCAGCGACAAGCCCAGCTTAGTCATACCAATGGTAGCGCCTATGGCATCGTAATCCTCATTGACGTGTCCCATAACAAAGATACGGTCGGCCTGGAGCATCTGCTCATGAATCGTCTGCGCCACGATACGGGCACGTACACGCGTACTTTTGGCACCGACACTGCTCGTGCCGCCAAAGAACTGCGTATTCTTATCCTTCATTACTACAGCCTGGTCGCCGCCGCGGCCTAATGCCAGATACAGGCTCTTATTGGCATTGCCGATAAGCTCCTCCAGCGTAACGCCGTCGCAGGCTACGCCTATACTTACAGTCGGCGGTATTTTATTGCCGCTGCGGATTTCGCGCACCTTATCGAGAATCATGAACTTATCTTCCATCATATCCATTACGGCAGACATGGAAAAGCCCATCAGGCTGCTTTCCTTGTTCATGCGGCAGATAAAGCCCTGCTTAGAGGCAGCCCACTTGGTCAGCAGCTCGTTGATTTCGCCATTCAAATTGGCCATATTGGTTTCACTCAGCCCGCGCATAACCTCTTCGTAGTTATCAAAGCGCACATAGGCCAGGCACAGCTTATCATTGCTGTATTTCTGGCGCAAAAGCTCATAATCCGTGATATCCGTCAGATACAGCATCAGACCGCTGGAGGTATTTTCCTTTTTGCTGTGACGCTCCTGCGTTTCTACACTGTAATAGCGCATACGATAATAGTGGTCCTCAATCTGAATAACCTGCTCTCCGTCACGCACGCTCATCAGCTCAAACGCATTCTGTGCCAACGGCAGAATTTCCTCAGGCTTTTTGCCCTCCAGATTACTTTTGCCGGTCCAGGCGGCAAATAATTCATTTTTCCATTGCAGCTTGCCATCTTTGGAAAAAACTGCAATGCCTACATCCAGCTTGCGCACCGCAAAATGGTTGGTACGTTCAATATTGCGGATAATATTATCCAGATAACTGCTGAAGAAGATTTCCCTGTTAATAAGATTTTGGCGGCTGAAATAGTAGATAATACCAAAAATAATCAGCGCCGGGATAATCAGCTTTGGCTGCAGATAGCAGACCAATACTGCCAGCAGCACAATTATCAGCAAATAAATATTAGTATCCGCTTTGGAATTCATATTCCGGTTAAACCTACTGAACATCATTTTCACCTCAAATCCGGCACAGCTGCCGAACTTTACCTTTGTTTTCTGAATCTGCTTGCAGGACGGATTTTCCTGAAGTCCATAACAATATCAAAGGCACCTACATAAACCATAATCTGGGTAAAGATAGGCACTATAAAGAGCAACGCTATACCGATATTTGCCCACCAACGCGGCTTGTGCTTTGTTTCTACAAACCAGTACAGCAGCACGATGCCCTGCAAAACCAGCACAAAGCTGCAGACCGTCTGCACGTTGACAGACAGCGTATACATCCAGCTTGCCTGATCATGCTGATAGTAATATGTTACCGCAAACAAAGACGCAGCATAAGGCCACAAAATCCAGCCAGGAACCTGCAGCATCGTAAACGGAGGAAAGGCTTCAAAGCTTTCACCCAGCTTCGTAAGAATCTTTTTGGCAGCCATATAGTTCACAAAGGCCATCAGCGGCGCACACATCAGAAAAGCACCCGGCATAATAATGCGCATCATACGCAGCATTTCGGCATAACCGTCGACAGTCTTTTTGATATCGGCCTCGCTCATGCCGTGCTCACGATAATAAACCGTCAGCTGCTCCAAGCTTTGGTGAAAGGAGCTGAACATCATCTCGATCGGGTCAATACCCAGTACCCAGAAGCTCAGCACAATATTCAGAACCAGCGCAATTACCGCGCCGACACTGCCGTAAAGCATCATTTTCATCGGCGGCAGATGACGTCGCATGCACTCGCCTAAAATCAGGCCCAAAAGGCCGAAAATCGCCGCCAGAAAAAAGGCATTAATCGGACTGATAATCATCGCGATAATCACGGTAGCAACCAACAGCGTCATAATGCTCCATTTCAAGCCATGACGGCAGCCGCAGATAACTATCGGTAAGGGCCAAACGAAATTAACAAAAGCACCCAGCACAGGCACATACATACTTATCAAAGCCATAACGATAGCAACGGCAGCTAAAATACCGGCCTCAACCATGGCAGATGTTTTACGAATCACAGGTTATCCTCCTTTATGGATATATTTCTTCAATATATTATTGTACTACATCAACAGCTGAAAAGCAAAGGCTTTACACCCGCCGACAAGCCGTATTGTGTATTTCATACAAAAATGGTATAATATATATAACGTTCTTGTACAGTAATGACTACCGTACATAGGCGTCTTTTATTTTTTTCAAAGGGGTTCTTAGCTTGCACAAGCAATATTTACCGCAGCGCTGCTGTATGTTTCTCATCGGCATCTTTACCATGACCATCGGCATCGCTCTTTCCTGTAAAGCTGATTTAGGCACCTCGCCCATTTCCAGTGTACCATGGGTTCTGAGTATGTTTACGCCCTGGAGCATCGGTGAAATAACTATAGTCCTGAATCTGCTTTTTATTATTGCCCAGCCAATCCTGCTGCGGCAAATTTACTGGCGTGAGCTGTTGGGCCAGCTTATAACACTGCTCGCCTTCGGCTACTGCATAGATTTTTCGATGAACCTGTTGAGCTGGGTAGCACCGGATACCTTGTTTTGGCAATGGTTTGACTGCATCCTTAGCACCATCATCCTTGCCTTCGGCGTTTTTCTCTGCATCCGCGCTAAAATTTTTGTTGCTGCCGGTGAGGGCATCGTTCTGGTTATCGCCTTCGTCAGCAAAATTAAATTCAGCATCATCAAAAACTGCTTCGACTGCACACTCGTTGCTATCAGTCTGGCAATTTCCTTTATGCACTTCGGTGCTATGCGCGGCGTAGGCGTAGGCACGATTGCCGCAGCCATCCTCGTCGGGCGCTGGATACAGCTTTACAGCAACAAGCTGCATATTTTCGACAAATGTAGCATCTTAGAGTAAGATTTTTTCTTACTCTAATTATTTTATTTTAATTTTCTGAATTTTTCTTGTTTTCTGCAAGATTGTATGTTATAATCCATTACAACAGCTGTTAGTATAATATTTGTCAAAGAAGGTGCTTAATTATGCTCAGTATTGGTACAGTAAAATGGTTTAATAATAACAAAGGCTATGGATTTATAGAAGCACGCAACGGTCAAGAGGTTTTCGTGCATTTTTCAGCCATCCGTTCCGACGGCTATCGCTGTCTGCAGGAGGGCCAGCGTGTTTCCTATCATCTTTCACGCGGTAAACACGGCCCGATGGCATTGAACGTGTCGCCGATTATTTAATGTGGACAAAAAAGCTTGTTATGTGCTTTATGTACTAAAAAACCGGTGGAAGTTTACCGTTAGGTAAGTTTCCACCGGTTTTTCTATTTAAGGCTGAGTTATGTCCCAGCAACTTTTTATGCCATTTTCACTCTTCTTAAAGCTTTACGTCCAGTGAAGCGCTCACGCCAACGCCCTGCACGCGGTTAACATTTTGATAGGACACATTGTCTACCGGAATCAGCACCTTGCAGCGCACACCCAACAACGTCTGCTCAATCATCAGTGCTGCCTTCACCTGATCAACCTTAGACTGCGGACCGGAAACCTGCGCCGCACCGGCACGGCTGCCGTCACCGACAGAAATAACAGGTACTACCTTCGTAGCATCCGTCGAACTTACACCATACTTAGCCGTTACAGAGTTAATTGCATTATTCAACGCCGGAGCGGTAGCATCTACAGCATAACCGATAACGCCGCCCTTCAGGACCTTATCCAAAATACCAGCCTGCGCTGCAGGCATACTGTTACCTAACACAAAGCCGCACACAAGTGCTGCCGCAATCCATTTTTTATTTCTCATAACGCATACCTCCTCGAATACTTATTATATTCGACAAGCAGCGTCAAAAGCCTTGCAAGTATTCTGTGAAATTAAAGTAACGAGATTGTTACTGCCCGGAACTCGCATTTTCCATTGCCGAACCGTATCCTTAAAGGTCATAATACTGATGTTCTTGCTGAGTTATACTTTATTGAAAGCACCAAAGGCTGTTGCACCACCCTGCAGATACAACAGCCGCTATTATTTCTAACCTTTATTTCTATCTTTTATTATATTCTCATCTATCTTTCCGCTACCATCAGCCCGTTATCATGAACGCGCAGCGGCACCTTCAAAACCTGACCTGGATAAATATGCTTAGAGTTAAGTTTGTTCGCCTGTTCAATGCGGAAAATAACCTCACGCACATCCTCACGCGCTTCTGTATGACGACCGGCAATTTCCCACAGCGTTTCGCCCTCAGCGACAGTCACCGTATATTCCTTATAAACAGGTTCATCAGCAAACACAGCACTATATCCGGCATAAAGTAAACAAGCACAGCAGATAATACTTAAAAACTTTTTCACATCTATCACCACCTAATAAATTTCTATTTGCTTATATTATAGTGTGTCGTGCGAACTTTGTCAATATTTTTATGAATTTTTGTTTGCTGTTTGCCGATTATTTGCGAACATATTCCCAAACATCAATATTGTTTATGCGTTATATATAAAAAATTACTGCAGCAAAAAAAGGCATCACCTCTCGGCAATGCCCTTTCGCTTAATATATGCTACTCTATATCGAAAATTTTGCCCGGATTCAAAATATTATTGGGATCCAGGGCTTTTTTAATCGCACGCATCATTTCCAGCTCATCGGGATTAGTGAATTCCTCCATCAGCTGTTTGCGTTTATAACCAATGCCATGCTCACCGCTCAAGCGACCGCCGTGTGCGTAAATAAAGCGGTACAGCTCCTGCTGGTTGGCTTTGACTCTGGCATCCCAGTCCGCATAATCATCTGCCTCCTGCTTCAGGATATTCAGATGGATATTACCGTCACCGGCGTGGCTGGCAATGCGTGTTACCAGCTGATATTTATCGGCCAGACGCAAAATTTCCGCCAACAGCGCAGGCTCATGATCTACCGGGCAGACAACGTCCTCCTTGCAGACAATCAGGCTTTCCGCACGCACTGCTTCGGCGAAGGCCTTGCGTGCCTGCCAAATTTTATCGTGCTCCGCTACCAGCACATCGCCGGCACCGTTTTCCGAGCAGATTTCATCCATCGTACAAGCCTTTTCATCCAAGTCATCCTCGCTGGTGCCTTCCACTTCTACGATAAGATAATTGCCCTTGTCACTGCCCTGCAGCGTTGTACCGAGATAACGCTCTACGGATTTGATAGTGATATTATCCATGTATTCTACGCAAGTAGGCATAATACCGGCCATAATCAGCTTGTTTACCGTGCCGATAGCATCCTCAGGGGATTCAAAAACCGCCAGCAGATCCATGCTGTACTTAGGCAACGGCAGCAGCTTCACGGTAATCTGCGTGATGATACCAAGGGTACCCTCACTGCCGATTATCAGCTGCTCCAGGCAATAGCCTGTAGTCTGCTTTTGCAGGCGTGCTCCCAGCTGCACGATTTTGCCGGTAGGATTTACCACCTCAACGGCATATACCTGATGACGCGTAGTACCGTATTTAACCGCGCGGTTGCCACCGGCATTGGTTGCCACATTGCCGCCGATAAAGCAGGAATCACCGCTGCAGGGGTCGCCTGCATAAAAGGCTCCCTTAGCCGCAGCCGCAGCCTGCAAATCCGAGGTGCGCACACCCGGCTCTACAACCGCATACATAGCATCGGTATTAACCTCGATAATTTTATTCATCTTTTCGAGCGAAAGCACTACACCACCGTAAATGGGCACTGCACCGCAGGCAAGACCTGTGCCTGCGCCACGTGGCACAACCGGGAAGTGATATTCATTCGCCAGCTTGACCACAGCCGCCACCTGCTGTGCATTTTCCGCAAATACGACAGCCTCAGGCATATGATGATAAGCCGGGTCAGTTACTTCATCATGGGCATATATTTCTATCTGCCCTGCATCCGTCACTACATTCTGCACGCCGACCAAAGCCTGCAGCTTGGCAATTATTTCGTCAGACAGCTTGTTATACTCCATAATTCAGTCCTCCTCATTTGCAACATTTATATTTTAAACTACTCTATGCTTATTTTATCACAAACAGTGACATTTATAACAGCAAATATTTTTCAGTGTACCAGCCACATATAAAACGGTATTGCAAAGACCGCCAGCACCGTGCTTACCGCCGTCAGCATGGCAGCATATTTATAATCGCCGCCATAGCCTTTGGCCACAATCGCCGTATTGGTCATCGCCGGCATCGCCGCCATAATTACAAATACCTTTTCCATCATCGGCTCCAGATGGAAAAACGGCAGGATCAGGAAAACTATCCAAGGACAGATTAAATAGCGTCCCAGCATAGCAACTACCAGCTCCTTGCCTACGGCAATTTCTTCCCAACGGGTTTTGCTCATGGCAATACCGATGAACAGCATCGCCAGCGGCGTAGTCATGCTTCCCAGATAATGAAAGGACTTGAATACCGGCTCAGGCAGATTCCATTCCAGAAGAACCATCACTACGCCCAGCATAAAGCCCATCAGCGGCGGCGACATAATGCTTTTCAGTGTCTTACGGCTGAAAAGCGGCATGGTTACGCCATTGCTGCTTGCCAAGTCATGAAATCCTATAGTCCAGAAAAGCGTTGTGTTCACCATGTAGTAAATCATAATATAAGGAGCGCCGGCATCACCGAACAAGGCTATACCTAACGGCAGGCCGATAAAAATTGTATTGGAAAAGCTGACACAGATAGAAAAAATTCCTCGGTGCTCCCGCGGAACACCTATCAGACGTCCGAGCAGCCTGCTGATAAAATAGCCTGCCAGCATCGAAATAACCGGTACAATCAAGCCATGTGAAAGCGTGATAAGCTGGTCATGCTTAAACTGCCCCAAAATATTGGTCAGCATATATGTAGGCAGGCAGACATAATTTACAAGCCGCGAAATCAGCGCCACACTTTCCTCACTGAACCAGCCCCTGCGCTCTAAATAAAAGCCGACAGCAATCATCAGCATGATGGTCAGCACACCGTTTAATGCATGTAAAACTATTTCCATTGTTCATTCCCCTCATAAGGCAAAAATTGCCGAAGCATTCAGCTCCGGCAACGAAGATTTTAGTTTTTGGATTTTTTTACTTCTTCCAATTTGTTTTTCATCCAGTCAATCATTGCTACCTTGCCAAAATCGTGCCAGGTTTCACATTCGGTATTTTTGGCAATATACTCATTCCACTTATCCTGATTAACATTTTCTACTTCCATCAGGTTCATAATGCCAAAACCGCTGCGCCAGATCATATCATCCATAGAAGTAAATTTGCTGTTTTCCTGCAAAAACTTAGGATTGAATAATTCCTGGAAGGATACCTTGTTCAAAATCTTGCCCAGTTCCTTATCTTCGGTAAAAATTCCCAGATAATGCTTAAAGGTTTTATCTAATTTATTTTTTTCCATCTTGCTTCCTCCAAAAATAGTTGTATAAGGGTATTTTAACACAAAAGCAATAAAATGGCACTAGCATTTTCATATTCCGTGTGCAGAATCATTAATTTATGCCAGCATAACACAGATATGATAATCATTATTGAATTCCTACTAAATTCATAGTAGAATATAGTCATTAGAAAGGTTGTGACCGTAATGAAAATTTCTACCAAGGGACGTTATGCCCTGCGATTGATGCTCGATTTAGCCATCAACCACACCGGTAGCTATATACCATTAAAAACAGTTGCCCAACGGCAAAAAATTTCCGATAAATATTTAGAGCAGATTATCCACCAGCTAAGCAAAGCAGGCTTTGTCCAAAGCGCCCGCGGTGCTCAGGGAGGCTATCGCCTGACACGCACGCCTGATGAATACACTGTAGGTGAAATTCTGCGCACAGTCGAGGGCAGTCTTGCTCCCGTATCCTGCCTGGACTGCAAAACACCCTGCGATCAGTTTGACTCCTGTATCACCATCGGTCTTTACAAAAAAATTCAGCAGGCCATTGACGGCGTAGTTGACCACACTACGCTGCACGATATGATCAGCGATTACCGTGCCAAGCATCCGAAGGCTGAAAATATTTAAAAGCGAGCTAAGCACCCGCATTTTATAGAAAAATAACAAAGCATTAGGAGGAAAATAATATGAACAGAGAAGAAGCCTGGAATTTATTACGTCAATATAACAAGGAATCCTTTCATCTGCGTCATGCGCTGACTGTAGAAGGCATTATGCGTTACTTTGCCAAGGAGCTTGGCTATGCAGACCAGGAGGAATACTGGGGCATCGTAGGCCTGCTGCACGACCTGGATTTTGAGCTGTATCCCGAAGAACACTGCGTAAAATCTCAGGAACTGATGCGCAAGCGCGGCGTAGACGAAAGCATTATCCGTTCCACTGCCAGCCACGGCTGGGGCCTGACTGCTGCCAACATCGAACCGGAGCATCAGATGGAAAAAGTGCTTTTCGCTATCGATGAGCTTTCCGGCTTAATCGGTGCTGCTGCCCTGATGCGCCCCTCCAAAAGCGTACAGGACATGGAGCTGAAATCCCTGAAGAAAAAATTTAAGGATAAACATTTTGCAGCCGGCTGCAGCCGCGATGTAATCAAACAAGGTGCCGATATTCTTGGCTGGCCTTTAGACGAGCTGATGGAAAAAACTATAGCCGCTATGCGTGTAGACGAAGCAGCCATCAACGAAGTCTGCGATAAATTATGAGGCGCACAGTCTTAATCTGCTCTTTGCTGCTCAGCCTTGCAGGCAGCAGCTTTGCAGCTACAGCCGAGGACCTGCAAAATTATGCTACGCAGCCTGCTGTAGTTTCCACCTCTCCGGCTCAACCGGCTGAGCCTACGGAAGCCGAAAGCAGTATTGATGCATCTGCTGCAGACAGCACCGTCAACACTATACCGGCAACGCCAAAGCAGGAGGAAGCCGTAGCTACCGAAGCAACAGCAGCAGAAGCTGCAAACGCTGCAGCCACGCCTCCCGTTGTCAGCAACGAGCCTGTGCCGCCTGCAGATAAACCCAAGCCTAAACCAAAGCTGAATCTGGTAGGCAAGCCGCCGCTGCCCAGGCAGTTCATGCGTACACCGCAGGCAAGCGATTTCATCAGCGTCAGCAGTGAAGCCGGCGGCTACAGTATGGCCGTGCCCAAGGCCTTCGGTAAAAATCCGCTGGCAGACCTGCCGCAAACCGAAGGAGCTATGCTGGTGCGCACAGCCGGCAACATTCTGATGCTGGCAGCAACCGTGCTTGACCCTGCGGACACTGCAAGCTTTAAGGCAACAGAAGCATTGCCTGTCTACGAAAACGCCAAGGTCTACTGGCAATGGCAGCATGGCAATCAGTTAATTTGGACCTGCCGCCTGAGCGCCCACAACGATTATCACGGCAACAAGCTGCTTTTGACCGCAGAAGCTCAGCAGAACGGCAAAACCTACCAGCTGCTGTACGTAATGCCTGCAATGCAGGCAGATAACTATCTGCCTCAGGCAATTTATTCCTTGGACAGCTTTAAATTAAATCAGCCATAAAGAAAAATCCTCCGTCAGCTCGCCAGCTGCGGAGGATTTTCTTCTTTCTCTCTCGTTAATTATGAGTCCGGGGACATTAGCTTTGTTGGGACATTGGCTAAAAGCATGGGGTGTTAAAGGTTAAGAAGAAATAAGTAGAGGGATAACACCATATGCAGACAAACTTGATAACCACGAGATTTTCTATGCAAATTGACTTTTAAAGAAAGGCTTTTTTAGTTAGCTCAGCTTCTTCAGATAAGCTTGTCCTTTTTCATGCTCGGACATAAACTGGAACAGGTAGAGGCCGCACAAGAATAAGAAGATGTTAGGCAGGAAAGGCACATACTCCAGCGAGACAAAATCTGCACCGGGCAGCCCCAGCCATACGTTCCAGTCACCGTACAGGAAGGACGGCAGATGTCCGATTATCTTACCTTGCCAGATGATCACGCCATCGGTAAGATGCCTGGTCAAATCATAGGCTATTGCAGATAACAGCCAACCGCAGGAACCGGGAGACTTCTGCAGCCACCAATGAATGGGCTGTACTACCAGATATGCAAGACCAAGGAAGGTAAAGATGCCAAAATAAATCGGATGCTGCGGTGTGAAAATATAGGTGCAAAGCGAAATCGCAGTGCCTACACCCAAAAGGCCCAATCCCCATTTGAGGTAATTGCTGCCCTGGCTAAAGGTCATACCGCACAGAACCACAATGCTCCACAGCGTCAGCCGCTGCCACCAGATATAATTCCAAGCAGGATTAGCACCCTGAGCTACATTGATATTATACAGGAAGTAGAAAACTGCCAGATTTAAGAAGGCTGCAGCCTTGAGTGCGTTCAGCACCCGGTACTGCTTCTTTTCTGCTTTGCTTTCTGACTGCTCATACATTTTTGCTAATAACTTTTCCATAATACTTACCTCGCTTTCATCGTGGGAGGTGAAGCGCCGCGCAAACCTTAGGGAATATTTATTATTCCCTGTAGTTATAATATAAACTATTCTGTCAGAATTTTCAAGAGGTCAAGTTATATCGTTTGGGCATGCGGCAATTAGTTTTATATTAGTTATGCTTTATTGGAATATTAATAATGCACAGTAGGAATAACATAAGCCATTTAAAGCCAAAAACAGCAGAGAAAGTGTAAACTACGTTACATTTTCTCTGCTGTTTTGTAAAGTAACTTCTTTTCAGCGTTTTTTATTTTTCTGCACCGAAGGTATTGGTCAAAGCCGCAAAATCCTCCAGGCTGAGTGTTTCCGCTCTGCGCTTGCCGTCTACGCCGGCACGCTGCAACCACTGCGCACACTGCTCGGAGTTGATGCCCATATTCTTCAGCGAATTGCTGAGCATCTTGCGTCTGAGTGAGAAGGCTGCCTTAACCACGCGGAAGAACAGCGCTTCGTCGCACACCTTTACCGGCGGCTCGGAGCGGCGCTTGCACACAATAACAGCCGAATCAACAGCCGGTGCGGGAATAAATGAGGTCGGAGGTACGATAAACGCTATCTCCGGCTCGGTATAATACTGAATAGCTACCGAAAGCGCACCATAATCTCTGCTGCCCGGTTTGGCAGCCATGCGTTCGGCAACCTCCTTCTGCACCATAGCAACTAAGCGTTCCATAGGCAGGCGCTTTTCCAACAGGGCAAAAATAATCGGCGTGGTAATATAATACGGCAGGTTAGCGCATACCTTAAATTCCGGTGCTGCCACCGTTTCCATAATATTTACCTGCAGGATATCGCCATTGACGATGCGAACATTGTCATAGCCTTCCAACGTAACATCCAGTACCGGCAGCAGGCGTTTATCCAGCTCTACTGCCACAACGTCGGCACCGCTTTCTGCCAGCCCCTGCGTCAGCGTACCGATGCCCGGGCCTACCTCCAGCACCTTATCTGCCGGGGACAGCTCTGCCGCTTCTACAATACGGCGCACAATATTTTCATCAATCAGGAAATTCTGCCCCAGCTTTTTATCGGCACGCAGTTTAAAGCGGTGCAGAATATGATTCGTTACCTGAGGAGAAGCAATAACCGGTTTATTCACTCTTCACTCTCCAATTTTTCTAAAGCAGCCGTAAATTCTTCACGGCTCACGCCATAATGATTCAGGCGTTCCAAAAAGCGTTTGGCATTGCCATAGCCTATACCAAGCTCGGCACCCAGCGCATCACGGCGTGCAGAAGCACTCTCGCTGCCGTTCAGATTATTTTGGAACAAATCGCGCATGGTAAATTCCTGCTGCGGACGATATTCATGGTGACGCACCTTAGCCAGAGCTTCCAAAATAGCCTCCGGCTGCGCCTGCTCCACGCCTACGTCATTATTGGCAGTTGCCTGACGCTTGGGAATAAACGCCTGCCCTGCTTCCGGAAAGCGCTCCGTTAAAAAGCGGCGAATGCGTTCACCGGCACCGTCAGGATCGGTCAGGATAATTATCCCGCGTTTTTTATACGCAGCCTCTATCTGGCGCAAAGTATAGGGGGCCAGCGTAAAGCCGCCGGTTTCGATAGTATCGGCCTCCAGCGCCTTCCCAATCGCTACCGTATCCATTTTTCCTTCTACTACGAGCACTTCCTTAAGCATCAGATAAATTCCACCTTAATCAGCTAAAATATAAATATCTACATCGCGTCTGCCCCACTGGATAGCACGATGATAATCATTAAAGAACAAATCTACTCTGTGGTGAACCATATCGCCACCGGTATCACCGGCCATAGCGATACCATAACCGGGGATATACATTTTTGTATAATACGGAATAAAGCGCGGGTCAACAGCCACAATGCCTTCATACGGAACTAGACCGATAGAAGTACGGCTGCCTGTTGCTACATAAGCAGAGGCATGGGCACTGATTTTTTTCGTATAGCGCTTATAGCCCTCAGGAGTATAGACGCTCATCGCCATACCCTTGCGGATAACCTTTGTTTCCGGCTCAATCAGCACATGACGCGTCAGCTCCTGTACGGAATGACTGCCATCACCGTTTTTCACCTTTTTGGAAACAACCTTCGCTGTACCGGCCTTGCCTTCAACATGTATCTTTTCCGTACCGAAGTTCAGACTGTAATCGTCCTCATACTTCACCGGAATATCTACACTGGCTTCACTGAATTGCAGCTCCTCATCGGCATTCAAAATATAAACCTGCATGCCTTCTTTAAACGGCTCATGCACATCCGGATAAACACGCTCCTTTTTGTAGGAGATGCCCAAATCCTTCAGCGCCTCGCCTACAGTCGGCTTGCAGCTTTTGTATTCTACCGTTTCATTGCCACGGATAACAGTAAAGGGCTTGCCGCGCAGTACCTCAATCACACTGCCGTTCTGTACCCTTTTGGTATTCTGCAGCTTCCAGCTATCGCCCTTCTCCAGGACAATGCCGGCCTCCTGCAAAATTTTGCCAGGCTTTACTGCATTAGTACGCACTTCCTTGGTCTGACCATCATAAAGAATAGTCACCTGCTGTGAAATATCAAAACCGGTCAGGAAGGGTACCATCAGCATAAGGATAACGGCAGATAATAAACAATTTAAATGTAATCTGCATATATGCTTAATCATAAAAACCTCCTTAATCCGATAATTATTTTAACATAAAACAGCAGGAAGCGTCAAATCCGTGACATTTACAGCATTTTCGCGTATCTAAAATGTATAATTTGTTAGCATATAGACTACTTATATTCTAACATTTTCCCGTCCATTGAGATTATTTAACAGCAGGCTCATAGAATTTTTTCACCTGCTCCGTATAACTGCCATCCTGATTATACATAATCAGCGGCGGCAAAACATCCAAGCCGTAGCTGCCGCCCTTCTGCATTTCCATCAGGAAAATCCAGGCAGGCTTATCAATTTTGGAATGCACCCATTGCAAACGCTTCGGCTGCAGGCCATATTTCAGCGCCAGCTGCATGCTTTCGGCAAAGCGCTCCGGCAACTGCACCAAAGCAAAGCGTCCGCGATAGCGCACAGCAAAAGCCGCCGCCCGGAAAAAATCTTCCAGCGTCGAGGTAACCTCGTGGCAGGCAGCAGTACCTACCTGGCGCACGTTACCGCTGTTGCGGTAGGGCGGATTGGCAGCCACCAAATCCATGCTCTCCGGATGCAGCAGCTGCTTGTAATTGCGTAAATCACCGTCTATAACAGTAAACTTATCCTGCAGGAAATTATCCGCAACGCTTTGGCGTACCAGCTTTGTTACCTGCGGATTGCAGTCCAGCGCCGTCACCTCTGCGGCACCTCTGCTTTCCAGCAACATACTTATAGCACCGGTACCGCAGCCCAGCTCCAGCACCTTAGCCTTACGCACGACATGCGGAAAGTTGCCTAAAAACACAGCATCCGTAGTATAGCAGAACTCTTTGGCGTCCTGCCAGATTTTATAACCGCAGCCCGGCACATAATCACAGCGCAGGCTGTTTTCCTGCTCAGACATTGTCAGCCTGGGAAGCATCTACAAGCTCTTCCCACTCCACCTGAATAGTATTATCCGGAGAAAGCTGTACAGCAGCAGTACGCTCCTTGCGGTTGATGCCTACTACCTTGCCTTCACCCATAGTAGTCACTACCTTGCTGCCCATCTTGGGAATTTCAATACGCTCGCGACGACCGCAGCCGTTGCAGCCGTGCTTGCAGTACATATGGTTTTCATACTTCAGGCAGCACATCAGACGACCGCAGATGCCGGAAATCTTCGTCGGGTTCAAAGACAGGCTCTGGTCCTTGGCCATGCGGATAGAAACAGGCTCAAAATCGCCTAAGAATGTTGCACAGCACAGCGGACGGCCGCAGCTGCCGATACCGCCCAGCATCTTGGCCTCATCACGCACACCAATCTGGCGCAGCTCGATACGGGTACGGAAAACAGCTGCCAGATCCTTAACCAGCTCACGGAAATCAATGCGTCCGTCAGCAGTGAAGTAGAAAATAATCTTATTCACATCAAAGGTAAACTCTACGTCAATCAGACGCATGGGCAGACCATGATTTTTGATTTTGCGCAGGCAGATATTGAACGCTTCCTTTTCACGGATTTTGTTTTCTGCCAGCTTCATATCATCATCGGCTGTTGCTTTACGCATAACCGGTTTGAGTGGGGAAACAATCTGCTTGTCTTCTACCTCACGCGGTCCGATAACAACCTCGCCGTATTCCACACCGCGCGCTGTTTCTACGATAGCAAAATCACCCTTTGCTACACCTGTTTCCGCCGGGTCAAAATAATATATCTTGCACGCTTTTTTAAAGCGAATGCCTACTACTGTCGGCATAAAATATCACTCCTTATAAATTTTATCTATTTTAAGCGCCATGGTTTCCAATGCCGTTTTCATACCGACACTGCTCACCAATGCGTCATATGCTTCCTGTACAATCACTAAAGCCTGCTTCAGCGCCGACAGCTGCCAGCCACTGCTCTGACTTTTAAGCTCATCCAGTAAATCTATATTATATATTCTATCATAAAGCTGCAATTTGCACATCATTAAATCGCGCAACAGCAGCTGCCACAGCTGCACAAGCAGCAGTGCCTGCTCGCGTTGCAGCTTTTTGTCCAGCCAGCTGCGGCCGGCCAGATAATTCATCGGCATCGCTAAGGGCAAAGCCTCCAAAAAGGCTGCCGCCTGCTTACGGCATTCAAATACATCCAGCTGCCCCTTGGCTGCAGCTAAATTCAGCGCCAAGCCGATTGAGCCTTCGCTGATACGCGCCAACACCGCGGCCTTGGCAGGCTCTATCTGTCTTGACTGCAGAGCCTGCTCCACCAGCTGCGGTTCGATTGCCTGAAAGCGCAGCTGTACCACACGCGACATAATAGTCGGCAACAGCCTGTTGACATTGGCTGCCAGCAAAATAATCACCCAGCCGGCCGGCGGCTCCTCCAACAGCTTCAAAAAAGCATTGGCTGCGGCGGGAACCATGGTATCCGCATCCTCAACAATGCACACACGCGTCGGTGACATCACCGGTGCCAGCGCCGTTTTAGCCGTCAGCTCCCTTATCTGGTCGATAATAATCGTATCTCTTAAACGGTCTTTTTTATCATCCCATTCATGCTGCACCAGCACGAAATCCGGATGGCTCAGATTGCCGTCCTGCAGATTCATAAGCCTGCAGGCCTCACAGCCATCTGTTCCGTTATGCTGAAAGCACAGCAGTGCCTTAGCAAATTCCAGAGCCAGCGTGCGCTTGCCCAAGCCGGCAGCACCGCTGAAAAGCAGCGCATGCGGACGCTCCTTGGCCTGCAGATAGTTCTGCAGAAATTTTTTCTGTTCTGTGTGGCCGATAATATGCTCCCACATTTTATCTCTCTCCGCTGATTACTCTGCTGATGGCCTGCAGCACCTTCGCAGTAACCTCCTGCTGACTGCCTAAGGCATCAATCACCTGCAAGCGTTGCGGCTCTGCCTCGGCAAGCTGCAGAAAGCCTGCACGCAGACGCTGCTGAAATTCCAGCCCCTGCTGTTCATAACGGTCCTGCACACCACGCTGCTGGCGACGCGCCAGCAATTTTGCCGGGTCGGCATCAAAAACAAGCGTCAAATCAGGCTCCAATCCTCCGGTAGCAAAAGAGCCCAACCGGCGCAGCTGCGCAATCTCCTCCGGAGTTTTGCCCTGCGCCAGTCCCTGATAAACCAGTGTTGAATCATTGAAGCGGTCACAGATAATAATCTTGCCTGCTTCCACCGCCGGACGCAGCAGCTTGTCGACATGCTCGCTGCGTGCTGCCAGATACAGCAACGTCTGTGTTGCTGTTGTCAGCGGCAGCTCCGGGTCCAACACCAAAGCACGCACCTTTTCAGCCAGCTGTGTACCGCCGGGCTCGCGGCTTTCCAGTACATCATAGCCCTGCTCGCGCAAGGCCTGCGCTGCCAAATGCTGCTGGGTAGTTTTCCCCGCTCCGTCTATTCCTTCAAATGTAATGAAAAATCCTCGCATTTTATTTACCTCAATCCGCAATAATACGTATCGTTTGTAAGCTGCTGTCCGCAGGTCCGCTTACCGGCAAACCCAGCTCTTTCTGCGCTCTGCAGTAGGCAATAATCTCTTCCGTTACCAGCTCACCCGGCAGCAGTACCGGTATTCCCGGCGGATAAAAGCTCACCTGCTCGCCGCAGATTTTGCCTGCAGCCTGCGCCAACGGTACCGCTTTTTTCGCACGATAGAATACGTCGCGCAAGGGCAGAACTGCCTGCGTCTGCGGCACCTTCGCTGCCGCTGCCAACTGCAGCGGCGCACGCTTCTGCGCCTGCATTTTATTCAGTACAGCGGCAATTCTTGCCAACGCCTCGTCATAATCCGTAGTAACATCTGCATAGGTCACCAAAAAGAGTACATTATAGGCATCTACAAGCTCAACAGCAACTCTTGCCTCACGGAAAAGCTCACCAACCTCTACGCCGGTATAGCCCCAGGCTGCAAAGTTGACTGTCACCTTCGTGCTGTCCAACTGCAGTCCGCCGCAATCTGCCGCTTCCATTACACGCAAACCGCTATAGGCGGCACACAGTCTGCGCAGCTTGGCGGCAGCCTGTACAGCAGCCGCTGCCATCTCTCCGCCGTAGGCCTGCACCTGTGCTCTGGCGGCATCCAGCGATGCCATCAGCAGATAGTTGGGACTTGTCGTCATCAAAAGGCTCATCACATCCGCCGCACGCTGCAAATCAAGACGTGCTCCCTGCACATGCAGCATACTGCACTGCGTCATCGCGCCCAAAATTTTATGCGTACTCTGAGCACAGGCATCAGCACCGCACTGCAGAGCGGATGGCGGCAACAGCTCACTGAAGCCCAAATGCGGTCCATGCGCCTCATCCACCAGCAGCACTGCATTATGCGCATGGCAGCAATCGGCAATCTCCCGCACATCTGCCGCCACACCGTAATAATTGGGGCTTGTCAGCAGCACCGCCTTAATTTTGCTGTCCTGTGCCAGCGCCGCCTCTATTTGCTGCACAGTAACCTGCATCTGAATACCGAATTCTGGCTGATACTCCGGCTGTAGATAAACTGCCTCTATACCGCCCAAAACAAGTCCGCCGGCAACACTGCGGTGCGCATTACGCGGCAGCAGCAGCTTTTCCCCCGGGTTCAGCGCTGTCAGCAGCATAGCATGAATCGCCTGACTTGTACCGTTGACTGCCCAAAAGCAGGCATCACTGCCGTAGGTTTGCGCTGCCAGCTCCTGTGCTTCTTTAATATAGGTTTCCGGCTCGTGGATATCGTCCAGCTCGCTCATCAGCGACACGTCCATCTGCACGCTGGCACCCAGCTCCTGACGCAGCAAGCGCTGCATGCCGCGTCCTCCCTTATGTCCGGGAGTATGCAGAGGATAGACGTCCTCACTTTTATATTGCAGCATCGCCTCTATCAAAGGCATGCTAATTTTATCTTTCATTATTTGCTCCCTCCGGCAAAGCTAAACTAATTTAGTACATCATTATATTTTATCATATTTATCCTTGCAGATATAGCATTTCAGCTACTAACAGCATAAATTTATTCTTTAAACGCAGGCTTTAGCACAAAAAAGAGAGGCCTGTACATCACAGGACCTCTCTGAGTTTTTATATTAGTCCATTACTTACGCTTTAGTTGAGCTAATCTAATTTTGAAGAATAATTGTATTAAACAGCTATATTAAAAGCTTATTGCAATATAGCCGATCATCAGGCATAGCAATAATAAGTACAGAGTGTATAACAGTGTGTATACTTTATATTAGTTCCACGAGTTAACATCAATTCTCCACAACGTCTGCTCATCACTCTGTTTCACAATCTTTAATACTACGGATGTCTTTACGTTATTTTTAGTTTTCAAAAAAATTTTACCATCTTTGCTATATGAACCTCTATCTTCTATCCACCCCTTATTTTGTAAAGAACTATTGTAATAATTTATTAGCCGACAACTCTGACTGGTCGGAACTTGAACTGTATACCAATAATGTGAATCTCTATGCATATCGTAAATTACAGTCGAAAAGCCAGACTTATAAATAATATTGATGGCCTCATTTCTTAGTTCCTGTTCATCAGCACTTTTCATGAATTGATTGCCTAATATAACACATACAATTAACAGTACAACTATTACACAAATCTTTCTTTTATCTATAGTCTTTAATATTTCCAATATACTTTCCTCCATAGTGTTTAAAGTAACATCCTTTCCTGCGACAACACTGCTGCCTTTAACGTTAGCAGCCTTATCTGCATCCAGGTTCACATTGCCTTTAACACTACCAACTATATCAATTGGAAAGCAAAAACAATATATTTATTCCAAATTCATTCTTGAAAAATAATATAACGAACGGCATTATGAATATAAGAAGAAAACTTCCTATCAAAAAGATTAGGCTATTTTTTATAAGAAATCTTTTCTTTAAACGTTGTGTTTTTTCTTCATCTTTTCTCATGTAGGTAAGCATTTCTCTAACATCATTATGTATATTCCCCCATATTATGGCTAAAAATAATGGTAATACTTTTATTGGAAAATAATACTTCCATAACACAATTTTTGAAGGTGTCGGAGGCCCAACTATATATACCATATAAAATATTATATAGTATATTATATATGTAATATAACATTTAGTTGTTTTGTTTATTTTCATTTCCTGATCCTCTCAATTCATTTATGGTTTTTATATCAAGCATTAGTCCTAAATTATCTAACGTATCTATTAACTTATTTTGTTCAAGTTGATTATACAATCTACCTTTCTGAAATTTTTTTAAGAATGATGGAGTAAGCAAAAGTGCCAACCATAGCTTTTGACAAAGAAAAAACAAAGACAGATTATAGCCGCTTTTGCAGTCTTCATATCAACATTAAGTATACCATATTGGGGGCGGAATAGTACTCTTAGTTAATAACCAAAAAACTTAAGTTTACTCCATATACATCACGTATTAAGAGTAATATATATGGTGCTATAAATACAAAAAAAACTGCAATCAACATAAAAATTAAGGTATTTTGATAAACAAACCTTTTTCCTAAATACTCAAACTTAATTTTATCTTTATCTCTATAATACCACACTCTTTATTCGGTAAAATTATATATATAAGATAAAATATAGAATAGAATATCATGTAGTTCTTTATATAACGACTAGTTATCTGTTTCATGACTTTGTTTTAACTCCTCTATGGTTTTTACATCCATTAAAATTCCTATATCATTTAACATCTCTTTTACTCTTGTTCTTTCAAAATCATCTGCAATTACTTTATCCCAATTTATACTATCAAGTCTCCCTTTCTTAATTGCAATAGTAAAGGAACTAGCATCACCATATATACTAATTACTTTAGCCGTTATATCTAATTTATTATAAAAATTGTTTCCCAAATTATCTTTAACAAAATTATATTTTGGGCTATCGTTATCAATCAGATCATGCTTAGCACCTGAAACATTAGCTATAAGATCATTATTACTATGAATTAGTAATACTCCAGCGGCAGTTATACCTCCTATAAACGTGAAACTATAAATCTTAGGATCCTTCATTAATTCATAACTCATTTTTAAACCAGCAGACATTTCTAATACATTCCCGACCGTATCATAACATACTGGCCAGCTTTTTCATGGTGATCATCACTAATTACAGTATCTTTACCAAGAAGCGATTCTCTTTTTGATGTCACATTGTGATCTTCTAAGGAGATTTCCTTATACGGCATTAATGCTCCTATACTGTCTTCTTTATATAGCTCACCATTAGGCTGAACATAATATATACTTCCATCAGAGAATTTTATTCTATCCCCAGGCTTTATATTCGCTACAGCTTCTACTAAATCTCTGCTATATCCTATCATCCAGTCTTTTGTATCAGCTCTTAATTCCACATCATTGCCACTCTCGTCAACTCCAACGACTTCTTTAAAAATCTCATATTCGTTTAAATCTCCAACCTTTCCTGTTAATTGAAGCTTATCTTTCTTTTTTTCATACCATTCTCTGTTTTGTAGCACAGAAACAGTTGCCTTGGTTACGCTTTCAGCATTATCTTTAGCACCTACACCAATGTTAGGCGTTACACCAGCATCTTTTTTCTTAGCATTCTTAGATGTATCGACATTGATACCAATACTTCCGGCTTTATAATCCGCTTTGTTTTTAATATCTTCATAGGTCAGTGTACCTGTGGAGATTTTATTTTTGTCTTTTTCAGCTTCACTGGAGATAATACCGCCTTTAAGGTCGGTGTTTTCACCTACATTAATGTCAAAGCCTTCTTTGCCTGCGTAGATACCGCTCTGGTCTGTAACGCTATTGTAGTTGCTGTCAATCTTGCCAACACTTGCACTGCCGCTGACGGCTTTATTGCTGCCAAGGCCAATGCTTACGCCAACTGATTTATTGGTTTCCTTATAGCTGTTACTATCCTGCTTGCTTTCATATACAGCTACTCTAGATTTAATTTGAGTAGTTCCTCATCAATTAACTTCACCTGCTTGCTCAGCCATTTTTCCTTACTCAAATACTCCTTTTCTTGCATAGACAAAAGTCTATACTTCTTAACAACCTCTTTTTCAATACAGTTCTCCTCAATTTCTGCCTTCAAAACTCCCATATATAATTGCAATGCTGTATCTGGGAATATCATCTCGTCACTATAAACCTCAAGTATTCTCTTTATAATTTCTTTTTTTTTATTTTTTGTTACTCGTTTAGCATAAGTGTAGACTTCACCATATAAACCGCTCAATGCTTTTTCATCAAAAGTTATCTCTAAATTAGCAGACGGTACATCTTCTAAATTATATAACATAGCTTTTCTTAGCTGTTCTCTGAAATATAACAAAGCAGCTTCTGGATAAAAAACTGCACCAGGCTGCGCACTACCAAGATTGTCTTTTCCATTAACTATTCTTAGTACTTTTTCTTTATCGCCCTCTCCCCAATGATATATTCTAAATTTATCAGGTTCATCTAATACATTCTCATAAAAATCAGGCCATCTAAAATTATCATTAGGCCTCATAGCACCAATTTTTTTCCAATTTTTATCTTCAAAAATCATTATTTTTGCTAAAAAACTACTGCTTTTTATTTTCTCAACATCGCTGCCTTCTACAGTTGGTTTAATAGCGCATAGTCCAAACAATTTATAGTTAAATGGGATTGATTTTTTTATGTATACAATGTAAGCTTTATTTTTTTGTTCGTCTAGCGGAATTTCCAATATATCCCCCGATTTTAACCTAACCATTTCTATCAAGCTCCTTTTATTTCATTAATTTTTGTCCTATATTCAATAAGAATTTTCCCCATTCTTTATCAGTATTTACTGGTCTAATCTTATTTAATAATTTACTATTACCACCATATTTTTCATAATATGCTTGCTCCAAACCCCTTCCCTCTGCATAGCTTATACTATCCCTTGTTATTAGTTCAAATTTCAGAGAAGCCTTTTCTGGATTTTGTGCGTGTTGATATCTCCTTGCATCAGGGTTATTAGTTCTTCCTATATAACGAACCTCACCAGAGCTATCTGTTAGTTTATATATATATTGCCTTGATCTCTGCGAATATTGTAAGTATTTACCAATAAACGCAGGATCCTTTAACAAATTTTCTACCTCAAGCATGCCTGGAGTAGCAGCATATGCTATGCTAGGATTAAACGCAAAATCACCTAAGACATATCCTGCTGTTCCACCAAAGCCTGACAGAAAAGAGCCTACTGAATCACCATCCAATTGGTCTAAAACATTCATAGATGTTTGATTCATAATTTCCTGATATTTGGTGTTATAATCTTCTCTAATACACAGAATTGCACTATAAGAAATCTCACCATTTACATAAAGTTGTTCCCAAACATCTTTATCTTCTTGTAAATCAGAAAGTCTCTCTTCTCTTTCATATTCTAAAGCTGTCTTCAGTTCTTCTCTATTAAATACCCAATCAAGTAATTTATTATTCTTCGTCCCACTAGCCGCCGTACTTGCACCTGCCTGCGCCTTTCCTGCAACCAATTGCGATACTACTCCACCAATAATCGCACTTGCCCATTGATGCTTATCTGGTTCGCCTTCAAATTGCTCAGACAACTTCTTTTGCACCATTTCATTAACAGTTGATGCACTCGCTCCTGCCAAGAAGCCATTGCCTGTAAGTTCGCTCATGATACCGCCTACAAGTGCATGAAGAGCATTCTTTTCGGCACAGCCTTCTTGCCAATTATTTTGCTCTGCAAGCTTATGAATCTCATTATACGCCAATTCGCCAAACAAATTAGCTAATTCCTGGCGTTCTTCAATTTTTGTCTTATCAAAAATCTCGCCAAGCTTATTGAGGCTGTTTGCAGTATCACGATTCAGCTTTTCAATATCTTGTTTTTGCTTATCTGTGTCACGGATTTCAATAGTGCCTTTGCTAATAGTAGCTTTTGTCATACTTTCAGCTTCTCCGCTTGCAGGCATGCCAATATCAGGTGTTATACCTTTTTCATTGTATTCTGCATCATTGTTTTTGTTTACTTTGATGCCAGCTCCACCTACTTTATAATCTGCTTTATTTTGGATGTCTTCAAAAGTCAACGTACCTGTCGAAAGCTTATTCTTGTCAGCATCAGCAGTACTTGAAATAATACCACCCTTCAAGTCAGTGTTATCTTCTACACGGATATCAAAGCCTTCTTTGCCTGCATAAATGCCACTTTGGTCAGTAACGCTCTTATAATTGCTGTCAATCTTGCCTACGCTTGCACTGCCGCTGACTGCTTTATTACTGCCAAGACCAACGCTCACGCCAACAGATTTATTGCTTTCTTTGTAATTGTTGCTGTCCTGTTTACTTTCAATATTAAGGTCTCCGCCTACGCTACCGGTTCCTTTTTCACCGCTCAGATTGCCACCTTTAATATTCGTATCTTTACCGCTGGTAAAACTCAAATCTTTGTTTGCGGTCACATTGCTTTCGTTAAAAGTTGTGCCATTTGCAGACACTTCTCCCTTGGACATACTGCCAGAAATGCTGTAGCTTGGTCCTTTGCCAAGTTCCAGGCTTGCGCCAACGCTCGCACTGCTGGATTTGCTGCTTTGCTCCGTTTTATTCGTATTTTTAGACGCAATTATGCTAAGGTTTTCTTTAGCGTTTAAGGTAACATCCTTGCCTTCAACATTGCTGCCAGTGATATCAATATCTTTCTTCGTAGAAGTAACATTAACCTCTCCACCAGCCTTTACTTCGCTGGCGTTAGCTACTGTTGTTGTGCTATTACTTTCACTCTTGCTCTTCGTTGTGCCAAGGCTGATATTAACAGACAAGTTTTCGTTTATCTTGCCACCGCCTTTGCCCTTAATATCTTTGATAGCTTTATCAGTATCCTTGTATCCTTTTACAGCAACTAAAGCACCAAGGCGTTTATCTTCAACATCTGTTGCATGTTTTACGCTGTTCGCTGCGTTATTTACAACATCTACATAAGCGCCGCCCACAGAAACACTCAGTCCTGTTCTTTTAAACTCATGCTTCTCCTGCGTGTTATAAACGCTGTTGCTGTTTTCAATGCTGACATTCTCGCCGGTGATATTGATATCCTTGCCTGCGACAACACTGCTGCCTTTAACGTTCGCAACCTTATCTGCATCCAGTTTCACACTACCTTTAACGCTGCCAACTGTGCTTCCCACCTGCTCAACGTTCTGATTAGCGTACTGGTCCTTCTGCTTTTCCTTGCCAATGGTAAAGCCCAAACCACCGCCAGCAAACACACCGCTTTTCTTTACAGATTTAATGTATTCGCTTTCGCTTGTCTGCTCCGCACTGCCGATATTCAGATTGCCGCCGGTTTTTATGCTTACTATTTTACACTGCTTGGACTAAATTTAGCAAGCACAATGTGGTTTGACGTTTATTAGTAAAATACATACCAAATATAATATCCAGTTACTATATGTATCAACCAAACCAACAACATTGATGCCAATATAAAAGCAATAGAACACCAATAGCTCTTATTTACATTATCAACTAAGCCATATGTATATATCCCATTATACATGGACATAAAAATATTAGTAAGCGCAAATGCTAATACCTTTATAGGAAAGTAGTGCTGCCATAATGGCGCTAGTCTATTAGAAGAATAATATGAGCCTAATATATATATACAAAGCACATATACCGCAATATGAATCTTGTATGTTTTTATCTTATTGATTATTCTCTTCATAACAGTAATCCTTATTCAAACAATTCATTGATGCCGTTCACAACAATTTTTTGACCATCAATCTCTTCTAGATATTCATCTATCCATGTAAATTTATAGCCATATTTCGGTGCATAAAGCACGAAACGTTTAATTTTAAAACTGTTCTCTTCCTCGGGTAAAACAAAAGCCTCCAAACGACTGCTTTGCTGCTGCGAGTTAGTCATAGACTGACTAACGCGATGCTGCAAATCCTGTTCAGAGCGTTTGGAAGCTTGCTCCTGCTCTTTAAGTGTGCAAATGCATTATACAATCTACCGAGTACTTTTATTTTATCTTCCAGAATAATCTTTTGGTATTCGCCGTGGCAATTGCCGCCAGCTCCTCAAACTCCATTCCCAGCACCTGCGCCGCATTACGCGCCGTATATTCCGTATATCCGGGATTATTGCGCTTGCCGCGGAACGGTACCGGTGTAAGATAAGGGCTGTCGGTTTCAAACAGCAGCAGCTCTTTAGGAATATATTGCATAACCTCGCGCACCTTCTGCGCATTCTTATAGGTAGACGTACCGCCGAAGCCAAAGTAATAGCCACGCTTAGCCAGCTCCTTCGCCATCTCCAGCGAGCCGCTGAAGCAGTGGAACACTGCCTGTACGCCATGCACTTCCTTCTGGAACAGCTCCAGCATATCACCGTGCGCATCCCTGTCATGAATAATCACCGGCAAATCAAACTGCTTAGCCAGATCAATTTGCTCTAAGAAAATACGCTTCTGTACCTCCTTAGGCTCGTTTTCCTTCCAGTAATAATCAAGACCGATTTCACCGATTGCCACAACCTTCGGGTGCTGCGCCCACTCTGCCAGCTGCTGCAGATAATCAGCAGGAATACCCTTTAAATTTTCCGGATGCCAGCCTACTGCCGCATATATAAACGGATATTTTTCCGCCAGCTCCACCGCAACAGCACTGCTGGCAGCATCACAGCCGGGATTGACGATACCGTCCATATCCTGCTCCAGCTGTGCAATCAGCTGCTCTCTGTCCTCATTAAACGCTTCGTCATCTAAATGGGCATGCGAATCCCACAAACCAGTTCTGCTCATAATCTACCTCACATTCACAAAAAAGTTCAGATACAGCTGCAAAAACAGCAGCATGCTGAACAAAATATAACGGAAAACCGCCGCCTTACGCGAATAATATTCGCAGCCCGGCAGGTAAAATTCTTTGGGATTTTGCGTATTATAAATAATTTTACGCGGCAGCTTCAGCGTAAAACCACGCTCCAACACATCGCCGCTCTTTTCCTTGGTTCCCTTGGCTTCATTCAAAGCCTCGCTGTATTCCTTGTCGCCAACTTTATAGGTAAAAACAGGACACAACTGCTTGCCGCGGCTCCAGCTGCTCTTGTAGCCGGTAATCACCGCGCGCACCTCTTCAGTACACAGGCTGCTCAGCTTAGGGAAATAATTCTTCGTAAAGATGCAGACAATGCCATATAAATAAATCAGCAGCGCCAACTTCAGCGTCCAGGCCATACCCTTGAACATGTAGAAGTCATAACCGGGATAATGCTGTCCCAGCCATGCATGCGGCAGGATATAGGGCACCATGCTGCTGAGCAACACTAAGATCATGCTGATGCCTATACAAAGATACGGTCGCCAAAACAAGCGCGAAAATAGCTTTTCGGACACTGATAAGTCCTCCTTCCAAAACAAAAGACAATATGTTAATAGACGAAGAGCAGGCACTCCTCATCCGCTAAAACGTATCAGAGTGACTGCTCTAAATCTCAGAGTGCGTCAAGCACTTTTTTATTTTACACGACTGCCGGAAGCAAGATTTTGCGGGTCGACAAGAGCAAGATTGCCCTGTCCGTCGGAAGCACACAGCAGCATGCCGAAGGATTCGATACCCATCAGCTTAGCCGGTGCCAGGTTTGCTACAACAACAACGTTTTTGCCTACCATCTGTTCAGGCTCATAGTATTGGGAGATACCGCTGACGATAGTGCGTACCTCATTACCGATTTCTACCTGCAGCTTGAGCAGCTTTTTGGATTTTTTAACCTTTTCTGCTTCCAGAACCTTGCCTACGCGCAGGTCAATCTTCTCGAAGTCAGGGAAAGCGATTTCCGGTTTAATCGGCTCCATAGCAGGCTTTGCTTCTTCTGCCGGAGCAGGTGCAGGAGCTGCAGCCTTATGCTCATAGCGTTTGCCGCCGATGATGGTTGCACCGTCTTCGGTAACCTCGATACGCGGATACAAAGGCTCGCCCTTGCAAACCTTAGTGCCGTTTGCCAGACCGCCCCATTCAGCGTCAGCCAGCAGGAACTGCTCAGGCACAGCCAGACCAAGCTGAGTGTAAATTTTCGGGCTGGTGGTCGGGATGTACGGGCTGATTAAAATAGCTACGATACGCAGGGTTTCAGCCAGGTTATACATAACAGTCTTCAGACGATCAGCCTTAGCCTCATCCTTAGCCAGAATCCACGGAGCGGTTTCGTCGATGTATTTGTTGGCGCGGCTGATTAAAGCCCATACGCCTTTAATTGCAGTGTTGATTTCCATGTTGTCCATAGCCTTAACATAGTTAGCTACGGTTTCTTTAACGAGAGCCTTCAGCTCATCATCAATCGGCTCGCTGGCACCGGTATCGGTAACAATACCGCCATGATATTTTTCAATCATGCTTACGGTTCTGTGTAGCAGGTTGCCAAGGTCGTTGGCCAAATCTGCATTTACACGGGTAATCAGTGCATCACGGGAGAAGTTGCCGTCACTGCCCAGGTTGATTTCGCGCAGCAGGAAGTAGCGGATAGCATCAGCACCGAACTCATCAATCAGGCCCAGCGGGTCGATAACGTTGCCCTTGGATTTGGACATTTTATCGCCGTCAACTACGAGCCAGCCATGACCGTAAACCTCTTGCGGCATTTCCAGACCCATAGCGTGCAGCATGATTGGCCAGATAATGGTGTGGAAGCGCACGATTTCCTTGCCTACCAGATGCAGGCTTGCCGGCCAGTATTTGTGGAAGAAGGCATCATCGGTGCCGTATTTAATGCCGGTCAGATAGTTCAGCAGAGCATCGAACCATACATAAACAACATGTTTTTTGTCAAACGGAACAGGAATGCCCCAGTCAAAGGTGGTACGGGTAATGCACAAATCCTCCAGACCTTGCTTAACGAAATTAATCATCTCGTTGCGGCGGCTTGCCGGTTGGATAAAGTCCGGATGCTCTTCGATGAATTGCAGCCACCAATCCTGGTATTTGCTCATTTTAAAGAAGTAGCTTTCCTCTTCCATCTCCTCTACCGGACGATGGCAGTCGGGACAGCAATGGTTTTCATCCAGCTGACGCTCCAGCCAGTAGGATTCGCAGGGTACGCAGTACAGGCCCTTGTAATTTTTCTTATAGATATCGCCCTGCTCATAAATTTTTTGCAGTGCGTCCTGAACAACCTTATGATGACGCTCCTGGCTGGTGCGGATAAAGTCATTGTTGGAGATATTCAGCTCTTTCCACAGCAGCTTGAAGTTAGCAATAATTGCATCTACATACTGAATCGGGGTTACGCCTTTTTCCTTAGCCTTACGTTGGATTTTCAGACCGTGCTCGTCACTGCCGGTCAGGAAGAATACATCTTCACCCTTCAGACGGTGAAAGCGTGCCAGGCTGTCAGCGATAGTTGTGCAATAGGCATGGCCTATATGCAGATTGTCACTCGGATAATAAATTGGTGTTGTAATATAATAACTCGGTTTAGTCATTGTCAGACCCATCTCCTTCAGAAATTAGTTGATTATATAGCTCCCGTTTGGGAATTTTACGTTTTTTTGCTACCTGCGCCAAGGCAGTTTTTTTATCTACGCCTTCAGCCATCAGCTTGCGCACCTCGTCAAGAGGTTCAAGCTCCTCCTCGGCTACAGCGAAAGCACCGTCGCCGGCACCAAGCACCAGGCAGAACTCTCCGCGCGGCGAATTGGCCTCCAGCCATTCCAGACAGCCGCTGACCGTGCCACGGTAGAATTCCTCATGCAGCTTCGTCAGCTCGCGTGCTGCCGCCAAAGGACGGTCGCCCCACGCAGCCAGGATATCCTTCAGCACCTCCACAATCCTGTGCGGTGCTTCGTAAAGAATAATCGTCGCAGGAATATGCTGCCATTGCTCCAGCTGCTCGCGTCTGTTACGCTTACTCTTTGGTAAAAAACCGCCGAAGAAAAACGGATACGTCGGCAGACCGCTGGCAATCAAAGCACATAAAGCAGCGTTGGCACCTGGTACAGGCACCACTCTGATACCATGAGCAATCGCATCATGCGCCAAAGCTTCACCGGGATCAGCAATTCCCGGAAAACCTGCGTCGCTTACAAGAGCAACATTTTTGCCTTCCAGCAGCTGGCCTAAAAGATATTCGCCCTGCTTATCCTTGCTGTGCTCATCATAACGCACCAAGCGTCCTTTGATGTTGAAGTGATTTAAAAGCTGCAGCGTATGACGTGTATCCTCCGCCGCAATCAAATCTGCTTCCTGCAGCATCCGCAAAGCGCGCGGTGTCATATCCTCAAGATTACCGATAGGTGTAGCGCATAAATAAAGTGTTCCATATATATTATTTTGCTCTGCTGTCACAGCTCCGCCTCCTATCATTTAACGGTGGTCAGCAGGTGCAGTACATACTAACCCATAATATATTAATTTTATCACACACAGCGTGATAAATAAAGAAAAAACGCGTAACTTTCGTTACGCGTTCAGCTTATCAGTAAACAGCTCGGCCGGATTTCCAACCGGGTGTAAATGTAGACTCGATAACAGCGCATTTATTATTATAGCTGTCTGCCAGCCAGGAAGGATAATCAAAATACCAGGTATTCCAATATTCCCCGTTGATAAAGCACTTTTTGTAGTAAATCCTGTCATTTTCCAAATAGGAAATAACATACCAGTCATCACCCTTAGCCTTATAGGCAGCAGACGGATGATTTTGGATATCCATATCATATTCATCGGCAAGCGTCATGCCCATATTATGACCGCCGCTGACAGTAAAGCTGGAGCCGTATTCATCCTTAAAAATGCAGCCGTCGCCATTAGTACTCTCAAAAGCCTGATTGAAGTTTGCCGGGAGATTAATCGCAAAGGCAAATCTGTCATTGATATAGCGATAATAATCAGGATTATCCGTTGTAAATACTCTGACGTACTCTGCTGTTCCTTCACTGGGCTCATACCATTGGTTCTTTAAGAAAACAGCACTCGCCGCCGATACGGTAGCAGTAAAAATAAACATCAGCATCGACAGAAGCAGCAAGATTTTTTTCATAGCATTCACCATCCTTAAATGTATTCTCTGTACTTTAATTGTAACCTGCGCAGGAATTTTTGTCGAGATAAATTCTCATAGTAAAACTATTTTAAGCACGTAATTACTATGCAGTTCAGCGGAATATTTTTCTGCTCACTATTTTCAATCAACAGGTGTATATTTCTTTTCCAGCAGACGCACAAAATAATGGTAGGCTGCAAACACGAAAACAGCACAACTGATCCATGCAATCGGCTCCGCCATACAGATGCCCTCATAGCCAAAGGGCACACTGAGATATATTGCCGCGATAGAACGCATTATCAGTTCAACCACACCCGAAAGCATAGGAATCATGCTTACGCCCATGCCTTGGCAGGCATTACGGTAAATAAAAATCTGGCTGAGGAAGAAGTAAACAGGCACGGTATACAAGATATAAAGATGTGCGGCCTCCATAACCGTCGGTGACGGATTATCAAGGAAGATACCGATAACCTCTTCGCCGAAAGCAAAGACCACAACCGCAGCAAACAAGCTGAAGGCCAGCGTTAGCAGCGAGCAGCGGTGCACCGCATCACGGATGCGATCAAAGCGGCGAGCACCGAAATTCTGCGCCGTAAACACAGCCATAGCAATACCGAAGGAAATCATCGGCTGCAGCGCCAGCTGCTCCACGCGCATCGCCGTAGTAAAGCCGGCAATCTGGTCACTGCCGAACTTATTGCAGACAGACTGCAGAATAATAATACCAAGGCCCAAAACCGAAAACTGCACTGCCATCGGCAAGCCCATACGCAGATGCGCCCACAGCTCCGGCCAGTCTAATTGAAAATCGCTGCGATGAATATGCAGCTGCGGAAAGCGCTTGTAAATATAGATTACGCACAACACTGCAGAAAAGGCCTGGGCAATAACCAAGGCAAAGGCACTTCCCGGTACACCCCAGCCAAAGCTGATGATGAAAACAAGCGCTAAAATAATATTCACTATCGAAGAAATAATGAGAAAGTACAGCGGTGTTTTACTGTCCCCCAAGGAGCGCATAATACCCGACAAAAGATTATAAGCCATCATCGCCAGCAGACCATCGACAATAATCATTACATAGGCATAGGCATCCTCCATCAGCTCCGGCGGGATATTCATCATCACCAGCATCGGGTCGATAACCAAATGCATAATCCCCATAATGAGCAAAACAAAAAACAAGCTCAACACAACGCAGGTAGCAATGCTGCGGCGCATTCCCTGCATATCCTGCGCACCGTAGCGCTGTCCCGTAACAACAGTAAAGCCGTTGCTGAGACCAATCGTCAGCACCATCGTGAGCATGAACAGCGGCGACACCGCTCCCACGGCAGCCAAAGCATTCACGCCAATCGTCCGCCCGACAATAATAATATCGGCAATATTATACAGCTGCTGAAAAACATTTCCTATCAGAAGCGGCACCATAAAGGGAATAATCAGCTTTAATGGTGCGCCTTCAGTCATATTCTGAAGCATAAAAAAAGAACCTCCTTTAGCTGCTCTCTCCCAAGCAGCAGTATCAGTCCGGTATTACAATATATATCACTGACTTATCAGTCAAAATATAGCACAATCAGGAAAAAAATACAAGACGTGCAGCAACACACGTCTTGTAAAATCTTATTCCATAACTACTCTATTGGAAATCTTGCCAATACCCTCAATTTCAACGGTGATTTCATCACCCTCATTTAAGAGTCCTGCACCAACCGGAGTACCTGTCAAAATCAGATCACCAGCATCCAATGTAAAGCTCTGAGAGATGTAGCTCAAGATTTCATAAGGATTATAAATCATATTGCTCGTGCGCGCATCCTGCTTAAGCACACCGTTGACATAAGAGCGGATGGATAAATCGCTGGGATCCAGCTCCGTTTCCAGCCACGGTCCCAAGGGACAGAAGGTATCAAAGGATTTACAGCGCAGCCACTGGCGCTCCTTGCGCTGCAGGTCGCGGGCCGTAACATCATTAGCACAGGTATAACCCAAAATATATTTAGGTACATCTTCTGCCTTAACATTCTTCATCCTCTTTTTCACGACAATACCCAGTTCCGCGCCAAAGGCCAGCTCCTGCACCTGCTTCGGCCAGATGATATCCGCACCTGTACCGACAACGGTATGCGCAGCCTTAGAAAAAATACTCGGCTCGCGCGGAATTTCTACACCGAATTCTGCCGCATGCTTCTGGTAATTAAAGCTGACACAGATAATCTGCTTCGGTACGCAGGGTGCCAGCAAGCGTACATCACGCATAGCAAAGGTTTCATCCGTTATCTGCCAGTATGTTTCCAAGGAACCATATACGCAACGGATAACATCGCCGTCAATAAAGCCTATACGCTTGTTGCCTGTCCGCAAATCCTCAAAACGCACGCATTTCATTTTAACCCCTCCATAATCTGCATCCTTCTCGCTTTAAAATAAACAGGTGTCAGTTCTGCCTGCGCTGCCAACGCCAGCGCCTCCTGCAATCTGCGCCCCACATGCTCCTTATAATGGGCGTCACTGCCAAGAGTGCAGTATTTGCCGCCAAGCTCACGGTAACGCTTGTACAGCGGCAGCAAGCCTGCTACCGCAGCAGCATCATCCAGGCGACGTGTATTGATTTCAATAGGCTTATTCTGCTCAATCAAAAGTAAAAACAGCTTATCGAATAATTCCGGTGCATCCTGCAGGCGCAGCTCACGCTCCGCCCCCTCATACGGCCAATAACGGCAGATATAGTCAATATGCGCAAACGCATCAAAATCCCGCTCCTGCTCCAGGCAGGTAATCGCATCATGCAAAAATTCTTCTACAATCTGCTGACGTGTGCGTCCCTTGTAGCAGGTCTGCTCGTATAAATCACGTCCGCCGATGCAGTGGATAGAGGCCAGCACATAGTCAAACGGATGAGCCTGTGCCACCTTTTTATCCTCAGCCGCAGTATGCGTCTGCATGCCGATTTCAATGCCTATCAGCACCTTGTCGCTGCTCAGCGGCTGCAGACGCGCAAAATAATCGTCTATATCAAAGATAAATGCTTCCGGATTAGTCGGATAATCATAATCCCAATGCTCTGTAACCGTTATACCAATCCCCTGCTCAGCGGCTGCGCCGATGGCATCAGCAAATTTCATTTCGCTGTCGCAGGAATAATCACAGTGCATATGTGTATCAAATATCATTTAGTGTACCTTCCTTCCGTAAATTATATTGTATCAAATTGCAACAAAAAAGCAACGGGGAAGGGAGTATTTTTTCACCAATTAACGAGAAAATTACAAAGAAGTTAGCAGGGAGTAATCCAAGAGAAAATTTTAATTGTTCTCCGAGATTACTCCCTGTAAAAATCAATGTATCTTATACCTCTCCGTCGTCCATAATTCCCAGCTTACGTTTCCAATAACGGGAATAAATAGCGCCCAACGGATTGTGGGCCAGCAGACGGTCCTTAACTACCAGATTCGTTACTGGTCCTTCGGCATTCATATTGAAAATAGCATCGTGTCCAACGCACAGGCCACAGGAAATGTACAGCTCAACGCCCTTTTCTGCCAAAAACTTAGCCTGGAATTTAGGATTGCACATTGCTTCATGCTCCAGCTCCGGCTTAACCTGCTTCAGACCCAGCTCTTTTTTGGGGAAGCTGCAGTTTTTGCAGCATACGCTGTAAAACTCAAAGCCCTGCTGCTTAAAATATTTGGCAATATAGCGTGCTTCCGCATTCAGACCGATGCAGAAAGACATGCCCAGCTTTTTGTAGCCCATAGCTTTGGCAAACTCCGCAGTTTCCTGCAAGCGGCAGATGTTGCTGTAGAACGTGCCTTCAACGTAGGCAGCAGCCTGCATGAGTTTCAATTCTTCCTCGTTATAGGCTTCCTTGACAGCCTCCAGGGGCACGCCTGTACAATTAACACCTTTGGTGTAGCAGGCATGTGTAGGACAATTAGCGCAATCACATTTCATTTTACATTTCTCCTTTCGCCAATAACCTTGTTAAGCCTATTGTAGCACAAACAGCAGACAGATTAAAAGAGCTGCCGCACTTTTTCGTGCAGCAGCTCCGGTAAAGCTAAAATATGAAATTAGAATTTACGTTGGTAGGAAATAGAAGCAATCTTAGTGAAGCTGTCGTAAGCATGAGCACTCTTATAAGCATCGGTAGCATGACCTGCAAAATCCAGATTGCCGACATCCATCCAGCCCAAAGCAACAGCAACAGTCTGTTTCTTATCGTTGTAACGGGCACCGATAGAATAGGTACGACGCAGACCGGTCGGAACCATGAAGTCACCGCCATTGTAAGGAATAGAAGCTTCATCGAAAGCAAAGCCTGCCATAGCTGCGTACTTATCGCTGAAGTTGTGTTCTAAACCGATAGCATAACGCCAGCCGTTGGACCAGTTTTTAGCAGAATCTACATTGGAAGGCAATACGCCGGGAACACTGGGATTGGACAAAGAAATATTCAATGCATCATAGGTGCTCCAGTTGGTACGTGTTGCTTTTAATTCCAGGCGAGTCTTTTTATCAAATTTATGGTTATAACCGATATCCCAGCTGTCCGGCAGAGTTACTACGCCATAAGCGTCAGCAGTAATTTTACCGCCGCTTGCAGGATACATTTTAAAGTCTGCTTCTAAGGAGTGAGTAATACGGCTGCGATAAACTACACCGATTTCATTTTTATCATCAAAGGCATAGTTGGCAGCAGCATTCCAGCCTAAAGCATAGCTTTCGCCTTCTGTCTGCGTTGCACCAACATTCATTTGAGCAACCGGATGATAAGAATTCTTCTGCAGCTCCAGACCGACATAGTTGATTTCCGCACCAACTGCTGCGCTCCATTTTTTGTCGAACTTGTGCGCATAGGTCGGAGTAACGCTGACGCCGTTCAGCTTAGAGAAAAATGCGTTAGTAGATGCATTGCTGTTACGCTCAAACTCGGATACCATGGCAAAACGCGGGAAAGCACCGATGCCGAACCATTCTTTATCATTAATCTGTCTTACATAGTAGCTGCCTACTGCCCAACCGGCATGAACAACGTTTTTGCCGTCCTCAATTTCTTTGCCTGCACCATTATACAGCTTATAGTTGCCGTGCGGGCTCAGATAAGTGTAGCTGCTCTTCATTACCTCACCCTTTACTTTGGTGATAGAAGCAGGGTTGTAAGCCACGTTTGCAGCATCGTCCTCAGCAAACATACGCGCACCACCCATAGCAACGCCTTCAGCAGACCATTCGTTAATAGCAAAGCCTTCAGCGCCTGCTACCTGGGGTGCAAGCAGTGCTGCAGCTAAGCCTAAAGCTAAAAAGTTTTTATTCATATTAGTACATCCCTTCTCACATTTTTATTACCTGCTACTAATTGTAACAGATTCGTGAAAAGTGCGTACAAAATCTTTTAATCGCTCGTTTTAATTACTTAATTAAACTTTGAAAAGAACCCTTTTCATCCGGCTCCTCGCCGGCAGCCTTCGCTGCCTCGCGACGTGCAAAGTTACGCTCCTGCAGGCGGCGTACATCCTCCAGCGTCGGCACATTATCCTTCTCCCACGGCTGGTACTGAATCGTAGTGCAGTGATGATACATCGCATATCTTTCCTTGGCATCTGCTGCCGCCTCGGCCTCAGCAAGAGCCTTCTTGGCAGCCTCGTTCACAGGGAAGGATTTGTAGGCATCTGCCAAAAGCAGCGCAGCCTTAGCATAATCGCCCTGCTCCGCCATGCTTTCCGCAATAAACTTCAGTGCGTGGAAACGGTACGGATTAACACCTTCCACAGCCTTTTCCGCCTCCAGCATTGCTCTCGCCTCGCTCAATGCAGCATCCTCGGCGCCGCAGGAGCGCTCCAGCTCCAGTCTGCGCGCCCAGATAGCGCCACGATCTGCACTGCGGAAAACCTTCTTATACTCACGGCACAGTCTGTAGGCTTCATTCAAATAAATAATCGGTGCATCACCGGTACCGGTCAAACGCCAAATGATTTCTGCAATATCACGCAGGCACAGCACCTTATGCTCCGCCTCACTGAGTCCGAACTCCGGTGCATCCTCCATATCCGGCTGTACATCCTTCACGGTTGCCAGCACTGCCATAGCGCCCTCGATGTCCTTTAAAATCATCAGCATACGTCCTACGTTGCTGCGGCATTTCCAATCATCATAATCGTTTATCAGATTCAACGGTATCGGGTAATCACAGCTTGCCACCTTCTGTACATATCCTTGCCATTCCTGTTTTTCCATTTCGATATCCTCCTCAATCTGTTATATATTCTATTCAAATTATCTGCGTTGCCGCTGTCTTTGTCAAGCGTCAACCTGTACAGGAGTAATAATATTAATGCTTATATGTTATCTGTCATAGCTTATCAACCTTTTATATTCCATTTGGTTATAATGTAAATGCTTAATCGCTATTTGACTATAAAATTTAAAGTAGTAAAATAACTCTACTAGAGAGAAAGAAGATGTATAAAGCTATGAGTTTTCCCCTATTATTACGTGGCTTCGTGGTTCTGGGCGTCATGCTGATGCACACCACCTGGTACTTCAGCCACGCTCACGCGGAATCATGGGTCACTATTTCCGAAATGCTGCTGGATATTATTTCCCTCTTTGCCGTACCCCTGGTAATGTTTGTTTCGGGATATATGTTCATCAGCCACAATCGCCATGCCGATTATTATAAGTGGTCCTTCTTCCGCAGAATGTTCCTGTCGGTGCTTTCGCCGTATTTGCTGTTTTCGCTATTGTATTTGGGCGGTGCCTGGTTTTTCAGCAATGCCAGCTTCACGCTTAAGCAGGCAGCTTATCTTATTATCACCGGCAGCAGCGCTGTTCACATGGCCTTTTTCCGGGCGTTATTTGGTTTTTATGCTATCTATCCGTTGCTATTGCGTTATTTTAACCGTTGCCGCTTGCATCACAGGCTGCACCGCTTTATTATTCAGGTAATCCTGCTGCAGCTGTTCTGGAAAATCTGCAACAATATCAGCTGCAGCAATCAGGCAGTCATCCTTACGCTGGAGATTACCACCTTTCTGCGTTATATCGCCTACTTCTCCTTCGGTATGCTGGCTTATATCTACCATAAAAAAATGCTGCGCTGGATTGACACCCATCACGTTCTTTTGATGACAGGCTTCATCCTGAATCTGATTTTAATCGGTGGCTGCTGGTTTGCCAAATACTACCTGCATATTCTGCCGCTGTTGGAATTTGTCTGCTTCCCGCTCAACCTGTTTTTGTACAGCATCATCATCGCTATGCTCTTCCGTTACGCCTGTACCCTGGAATCGCAGGACAGCCTCAGCAAGCGCTTTATGATGTATCTTGGCAACTATTCCTTCGGTTTATTCTTAATTCACATCATTTATATGTATGTCGGCAGCGAGTTGCTTACATTGTTGCACTTGTCACCGCAGCAGCTCTGCTTTTATCCGCTGCTCTTCATCATTATGCTCAGCCTCAGCCTGCTGACCATGGAAGCATTGGCGCGCGTTTCCTGGGGCCATTATTTCATCGGCCATGTAAGCCGTCTGTAAAAAGTTTTCTTCTTATTCTCCATATATTGTAAAACACCACTTGCGTTTGCAGGTGGTGTTTTTGCTTACATCCTCAAATCAAAATCTCTTCTTATACACCTCGCCCCAGTCACGCATAGCCTCCAAAACAGGCCGCAGACTGTAACCAAGCTCAGTAAGCGTATATTCAACACGCGGCGGCACCTCAGCATAAACCTTGCGCGTCAGCAGACCGCTGGCTTCCATCTGCCGCAGCTGTGATGTCAACACCTTTTGGCTGACTCCGTCCAAAGATTTTTTCAATTCGCCAAAGCGCTTTGTTCCCGTCAAAAGGTCACGCAAAATCAGCACCTTCCATTTATCACTGATTAAGGTCAGTGTAGTTTCTACCGGACAAGCCGGTAAAGCATCACTCGTTTCATGCAACATTTACAGTCACTCCTTCAGCTCCTTGCTGTATATCCACGTTTCCTGCGCCCCCAACTGCGGCAGAATATTATTCGTAAAATGCGCTGCTTCGCTGTAGCCGCGCTTGCGGTAATATTCATAATCACAGGTAGCATCCGCCCATAAATAGAGCTTTTTGACACCTTTTTTCTGCGCAATCGCTTCTACATTATACAACAGCTTGCTGCCCACACCGCTTTTCATACTCAAAAACAGGCACAGCAGCAAATCCTCCGGATTTGCTAACGCCCTCACCTTTTGTCCGTTATAAGACAAATAGCGCAGATAATCATAAACAAGATCCTGCTCCTCGCACTCAAAATGCTGCAGGCTTTGCTTTAACCAGGACTGGGAATGATCACGCTCACTCAAGGGCGCCGCCAACAAAAATCCCTGCATACCTTCTTCATCCGTCATCTTTAAAGAAAAGTCCTCACTGCGATAATAATAGCGCACCATCGCCTCGTACAGCACATCCTTCAAGCCATCATTCGTCAGCGCCATCTCATCACCCCAGGTCAGCTTGGTGAGATGGGATGCGCAGGAAATATCCTGTGGGGTAAAATTTGATAACATTTATGCTTCTCCACTTCAATAATCGAATTACAACACTTGCACAATCAGTTTTTAAGTGTCTTAAACATTCTTTTTAACTCTATTTTAAGCTATCCTCACGAAATATGCAATCAGTGCAGATTTCATGAGGATAATAGAAAAAAGGGCTTATTTTCATATTAACACTACAACATTTCGCTTAGACAGTTTTCAGCAAATCATTGCATTATTTTCCATTCCCCCCCACCTTGACAATCTCCACACCACCGCAATATAATTATCTTTGGTAATTACTTTTAGTAATCATTTGCAAAGGAGAAGCATCATGACACATAAACTGTCTATAGACGCAATCAAAACTCTGCTCATAGCCTGCCACGAAGCAAAGCGTGTAGTAGAGCTGCAGCCACCTCTGCCGGAAGGTTTAACTCCCGGTAATCTTAAAGTACTGGACTACATTGAATACCTGGAACGTACCGCGCAGCCTCCCAAGGTCAGCGACATTGCGGACCTGCTGCAGGTAACGCGCCCCGGCATCACTCGTCTGGTAAGCGAGCTGCAGGCAATCAATGTTATCGAAAAAATCAGCGATGATCAGGATAAACGCATAGTCAGACTGCGTATGACAGACGCGGGACGTAAAATTCACGCCTATTACATTGAACAATATCACGGCTGGCTGGCAACACAGCTTACCGATATCAGCGAAGTAGATATCAACACCACTGCTGCCACCATCGCCAAGCTTTACCAAACAATGTCCACCCATAAGCCTGCGCTGCAGGGCCACGCTCCCGCTATCAGGCAAAAGAAGGAGAAAAATAATGACTGACAGCTCTACACGTGTGCTGGATGCACGCTTACTATTTTCCATCATCGCCGCCGGCATTATGTCCTTTAGCGGCGTTGTTGTCGAAACTGCTATGAACGTTACCTTCCCCACGCTTATGCACGAATTTAATATCGGCACCTCGCTCGTACAATGGATAACCACCGGCTATCTGCTGGTGTTGGCACTGATTATCCCTACATCCGCCTACCTTAAACGCCGTTTTGCAACGCGCAGCCTGTTTACTGCAGCCATCAGCAGCTTTCTTGCAGGCACACTGCTCGCCGCCTGGTCACCTTATTTCAATATCCTGCTTATCGGCAGATTGCTGCAGGGCATCGGTACAGGCATTGCCCTGCCGATGATGTTTAACATTATTCTGGAGCAGGTTCCCGGTGAACGCCTGGGCTTTATGATAGGCATAGCTTCTCTTATTACTGCCATGGCACCGGCTGTCGGCCCTTCTCTCGGCGGTATGATCGTCAGTTACTTTGGCTGGCGCATGATTTTTGTCAGCCTGCTGCCATTTTTACTGCTTTCTGCCATCTTGGGTATCAAAAATATCCGTCAGGCCGGCAAGCTAGAGCAGAGCAACTTTAACTTCGGCTTATATCTACTGCTTGTTATCGGCTTCAGCAGCCTGATTTTTGCTACCAGCATTGCCTCCGACTTCGGTTGGTTCAGTATCGAGGTGCTGGCTCTTTTCGCAATCTGCCTTATTGCTTTGACTGCCTTCTATAAGCAATCATTAAACAGCAACGCGCCGCTTTTACGTGTAGAAATTTTTCGTTATCTGCCGTATACGCTCAGCACTGCCAGTCTTTTGCTTGTCGGCTTTATCTGCCTTGGCCTTGGTTTTTTAATCCCCAACTATGCGCAGCTTGTTTCGCACACGGACGCCTTTACCGCCGGCTGTCTGCTGCTGCCCGGCTGTATCATCGGCGCTATGCTTGCGCCTATTAGCGGCAGGCTGTTGGACAAGTTCGGTGTCAAACGCCCGATTTTACTAGGCAATGCATCCATTCTCGTATCCGTCATCTGCTACAGCCTTTATCCGAGCGAGCTGAGCTCGTTGCTCTTCATTGTGTTCTATCTGTTCTTTGCCTTCGGCCAAGGTTTTTCCATGGGAACGATTATGACTAACGGCCTGAGCCAGTTACCGGAAGAACTGAATGCCGACGGCAACGCAGCTATGAACACGCTGCTGCAGTTGGCAGGCGCAGTAGGTACGGCAGTTATCAGTACGATTGTTGCGACCGCACAGGCTGCGGACCCGGCTAATATCGCGCATGCTACCATGCATGGCAGCAGACACGGCTTTTATGTGCTCACTATCAGCGCGGTGCTCATCCTTTGCTGCTCCTTAAAGGTGTTCGCTCTTATTAAAAAGAAACAGCTTGCTCACGCTTAATCTACTGCATTCTATCACAGATATCGCAAAAACCTCCCTCGCGCAGATGCGCCGGGAGGCATTTTATATCAAAAACATTATGCCGGCATGTCAAAAAGGCCGCTTCCTGCATCTGATGCACAGGTAAGCGACCTTTTAATATTTCCCTTATTTTTAATTACTGCAAGCCACGCAGCTTTTATTTTTCTATGCTGCGTTTACGGCTCACATTCTTTCCCTTATTTTTCGCAATCCAGACAGCTGATTTTTTCTGTATGCTATCCTTAGCGGATTACGCTCTTTCCCTTATTTTTGTTTATCGTAATCCCGGCAGCTATTTTTTTCTGTACGCTGCCTTTAGCGGATTACGCTCTTTCCCTTATTTTTATTTTCTGCACTAATAGTGCTTGTAAGCTGTTGATTATTTTTTCTTCAGGAAGCTCATCATGCCACGCAGCTGTGCGCCAACCTGTTCAGCCTGGGTTGCTGCAGCACGACGACGCATAGCGTTGAATTGCGGACGGCCGCATTGGTTTTCCAACAGCCATTTCTTAGCAAAGGTACCATCCTGAATTTCAGCCAGAACCTGTTTCATAGCAGCTTTGGTTTCAGCAGTGATGATGCGAGGACCGGTTACATAATCGCCATATTCAGCGGTATCGGAGATGGAATGACGCATTTTAGCCATGCCGCCTTCATACATCAGGTCAACAATCAGCTTCATCTCATGCATGCATTCGAAGTATGCGCTTTCAGGCTCATAGCCTGCTTCTACCAAGGTTTCAAAGCCTGCGTTCATCAGAGCGCAAACACCGCCGCAGAGAACTGCCTGCTCGCCAAAGAGGTCTGTTTCGGTTTCTTCGCAGAAGGTGGTTTCCAGAGCGCCTGCACGGGTGCCGCCAATGCCCTTAGCATAAGCCAAAGCCAGGTCGTGAGCCTTGCCGGTCGGGTTTTGGTAAGCAGTTACCAGAACGGGAACACCGCTGCCTTCTGTATAGGTACGACGAACCAAATGGCCGGGGCCTTTAGGAGCAACCATGAATACGTCTACATCAGCAGGAGGAACAATCTGACCGAAGTGAATGTTGAAGCCATGTGCAAAAGCCAGCGCATTACCTGCCTCCAGATTCGGAGCAATATCTTTTTTATATGTAGCAGCTTGCTTTTCATCAGGAATCAGCATCATGATGATATCGGCAGCCTTAGCAGCTTCTGCGGTAGTCATAACCTTCAGGCCGGCAGCTTCTGCCTTAGCTTTGGATTTAGAGCCTTCATACAGGCCTACAACTACGTTTACGCCGCTCTCCTGCAGGTTCAGTGCATGTGCATGGCCTTGAGAACCATAGCCGATAATAGCAACTGTTTTGCCATTCAATAATTCCAGATTCGCATCGTTGTCATAATACATTTTAACCATTGTTATTACCTCTTTCTTTTCCCTTATTTTAATATACAAATTTAATAAAAAATTTCCCTTATTTATAGCTGTTTATCTGCATCTGTTAATCTTGACGAAGTCATCTACCGCAGCACCGGCTGCCACCATAGGCTCTACCAGATCTCCCTGCTCTACGATTACTTCAATCAGGAAGGGCTTGTCAGCCTCACGCGCTGCCTTCAGCGCCTCTTGGAATTCCTTGCAGGTCGCTGCTCTGCGACCGCCTGCACCGCATGAATGAGCAAAACCAATGAAGTCAAACTCTGTCAGCAGCGTATTAGAGTAATGCTCGTTGTAGAAGAGCTGCTGCCATTGACGGACCATGCCTAAGCAGCTGTTATTAATAACAATGCTGATTAGCTTTTTGCCTTCACGCGCCGCCGTATACAGCTCCATGCCTGTCATCTTGAAGCCGCCGTCACCGCAGATATGTACTATCTGCTTATCAGGCTCGGCAAAAGCTGCACCCAACGCGCCGGGGAGACCGAAGCCCATCGTACCGCAGCCACCGCTCGTCAGATGGTGACGCGGTTTGTCGACAACTAAATGCTGTGCTGCCCACATCTGGTTCTGACCAACGTCAGTTACATAAATCGGATTTTCTCCTTCAAAGCTGCGGCTCAGCTCCTTCATCAGCCAGGGCGCTGTCAGTCGGTCACCTGCCAGCAGGCTGCGATCCTCTGTTGCATCCCAGGCCTTAATCTGTTGCCACCAGTCGGCATGCGCTGCCTTCTGCACTAACGGCAGCAGGCTTTGCAGTGTCTGTTTTACATCACCCATTACGGAAAGGCTTGTTGCTATATTTTTATCTATTTCCGTCGGGTCGATATCAAGCTGGATAATCGTCTTTTGTCCTACGTAACGGTTGCGGTCACCGGTTACGCGGTCGCTGAAGCGGCTGCCGGCTACTACCAGCACATCAGCCTGCGCTACAGCCATGTTGGAAGCGATATGACCATGCATACCGGTCATGCCCAAGGAGCGTTCATCAGACTCGGGATAAACGCCAATGCCCATCAGCGTATTTACTACCGGCAAATCAGCCTTCTTGGCCAGCTCCAGCAGTTCTTCCTGCGCGCCGCTGTTGACAGCGCCGCCGCCAACCAGCAGTACCGGACGCTGTGCCTTGTTCAGCACTGCCGCTGCCTGCTGCAGCTGCTCCAGTGTTGCCTGCGGCAACTCTTCCGCTTCAGAAGCTGCCTGCGGCTCGCTCCATTCCAGCTCCTCAACCTGCACGCTGCTTGGAATATCCACCAGCACAGGTCCCGGTCTGCCCTCCTGCGCCAAGGCAAATGCCTTGCGCAGTGCCGGCAGCAGCTCTTCCTTGCTGCGTACCAGCATGTTGTATTTGGTAATCGGCATTGTAACGCCGACAATATCAATCTCCTGGAAGGAATCACGTCCCAGCATGCTTACGCCAACCTGACCGGTAATCGCTACCAGTGGAATAGAATCAAGATAAGCGGTTGCCAGGCCGGTAACAATGTTTGTAGCACCGGGACCGGAGGTTGCGATACATACGCCGGTTCTGCCGCTCGCACGGGCATAGCCGTCAGCTGCGTGAATAGCCCCCTGCTCATGTGCGGTCAGCACATTTTTCAGCGGTGCATCATACAATGCATCATACAAAGGAATCACAGCACCTCCGGGATACCCGAAGACTGTATCTACGCCCTGCTCCAAAAGGACCTTTACAATGGCTTCTGCGCCCTTCAGCTTCATCAGTCCGTCCCCCTTACGCCATAGTAGCTACAGACTCAACTGCAACCTGCTTAGCCAGCAGCTTGGCAACCTGAGCAGCAGCTACCTCTGCCAGCTGGATTTCCAGCTTCAGACGATTTTCTTCTGCATCCATGCGCAGAGAGCGTACCTGAGCACCTTGCTTGGAAAGCACACGCAATACACGCGGCAATAAAGTTTCATCATTCTGACCAGTTACCAATACCTTTTCAAACATGTTAATTCCTCCTATCAAGAACACCTGAATTTACTACTAAATCAATTATCTTTTGATGGACTTTTCAGGAGTAGTATTAAAAAAACGCCCCTGCATATATGCAGGGGCGTATAATACGCGGTACCACCCTAATTTATTACTTTCAGCACCAGTCCATCAACCGGCTCGGAAATAACGCATCCGTTGCGCATCAGTCTACTTGCAAAGCTTTCGCTGACGAGTTCATGGGTGATTTAATCAATAAGGCTTCGTACCGGTTTGCACCAGACACCGGCTCTCTAAAACTCTACGCTTATCTTTAGTCCCAATCATAACCTTTGGTTGTCAATTTGAAATTACTGATACTATACACCCATCTAAATCGTTTGTCAACACCTTTTTGTAAAATTTTACATTTTTCTTCTTTTAGTCACTGTATATGAACATTTTCAGCCTTTTGTCTATTGCACGCAAACTAATCAAATGATTAAAAATTTCGCGCTACTTTTCAGTAGACAAAGTACACTAATATCCATTATGCAAAAACACGTTAAAGACGCTGTTTTGTATCGTTTAAAACAAAAGACTTCCCAAAAATTTTTGGGAAGCCCTTGAATTTTAATTTCAGATATTCTTCAATTTTGCAGCTACATTCTCTTTGATTGCAGCAGCATATTCAGCATGATGTGCCTCCAGGAAAGCCTTCATATCAGCAGCAACATTGCCTTCTTCCTTCGGATTCAGCGCCTTTCTGTAGCCAAGCACCAGTGCACGGTCAGCAGCGTCTGCTGTCAGCTCACAGCCGCAGGCAGCACACAGCTTGCCGAACAGGTCGGCATCCAGAGCTTTTACCAGCTCTATTGCGCTCATCCAGAGGATATTGTTCATTTTGAAATGAACCTTGCCCTTCAGATATTTCATAGCAGCAGCAGTATCGTTCATAGCGATATCCGCATTTTTAAAGCTCAGGCGATAGCCAAAGGTGTCAGCAATCTCGCAGTGCAGCTGCAGGTTATCGTTTACAGCCTCTGCGTCCTTCAGCGGGTCGAGGCAGATAGAGCTCAGCTTGATACCGTTACGCTGCAGCTCGTTACCGATCAGGTAATGCTCCTGCGGAGTCAGCACCTTACCGGGCTTGGAAAGATCCAGCTCAAAATCAATATCCCACGGAGTATTCTTCAAATAGGAGTTATAGATGAACTGGATATGCATAATTGCTTCGCCGTATTCCAGAACGATGCGGTGCAGCTGATTTTCCGTAAAGGTAATCTTGCTGGTGCCAACCTTGAACTCAGCGTTCAGATAGGAAGCATGCACAGCAGCACGGAAGGTTTCGTTGAACTGCTCAAAGCGTTTGTCAACAGCCTCGTCGGACAGCTTTTCAATGCCTAGGTCAATTTTATCACTGCAGTCAAAGCCAATCATGCTGTAGCCATAAAGCAGAGCCTTAACGATTTCCTCTTCGGTTTTCAGGCCAGCAGCATTAGCGCCGTAGCCTTCCTTGTAGCCCTCTTCGAACACGCCCCAGGTTGCGGTATCCACAGCCTGTACAAAGTAACGCTGCAGAGCCTCGCTGTCCTCGGTAGTAAAATCAACCAATACCGGTTTCAGCTGACGTTTACCAAACAGCTCCGCCACAACTGCATCTGCCTCGCCCAGCCAATCGCTGAAGCCGATGCTGGCACCCTTAGTGCCGCAGGCAGTCGGTGCGGTCCATTTAACATAGCGGCGCACCAGCGCAGCATTATTCGCGTTTAACGCCATAACAGAAACATGTACGTCCTTAACGTCTGCTTCCTTTTCAACATCCTTCCACAGTGCGCTCAGAGCAGCTTCACCCTTCGCAGCAAAAGCCAGGCGCTTGCCTTCCTCAGTATTTACCAGTGCCAGCCAGTTACCCTGTACATCACACAAAGAAGTTTCTATAACTTCACCTGCAGCCTCACGCAAAGCTGCCAATGCATCAATTTGCTTTAATGCCATAACCTAATCTTCCTCCATTTACTTACAATTAGTCATAATAATATTATGAACAAAAATCGTCTATTACGCAAGCAAAAACTTTGCAGATAGCAAAAAAACTTGCGTTTGTATACAAAATACCACCGCAGCAATAGGAAATTATCTTGTTTTCCTGGAAAATATATCCCCCTTTTCCGATATTTAGTGTAAGGTTATCAACAGTATCAACAGACTTATCCACAGTTTTTGTGCATAACTTTTAGTTATGCAGAGTGTTATCCACTAGCCTCTGAGAAAAAAGTGGCTTGTTTACAAGGATTTTACACAATTATCAACATGTTATGCACAATCTGTGGATAACTTTAATAACAACTAGGGGGAGATTTCCACAACACTATATCTAGGGGTCCCGCTTCGTCCCGCTCACAAGCAAAACAACCTTTTAAAACGTCAAAAACAGCGAACAAACTATTATTTGTCGCTGTTTCCGATGCAAAATTAAATTTTATTCTGCTTACCAGAGATTAAGCAGATGCTGCAAAAGCAGGCTTACAAACGTAATACCTGCCCAACAGCCAAGACCGAGTCCCAAAGGCTTGCTGCTTGTTGTCACAAGCTTGACAATATTCGTATTCAGACCTACCGCAGCCATCGCCATAACGATAAAGAACTTACTAAGCCATTTGAGCGGTGCAAAAACCTCTGCCGCTACCCCCATGCTTGTCGCTAACGTAGTAATAAGCGAAGCCAGTACGAAGTACAGTATAAAGCTGGGCACAATGCTCCTGATATTAACCTCATGATTCGCATCCTGTTCACGCTTACCTACAAGATAGCCTAAAACCAGCGTAATCGGAATAATTGCCAATGTACGCGTCAGCTTTACCGTCACCGCCTTATCCAAAGTTGCCGTTCCCAGACCGAACATTGCATCCCAGGTCGCCGCCGTTGCCGTAACTGAAGATGTATCGTTAACAGCAGTACCGGCAAAAATACCGAAGGCTTCGCCGCTTGTCGTAGAAAATCCCAGCACCGTACCCAACCAAGGGAAAAGCAGCGCTGCCAGCACATTAAAGAAAAAGATAACGCTGATAGCCTGCGCCACCTCTTCATCATCCGCCTTAATGACAGGCGCTGTTGCTGCCACTGCACTACCGCCGCAGATAGACGAACCTACGCCGATAAGTGTGGAAATCTTGCCAGGAATGTTCATCACCTTATGCAATACATAGGCTACGATAAGCGAGGTTGCAATCGTGCAAACAATAATCGGCAGTGACTGCTTGCCGGTTGCCAGTACTACGGAAATATTCAGACCGAAGCCAAGCAGGATTACTGCGTACTGCAGCACCTTTTTAGATACAAAGCCTACACCGCTCTTAAATGCAGCCTGTACGGGCCACACAAGCGCCACCAGCATGCCTAAAAGAATTGCAAAGACCGGTGCGCCGACAACAGGCACCAGCTTGCCTAAAAACCAACACGGCACTGCCAAAACAGCACATAAAATAATACCGCGCCACTTATCTGAGAAAAAGCTCACTATAACACCTCCATAAAAAACAAATATAATTATAGCATAATCAGCATATATTTTTCAAAAATGGGCATCATTGCTAAACGCAAAAACTCCTGCTGACGGGCCTCTAGCCTGCCTGCAGGAGTTTATTTTTATCTTCTTATCTGTGACCAGATGAATAGCGCCAGTCCCGCCCAAATGCAGCCAAAGGCTGTAGCAGTAGTACCGGTAAACGGTTCACCGTAAATCAGCACGCCAATCATCAGCGATATCGACGGCGAAATATATTGCAGAAAGCCTACAATATTCAAAGGCAGCTTACGCGCGCAGGCCGTAAACAACAGCATCGGCGTCGCCGTAACAGCGCCGGCACCTGCCAAAAGCAGCAGCGTACCCATATCGCAGCTTTGATAAACGGTACCTTCGTTGATACTAAGGTAATATAAGTAGCCTGCAGCCAAGGGCGAAATCAATAGTGTTTCCAACAGAATACTCGTCATCGGTTGGGCAACAATAATTTTTTTCAGTAAACCATAGAAGGCAAAGGTTACTGGCAGCGTCAGTGCTACCCAAGGCAGGCCGCCGTTATGAACAATAATCACACCAATGCCGACAGCAGCGCAGCTAACTGCTGCAATCTGCAGCTTAGCAAGGCGCTCACGCAGAAATACTACACCAAAGAGTACATTCATCAGCGGGCTGATATAATAGCCCATGCTTGTTTCTACAATGCGTCCAGCTTCTACCGCCCAGATAAAAATACCCCAGTTAAAGCTAATCATAATTGCTGCCAGCACCATGCAGCAGGCAGTCTTTTTTGTGCTGAAAATTACCTTGGTTTCCTGCATGAAGATGTTAAGCTTGCCTGTTACCAATAATAAAAGAAAGACGAAAACGGCCGACCATAAAAAACGGCTCGCCAAAATTTCTATCGCTTCAACATGCTGCAGCAGCTTCCAGTATATCGGCAGCACGCCCCATAACAGATAGGCACCAAGACCATAAAAAATACCAAGTCTATAGTTATTATCCATAAGAAAATACCCCTCTATAAAATTTTATAATATGATTTACATAAGACAGACCAGAAAATTTCAGCAAGCATTATTCAACATACACTATCTTATTTTTGCAGCTTTTTCGGTATCGGAATCCAAATAGCCGTAATCGCCGCTACAATCGGCAGCCACACCAAAAGCTGCATAACCATCGGCAGGTCGAACTTATCGGCCAGCACGCCGAGAATCGTCACGCCAAAGCCACCTAAGCCAACGCTGAAGCCAATCGTCAGACCAGACGCCATGCCAACATTATTCGGCATCATGCATTGGGCAATAATAATGGTCGTCGCAAAGGAACCGATGATGCAAAAGCCGGCAATAACAACAGAAGCCATCGCAAAAAGCTTAGTCGTAGCAATCGTAATACAGTAAATCGCCGGAATGCTCAGCGTAATAGAGCCTAAAAGAATTTTGCGCGCTCCCAGTCTGTCACTCAAAATCGAGCCTACATAGGTGCCTGCCACACCGCCTAAGAGGAAGCCGGAAACCAGACTGCTGGAGAACACTGCCTCAAAGCCGCGGAACTTCATAAAATACAACGGCAAATACGTTGAAATACCGCTGTGAATAGAAGAACGCATAAAGATATAGAACAAAATCAGGAAAAGCGCAAAATATGACATTTTTTCGCTTGTACCGTCTGCAGCCTTCTTAGCCTGCTGTACCTCATGCTCATTGTTGACACGGATATAATCAGGCATCGCCTTAGCCATCAGCAAGAATACTAGCAGGCCGGGAACAGCAAAATACATGGTGTTATGAATGCCGCCGGCCAGTCCTAAAAGAAAGGTCATAAATATAGAACCAACTGCCATACCGGCATTGCCGCCGATAGAAAATAAGCCCATATTCTTCGTGCGATTTGTATCATCACTCAAAAAATTTACTGTTTTGGAAGCCTGCGGATGGTATGTTGCACTCGCCAGGCTGATGAAGATGACTGTGCATAAAAGCAGCGTATAGCTGGAAACCCAGCCTACAAAGGCAAAGCCTGCACCTGCCATCGCTGCGCAAAGCGGCAGAAAGCGCGGCAGCGAGCGCTTGTCGGTAAGATAGCCGAAGGCCGGCTGAATAACAGATGACATAATATTTTGCAGCAGTACAATCGCCGCCAATTGTGAATAGCTTAGGGAAAACAGCTCCTTCAGCTGCGGTAAAACGATAGGCAGCGCGCCGGCCTGCATATCGGTAACAAGATGTCCTAATGCCAAAGCGACAACAGGATAATACATTTTATTCATAAAAAACTCCTTTATAACGCTGTACCCTTTGTCGGTACAGTTAATTTACTCATATCAATCTTTTCCAGCTCCAGCAGACGCACCTTGCGCCACATACCGCCGCCATAGCCGGTAAGGCTGCCATCAGCGCCTATTACGCGATGGCAGGGAATAATAATGCAGAGCGGATTACGGCCTACTGCACCGCCTACAGCCTGCGCCGACATACGTGCAAGACCACGCTGCGCTGCAATTTTGCGCGCAATATCGCCGTAAGTAATGAGGCCGCCATAAGGGATTTTTTGCAATATCTTCCAGACACTTTCCTGAAAATCACTGCCGGTAAACTGCAAAGGTACTTTTACTTTAGGCTTGCAGCCCGCGAAATATTCCGCCAACCACTTTTCGGCAAGTGCAAAGACAGGCAGCTCCGCATTTTGCGCATCTTGAATATCTTTGTCGCCATAATGCTTATCATTCGCAAACCATAGGCCGGTTAAAAATTGCCCATCGCTGCGCAAAGTTATCTCACCTAAAGACGAGGAAATCTTTTTATAGTACAACATATTTGACCTCATTGATTTTGCATGGTAGCGCTAAAAGAAATCGAACCCTTGATTTTTCTTTAGCGTTTTTTCGCAGGTGCGTAATCATTCATACCCTCTATCGCACCACCGGCAATTGCCCAAAGGTAAATGGCTGCCGTGCTGCCGTAGGGACTGTAGCGCTTTTGATATTTATTAAACAGCTCACGCGTAATTTTGCGGTGATGATACAGCATCCGCAAGCCTCGCTGAATCGCCAGGTCATCATAGCTCAAAATATCCGGCCGCTGCAGGCAGAAAAGTAAAATCATTTCTGCCGTCCATTTTCCGATACCCTTCAGGCTGCTCAGAACTGTAATCGCCTCTGCGTCACTCATCTGCTCCACGGCCTGCAAATCAAACTCACCGCTGACGATTTTATCCGCAAAATCCTTGATATATTCTGCCTTACGCAGACTCATACCCAACGCCTGAAGCTCCTGTGCCGACGCAGCATGCACTGCAAAAGGTGTAACATCTTTCATCCTTGTCTCCAAACGCGCCCAGACCGTTGCCTGTGCCTTGGATGATATCTGCTGACCGACAATATGACGTACAACAGCAGCAAAAAGATTAGCGTCCAGTTTGCGCTCAATATGACCGATTTGCTCTATAGCTAAAGCAAGCCTTTTATCCTTGCGCTTAAGATAATTTATTTCTGTTTCGCCGTATTTAAAATACATCATATCACCTGCCCATATGCTTTGCTTTTAATATTATAGCGCCTTGCAGGAAAAAATAATAGCATTTAACCATACAAAATTATACTCAGATATGCAAAATCCGGATAGCCATGATAGCTATCCGGTAAATTATAATTCTTTGATGATTGCCTGCAGAGCTTCCACAGTCTTTTCTAATGGTAAGGCCATATTTTCATCCATCACCATTTCCGGCAGCAACGGTACATGCACAAAGCCTACTTTAGTATCAGTATCGTGAAAAGCATGCAAAGTAAGATAAAAAGTATCATTGCAGACAAAGCCACCGGAACTAAGCGCCAAATCAACGGGAGAATGCTTGGCTCGCAACGTGCGCACCATATTATGCACAGGAATGGTAGCAAAATAAGCATCAGGAGCGCCCTCTCTGATAGGTACTCCCCACGGCCTATGACCAAGGTTATCCTCTAAAAAAGCGTCACGGATATTTAAAGCTGCCAGATTTAATTGTAATCTGGTACTGCCGCTGTTCATACCGCATAATAAAATAACGTCAGGCTTTACCCTGCCGGCTTCCTCCAATAAAATTTTTGCTTCTAAATCGAAAATATTCGGCAGCATCAGCTTATACAACTGATAATCGCCAACGATATCCGGCAAAGCCTTTACGGCCTTCCATGAAGGATTAACGATATAATGGGCGAAGGGGTCAAAACCGGTGATAAGTAACGATTTCATACTCATGCTCCTGAAAATAAGATAGATATATTATAGAACAAGTGACAATGGGGTGCAAGTACTACATATAAAGTCACTTCGTTCCTAGGATTCAAGTAAATTGAGCGAGGGATATATCGTGTAAGGAATAGCAATTTTAGCAAATGAGCATCCGGTACCATAGAAGTGTCGCAACTGTTTGAGCGCTAAGCAAGCTACTGCAGAAAACTCTCTCAGCATAGCGCGAGTTTTGCGGCACTTCGTCCTGGTTCCATGCGAAATTTGCGTCGTGCCCTTTAGGCACAGGAAAATTGCTGCTGACTGAAACGATATACCTCTCGCGAAGATGAAAAGTACAGTAGTAGGCCTGACACATGCTTGTGCGTCGTTTCACTCCTTCAAGCATGGCTATCTATCCCTCCAAAAATACTCCCTATTCGGTCGTATTTTCGGAGAAAGCTCCACCTTTTCGATTTCTCACGTCGCAAAGCTCGTGACAAATCGGGTGTCGCTTCTCAATCGCAAGCGATACGCCTCGCCACAAGCGTGCCCATGCGTCGCAAAGCTCCTTTAGGCACGGTGGCTGGGCAGCCAGGCCCGCTGCTGGTCATAAGATAGCTGACGGTAAAAGAAAAAAGACATGTCACATGACATGTCTTTTTTCTAACCGGCAGCTATCTATCCTCCCAGGCCGCTTCCAGCCAAGTACTTT
>ENA-OUQC01000187-OUQC01000187.1-human-gut-metagenome-genome-assembly--contig:-NODE-187-length-56602-cov-17.953260_pt1 | contig 56602 bp, 70 predicted proteins | sample MGYA00237942_ERZ548815 | MGnify/ENA primary metagenome ERZ548815 (study PRJEB26490, sample SAMN05194722) | human gut metagenome | biome: terrestrial biome; feature: human-associated habitat; material...
TTCCACAATGATCAATAACAAAAAATAAGTCCGCTGACTTTTAAAGTCAGCGCAATATCACCTCTTGCTTCTTTTAGTAAATCATGCTTCACATAATGTGAGTCATCGAAATAAATACACCTATTCTATAACTTAAAAATACCGCTTTTGTCAATAATTTAAGATGAATGCAGAACGAGAGAGGATAAACGCAGAAAAATCGGGCTGACGAGTAAAAATGTCAGCCCGATTTCACATACAATATATATCAATTTTTCTTCGGAAATACGATATCCGTTTCAAAGATTTTTGAATTCTCATCATATTTCCAACCGTAAACAGCATCATATTTTTTGAGCGTTTTCCGTATGCTCTTTGTTCCTACACCGTGTGTTTTTTTATTTTGCTTGGTTGTTTTTAATTCGCCGTTTTCTGCTTTTGGCGAAATCGCACAACTGTTTTTAATGACCAATCCATCGTGCATAGACCCCTTTGAAAAGATATAGACCTGAATAAATCTTTCGTCTGCTTGTTCGGCGGCTTCGACAGCGTTATCAAGTAAATTATTCATCAGTGTAGATAAATCCGAATCCGATACATAAGCAAGATTTGCCGTTTTTACATCAACGGAAAACTTAATATTTTTCTTTTCACAAAGCGTTACATACTTGCTGATAATTAAATCAAGCATTTTGTTTTTGCTGATGCCCGTAAAGCTGAATTTTTCGATATTCGGATAAATACTGTCGATATAACTTTGAACAGCCTCTATATTTTCAAGATTTCTTATCTGCGTTAAATGATTCTTTATATCATGCGAAAAAATACGCATATCTTTATTGGATTGCTCGATAATCTCAAAATACCGCTTATCCTGTTCTTCTCGATCCTGAATTGCCTTCAATTCATAAAGTTCTTTTGTGTTTTTTAATGAATACTCATAAATTATAAATACCAATATATTAGCGAACAGTAAACCGATACACGAGATTATCCATAGGATGCTCATTACTTTCGTAAGCTGCATCTGATAGGCAATATATCTAAAACAAATTAAAACCATTATGCTCGTTAGCGGCATAATAAACAGCAACCAAAAATACTTGTTGTATGACTCGGTATTTTCTTTTTGAGCAAACAGCTTTAGTATAATTATCATCAAACTAAAGTATATCAACTTACTTGTAGGTACTATCACCAAATAAGCGGAAGGACTGCTTTCAAAAGCATTAAATCCTTTATATATTGCAGAACTCAATGCCATAATCAATATTTCAGAAGCAAACATTACAACCGTAAAAATCAATGAATGAAATACTGCTGTTTTAAAAGAAACATTGTAAAGATACAGAAGAAGCAGAGTGTATGTAACAAACATCAAAATTGTATTTATGTATGTAATGTTCAACTGATATATTACGCCTAAAAAAACAGTATTTAAAAGCATTAAAGAAACTCTTTTTGAAGTATCTTTTTTAGCGTCAAACAGTGAATCGGAATAATACCAAAACAGCAAAAATTCAAAAAGATACACAAATATATCTGTTATAATTTTAGTCATTGTCTATATCCTCGCCTATAAAATCTAAAAAACGCCTTTTAAATTCAGGTTGCTTTCTCGTCGCAACGGAAATTTTTATATCCGAATACGGCTGTGCCAATGTAATTTCATTTCTTTGAAAGTTTTTTATATAGTTCATATTCACTATATAACTGTTATGGGGAACGGCAAAACAGGAGGCGGTAAGCATGGAACGAAGTTGCTTCATGGTTTCTTTTATATTGTAATTCGTTTCTTTTGCATAAATAGAAACACCTTTAAGCTTTGCTTCGGCATAAATAATATCGGAAATTTTGAGCCTTGCAACCTTACTGTCTTTCATATGCAATGTTATAACACTCTCGTTTATAACCGACATTGCTTTGTCAAGCGCAGAAAAAATACGGTTCTGTGTTGCGGGTTTATCAATATATCTTGTAACCTGAATGTCCATTGCGTCATCTAAATACTGGTGATACGCCGTAACAACAAGGATAACCGTATTTTTATGCTTTTGTTGAATTTGCTTTGCAACAGCTATGCCGTTTGTATCTCCAAGCTCTATATCGAGAAATAATATGTCGTAAATTTCATCGGACTTTAATAAATCAGTTCCCGTTTGAAATTCGTCAATACTGCATTCTGTATGACGCAGTTTGAAATATTCTTCCGCATAGCACTTCACCGACAGCCTGCATTCTGTTACATCATCGCATATTGCAATTCGCATAATATCCATCCTTAAATAAAAAATCGTATAATCATTACTTTGATTATACGATAGTAAAATACATTTTGCAAGTCATCCGGATTTTAAGAAGGCATCAATTATATCGGAAATTATAATTTTATGTTCATCTGAGCATTTCTTTAACTTCTATATAATTCTGCGTAAAGTATTTCAAAGTTATGTAATCGGTATTTGTTTTTAATTCTGAACAAATATTAAGGAAAAATCAAAATGACTGATTGTAAAAAGTATTTGCTTTATAAGGCTATCATAAGAATTAAGCGATATAAAAAGAAGTGTGTGATATACTTTAATTTGAATATCACTCATAAATCTTGCCTTTATATTGACAAGTGTTATCGTATATGATAACACTATGGAATGCTTTTATATTTCTTGATTAATGTGGTGTTTTGTGGTAAACTACAAATACAATAAAACGAAGGGAGAGATAAGTATGATTTACGAACTTAAAAATTTTAATACGCCCATTTTAAAGTTTTCTGCTGACGAAGAAAGCAGTGAACCTAATGTAGAAATCAAATGGGTTACGAAAAACACTTCTCTGCTCCCGTTGGATTTAGAGTTAAATGAAGATGGATTGTTTAAATGGCTTAAACATAGGACAATTCCTTCAAACCGTGCATATGTCAGAACCTTGTTGAGCAAATGCGGACTCAATCTTAACAGACCTTTAAACATTATCAAGGTTTCAAAAGGATTGTCCCTAAACGACTGTTATTGGATTGTTGAGGAAGGTTTTGAGGGTAAGTTTGAGGATTTCAACCTTTATGACAATCATTTGAGCAGAGTTTTAGCCGGCATAGCATTTACCGGTTACGGAAGCAGTATTCGTTCCTCACTTGCTTCAAGTCCTGAGTTTACAACAAATGGTATGTTACCAAAATGCTGGAGAAGAATAAAAGGTAAGATTTATTTGTATAAAGGCGGAACAACCGGTGCTTCAAACACGGGAATGGAGCCATATTCGGAGTTTTACGCACATCAAGTTGCTCAAGCAATGGAAATAGATTCTGTTCCATATAACATCTGCAAGTGGAAAGGCGAGCTATGTTCTTATTGTGAGATTTTTACAAGCAAGGATTATTCTTTTGTCCCTGTCGGAAAAATAGTAAAAAACGGCGGTATGGCAGCCGTTAGAGAATTCTATGAAAATCTTGGCAAGGAATATGTAAAAGCATTAGATGACATGATTGTACTTGATGCCTTGATTTGTAATACTGACAGACATTATGGCAATTTTGGCTTCTTGGTCAATAACAAAACAAACAAGATTGTTGCGCCTGCACCTTTGTTTGATCATGGTAACTCACTTTATAATTTCGCAGGAAGAGACGATTTGGAAAGTTATGATGCGTTCTCTCAATATGCAGACACCTTATTGCCTTGTGTATATGATGATTTTATATTGGAAGCTAAAAAAGTGTTAACAAAAGAACACAAAGAGCATTTACGCAAGTTGTTGCAATTTAAGTTTAAGAAACATTCGAGGTATAATCTTCCCGATCAAAGGCTAAAGTATCTTGAAAAGAGGATACATGAAAGAGTGCAAATGCTGCTTCAGTAAACTTAAAAATGAAATTCAATTAAAAAGTATAATCCCTGAGTGATCGGGGATTATTTTTTAGGCTTTTAAGTTTTTCTGTGTAAAGATTATGCACATTCGTTGCCTTTTGAACACTTGTTTACGACCGTTTATCGACTTCTGTAAACGAAATTTCAAAATTCAATACGCAACAACATTATTTTTCATCATTATACAGATATCTGTTTGCTCGTTCGTCAACAATTGCGTGTGGATTGTCTCTTTTGATTCTGTCTATAACCGTTCTGCTCAATTCGGGAAATCCGTCATAAACATTCGGTATGCTGACCTTTGACCCGTCACGCAACATTAGCGTCATACCTCCGTGAAGAGGCTTGCCCGTGCGTGCAGAATATTTTATTTCACGGACGTCTCTGTATTTAACATCATATACTCCTCGCATATACGGGAACTGAATATAATCATCGTGTACCTCTGTCGGATTTTTGTAAACAGTTTTAACCTGAGGCACAAGAGAAAACATTATGTATATAAGCACAAGTACGGGCCATACAAACCGAGCCGTGCTTGTCTCGTCGATAACAAATGATATTATGCAAAAAGGAATCAAGACTGCCAAACACCCAAGTACAGTAAATACAACATAACTTTTTTTACATTTATAAGTTTTCATTTTTATTCAATCCCCGCCTTTTCTGAATTAATCGCCATAAGTCATGGTTGAAAGCGGCTCATACTCCGTTTCGTTGCCGACTTTAGTCGATACCGTCCTGCCGAATTGGTCGTAGCTATCTCAACACACAGAACCGTCCCCTACGGTACTATTCATACTACTCATAATATTTTGTGCTATTCCAACACATTCATTTACACTTCTAGTAAAAGTTTCTCCAAAGGCTTTCGAGAAAACATCGTAAATTATTATACCATTTTGCTCAATGTCCTGTTGAAATTCAAACAAAATTTCCATACTTTCGATATCATACTCATCTGATGGGGCATGATCCAATAAGTTTATTGGATCCCACTTGTCGATTTCTTTTTTTATAATATCAAATTTCATCAAAATCTCCTCCCAAACAGTGTCCGGTGAATTGAACGTCCTGTAATTCCACCTGTTTTTGGATTCCATGCGTTCTGTTGTCAGCGCCATCACTGTACGAATATTTAACGGTGTATTTAAGGTCTGAGGGCTCACTTGTGCCGACTGTTTACTGATAAACCTTATCTTTGGTTTGGTCGATACAGTTCTGCCGAATTGGTTGTAGCTATCTCAACACACAGAACCGTCCCTTGTGTTACCTTCGTTTTTTATGCGATGTAACTCTAAATCGTCACATATATTTCTTTCGCCCCAAGATATTCATCTGCCGCTCTCCACCGAGCTTTTGATGCACATATTGTAGTTCCTGTGTAGCTTTCTATATCCTTTTCTGACAGCCCACCGCAATCACACCAATATATGCGATCCTCTTTTATGATCATAGTTGCATCAAGTATCTCACAGGTGTAGTTTTCGTCATTGGGGAATAGATTTAAATACTTTAGTCCCGCAAATTGCATTTCAATAGCGGATGGATCTTCAAACTGCCGTTGAATGATCACACTCAATATTCTTTGGCTATTTACCGGCGACATACTTAATTTTTCATTCACATACGCACCGCTAATGTATTTGATCTCCTTTATGCAACTGTCATGGAAACCATACATAGCATCCATAAAGTTTTTTAAATCATTTTCGTTTGCAATGTCATTCCACATATATGTCTCCTTTAGTCATCCAAAGATCATGATCAGCCCTTCACCTAGGGAACACAGGGGACGGTTCTCTGTGTTCTTTAAATTTTTCTTACTATTGCAAAGCTAATTCATAGAAAAGCTGTTACTTATACGCACCTTTTATTTTGCACAATTGTTCACTTTATCTATAACATAGTCAGCCATAGCAGATGAAGCTTCGTCAACACAATCAAAATAAAGCCTGTGCTTAATATTCTTTTTCGACCTGCGAGTTGTTATGTTTAATAAAGAACAGGGCTTATCTCCTTTTTCGGTTGAAATAAACAAAGCCGTAATTTTTTTCCCGAAAAGCTTATAAGTAAATTTGTAACATTCTTTTATTTCCGAATAATACAATTTGTATCGCATTATTCCTTTTCTGTAACAAATCAAGTCATTTTCTCTTGCGATAAATTCGGTTGTTGATTTGTAATAAACAGGATATATAAAAACAAAAACGGGAATTCCGACAGCAAGAAAATGCACCGCAAAAGTATCGGAAACCCAGTAAAATATTTTCTCAAATATATTAAAGTTGCGGTAAAATCCTACATAATCCTCTAAGCCGATTACAGACAGCATTACGAGGAAAGAAATAAATACCATAACCTTTATCAGTTTGAGCCAAGGCGAAAAACGCTGCGAAACCTGTGTTATCATATTCCCTCCAAAAAATCTAAAAAACGTATCCAAAGCAGAGCGATTCGGCAGGCACTTTGTGACATATTAGCACAAAGTGCCTTGTTTACATCTTTGCCTATTCCATATGTTCCTCAATTTTGTCAATAACATACATTGCCATTTCTTCCGAAACTTCGTTAACACATTCAAAGTAAAGCTGGCATTTTCTGTTTTTGAACCTATGTGCCGTAACACCCAATATTGAACACGGACGCTTGCATTTTTCTGTCGCCACAAACAACGCAGTAACTCTTGTCGAAAGATTTCCGTATGTAAATTTACGATAATCTTTAATTTCGGAATAGTACAGTTTATAAAGAAGCTTTCCGTTTCGTGAACAGACAAGACAATCTTCGGTTGCAGTCACTTCAATCGTTGATTTATAGTAAAATGGATAAGCTGATGAGAAAGTAAATAGGAATATCAAGAAAAATAAATCATCACCATCAATATAAGTGGTATAAAGCAACCGAAAAAAATCTTTTATGTTGGTTATTGTATCTAAGTCGTAATACATTATGCCAAAAATTATTAAGACCCATGCAATAATTGTTATTGAAAACATCTCTATGGTAAAAAATCTAAACAAGTGAGATACTCGTGTTTTCATGCCATAGCCTCCTCTACTACCTGTAAGCACATATCAAAACAGATGGAAAGCAGATTTGAAATCATTATCCCGTGTAACCTCAAATGCTTGTCCGTCATAATCAGGGAATTTTATCATTTTAACGCCTCAAAATAAGTTTACATTGCTTTAATTACAGGGAACTGTTTTCTGTGTTATCTTCACACTGTAAATCTATTTGAATGGTAGCGTTAAGGTAATTCACAATATCAAGAAATTCTCTTTCAAAATACAAAGCAGGTGTATTTACGCAATCAAAAGAAGTAACTATATCAAAAATTACGCTTCCATTGTTTTTATCACATATCTTTTTAATTCTTGATAGTTTGCCAGATATTATTTTGATTAATTCGCTCAACACCGATTGCAAATCTGTTTCATTTTTTTCTTCAGTTCTGAGTGTCCAAAAACCTTCGTTATACTTATTGGTTAAAGGAGATATTCGTGTTTCTTTTCTAATTTTACAATCTGTCGGTATAACACCTAACTGCTCCGTAATTGAGTATACATCAAAGTCGTTATCAAAAACCAAATGCATCTCTACATAAATTTTACAATTATTGCCCATTAAATGTCACCCTACTTGGACTTGTAAATTGTTTCAGCAACAATTCTACCAGCTTTATCTACAATGTATATAATTCCAGTTTTTCGTCAACTGCTACTCATACGATATGCGTTCAATAAAATATGTGGTCTAAAAACTTTGTTTTGGTTACTATCTCATCTTTACTTATCTTCTCTTTTTTCATCGGTAATTTTTCTATTTTAACAATGATTTTTGAATACTTAAAGTATGATACCTTATAAGTAAGCCCTATTGTTTTACCGGTAAACCAGAAGATATCTTTGAATAAAAACAATTTAAGTTTTTCATTATGGCCGTTTCTTACTCTCCAAATATAGTAAAATGTGTTTTTATTTTTAGGCTCGGATTTAAGAATACTCGCATTGCTTTTGGGATTGCTTAAACTTACAACTGTGTCTTCGATTATAATTTTCTTTTTAAAATCCAGCAAAGCATATATATATTCTGCTGCACAAGGCATAAATAAACAACATGTTGGGAAAAAACCTAACGCACATACAATAGACATACACACTTCTATGAAAGGCACATTAACATCAAAGATAAAATAGTCGCATAAATTTTCAGCACAAAGCGCATACATCAACGGACAAGAAATTATAATTACCATAGAAAAAATCGCCATATTTTTTTGCTTTTTTATCCACAATTTCAAAAATTCCATAAAATCCTCTTAATTATCATTATAGTCAAAAAATACAGATACAGTAACATCTAATGCTTTCCCGTCATAATCAGGAATTTTATCATTTTAACGCCTCAAAATAAGTTTACATTGCTTTAATTACAGGGAACTGTCCTCTGCGGTACTTATTTTAATTCCAATTTCAAATAAAAAGCTCATATCTTCGGGTGTTTCGTTATATATCACTGCTGTTTTTTCGTGAGATGTTGTTGAAAACCAAGGAGATTTACCTCGATAAAAACAAACATCCTCCGGAAGATGTTTTTCAAAAGGACAAAACAAATTTGGTAAAACAGACATTTTCCGCCAAAACATATTTGAATTATAAAAAAGGATAACATAATGTTTGCCCTTAGTTATTGTACCGGGCCATGATTTAACGCCGATTTTTCGTTTTAATAAAAAGGGCTTCCAAGAATCAATGATGTCTTTATGCTCAAATATTGGATGAATATGTGAATACGGTTTCTTTAGAGTTGTGATAACTGAAAAAGAATCAGAGTGAATTAAACAGTATTCTAATAGCTTTTCATAATTATTGCAAATATCATTGTAATTCAAATCACACATAGAATATATCCCCTCTGTGTTATTTATTCGCTTTAATTCTTTCTAATTCTTTGCGCTCTTTATTGCTCATTATTCCAAATCCGCATACAGCAAATATCATTCCTAAAAACATTGCCAACAAAGTATTTTTAGAGAAAATAAATGTAACAAAAAAAGCAAAAGCATATATGACCGCATTAAGCGAAAAGAATACAATCCATCTTCTTTTATGTCTTTTATATTCCGGACTTTTTATTAACTTTAAGTTTTTTTCATAATCCTTTGGCTTCGCAACATGGACAATCTTGTATATAATCTTAGGAAAATCAATAAACATAATAAAAGCAACACATACACAAATAATAATTCCCATAAATAGCAAAGCTATATAATCGGGCATTTTAACACTCCCTTAACTTATAAAAATATCAAGTCTTTTTGTACACATTATTTGCGTTTAACTAATTGTTGCATTTTTGAGAGATATACCTTTTTATCATATTTTCTTCAAAATCTCGCCACAAAAATTCGGGAAGCATAACATCTCTTTTGGGCACATATTCAAATTCAGGCTGACGAGCTGTTGAAAAATTACCGACATAGAGCAGGTCTTTCGGAATTGACCGCTTTGACGTATTTGATAAAATCAACCGATATATATGTATATATCCGTTATCATCTACATGCAAGCGCTCCTTTTCACGCTCAACTTTTTCAGCATACTCATCTTGAGACAACCCGGTTGAATCAATATGAAACTCTTCGGAAAAAGGTTCATACTTATACCAATATGTTTTTACATATTGCAGTTTTTCAAAAGCCGTTTCATCTAAAGGTATTTCGGTGCTTTCGGTAATCTTTACCCATACGACAGGAACTATATGACCCGGATAACAAACAGTTTCGTCCACTTTTTGAAATAAAAAGTATCTTCCGTATAACCCGTTTTCTTTTGCATAGTCACTCTCCAAACGATATGCGAAAACATCGCCTTTTTTCCACTCGCATTTATATAATCTATATCGACGGATTTTCTTTTTAGGCGGTTGGGGAGATTTTAATTTGCTCTCAAGTTTATCTAAAACAGCTTTTCTTGATTTGAATTGAGATGGATTTTCATTGCTCCAACGCATTAAATCATTTCCTGATTCAATATATTTCAACGCATTGACCTTTACGATTTCTTCAAGCCGTCCTAAATCCCATTGCGTATCAGCCAGAGCGAACCAAAAGACAGGTGCCAAATCTTCATCCTGAATTTCAAACTGATGTTCAGAAATCAATTCGTTTGTTATTGCCTTCGAATCATCCTTAAAATGCAACTGTTCTGTATAATAACTTTTAACATCTTGAGCTATATCATTCTGATATAAACCATAACCCCATGTACCCATGTTTCCTCCTAATTCCCTGTCCAATAAAGAATTTCATTAGAAATTTGATTTTCAACATATATTGAAAATCATCTTACAACTTCGAATTTTTTATCAACAGATAATTTGTCAAACATATTAGTCTCCTTGCTTTGCTAACAAAGTTATTTAAGCAAATTCAAGATATATTCCACGTCTTTTTCATATAACCTCAAATGCTTGTCCGTCATATTTGAGAGATTTTATACCAAGCTGTAATTTCAGCCCCTTATTTAATGTAATAGTAACAAAAATACTAATCTAAGTCAATTGCTTTCGGTTAAAATCATATTTTCGCTTTTTGCACAAGTCTGAAGTGTGATTTTGCATAATAAACGAAGTTAAAATTCAACCGCTTTTCCAAGGCTCTAAGAATTGCAATGCACGAAAAACGGTGCAAATGATATGATACATTATTAAAAATCGGAGTTGCGAATATGAAGCAGTCAAAAAAAGGTTTATAATTGAGCTTGCAACAAAAAATCTCACTCTTTTTTACAGAGTGAGATTTTTTATTTATCAATTTTCAATTCAAGACTGTCATTGAACGCTTATAAATTCAATCCGTTTTTGTCGGGTAAATTGCACGTTTTTTATTTTCCTCCGCACGAGCTAACGCCTTGAATTTTTTCTGCTTTTTCAAATATATGATTGCAAGAGGTATATCCGCAAGCAACCACGCCGCAGGAGCCGCATAGCATACTGCATTGAACCCGATAAGCGGAGTAAAGATAAGAGCTATCGCTATTCTTCCTATCAGTTCGCCTGCACCTGCAACCGCATTTGCATATGTAAAGCCCAAGCCTTGCAGGGTATTTCTTAAAACAAACAGCACCGCAACAAGGCTGAAGCACTCCGCCGTTGCAATAAGGTACTTGTGAGCCGCAAACAAAATCTCTTCGTCAGGCTCTGTCATAAACAGTCTTACAATCGGCATACCGACAGAAAGCAACGCACCACTCAAAACAAGCGAAAGAAGTATATTGAGTATAAATATTTTTCTGACCGATTTTACAATTCTGTCGTAATTCCCTGCACCGTAATTTTGACCGACAAAGGTCTGTGTGCCTACGCTGAGTCCGCTTAACGGTATGTTGGCGAGGTTTTCGACCCTGCCTGCTGCGGTAAAGCCTGCAATGGTAGCTGTGCCGAATGAATTTACCGCACTTTGCAAAAACATTGAGCCTATTGAGGTTACGGTAAACTGAAGAGAAACGGGTATTCCCAATTTCAGCTGCGCAAATGCCGTTTTTATATCGGGCTTTAGATTTTCTTTTGAAATATGTACGCTTTCGTTGTGCCTTAAAATGTAATTTCCCGTAAGCACGGCTGCGGTAACGTGTGAAATAAGCGTTGCAAGAGCAGCACCCTCAACGCTCCAATGGAATACCGTAATAAACAGTAAATCAAGAACGAAATTCACGAAAATACTTATTATAAAGTAGAAAAGCGGTTTTCTGCTCTCCCCTACCGCCCTTGAAATTGCGGTAAAATTGTTCGAAAGCATTTGAAAGGGAATCGCAAAATAAAGGATGTTAATATAAGCGGCGGAAAGTCCGAGAATTTCTTCGGGCGTTCCGATAAGTCTCAAAAGCGGTGTGGAAATGATGTGCGCAATTACGACAAGCAAAAGTCCGAGCAAAAATGACACTGTAATACTGCTTCCTGCATATCGGTTGATCTTTTCCTGATTTTTCGCCCCGAATGCCTGTGCCACGGGGATTGTAAATCCGCTTGTAAGACCGAGTGCCGCACCGATAATAAAGGAATTTATCGAGCCGACTCCGCCGACAGCCGCAAGAGCGTCCGTGCTGACATACCGACCGACAAGTATGTTGTCAACCAATGTGTAATTGTACTGCAAAAGCGACGAAGCCATAATCGGCAGCGAGAATTTAACTATACTTTTTATAGGCTCGCCGTTGAGCATTGAGATTTGTTTCATCCTTATTCATTCCCATAAGTTTTTTCCTATTATATATCCTGATTATTTGTTTTTTCAATACTTAAAAAGCATTTTTTTGAAAATGTCGGAAAAATTATTTGAGCTAATAAACAAGAGTTGATTTTTTGCTTGTTAAAACAAAAGACCCAAGAATAAAATCCTTGAGTCTCTGTGTAATATTATAAAACTGCTTTATTGAATTTCGGGCACGCCGACTTTAGTGCTTTTAGTTTATACAAGTCCAATGTCCTTTACCGTTTCGCCGTTATAAACATAAACTCTGTTTACACGGGCAGGTATTCTGCAGGGTAGTTCATAGTTAAAGGAATACGCGCTGTTTGACAGCTCCTCCATTGAAATATGAGCGTCCTTTTGAGTGCCGACTATAACGACCTCATCATTTACATTGCAGTCAATATCGCTGACGTCCACCATAAATTGATCCATACAAACTCTGCCGAGTATTTTTGCGTATTTTCCGTTTATGATGACCTTTCCCTTGTTCGACAGGCAGCGAGGAAGGGCGTCGGCATAGCCTATCGGAATTGTCGCAACCTTAGTCGGCTTATCGGTTTTGTAAGTGCCGCCGTATGAAATCTCTCTTTCGGGCTCAAGCACCTTGATATGAGAAATTTTTGTGTACCAGCTCATTATCGGCTCAATGTCGAGCAGGCTCTTGTCAACCTCCTCCGACGGATAAAGACCGTATGTGATAATACCCATTCTGCACATATCAAAATATTCGTCGAAATTCATAATACCTGCGCTGTTGTTAAGGTGCTTAATCGGTATTTCAATTCCCCTGTCGCCGAGCATATCGCAAAAGCTCTTATATTTATTTCTTTGCTCAACCGCCTTAGACAAATCCGCTTCGTCGGCAGTCGCAAAATGAGAAAACAAGCCCTCGGCAAAGATATTCGGAAGCTCTGTTATGCGTTTGCAAATATCGGCACTTTCTTCATTGACCTGAAAGCCTATTCTGCTCATTCCCGTATCAATGCAAAAATGGAACGGCACGCTCTTGTTCTGCTTAACCGCTTCTTCGGAAAGAGCGACTGCGTCGGCATATGAAAAAATCGGTATTCTTATATCATATTTAACCGCAGCCTCAATATCGAACGGAAATACTCTGCCCAAAATCAGTATCGGCGTTTTAATTCCCGAGCGTTTTAGCTCAATCGCCTCTTCGATACACGCAACTCCGAAAAAGTCGCATTTATCATCGAGAAACCTGCCTATCTCAACAGCTCCGTGACCGTATGCATTAGCCTTGATTACACCGAGAACCTTAACGTTGCTCGGAAGCTTGTTACGCACGCTGTTGAAATTATGCTCAAGCCTGTTCAAATCAATTTTCAAATAAGTACGGTGCTCCATTATTTTATCGCCTCGATTAAACCTACTGTTTTTATATCATTTTGTGAAAAAGCCTCGTTGAGTTTCTTTACAAATGTGAATGCCTTTTCGCTATCGCCGTGCACGCAAACGGAATGAGCCTCAATGTCAATCTCCTCGCCCGTATAGGCAACGACCTTTCCCGTTTTTACCATTTTAATTACTCGCTCAACAGCCAAGTCTTCATCTGTTATCATTGAGTTTTCAAGCGACCTCGCTCTGAGTGAGCCGTCAGCCTCGTATGCTCTGTCGGCAAAGACCTCGCTTGCATATTTCAAGCCATTTTCCCTCGCCGATTTTATCATTTGAGAGCCTGAAAGTGCCATCAAAATCAGATTTTTATTGTAATCGGTAATTGCGGCTACTATTGCATCCGACAGCTCCTTGCTTTTAGCCGCCTGATTATACATAGCACCGTGCGGCTTAATGTGAACTATTTTGTCCTTTCCGACTATATCCCCCAAAGCCTTTAATTGAATTAAGGTATAGTCGTAAACCTGCTCGGGTGTTACATCAAGATTTGTTCTTCCGAAGTTTTCCTTGTCGGGATAACCCGGATGAGCTCCTATATCAACATTGTTATCAATGCAAAGCCTTGCCGTAGCTTCCATCATAGCATGATCGCCCGCATGAAATCCGCAGGCAATATTTGCGCTGTTTATCAAAGGGATAATCTGGTTATCAAACGCAGCACCCTCGCCTAAATCGCAATTCAAATTGATTTTATACATATAATCACCTAATACTTCAAGTTAACATTTTTCACATCGGTTATAAACATATGACCGGGAGAATGTGTTATGGCAATTTCGGGCTTTGTTTGCATTACCGCATTTTGAGGCGTAACGCCGCAAGCCCAAAACACCGGAATTTCCCCCTCGTTTATCGTTACGCTGTCGCCGTAGTCGGGCTTTGTAACGTCCTTTATGCCTATCGCCTCGGGATTTCCGATTTGTATCGGCGCACCGTGAACTCTCGGCATAGAAGCTGTAACATTGACAGCTTTAACAACCAAATCGTTTGGAATGGGGCGCATCGACACGACCATATTTCCGTGGAATTTTCCGGCTGACTGAAGCTCGATATTCGTGTTAAACATAGGTACGTTTTTATTTTCCTGAATGTGCCTTACGGGAACGTCAGCCTCCAAAAGCTCACTTTCAAAGCTAAATGAGCAGCCGATAAGGAAATACACAAAATCGTCCTGCCAATAGTCCGTTATATCCGTAACCTCTTTTTCAAGAACGCCGTTTCTCCAAATTCTGTATTTCGGGAAATCCTTGCAGACGTCACCCTCGCTCGCCATTGTTCTGAACTGCTTTGAGCCGACATCGCCGACCTCTAAAATCGGGCAAGGTTTAGGATTACGCATACAAAACAGCAAAAAGTCAAACGCATAGTCCTTTGGCAAAATGCAAAGGTTAGCCTGTGCATAGCCGTTGCACATACCCGATGTTTGAAAATCTATTTCGCCTTTTCTTATAAGCTTTTTAACCTCTTGAGGTAACATATTTGAATAGTCCATAGCCACTCCTAAAATAACCTGTCAATATACTTTTTCTGCTTATTTGCTATCTTTTCGGCAGTATCAACATCAATAATTTCAAAGTTGATTTTGTCGTTCGATTTAACCTGTGCAAGCTTCGGCAAATCTGCGCTTATTACAGTTGCGATTTTTGCGTAGCCGCCTGTTGTTTGGTGGTCTGCCATAAGTATAATCGGCATTCCCGAATTTGTAATCTGTATTGAGCCGAAGGTTATGGCATCGGAAATAATCTCAAGCTTTTCCTTTCCACGCAAGGCAATGCCCCAAAGCCTGATACCCATTCTGTCAAAGTCTGATGTAACGGTATATCGCTGATTTGAAAACAGTGCCAAATCGTTCTCGGAAAACATATCCTCCTGAGGACCCAACACGACTCTGATTTTTACAATTCTGTCATAGGTGTTTTCGGCAAGCTCTCGCTTTTCGATATTTTTAAGCTTAGAAGCCTTGCCGACTTTAACGGTGTCCCCTGCCTTGAGCTTTCTGCCGTCAAATCCGCCGACGTTTATTTTGAGGTTCGTTGAGGCACTTCCCATAAACAGCGGAACATCAAAGCCGCCTGCAACCGCAAGGTAGCATCTTAAGCCCTGCTTCGCAGCCTTAATGCTTAAAACGTCCCCTGCCTTTGCCGAGTAAGCCTTGTTTGTTCTTATTGGCTTGTTGTTCAGGGAAATGTCAAACCGTCCGCCCGAAATTGCAAAAATATGCTCCTCGGTAAATTTAGCCGTTATACCGAGCATTGTCATTTCAATAACAGGGGCGTTTGCGTCGTTTCCGCAAAGCTTGTTTGCAATTCTTGTTGAATAGGCGTCCATTACACCGCCTTGAGTAAAGCCGTCCTTCATTACTCCGAATCTGCCTAAATCCTGAATGGTTGACAGCATACCTGCCGATATAATCTCTATCATAATTCAACCTCGCTGACCGTAGGAGTATAGGTGCCGCTTGCGACCTGCTTTTCAATTTCAAGATATTCCGCCTTATCGATACTGAAAAACTTTATATAATCGCCTGCTCTGTATAATATGGGCGACTTCTTTGATTTATCAAATACCTTAACGGGCGTTTTGCCGATTAGCTGCCAACCGCCGGGCGACGCAATGGGATAAATACCCGTTTGCTCTCCGCCGATACCGACAGCACCCTCGAATATTTCAAGTCTCGGAGTTTTCAATCTCGGAGTGAAAAGCCTCTCGTCCATACCGCCGAGATAAGCAAATCCCGGCAAAAAGCCCAGCATATAAATTAAATAAGGCTTTGATGTATGGAGCGCAATAACCTCTTCCCTTGTAAGCTTGGTGTGGCTGCATACTGTCTCCATATCCAATGCGAACTCGTCATCATAACAAACGGGAATGTTCCAAACTCTCGCTGTGCCCTTTACATGGCTTTCGCCGTCCCTTATGAGTGCCTCGATTTTCTTTTTGAGCTTCTTTGAGCTGATTACCGAGCAATCATAAAAGACAGTTAATGATGCAAAGGTCGGCACAAGCTCGATAACTCCGTCGATATGCTTAGCTTCAAGCCTGTCGCAAAGAGCGGTTACCTGTGAATTGACCTCTTTACTTATTTCATTTTGAAATTGTACAGTAACAGCGCTGTCGCCGTTTTGCAAAAATGAATAAATCATTTGAAATACCCTTTTTTAATTGTTGTTTCAAACCACGCAGTTGTCTTATCTTCAACCGTGTGGGGATAGTCAATAAGTCCTCGCATAAGAGAAAGCATAGGCAAAACAATATTCTTTCCGATACCGTCGATATACGGTCTTGCCTCGCCATACATATCAAGCATACCTGCTTTCGCAGCGGCGTCCATAACCGCCGATTCCTCTTCCTCCGTATGCAAGAGATTGACATCGCCCAAAAGGAATGACGTACAAGCCATAAGAGCGTTCATACCCCAATCGCTTACGGTTGCGGTAATAATGTTGTCGGCAGCGGTATCAGCCAAAATGCCGAAGCCCGTTCCTGCCTTGCAGCCGCCCTCCTCGGCATAAGGAATATATTTTCTTATATGCTCCTCGATAGCGCCCATTCCGAGCTCATTGCCGAGGTCGCCGATAGAGAGATTATATACGCCTCTCTTTTGACATTCCCTGAAAAGAACGTCGTATTTCGCCTCAACATCTGTTGTATTTACGCCGACGGCATTGTGATAATAACCGTTTTTGTTTCTTCCCGGCGCTTCATTTGAAATAATTGCACAGGGCAAGCCGTGAGAAAGTATCTCGGCGGTTTGCTCGTCCTCCTTGCCCTTATCCTTTGTAAAGGGAACAATGCAAATGGTATTGTCGGGGATATTGTCAATATCGTATGTAATATTTACCCCCAACACCTCGCTCATAGCCTTAATAGCCTTTTCGCATTGCTCGGGCACAATCATAACAGGCTTTGCGCCGAAGGCTCTTATTATAAACCGTGAAAAAACGGTTGACGAAATAATTCCGTCCGTCTCCGCCTCGTTCCACGGAAGAAGTATAAAGCCTGTTAAAATAAAGACCTTTTCGCCCTTTTTGATATTCTCCACAAGTCCCTCTGCTCCGTTGAGCGACAAAGGCTTGCCTGTATGCTTAATTGCTCCGTCATAAAGAATTCTGCAAACGCCGTAACCTCTCGGGTCAAGGTTCATAAGCCAGTCGAGGTTATAGCCGACATTAAGTTTAGTAAGCTCTGTTCTGTTCATTATGCTTTACACTGCTCCTCAAAATCTTTAACTAAAGCGTCCTGAATTGTTTTCAGCATTTCGGGTGCTTTTCCGCCTACGCTCTTACCGTCAACCGTCTTAACGGGAATACAGAAGGAGCCTGTCGAATGAACAACAACCTCATCTGCCGACATCAATTCGTCGAGTGTGTAATCTCTTTCCTCAACACCGTATCCGAGCTTCTTGGCAAATGCGAGAAGCCTTATTCTTGCCGTACCCGGAAGCACCATATCATCAAGCTGATGCGTGATAACCTTGCCGTCCTTAAATATTGATACGTTTGAGTGTGCGCACTCGGTAACTAAATCGCCTCTGTGGAAAATTGCCTCCTGACAGCCTGCTCTGTCAGCCGCTGTAGCCGCAAGGCAGGACGGAATGAGGTTAAGTGTTTTACAATTACAATAAAGAAATCTCTTATCCTCATATGTAATAACGTCAATCGGCTTATATGTATCCGCAACATGACACGGAGTAAGAGTAATCCACAAATTGCCCTGCATATTTTCGGGGTAAATGTGACCACGAAGTCCGTTTCCGCGTGTAACCTGCATATAAACGAACTGATCTCCGTCGTCAACCTTTCTGACAAGCTCTCTGAGCAGTTTATCAAGCTCGTCACGCTCAATCGGAATATTCATACCGAGAAGCTTTGCAGAGTTATAAAATCTTGTAAGGTGTGCGTCCATATCAAAAACGATATGATTATGAGCGTAGGTTGCATCATAAACGCCGTCACCAAACCAGCAAACTCTGTCAAGCATCGGGATTTGCATATTCTCGATTTCATCGTATTTGCCATTATAATACCCTAAGTTTTTCATTGTGAATACCTCCGTAAAGCAAAATAAGGTCTGCGTTTTGCAGACCCCGTTATCAATATTAGATTATCATATTTATTTTTATATGTCAATAAAAAATCGACTGTGTTTTTGTAAAAAATTTACTGTACACTTTTTAGCAATTTGTACAAAACACGGCAATTTTGTATCTTTTGAGCAATATATTATTCTTTTTCGACCAAATAGCAGTGAAATTTTCTAATCATCATTTGGTCTTGCATCTAACATAACGTTCACCTCAAATTTGATTTGTAGCCGTAAGCATATTATGCAATAATCGATTTGATCTTTTCGGTACACAAAAAGAATATTTGTATTAAATATCTCTTTGTGATATGATAATGGTACTGTGATTTTTGCAAATTACTTTGAAATGATATATCGGAGGATAAAATTATGGATATAAGGGAACAGATACACGCTCTCTCCGACGAAATGCTTGAAAATCTCGGGAAGTTGGTTGCGATTGACTCAACGCTCGGCACTCCGTCCGAGAATAAGCCGTTCGGAGAAGGCCCTGCAAAAGCGCTTGAAGCAGGACTTGAAATTGCAAAATCTTTAGGCTTTAAGACCATTAACCTTGACAACTACTGCGGTTATGCCGAAATGGGCGAGGGCGAGGAAATTGTCGGTATTGCGGGTCATTTGGATATAGTTCCCGTCGGCGGCGATTGGAGCTATGACCCGTTCAAGCTCACGAGTGAGGGCGACTGCGTGTACGGTCGTGGTACAACCGACGACAAGGGTCCTGTTATTGAGGCTTTGTATGCTATGAAGCTGCTTCGTGATTCGGGGATTAAGCTCAACAAGCGTGTTCGTCTGATTATGGGCTGCAACGAGGAAACGGGCTCAAAATGTATGGGGCATTACAACGAGGTTTCGGAGGAATTGTCCTGCGGCTTTACACCCGACGCAAGCTTTCCGTGTATACACGGCGAAAAAGGTCATATGACAATGACGGCATACTCAAAAAGCACTAAAATAATATCTATGAACGGCGGCTTTGTGTCAAATGCGGTATGCGATAACTGCACGACCGTAATTCCGACAGAACAGCAGCTTAAAGAAAGGCTTGAAAAGGCACTTTCCGAGACGAAATTGCAGGAATACAGGGTAACGGAAAGCGGAAATCTCCTCACAATTTACGCAAAGGGCGTACCTGCGCACGCAAGCACACCTACTCTCGGCGTAAATGCGGCGGGCGTTACTATGGAATGTCTTGAAAAGGCAGGCTTTGAGGACGATTTTGTCAAATTTTACAACAAGCATATCGGTACTGCCTGCGACGGCTCGGGCGTAGGTCTTAAAATATCGGATGAATTCGGCGAGCTGACCTTCTGCAACGGAATTATCAAGACCGAAAACGGAGTTATTTCCTGTACTGTTGATATTCGTGTTCCCGTAACCTTTACGAAAGAAGATATTTTGAAGCGGTTAGAGGGTAATTTGGAGGACGAAAACGGATATATCGAGGTTGAGGAAATCGGCGAGCCGTTATTTTTCCCGAGCGACTCCCCGTTGGTAAAAGCTTTATATAAAGCATACGTTGACGTTACGGGCGACACCGAAAACAAGCCTATGGTAATCGGCGGCGGCACTTATGCAAAATCATTGAAAAATATTATTGCATTCGGCCCCGAAAAAATCGGAAAGGACTATCGTATTCACGGCGCAGACGAGTTTATCCTCGTTTCCGAAATGGAGGAAGCGGTAGAGATTTATATTAAAGCAATCGAAAATCTGCTTGCTGTTTAAGCTCAAAAGCACCACACACAAAGTACCCCCACCGTAGTCTTAAAACTATGGTGGGGGTGTTATATTAAAGTTATTTCAGATATTTATACGGCTAATTACAGAATACCGTTGTTTGCCATATTGTAAATAATCTGTGCTACTTCGGCTCTGCCTGCGTTGCCTGTGGGATTGAGGTAATCGGAATTGCCGATTATACCGTTTTCAACTGCCCAAGCAACACTCTCTTTTGCCCACGGACTTGTGTTTCCGCCGTCGGAATATCGAGAAAGGACGGTATTAACATCGCCTGAAACAGAGCCGTTAAGGTATCTGCTGAAGATAAGACAAATCTGCTCTCTTGAAATGTATGTGCCTACGCCAAAGTTGTCTGCCGAGAAGCCGTTTACAACACCTGTGTCCTTTGCCCAAGCTACTGCCGAAGCATAATAAGAGCCTGCCTGAACGTCAGAGAAGCCGCCGTTCTGTCCCTCATACGCCGAGAGGTCTGCGCCTGCAATTCTCGCAAGAATAAGCACGAAGTCCTGCCTTTGAATGTTGTTCGCAGGTCCGAATGTACCGTTTGAATAGCCGGTGATATAGCCTCTTTCGAAGTTATGTTGAACTGCGTTATAGTACCAATCGCCGCTTCTGACATCAGGAAATGACATTGTGGGAGCAGGTGCTGCCTGAGCGAACTTAAATCCGTTTTCATTTGCATATCTTTCAGCTTCCGAGCCTTTATTTCCGTAAATCGTAAAGCCGTGAATTCTTTTTTTCTCATGCCCATCATAATATCTGTGTGTTCAGCCGGTACCAAAAAGTCAAGAACTATTTTTGCTCAGCTGATTCTCTATGTGATACGACTTCGAGTATACTTATATGTATCGGACTGACTCGAAAATTTTCGAGCCGGTCCATTTTCTTTACTACCCGATTATCAGGTTGCCATGCATATCATAGAACTTGACATTGCGTTTTAAGATAGCCTTCTCAAAAGCCCTATACGCATTCGTTGTCTTGGCCACCCCATCCAATGTCGGAACGATAACCTTGTCCACTCTTCCCTGCCGAACCGCTCTTTGCATTTCTTTAAAGCCCTTTGCGGTAATACTGAGCCCAGCATTGTCAAAAGACTCTCCGATAACCGTCAAGCTCATCCTGCTTGCGCAATCCATAACTCCGGTTCTCATTCGGTTCAATTCTTCCCAGCCGTCATCTGAGCAATAATAGAGCCACACACGGTTTGATACTTCTGCGGTAGAACTATCGTCATTTAAGTTCATTATATCATGGAAACACGAAAATTTCCACTCTATTTGAATCTTGCCGCCCAAAGAAATCTTAACCGACTTTATAAGAGAATCCACCAGCGGCTTATCCATATGCTCAAGCGCAAGAAGTCTTGCAAGAAGTTTATGTTCCGTATTGTCATTTTGCGTCGGAGAGAGCTTTTCGATTTCTGCAGCTATGCTGTCAGTTTCCGCTTGCAGAGAATTAATGTGTTCGGTGTTTGTCGCTGACTTCTCTCTATAGTCGCTGTCGCTGATTTTTCCGTCAATCAGCGCCTCAAACAGTTCATTGTTCTTTGCAAGTAGATTTGATTTCTTTCGCTGCAATTGGGATTGTCTCAACCGGAAATTATGAATCGTTTTTTTGCTGTCCGGCTTGCGACTGCCGATTTCGGCATCTGCGTCAATAATTGCCGCAGCATATTTCTTCGCCATAGTCAACACCGTTTGCTCTAACTCGTCTTCAAGAATTCTGTTTCCGAAACAATCAACATTCGTAACACTGTGAGTATGGCATTGGTAATACGGATACTTTGCCGGATGATACGCAAGTGCATAACCGCAATGGCCGCACCGAACATTTCCGCAGAAAAGCCTGTTGGTTTTTTCGTTCTTGGCTTTAACATGCTTTTTTAATTTTGGTTGAACGCTGTCATACACACTTTGGGAGATAACTACCGGCAGCATATCCGGAACAACTACCCACTGATTCTCAGGTTGTTGAACACTTCGCTTTGAGCCTATACTTTCTATCTTGGTACGACCGTATATGCTCTTACCTGTATACCGTTCATCCTTCAGTATCCTGCGAACGGAAGAAGATGTCCATATCCTGCCGTAGTTATCATCTTTCAGATACCGTTTAAAGCCTTTCTGCTTAGCAAGTGCCGCCATCGGAGGCGGCACTTTTTTATCATTCAGCATCTTGGCTATTTCCGTCGTGCTCTTTCCTGAATCAGCCCACCAGAAAATCTTTCTGACGATTGGCGCCGTATCTTTGTCAACAATCAGCTTATATTTTTCTGTCGGAGATTTCGTATATCCGTAGAAAGCAAAACTGCTGTGATATTTGCCGGCGGCGAAAAGTTGCTGCTTGGCAATCCTCAGCTTTTGGGAGAGTTCCTTACTGTACAAATCATGCATTATGTTTTTGAAACCCACATCCACCATTCCTGCCGATCCGTATTGCAAAGTCTCGCTGTCATAATCGTCATTGACGGAAATAAACCGTATCTGCAAAAACGGAAATATCTGTTCAAGATAATCGCTGACTGCGATATAGTCTCTGCCCCAACGGGAGAAGTCCTTGACAATGATGCAGTTTACCTTTCCCTGTTTTGCAAGCTCAAGCAGTTTCGTCACGCCGGGACGGTCAAAGTTTGTCCCACTTCGGCCGTCATCTGCAAATTCAATGACTTTAACTGTTTTGCTCGCAAACTTCGTACTTATTGCATCGTCTATCAGCCTTCTCTGATTGGATATGCTGTTGCTCTCCTCTTTTTCCGCCGGATCAAGATCTGCGTCCTCAAGAGATAATCTCAGGTACTTTGCGATAACATATTCACTCATTTTCTCTCTCCTTTTCTTCAATCATTTCGTACAACGCAGAAAACTCATCCCTGTATTTCGGATTTATTGTAATTGCGTTTTCTTCATCAATCTCAATACGGTCAATCAGCGCAATGCACATCTCTCTGGTAAGCACCCGTGCTCTCGAAAACTTCTTAAGCGAGACTATATACGGATTTCGGCGTACCCCTTCAACATCAATGGTCTTTTCCTTAACCGCCACCAGATCCATATGCTCTTCGCATGATTTGATCTCGGCCTCATACTTGGATTTATTGAAAAGATAATCCTCTTCGCTTATAACCCCACTGATATAGCTTTCAAAAGAAGTGCGCAGCAACAGGTTAAGCCTCTCAAGCCGTTCCCGTAACTGACGAGTTTGAAGACTTTTGTCGTCGGATAGGTTGTTCCTTAGTAATCCTGCATTGTGGTTTGTTATACGCACCATAAGTTCATCCGCAAGCTTAACCTGATTCTTAATGAATGTCAGCACTGCGTCTTTCAGCTTTTCTTCACGGATCGTTCGCCTGTGAGAACAGGCACGGTCCTTGTGATTACGGTAGCCGGAACATCCGAAATACCAAGCTATATTTGTCGCTGTTATCTTTGTCCTGCCACGGTGCATAAACCGTCCGCATTCCCGGCAAAATATAAGCCCCTTGAATATGTTTTCGGGATTCTTACTTTTTCCCAGGAAGGAACGCCTTCTATCTCCTTCAGCCTGCATCAGCTTTTGAACAGCATCAAAAACCTCTTGTGATACGATTGGTTCATTGACATTTTCAACGACATCCCACTGATTTTCGGAAATATAAGCTTTTTTCTTGCCTTGATATAACCGTGAGACGGTCTTGCCGGAAAGCATATGTCCTAAATAAGTGCGATTGTTCAGCGTTCGTATAATCGCATTTATATCCCAATGTGAGTTTTCACGGCACTGATGCAAAACGCCTTTTTCATAGAGGTACTGCCTTGGTGTCGGATATTTCTCGTCCATCAGCTGCATAATGGAACGAACGCTTTTGCCGTTTCGCCTCAACTCGAAAATCTCACGGACAATGGATGCAGCCGGTTCATCAATAAGATACGGATGCTTTTTATCTCCGGACAATTTATATCCGAACGGAGCGCTTTTTACATTGAACTCACCCGCACGCTTTTTGGCTTCAAACGCCGAACAGATTCGCATTGACTTATCCTTTGCATATGCCTCGTTCATTAGATTTTTTAGACTTACATACAAATCCTTGTTGTTGGCATTCGGATCGGTGTTATCAAAATGTTCCAGCACGGAAATAAACCTTGTTCCCATAAACGGAAAAATCTTTTCGATATACTCGCCCGTCTCAATATAATTGCGCCCAAATCTCGACAGATCCTTGACAACAATGCAATCAATAAGTCCCTTTCGCAAATCGTTCATCATCATATCAAAACCGGGGCGGTTAAAATCCGTCCCGGTTTCGCCGTTGTCACGATAGACTTTCACTAATTTCAGATCAGGGACGCCGCTCACATAATCAACCAATAGCTGTTCTTGATTGTTCAGGCTTTCGCTGTCTTCTCCCAAACCGCCGTTTTCAACGGAAAGACGAACATAAATACCAACGCGGTATTTCTTTGTGACAGTCGTATCTTTGGTCTTTCCCTGTTCAGGTGCCGCAAATAAAGCGGCAATTTTATCGCGTCGGCTTCCTCTCGCCATTCGCTATTCCTCCTTACTCAACTTTTCCGCAATATAGTTTTTTGCTATTTCATACTGGCTTTGATACTTGAAAAAGACTTTGAATCGATTACCTTCGAATACATCAATGTGATCCACCAGCATAACAAGCAATGCCCTGTCGAGAGCGTGTATCTTCCGGTACTTTTTGAAAAACTCTACCCAACTGTTATCAGCTGACTTCTCCGATACAACTTTATTGAGCTCTTCCTGATGCTTTTCAATTGCCTGCCGGATGTCCTCACACTTTTGTTCGTAGATCGAAATATACTCCGTAAACATCTTTTCGTCGATAATTCCGTCCGTGAACTTTTCAAATGTCAGTCTTTTGTAGTTGCTGTTGCGTTCAAGCTCCTCCTTTAACTTCTCGATCTGCCTGTCAATCAGTTGAGCTTCTCGCTCCTGCTCAGGAAGTCTTTCGATATACCGCAGCATTTTATCAATCTCAATAACCGCTGCTATATGCTGATTGATAATTTCAATCAGCGAATCGGTAATGGAACTTTCCTTTATACTGTGCATGGAACACGCCGTTTTGTCATGCCTGTGCGAAGAACAATTGTAATAAACATACCTCTTGTCCTTGTATGTCACATAACGACGCGTCATAACCTGATGGCAGTCTGCACAGAACAAAAGCCCGGATAACATATATACCGTATCTCTTCCGTTCGGGATATTGTAATCAACAAGCAAAAGCCGTTGTACGGTTTCAAACTCCGCATTACCGACAATTGCCTCGTGCGTATTTTCGGTAACGCTCCAACTGTCTTCTGCACGATCGACAGCTTTCTTCACCTTATAATTCGGACGGTATCGTTTTCCCTGTACAAGACATCCTGTATACACCGGATTGGACAGTATGCGGAGTACCATGCCGTGGCTCCATTTTGAAACCTTATTTTGCCTGAATCCGGATTTGAATTTCATACCGATTGAACGCTTGTAATCCGCCGGGCAAAGCACTTGTTGCTCATTCAGCTTGTTTGCAATTCCCTGATTGCTCATCCCACCGAGCTTACAACGGAAAATGCTTTGTACGATACCTGCGGCGTACTCGTCGACTATCAGATGCTTACGCTCAGAATCTTTCAGATACCCATATACCGGAAAGGAGCATACCAAAAGTCCTTTGCTCATCCGATAATCGCAGTAACTTCTCATCTTTATCGAAATATCTCTGCTGTAGGTATCGTTGATGAGGTTCTTTAATGGGATATAAAGATTGTCCGTCTGAAAGTCGGAATCCGCACTGTCGTAATTATCATTGATGGCAATAAATCGGACGCCGAGAAACGGGAATAACTGCTGCAGATATTTTCCCGACTCAATAAAGTTTCGAGCAAACCTCGACAGGTCCTTAACAATAACGCAGTTGCAGCGACCGGAACGGATCTCTTCCATCATTTCCTGAAATCCGGGACGGTCAAAGTTTACGCCGCTATAGCCATCGTCGACCTTTTCTCCGATCAATCTGATTTCGGGATGCTTTTTTAGAAACTCCAAAATCAGCTGCCTTTGATTTTTTATGCTGTTGCTTTCAACCGCTTTTTCCTTGTCTTCGCTTGAAAGACGCAGATACATAATGCCTGTGTATTGTGCCTTTGTTCTCATTTTTACTCCTTTCTCCAAGGCGTCAACACAAGCGAACGCCTCAGACTAAATTACTGAAATAATCCTGCAAGCAGTCTTCAAGCGTCCGTTCTGTTTCCGAAAAGGAAACCTGGACAACACAGCCGTTGCAGCGGAAACAATATGGATTCCCGATTTGTCTCAGGAACTGTTCGATGCGCTCTTCTTTTGATAAACCGGGGGCAATCTTTACATCCTTGATATCAATAAGAGACTCCGCATCAACGGTGTTGATATTCACTGTTTTCATCTTTTTCAGGTCGTCAGGTGTGATATCATTTCGCATAACAACCTCCTTCACCGATAAAATCGGCTATACTTTATTCATTCAATCCCTCCTTCTTTTTTTCGATAGTTGCGTATGTAATATTGAACACAACAGCAATTCTGGCAAGTAAAAAGCATCCGAGCTTTTTTATTGCTCGGATGCTTTCCATATTGTCTGTTGCCTTGATCGTTAATTCATGCTTTTTTGTTCCGGTACAGAGCAGTATTCCTTGTACACATTATCAAACAGCTTTAGCAGACTGTCGACTGGGCTTTCGGCATCTGTTTGGGACAGATACTCAAACCGTATTCCGTTCTCACGGAACTTCTGCACAATTTTCAAAAGCTCCGGAACATCCCGGCTGATACACGTTTTATCACAGGTGAGAATTGTATCAACATTTTGCCGTTTCGCAACATTCAATAGGTACTCCATCATATTCTCATTGCCGTTTCCCGGAATACCGTCAAGCGTAATTACAGCGGCGACTTCGTAATTATTCTCCTCTGCATACCGCTCCAGCTGACGACGCTGACTGTCAACGACTTTTTGATTAAGACAAGCATTTCTTGCATAGATTACTACTCTCATTTTATCTGCCTCATGATTTTCCTTTGGCTCTTCGATCATCTTGAAATAATACGGGATTCCTGCCTGATACGGATAGAATGTGAAATCGTCATCTCCCCATGTCTGCAATGCGTGTCCGCCCCTGTTTTTTCTTAAAACAAAGCGCTTGGAGTTTTTGAAAAGCATTTCAATATGCGCTCCGCTGTATCGGCTTTCAAAATCGATCAAAGTGAAAATATATGATTTTTCCGTTTCCTTTACATGCATCTTGATCGTGTAGGCCTCCAATGCATTCTCATGATTTTCGGAGACATATAAGCCTTCCTTTAACATACCGCATCTCCTTTACCCATAAATCACGTCACCGAAAAGAGCATACTGAACAATGCAATCTGCACCCTCGGCGTCGATCACACCGGTTTCAAGAGAACCGTTTTCAACAACATAGCCATAGCAGCTGCCGATATAGGTCGCCAGACCACGCAAAAATTTGTCCAGAGTCAGCGTATACACTTCATCGGACTCGCAGTCATACAAACGAAGTTCTCCGCCTTTACTGATCTGTTCGCTTGCATATTCTCCGAGATATTCTCCGACAACCTCTGCCCGGCTGCACCAGTAGGTGATACCGCCTTCAAGTGCCGCACACATAATGTCGTCGATATCCTTATCGCAAACCTTTGCGGAAACATTTGTCGATAACATATAGTACGGGTCCGTTTTTTCCGTTGTTATCCTTTCATACGGAAGAACATCTCCGCTTAGAAAACGGACCGCATACCATTTTTCCTTCGGCATCTGCTCCGAAGCACCAAGCATCGCTTCGTCTCGACCGCAATCCGAACAGATATAAATATCTGTATAACGGCTGAGAGCATTTTCCGCCATATCTTTTTTCATGTGGTGCTGCCCACAGCGTGGGCAAGGCATATTCAACGCAGGAATGTCCTGCAACATTTTATAAGTGGCGATATGCTTATTCAAACTCTGTTTTTCCATAACTTCATCCTCCAAATCAGTCTTAGTCAGCAGTACCCGCGTAGGGTACTGCCTTTTCCTTTGATGATCGCTGCTGTATTCGCCCAGCGAAGCATTTCTTCTACACCGTCGAAACGGAGCTTACCTTGAAGCGCATATTCCAAATGTTCCTTTTCCCAAGCGGTTTGCTCCATTCCGAGCTGCTTATATCGTTCGGCAACGATCTTATGTGCCCGGCCGATAGCAGCATTTTCTTCTTTTGTCATTACGATAATCTCGGTGACAGCACCGTTTTCATCTGCTTTTCTTTCAACCGTCATTTATCTCATCCTCCAAAATCAATTCTTCCGCATAAAAAGAAGTTGCGCCTATAACAGGGTGATCCAGTTGATACGGTGCTTGCGCTTCGTTGATTGTGCCAGCCACGGTGAATACTTCGTCCGGATGCGCTTCAAGATACTCAAATTGCTTTTCCTGCTCATCGTTTTCATACAATCCGTTCTCTGCCACCACCTCAAGATTGATCTTCACCTTATCACCGGCTTTTATTTCACGGTTTATGTTCTGAGAACCCATTGATGCCTCCTTAAAAATAAAAGGTCTTGTCCACGGGAATGTCCTTGATTTCGATGTTTGCGTCTTTGAAAGCATTCTCAATAGCGGTCGTGAAAGAAAATGCGTAAGCGCTTCCGTTTTTGTCGATATACGCCTCAAGCTTATCCTCAACGGCCTTCACTGCATCTTCAAGCGTCTCCTCAGCCGTATCAGCCGGAATAACACCGGTCATTATGTGATGGCAGGTTGCGTTTTGCCTGAACCGTACTATAATGCCGGGATGTACCGTGACGCCATCATACCGCATATCGGTTTGAATATACTTTAAGATATCCCCGACGGGCACCTGCGCCAATTCAATTGCACAGCGCATAAGTTCCGCACTGAACTCCGGCGTCATAATGGAATTTTCAGGCGTTTCCTTCAAGATCTGCGCACAGACCTTGTCGGCATTCACATTTTTCAAATTATTTGTTCCAACGCTGATCACATGGTCGATTGCCATACGCAGCATCGGTTCACCATACTTTTTGCGAATCTCCGCAATTTGCTTGTTCATCTCATTTGCCTCCGTTTTCCGAATGATTATCCGATGTTGCAAGCCCAAACCTTTTCAAGGCTTGCTTCATTGTCCCGGACTTTTCACCGTAAAGATCGTTGTCCCGGACATTTTCCCAATACCAGTCACTATAATCGGTATCCGGATTTTCCCATTTCAGCAGTTCGGTATCATCGTTCCAACTGCCTTTGAGAAAATCACTTACTTCTTCCTCTGTTTTAAGCAGCCGTCCCATCCAGGTCTTGTCCGCAGATTTCGCTTTTGAACTGTCATTGAAACCATCCGGATTATTCAGGCAATCCCTTAAAAGCTCAAAATCGTATTTTGCCATTTCGTCAAGGGTGTAGAGATAGTTTTCTTCCTTCAATCCCTTCCAATTGTAAACGATCCCTATGAGCATGGTTCGAGTGCTCAGGACATCCGAGAAATACTTCACATTGTCTGCTACGGACGCCTTGAAATATAACTCGTGCAAATGACCGCAATCGATTCGCTCATTTGTTTCCCTGTCGATGATCGCCAATGCGTGAAAATCGTTTGCGGAGCTATCCCCGTCGAACATGACGAAGGTAGAAAAAAGAACACCGTCAACGATTTCTTCCGCTGTCTTATCCGGTAAAGACAGCCAATAGTCTCTAATGGTTTTAATCCCTTGTATAAATTTTTCTTGCTGCTCATTTCTCTGCATTCAAATCAACTCCTTTTAATTCATAGACTACATCCGCTTTTACATATCGTTTCTATAGGTCAGAATGTGCCAGTAGTAATCATACTCGTCTCGAAAATCAATATCCTCCTTGCCTTCTTTACGGAAAGATTCAAGAACATCGAAAATCTCGTCAACAACATCTTCCACCGGAACATTCTTTATATATTCTTCAGGAGAATACCTTTCCCCCTCGGTGCCTCCGAAATAAAACCAGCCGTCTCCTATTCTGCAAACGGTGCCGTGATCGGCATTGGGGTCCTCCGCAAAAACGACCAGTTTCGCCTTTATTCCGGATTTAATCATCTCTTTCGTAATCACCATATTTTCATCGTAATCAGCCACGGTTATCTTCCTCCTCCGGATATGCTGTGCCGAATTCTGCGATGTTTAAAAGGCTTTTGCTTGTCCAACCGCACACGGCAACCAACAAATCCTCAATGCTGTCATCCAGAATCGCCTTTGCAAGATAGTATCCGATGCGCTGTTTCTTTTCATCATCGGAAACAACCTGCGCAACAAACGCCTCGCCGAGCTTTTCCGACATTTCCGGGCTTCCCATAACCGATTGAAGTCGTTCCCGTGACTCGTCCGGCGTCTTTGGAAAGAAACTTCCGGCCGAAGTCATCGGTTTTACAGTCAGGGTATAAAACAAACGAGAACTTTCATCGCCGTTATGATATAATCCCAGGGCAGTTTCACTGCCGGCGCAGAGTTTTTTATAAAACTCACTTTCTTCCTCGTTGTTCAGTACGGTATAGAAATTCTGCTCTGCATTCTTTTGCTGTTTATCCACCCACCTGTAAACCTCATCAAGAGAGGAAGCAACATATAATTCATTAACTGCACCGTCTTCAATGGCCAACTCATGAGAGTTTTCCTCATAGCAGACATAAACCGTATTACTATTCATAACCGCAACAGGCTCTGACGCTTGCTTTTTTTCATCAGCATCTGCCAAGCGGTTGATTGCCCTGATCAGTGACGGAAGCTGGTTCTCAAAAAATCTTTTTCCGTACATCGTCTCGTGAAGTTGAAATCCCATTTTTATTTCTCCTTTTTCAAGTTTTTAAGATACACCTGTCTTGCGCTAAGACCTTTTTCGTAAAGTTCACAGCGCTCCATATCCGGCGTTCTGACTTTAACGGACGGTTCTTCTTTTCGTCCGAGCATGAATTCTTCCCTATGCTCCCAAAGCCAACGCCGATGAGCTTTTCCTTGCTCGCTCCGTTCGACCCTGCTGCAATAACCCCTGCCGTCCTCCTTATAACGATCAAGCCATTTGCAACCATGACAGTTTTTGACCTGATATTCTGCGTTGCCGGTATTGTTCATACAAAACTTCCTTTCTGCTTTTCGTCTTTTAATGTGTAATGTTTAACGATGACAGCGAAATACGGATACCCGTCACGCTATCTTCTTTAATGTCGGCGTCCACATAGAACTGCACACACCGTATATACTCGCCACGCTGTACCCCCGTCCGCCATCCGGCAGAGCTGTGCTGATGTACTCCATCGGAAGCACAACATCCTTTTCAAGCTCTATTTCAAGAATTGAGCCTGCACCGGACCAGTTGTCATAAAGACCGCATACAGCCGACTTATCAAGAGTGACTTTTCGTTTCCGGGCAGTTCCGTTTTCACCGTTATCTTTCATCGCCTCGTTCAAATCAAACAGCTGCTCCACAGTCATCTCCACAAAAAAGGTCAGTGCATTCATATGCGAAGAACAATTATGAACTTCGGCACGAAGGCTTTTCAGCAATTCGCTCCCCGAATAATCGCAATGACGCATAGCCCGATTAAGCTGTCTCTTCTTGTATCCCTGCTGCCTCGCAAGCCAAAGAACAGATGCTTCTTCCTGGATCACATCTCCAAATCTTGCGTTATAGTGCGGAAAAATGTCATTGCAAACGAAGTCATAATTCCCGTCGCCGGTATCCACGATGATATCCACGCATACTTTTTGCTGAAGATAATGGTCCGTCGGGAGCTCAACGGTAACGTGCTCACGAATCCAGTCAACAATAAACTCTTCGTTATCATCAAATGAAAGCTCCGCATCGGTCCAATGCTTCTTAACGGTATCAATCACATCATCTTCATATTCGAAAATCAAATCCTGATACCAGCAAAACAGGTCCTCATTGAACACCTCGCGTGGATTGTCTGCTTCACACCACTTGATAATCGTGTTGTTTTCGGCATAATCACGGTAGTCCGCATAGATCTCGCAGGAAAAGAAGCCTTCATCCTTGTGATAATCGCAGGAAGTGTGATGAAAAATAATATCGGTAATAATCTCCGCAAGTCTCTTGTCCTTTTCCATAGTCATTCCTCCTGCTGATTCTTTTTGATCCGGGCATACTCATATTCTTCAAATCTGCACATCCTCATTGTCCGTCCTTCCTTTTGTAAAAATCCCGAGATAATAGTACTTTCCGTTGTTCGTTCCGAATGTTGCATACCGTGCGTGCATCCTACCGTCCTTGCACAGCACATGGTCGTGCGGTTCTCTGATTTGAAAGCCGCACATTTTGGACTGTGGGTTTAACCCGATCGGATAGGTTGCGTCGAGAAAATTCCAGTACAACTCCTCGCTGATTTCCTCTCCCGGTTTGCAGCAATCGGCAAAGTCGCCTTTCCATTGTTCTCTTGTAAACATCGTCATCCTCCTCAGTCCGCTTCGACAAACATTTCTCTTAGGATGGCGTTTGGCAGCTCACAGATTATTACGGCTTTCCCGTCAGTAACAAGCGCCGTTTTAATCGATCCCTCCACAGCCTTTACTCTGAGAAATTCCAGATCCGTAACAGGCGACCACCAAAAATCCTTACCGGGTTCCGATGGTTCTTCAAGCTGCTGTTTCAAAGAAGAAAGTGTGCCTTCTTTTCCCGGAGATAGGCCGGATAACTTCCTGTATTCATCCACACTCAGTATCTGCCTGTGGATGAGTATTCCTCTGCCTTCATTTCTGCTTTCGATTTTCATTACGATTCCTCCTTATTTGTATAAAATGAATGCGTATGAAATTTGGAATACGGTAATGAAAATAGCAAGTAAAAAGGAGCCGCAATACTGCGACTCCAATAAAAAAGGTGCGAAAGCCAAAGCCTTCACACCTATACTAACTTTATCCGTGTTCTATATCTTGCTATTCTCCCTGAGAAAGCCTTTGATCCGGTCCATATCAAGACGTTCAACCAATTCTCTGGCTCCGCCTTGCCGAGTAATATATGCCGATTCCCCGGTTCCCACATATCCCAGCAGCTGCGAATACGGATCATATCCTGCAGCTTGAAGTGCCGATATGACCGTTTTCATAGCAGCTTCAAACTGCATTTGATCCACATTCATCTCTCCCTTATGTTGTAGTATTTTAGCATAAGCTGTCGAGCAATTCAATCGTTAAGGACAATTTATCGGACTCTGATCAGAGAATTACCGCAAATACCGCACCTGAATTTCTCGGGGTGCTGTATAAGCTTACTCATTTTTTCACGGCAGAACTCCTTCCCACAGTGCTCACATTTGACCGCATATCGGTTAGTGCGTTTTTTTCGGATAGATTCAAGCCCCTTTTCTTCGGCGCTTGTTGTCCGTTTGATGGTATACTGCGGCAAAAGCCGGTTTACAGTCAGTGCAAGGTCTTTCCATTTCCCTTTGTGGCCGTAGCACCCCTTTACCGTATGAAGCAGTTCGTGCATAATCGTATTCTTTGCAGCCTGATCACTGACACTATCCTGCAGAAGTCTTGCAGATATGCTGATATCGAAAATCCCAGGCAAACATCGTTTACACTGCCCCCAGCGGTTCTTTGCACGGGTATTGATGAGCCATTGATTCACCTCGCCCGGCTGAATATTGATCGAACTCAGATCTGCTTCACATTCAGATGCCAACATCTCTAAATCTTTCATTTGTTGTCTCCATTCTCATTTCATAATTTTAACTGTTTTTGCACATCAGGACTTTTTTCTTCTCAGAAAGAAAAGCAGCGCTTTGACAGCAAACCAAAATGCAATCACAATCAAAAAAGAAAATTGTTTCCCTGAAAATCGTGAAACCGCAAAGGCCGCAAGAAAGGCAATTGCAATATCAACTGCGGACTTCAACAGAAGCAAAAGAAAAGGAACAGATAAGCACTTGACCATTTCCTTAAAATCCCCTTTTGTTTTTGCAAGGCTTTTATTGCTTCTCAGAAATCTCGCAAAATTACGCTCCGTTTTTCGGATCTTGCCGTCAATGGATTTCCATTCTCTCAATGTGCCGTATGTGCTTGCTTCTTTCCTGCTGCATTCCAATTCCAAGGCATAACGCAGCTCCTGCACATACTCACCGTAGGCTTTAAGATGCAAGCTCGCCATATAATTTTCTTCCTTTCTTTGCAGCCTCTTCCCAAAACGGGTCATATGCAAATGCGATGTCATACCAATCACCGCTGCCGTCATTCGCCTTGAAAATTTCAGCAAAGCAGCATATACTGCTCTGCTTCCGAAATTCTTCCAATATCCTTTTAGACCTGAGAGACACCTTCACATACAGATCGCTGTAATGATGACTGATTTCCTCGGGCGGAACTCCGCCGTCCAAAAAGCATTGATACAAACTTTTTATCGTTTCCATAAAGTTCTCCTTTAACAAAGGGAGGCAGACTGATAACAGCCTGCCTCCGGTTACTTACGACGCCTTTTCCTTCGGCGGTCTGATCAGGTACTTCAAGTCGTAGTTCGTATACAGCTTGCCGTCCTTTTCTTTCTTGCGAACAATGACAACGCAGGCAACAAAGGCTCCCTTCAAGCCATCCGTCATCTTTTTCATATCCGGGGTATCCTGACCTTCTCCGGCAGCCCACGCTGCAACGGAAATCAGTCCGCCGTCCCCTTTGGTTGTATCCTTGCGGAACAAAAGCATATTCACATCGCCCTTGTCCTTTACATCGACGACATAGCCCTGAATCAGAGCCAGTTGTCTTGAGTCTGTTAAATCATACGGGTTAACCATTCTTATTCAATCCTTTCTCGTCTGCTGTTTGCTCGCCCGACGGCTAAAATGTCCGATGGACTATGAAATATTTGTCCTCTGCTTTCGGGTCGGTTCCGAACGGAACAAAACCCATTTCTCCGCTGCCTTCGTCTCTTGCGGTACGATCTCTTGTTGCGTCAACGCTCCACCACTGACCGTCTGCATAAACACGGTTCCACGCGTGCCGAAATGTTTTGTCTGTGCGATATGTGCCGTCAAGCACATAGCACGGAATGCCTTGTGAGCGGCACATAGCCGCAAAAAGACAAGCGTAATCGAAGCATACTCCTTTTCGGTTTTGCAGAACCGTTTCCACATCAAAGGTCTGATAAAAAAGCGTTTCGCAATCGTAATCATACGATATGTTTTCAATGATCCATTCCCGATAAACAGTCACTTTTTCCATATCGTTTTCGCAATGCACGGACAGCGAAGAAACAAAGGTCTCAAACTCATTGTCCCACAGAATTGCCGCTCCGTTTCCTGTGCCGGTGTCTGCAATCTCCTGTGAGTCAATAACGAACCATATTGCAGCTGCCAGCATAACAAGCAACAGCAACACCTGCACAGTTTTTCTCATTGTTTCAATCAGACGATGGAAGTAAGCACATAATCAACAAAGTGCTCTGTTCTTTCGTCCTTAACCTCCTTGCGGCTCTCCATACGGTACTCTACCAATACGGGATCGCCGTTCTTCCGGCGTCCGGCACGGAATTTGAGCTCATCGTTGTCTATGACAAAACAATGTACTCTTTTCAGTTCCCTGCCGCTTTCATGACGAACGGTATCTCTCACCAAAAGACTCCAACGGTTCTGCCCGTCATACGAACGTTTGATCCCGGCGAATTCGCCCTGCAATATGCCGGCATTCAGATACGGCACACTTATCGGCTCTTCACCGATCACTTTACCGAAGACGGCCCGATCGGCAATTCTGTTATGATAAAAAGTTGAAACGCCGTTTTCGTCCTTTCGGTTATTCGTTGAAAGGTAAAAGTGAAGGTACAGGATACGACCCTCCTCCCCTTTTTCGATAAGCTCCTCTGCCAGACCGTCATAAGCAATAAACTGGATAAAATACAGAGGTCTTTTCTTCGTTTCGGGATCGGCATTGCCGCCCTTTACCTTCAGAGTTACCAATGCAACGCCTGTTTTTGGAGAATACACATCCCCTGCAATGATTCCCTGACAGTGCCCTGAGTTGATGTTTGTGCTGTGTAACGCCATAGTTGTTTTTCCTTTCTCAACAATAAAGAATTTTCAAGACACCGCCATGGAATCGGAAAATACAGAAAGCCTGAATATCGCTTTACCGCTTATTTCGTTCTGCGCACGATATAGACCTCATCGGAGCAACCATCGTCGTCATCGTCCTCCTCGTCGTCATAGTCATCTTCTTCGTCTTCTTCATCTTCGTCGCCGCAGCAGTAACCGCAACAGGTCGGCTGCGGATACTCATACTTGACGCCGTTGATTTTTTCAATGATCTCGCTGTCGGCGCTGAGTGCCGAACCGAAAGTTCCGTGTGCCTTTGACATCAGATCAAACATAACATTTTGGTAGATCTTTTCAAACGAAATCGATTCAACTCCCAGATACGCCTCGTTGAGCATCAATGCCTCAACCGCCTTATGCGTGTTGTCGATGATAGAAGTTATCGTCTCGTCAAGCAACAGCTGCAGCAGTTCAAACTCATCCGGTTTAAGAGCGAGAATCTGGAAATCTTCACGCATGCCGCACATATGGGAAAGTCTTTCGCTTTTCTGCAAGGTTTGCAGTTCCAGAAGATTGCCGGAGCAAACCATCTGATTCTTTACAGCCCCCGGAACAAGCAGGCATTCACCGACCAACGGATGATAATGATAGATCTCCTCACCGTTTTCGGTTGCAACCTTGACCCTTTGGGTAAGAACATACATCATATCCGGTTTCTGTTCCGTTGAAGGCTCGATTTGCGCCAACTCATCATAGAGCTTTTTCAGAGATTCCCGCATTGAGGGATCCTGCATCACCATTTCCGTAACCTTCGCCATAAATTCATTGTTGTTCATAATACCGTTCTCCTTTTCAATATTTCATTCTGCATGTTTCCTGCTCTGAGCCGCTCTGCAATCGGCAATCAGACGGTCGATCGCCGCATATGCCGCACTTCCCGGTTCATAGCGTCTGCGGCAGCCGATGAGCGTATCCGTGAGATACCCCATAGGGTCTGCTTCCGGGTCTTTGAACTTTTCGATGATAGCGCCGATTTCTTCATCCGATGCGCCGAGACTTCGCAAAGTTCCGTTTGCCTTTGCCAGGATAAGAGCTTCCCGTGTCATATCCTGATTCCAATTTTGCACCTTGTCTTGAATTTGCATTTCGTATTCCTCCTTAATATTTTTAAAGGTTGCAGTGGGATATTGATTTACGCCGTCTCATTTGGCAAGTAAAAAGCGCCTCGATTTCTCGAAGCGCTGAAATTTATTTTCTGATATAGTGATTATTTGCCGGATTGCGCAGACCGAATCTTGAATGTTCGACAACAGAAACCTCTTCTTCGGTGTACTCAGCCTCATATCCGTCATCTTCTATTCCGCCAAGCAATTCTTCCATACTCTCTGCTGCCGACCGTTCCGTCTCGGTGTGCCCGTCATCTCCGCAGTCACACTCGGTGTCCGGTGAGGGCAACTCCGAAATCTCTTCTTCAAATTTCCAAAGCTCGCTTGCATTCAGTTTCCTGAACAGATCGTTTGCCGGCGATCCTGCCCCGAAATCCTGACCCGAAAGCAATGCGCAGCATTCGGCAACAAACTTTCCGGCATCGGCATTTTTGCCCGTAAAGAGCTTTGCGGTATCGGCTTCGTTTGCCGTTTTGTTTTCTTTGATACTCCGGCATAGGTTCTCGTAAAACTCTTTCTCATAACCGAAGTTCGGAATCGATTTCAGCTGTTCTCCTCTGATTCCCGCAAGGAAGCACAAAAGCAGGGTGATTTTGTCGGCCTCCGCATTCCGAAGGTGTGCATCAAGCTCGTCCTTTTTACACCGGGATACATCTCCGACATTAGGGAAAAGTCCGTCAAAGGCGAATGCATTCAGGACATATTCTATCTGAAACTGTCTGCTCTTCAAAACGGCTCTTACCATTAAAAGCAGTTGGATCTTCTTACTGAGCGGAAGTGTGACCACCCGTTTCATTTCATCACGGACGCCGGCATCGGGACTGAATCCGCGTTTTAATGCAAGCTCAAAGCAAAGGGTGCAAAAATAGTTTTTATCCCGGATAGGCGCTGCCGTTTTCCGCAGCACCTTCCCATTCAAGTCGTCCATGCCGCCAAGTTCATCGTAAACGCCGCCGTCTGCCCTTAACATCATAGAGCAGACAGTCAACGGCTGGCATATTGTTTTAGACAGCTTCTCCATATCGCCGATCAATCTGATCCTGACATTCTGCTGTGCAAGCTTTGCGTCGATTCCGTCTCCGATGCGCGTTATCTCTTTAAAATCCCTTTTCATAAGCGCATCGCTCAAAGCGTCCGCCGAGGCATCGGTGATCAAATAAACCGTTCCGTCACACTTTCCGTCGGAAAGAATTGAAAACACCGTTTCCCGGTATGCGTAGCATATGATTCCGTCATTTTCTAAGCCGTGTAGCAGTTTGTAAAGTTGCTCTCTATTCATCGTATCCTCCGTTGAATTCCGACATCCTTTTTGCCAAAGTTTCTGCGGAAAGCATACTCAGTATATGCGTTCCGTTCATCAAAACCACGACGGACCTCACTGTCTTTCGCTTGGTTGCGTCGATCAGTTTTTCGCTGTTATCTCCGTCCTTGAGCCGTGCAACCTCTTTTTTGATTTTTACATAGTCAAATCTCGTAATTACATTTACCTCGTCGGCACGCACAAAAGTGCCGTTGCCGACATTCAGCATATCAAAGTTCATTGTCATCTCTCCCATTCATTTCTTCTATCGGGGACAAAATGTGCTCGATCTTTTTGGGATCCGCCTGCTTCAGCAACTTGTTGGTTATCAGGTTGAGCATAATCACATCACTCCAAAACATCCGCAGCGAATGGTGATCCCGCAGCGCCGTTTTCATAAGCGCATTCAGATATTTTTCCACTCTTTTACGGGATATATTGAGTGTTTTTGCGCACAGCTCCACATCCCATTTATTGAGCATCATTTTATAAATCCTGTTTTTCACCTTTGCACCACCGTTCCGTTTTTATGTACGGGCGCCGCTGTTACGCCGCCCTGTGTTTTACCCGTATAAAATCATTCGCTGTTCCTTTGTATACAGCCGGAATTTTTCGCATTTACCGGTCGGATGCATTATGGTAAGCATTGCACCGGAAAAGTGATAATTCAGATCCCTCGGAAACATAATGTCCTGCACGGTCTTCTTAAACCGCACACGCACCGCTTCCTTACCGACATCAATAGGAACAAACAAGCGTCCTGTCTTATAACCGTAAGCATTCACAGAAGCAAAACGGCCGCCGTCTTCAAACAATTCCATAAGCTCTTTGTGATTGGACGGGTATTGTACCTCCAATTGTGTCAAGCGCTCCTTGATCCTCTTGAATTCGTCCTTTACCGCACGGCAGTTTTCCGCATTCAGAAATTCAATATACTGTACCTGCCGAATCCTGCGCCCGGTCAGACGGGAGATCCAACTGCACGCTTCAAAAACAGTGATGCCGACAGTTCTGGTTGTTTCAAACAGAATTCCTTTTATGACTTTGCGTTCCGCATGAAGTGCTCTGTCCGCCATAGTGCCGATTATCTTACCGTCCGCAGAAATATCGGCATACGCTCCGCACTCGCAGGCCCAAACACATCCGTTAGTGTCATCAACACCGGCCCCGAAGAACTCCGCCCGTGAGATTTTCGTGGGCGTACCGCCGCAATACGGGCAAATATCTCCGTTCTCTGTATCTTCATCTGATGGGGTCAGGGAATTTCGTACTGCCTCAATAAACACCGCATACCCATCTGCTTCTTCCGGGAGTTCCCCGACAGAGGCTGACAACTGCTCAAACACCTTATTAAACAGCGTGGCTGCCTCGGATTTTGTCAAAGCGTTTTTAATACCGGCATCTGCGCAAAACTCGTCCGTTGACAAAGCTGCTTTGAAAGCCTCGTATGCTGCCGAAATTACAGATGCACCATAGGTCTTTTTAAACTCTTCGACCGATGAGCGCAGATGTTCCTTTGCGGCGGAAAACGGCGACATAACTGTCGGATTTTCAAAAGCACGCTGTTCGTAATCGCTCATCGATAATAAAGCGTCAAAGCTATCCAATCCCTGTCTGAACTGCTCGCTCATAATCAGCACAAGAATCAGGTTGTTTGCGACTTTCCTCAATTCCTTTTCTTCCGTTATCATAATAAATTCCTCCTTATTTCGTCAGATAATCACGGAAGTAGTATCTGCGCCGGCAGCAGAAAAGGCAAGTATTTTATTCACCTTGGGTTGTTTTGCTATCTGAGCTTTCCGTTGTCACTTCATCGGAGCTCTCGTCGGATGTATTCTCCGTCTGCTCCGGCTCGCTGCTGTGGTTCGGGAAAATGATGTTGCCATCCTTATCAACCTCCTGCCAACCGTATGTCCCGTCGCTGAACTTTACAAGCCAATAATAATGAATGCCATCCTCCTGCTCCGAGTAATAGACATCCGTATAATTGTCTACAAGCTTGTACCCCTCCGGTATTTCCACGCCGGAGGGCAGCGTATGCTCAGCCGGGGGAATGTAGATCTGTTCCCTTGACTGCGGAAGCGTCAGATACACAATAAAGCAAATGACAATCAAGGCTATAATTGCAATTCCGAGTATTTTTTCAAGCTCCATTTTTCCTCCTATTCTCCGCCAAGCGCAATCAAAGCAAGCAGAGCCTCACGGTCTTCATCCGTTTCGCCGTGCTCTTCCTCATTGACCTGTGGTTTCGGCTCCTCATAAACGCTCGGCTTTGGAACCTCCCGTTCTTTATTTGCTTTCGGTCTTGACTTGGCGGCAGGCTCTGCAAAACCGAAAAGCGCTTTCCCGTTTGCGGTCATTTGAGAGTGCAGGTGCTTGCGGATAATGCTTTTGATTTTCGAATTTCGCCTGTATACCGGTATCGCAGTAATAAATTCAATGATATCGGTATCATCGATCAGCATATAAACATCGCAAGGCGTGTCATCAGCGGATATCTTGTCGAACACAGGCAAAACAGCAATCTCTCCGCACGCTTCCGCTTTGAGTATCTGGCTGACATAACTCGTGAGCATATTGCACCTGATAGAATGTCTCCATCTGCACAAATCACGATCCGTTTCATTCAGGCGAAGATGCACTCTCAATCCCTTTCCCATTATCTGCTGCGGGAAACGAGCAGATTATAATAACCGGTCACATTTGCTCTCGAAGCTGTTTTCGCATCCCCTGCCAAGGAGATATCAAGCGCCTGTGTTTCTTTGTAATACTCTCGGATATACTTTTCCCATGCGACTCCGGTTCCGCCTGTCAGAAGAATAACATCCACATTCATCATGCTGTTATACGCCGTATTCAATTCATCAAGGAGCTCCACACATACAGCCTTCAGATTGCGGTAAAAGTCCTTTGTGAAATCATACGGGATTTTCTTGGAACCGTAATGGACAACGCCCGTTTCAAAGGCCTTTTCAAGGCTGTAAACGGATATATCCGCACGATTGCCGCTGGCTTCAAGTATGTTATCGCAGGTCCTTTGGTAAACCTCCTGCATTGCATAATTCTCCCATGTGAGCGCAATGCCCTCCCGTGTCCCCTGTATACAGTGGAAGGTATCGGTCGTATGAAAACCGGCATCAAGGATCAGCACATTCTTTTTAAGAAGTGCCGGATTGGTCATAACGCCGTCCGAGTTGATCACGCTTGCCATAAGCGTTCCGAACGGCTGCTTGCAGATAAAAACATCCTTTGTGTCAAGCTTGATACGGACATTGACCCACGGCCGCTTTCCGACCTTGACCGAATATCTGTGTTCACCGACAAACTTATTCCGCAGTTCTTCCGAATCCTGCACGATAAACTCCGGCGGCAGACCGGTCTGTACCTTAATCGGTCTGTCGTCGATATCATAACCGCCCTCCGGCAAGTCCTTGAGCTTTGAAAAGAACAGGCCCACACGCAACTGTACAAGAAAATCTTCCGATTGTACACGCTGGCGTCCGAGCAGCATCGTCGGTTTGACCGCCGTACTGCCGTGAAGCAATGTTTTCTTTGCCAGCGAGCCGACATACCACACCCGCCCTTTTTCGTCCCTGTAACGAATGTCCTCCGAGCCGACAAGAAGCGGCGCATCATGCCGTTCCTTTACCACTATGCTCGGGATCGTAGAGGCATTGAACGGGCTTTGAATTTTAATGCCCGAATACCCGATATCTATTCCGCACAAAAGCGTTTCGGATACCGGGCACTCAAGCTGCTGAAACACGATCTGTGTTTGATAGCAGAATTTTTCAAGCAAGTTTATTCCCTCCTGTTATTGTATTTGATAAAAGCAAAAGCCGCTGCATTACTGCAACGGCTTTACATCAGTGCAAGCGATTGACGCCGACTGTCACTCCGGTCTCATAGTCATATTCAAGTATTTCAAATGAGTAAACATGACTCAATATCTGCTTCCTCCAAGTATAGCCGATTACACTGCCCTTTTTATTCAGTATTTTCACGACTTCATCAATCAACCTTTCGTGTACGGCGGCCGGGAAAGTAAAAGCGCAATCTGCTTTCTCGCACCTATAACAAGGTCCGCCGCTGCCGTTTTCCAAGATCAGCTTCGGGCGGGCATCTTCATGCCGACCGCATACAAGCTTTATGAAATTCCAGGATACGCCCGTGATCTTATCGATCGGCTTATAAATACCGTCTTTCGTTTTTTCCACAGTCTCACCGCCTAATCTAAAATTTGCTGCACACGCCCGACTTTACCGTCCGTAAGTCTGACCTTGATTCCCCGTGAATGATAGGCGGAATTAGTGAGAATATCCCGGACAACCCCCTCGGTCAGTCTGCCGCTTTTCTGATCTGCTTTCAGAACGATCTTGACGCAGATGCCCAGGCGTATATTTTTGCGCAGTGTTCCGACACCAAAGCCGTTATTCATTCCGATGACCTCCTTGACAAATAACCGTTTTCCTAAATTGCTGAGAGAATATAGTACATGTTTTTCGATTTGGCAAGCCCCATTTCGGTATTTTTTATTTTTTCGGTGTCAACGATATATCGCTTTCGACCTCATTCCCCCATACATCCCATCCGTCTGCTTTACTCCGTGCAAACAATTCAATCCGTGGCAAGTCACCCATAAGTTCGAGTATTTTATCTCTGGCTTCGTCCGGCTTTTGACTATGACTGCGCAGCGGACTGATGATAAACTGATGGACCTTGGGAGATCTTCGCTTCGGATGGCCCTTTGTCGCAAGCAGACAGATTTCGGCGTTTCCCCGCGTCCAGAAGCCGAGACCGTAAAACCAGCCTTGTCCGTTCTTATTTCGTTTGAGCCATAAAAAGGCGATGCTCTTATATTGAAAGCCCCATGCTTTTATTGTTTGCAGCGCCTCCCGCAACTTGGGAAATGTCGCCCACAAAAACAGTACAGCATCTTTGTCTGCAATATCGGCGACAGGGAGGCTGCAAATGTCTTCCTGCGTCATAGTGGGATAGATCTTTTCTGCTGACCCCTGCACTCCGCTTCTGTCATATCGCCAGGGCGGGTCCGCATAAATAATCTGATATTTTTTCATTCGCTCACCCCGTTCAGCCGGACATCACAGTCTACCTCATTGCCCCAGGCATCCCACCCGTCAACCCTTTGCCTTGCAAACAATTCGATCTTCGGAACATCTCCCATCAGCTTCTCAATACGATTTCTCGCTTCCTGTGGCTTTTTGCTATGCTCCTCAACATGTGAAATTATAACCTGATGAACGCTTGCCGACTCACGCTTAGGGTTACCTCTTGTCGCCAGCATACAGATCTCACTGTTTGCTCTCGTCCAATATCCGGTTCCCCAAAACAAGCCATCCGACTTTCGGTTGCGCTTGATCCACACAAACGCCACCGTCTTGTACTCAAACCCCCAGGATTCCATCACATCAAAGCTCTGCCGTAAAAATGGTATGGTCGTCCACATAAAAAGAGCACAGTCTTTGTCGGCAAGCTTCGACACAGGCAATGCTTTTATGTCTTCCAGTGACATTGTCGGATAATGCTTGTCTGCCGATTTGCCGAGACCTTTCTTTGAATATGTTTTGAACTGCCAGGGTGGGTCTGCATAGATAACCTTATACTTTGCAGAAATTGCGGCTATCACCTCCGAACATAATTATTTTTGCCTATTCAATCGGGCTATGTAGGAAAGGCCGCTTAAGCAGCCTTTTCCTCCGGTTTGATGCCATATTTTTTGACGGCGCGCCGGCAGGCATATACCTGCTTGGTGAAGTCTTCGCTCGGTGCGTTTTCAAGATCTCTGGTGGCAAAATACCAGCAGCTTTTATAGTTATAGTCATACAGATATTTGACCGTCCAGTTTTTCCCCTTACACTGCCCCTGCGTAACGATAAATGTATCCGGGTCAAGCTGCTTATCCGTATACAGCCCGACACCGATATCATTCCACCATTTCGGCAGGCTCTCGACAGATGCCTCGGCAGGAGCATTTTGCACTTCATCGACTTTTTCTACCGTCTGCTCTGCATGCTGCTCTTCCGCTTGCTTTTCGGGCGCTTTCTCAGGTACCGTTACAGACCGATGTTCGTCCGAAAACGGAATTTCACTTCCGCCGTAGATCTTGCCGTACAATCCTACAATTCCGAGCACCGCTCTTTCATAGGCACGGTTATCTGCGGTTTCGGCAGGATACTGCTGCAGATATTCACTCCACAGATTATCCTTTACACCGTTTGCTTCCCCGACAGCACAATACCGTGTGCCGTCACTCATCTCTGCTTCACGGCAAAAAACAAAACTGCCGGGATCGTGGCTGCTCAGCAGCGTCGGCGGGCCAACCTTGATTTTGGCGTTGTTTGCCAGATTGATGACGGCGTGATGCTTGAGAATGATCTTCTTTTTATCGCTGTAAATAAAGTCATCCTTCTCAACGAATTCAAACTCAACCTCATTCACAAAAATCACAAGCACACCGTTATCCCGAATTTCAAAGTTTTCCGGCATCAGCATAAACTATTCCTCCTTACTCTATTTTAAAGTTGCTCTGACATTCTGTTATCCGATCACTATGTTGGCAAGTAAAAAGAGAGAGGATCACCCACATCCTCTCTCTTCGTCTGTTACAGCTTACACTTTTCGGCAACTTCCTGTTCGTCAGGCTCCTTTGGCTCAACAATCGGCGGTTCTTCTTCGTCGGAATTATCGCTCTCCTCCGAAGCAACTGTATCGTCTGCATCGTCCTTTGTCGGCTCATCCTTTGTCTCGGCTTTTTCCGGAGTTTTGGCGGGCGGCGTACTGTCCGTAGGTTCGTCATCTTCGTCCAGAATCTTCTTGATCTTTTTGAGACTGAAACCTTTTTTCAGAAGTGCGATAATCACCACGGCAAGCAAAACGCAAATCAGTATGTTCTTTACGATATTGAAAAACAGCCTTGTTTCAAGCTGCTTTTGCATGGAAGATTTCCCCTCGCCCGTATAAAGGCTTTTCACTTCTTTTCCGGTAGTGTTATTCGCCCGGTCCACACGCTCTTTTACCGAATCAAAATCCGTAGATGTACCGTCTGTTTGTGATGTGCTTACCTGCAAATTCGAATCTGCGGTAGCTGTACGGTTCGGTTCGGGCAAAAAGCGGCATAGAACGACCAATGCGATAATAAATACCGCAACAAATGAGACCATATGCCATATGAACTTTTGAGTGCCTTTTGAAATTTCTTTTTCCATAGATAAACTGCTCCTTTGTCTATTATAATTGGGTATCTGCAATCTGATAGACAAGGAACAGTTTGGCAAGTAAAAACCCTCATCTGTCTTTACCAAAAAGAACTTGAACGACAACCTTATATAAAGCATGACAAGAAAAATAGCGGTGCGGATGCAATCAGAAATCCACCGCAAAGCCTATATTGGGCATCTGGCGAAGGACAAGTCCGCTGTCCATTACCTTCTACAACATAGGAAGTTTCTGTGCTGCATATCAAACATGGCACAGAGTTTTTTCATTTCTGGCGATTTTGAGAGTTGCATTTGAAGCCTTGCACGCAGGACGCAGCTTTGTGCTTCACGGAATTGAACGATAACTAATCAAACCGAAAAAGATCACGCAAAGCCGAGCACCGGCTACTCTGTGTTGTGTATCACGGAATAGTGCAATCCATAAGCTGCAAGAGTCAGCATAGAGCTTTCAAAGCCCTTTTGTAGCACCTCTGGGTTTTCGGTGTAGGCAGTCCAGCCAACACTTTCATATAGTGGCAAGATCTCCGATTCGTCGTATGTGCGGGATTCTCTGATTTCCATATAAGTAACTTCCAGTTGAATTTTTGATTGGTGTGTTACTTATCTTAGCGCAATCTCATAATTAACCTCTCCACGATTAAGCCCTGGTGATGACGTGCTGGGGCGATGCATCCATTTCGTTTACCATTTCTTTGATGAAATCTGGGTTGCTTGTCAACTCTGCAAGTTTATCAATAGACATCCAGCCAAGGACAACATTGCAGTTGTCCTTGTGGGACACAAATTCGCCGATGCCTGGAATGTCGGAGCCTCCAACCAGTTCAATTAGATGCTCGGTTCGTTGTTATTCATTTACTGCTTGACTTTCCAAAGCGGCGTACACAGTTACCCTGATGATTTTCAGATGTTGACCGCTTTTTGCGGACAGGGTTCAAGAAGGCTGAATGTCGTAAGGCAGACCGTCTCAAAATGGGAAAAAGGTCTTTCTGTTCCCGACTCCGAGCTGCTGATAAAGCTGGCGGAGATTTTAGAGGTACCGGTAAGCCGGCTGCTGGGCTCTAAAATCGAAGCGGAAGAACAGCCGGACGCATTGGCGGAACAGCTTTCCCGAATCAACGAGCAGCTTGCGATCAAAAACAGGCGGGCAAAAAGAGTCTGGAAAGCAATAGCCTTCATCGTCGGCGGCATTATTGCCGTATATGTTCTGATCTTAATTCTTGCAACCGTCTTTACCTTTTCGCCCAACCAATCCGGCACAACAGACAGCTCGCAGTCTATTGAGTCGATCGTGGAAAAGGAATGAGAATCGGACACTTTCATCTCTGCGGTACGGGAATATCCCGTGCCGCAGCTGCTTCTCTCAAACTTTTCGGTAAAAAAAGATGCGGTATCGGCTCACAATAAGACTTTTTCATAAGATTTGCGTTCCATAGGGAGAACAAAAAAACAGTTAAAAACGAGTGCACAGAATACAGAACAAAGAGATAGTTTTTATATGTTTCACATAGCATAGCGCGTTAAAGCTTGAAAAAACAATAATTTTGTGCTATACTATATTCGGCAGTATCCGTATAGAGATACTGAAATATCAAGAACAGGATAAAGAGGCAGACTAAAAACCAACAAATTATTAAAACCAAAAACTCTCGACGGGAGGTAACCGCCAATGAAACACAATAAGATTACAAGCGCAGAGAAATGACTTTTCCCTTGCGCTTTTTTGTTATTTTTGAAGGAAGTAACGACGAGGAAATGAATCACAAAAGAACAACGGACTTGATCCATAACGTATCGTAAGGTTAAAAGCCGCGTGATTGATTATAAATACGACGTCATAAAAACACAATGACCTTGTTGAATCAGTTTAGTCGGCAAGAAACAAATACAGTCAGCGAGGATGGAATATATGATACTTGAATTAAACAATATAGATAAGTCTTTTGGCGAGAAAGAGGTTCTCAAGGGCGTTTCTTTCACGGCAGAGGGCGGCAAAGCGTTCGGGCTTCTGGGCAGAAACGGTGCGGGTAAAACGACGTCTATCCGTATTATTATGAACGTGTTTCCCGCAAACGGCGGAGAGGTGCTTATAGACGGAAAGCCGATTGATTATAGCAAAATCGGGCTTGGTTACCTTCCCGAAGAAAGAGGACTGTACCCGAAGAAGCTTGTTATTGACCAGCTTGCATATTTTGCGGAGCTGAAAGGGTTGAGCGCAAAAGAAGCGATCAGGGCAGTGGATTACTGGCTGGACAGGCTCGGTATGACCGAGTACCGTAACAAACGGCTTGATACCCTTTCAAAAGGAAACCAGCAGAAAATTCAGCTGATAACGGCTCTTGCGCACAATCCGCATATTGTCATTCTTGACGAGCCTTTTTCGGGACTTGATCCCGTAAATGCAATGCTTTTGAAGGATGTGGTAAAGGAACAGATTTCGCAAGGGAAAATCGTTTTGTTCTCAAGCCACCAGATGGCGTACATAGAGGAATTCTGCGACAGTATCGCAATTCTCAGTGCGGGCAGAGTTGCAATCAGCGGAGATTTGCTCGAAATAAAGAGAAATTACGTGCGCGATAAGTTAGTGGTAAGCACAACAAAACCCGAACGGATAAAGTCCGATTTAGGAAAGGCTTGTGCCGAACGTGAAGACGGCACGTTGATTATTCAGCTTACAAGCCCCTCTGAAAAGCAGTCTATGATGAAACGGCTTGTAGAATCCTATGATATTGACGAGGTGAAAGTGTTTGAGCCCTCCCTCAACGATATATTCGTAGAGTACGCAGGAGCGCAGGTGTAAGGAGGCAGAGCGATGAAACAGTTTGGAAAAATACTCAAATTCGAGCTAAAAGGCTATCTCAAAAACAAAGTCTTTACAGGCGTCACGATATTTCTTGTAGTCGCAATCGCTGTTGCCATGTTTATTCCGAATATTATATCGGCTTTTAAGACCGGGGCAACACCGCCAAAGAATCTTCCCGTAATGCTTGTGTATGCCGAAGATGAAACCCTTTCTAAAACCGTAAAGGAATATTTTACGCAAGCCTTTACAGGGTATAACGTAAAGGTTGCGGACGGAACGCCCGACGATATAAAATCGCAGATTACAAGCGGCAGCGTCGAGTGCGCTTTTGTTCTGAACAGTCCGTCGTCTTACACTTACTACGTAAACAATCTAAATATGAGGGATTCCAATCAGGCTGTTGCGAACACGGTATTGCAAGAGGTTTACAGAGTGAACGCTATGATGCAAAACGGTCTAAGCCCCGAACAGGCGAGGGACATTATGTCGGTGGTTATCGAAAGCGACACGATGACACTCGGTGTTGACCAGATAAAGAATTATTTCTATACCTACATAATGATATTTGCATTATATATGGTGATTATGCTTTACGGGCAGCTTGTTGCGACCAACGTAGCAAGCGAAAAGAGCTCACGCGCTATGGAGGTTTTGATTACGAGCGCAAAGCCTACAAGCATGATGTTCGGCAAGGTTTTTGCGTCCTGTATCGTGGGTTTTACGCAACTCTTGCTTGTGTTCGGCTCGGCATTGCTGTTTTATAATATCAACAAAGCGCAGCTGCAGAATCCGATAATCGCTTCGATATTCGATATGCCAATAAGCCTGTTTATTTATATGCTCGTGTTCTTTGTTCTCGGCTTTTTGATTTACGCTTTCCTTTACGGCGCAATCGGCTCAACCGCGTCAAAGCTTGAAGATATAAGCACTATGGTGCTGCCTGTCACCTTCTTTTTCATTATTGCTTTTATGGTAGTTCTGTTCTCGATGATCGGCGGAAACGTAAACTCCGTGTTGATGAAGGTATTCTCGTATATTCCGTTCACTTCGCCTATGGCGATGTTTACGAGAATCTGTATGAGTACGGTTGCCTGGTATGAAATTTTCATTTCTATTGCAATTCTGATCGGCTCTACTGTCGGCATCGGCATTCTGTCGGCTAAAATTTACCGTGTAGGCGTTCTTCTTTACGGCACGCCGCCGAAGCTTACAAAAATTATGAAAGAGGTTTTTAAGAAACAATATGAATAATAAAACAAAACAAGGCGGGCTTGGCATCGTATCCGTTCTGACGATTGTCTTTATTGTGTTGAGGCTGTTGGGAGTTATTAAGTGGAGTTGGATATGGGTGCTTTCGCCCCTATGGATTTCCGCCGTGATTGTGATCGTTGTATTTTCTGTTATCCTGATTGGCGGAAGGATTAAAAAGGGAAGATGGTAACGCCCCGATTCCAAAGCCGAACACCGCTCCAAGCACCTGTTTTCGTGGCTGAAAGCAGGTGCTTTTTGCTTCCCGAACGGTGGCATTTTCAGAAAACGGGCAAGGAGGCATAATCCTTCCTGCTTTTGGGAATCGCCCACAGAAAAGAAAAAACGGCGATTTTCACCCCGAAAAACCGCATAATTGTGCCCGCACCTTCGGCTGACGGAGATGGGGACGATGCAAAAGTCTCCGATCTGAATACAGAAAAAGATACCGGAAGCTCACATTGTATACCATGAGGCCTTCCGGTATCTTTCTCTGTATTGTACGGGGCAAAAAGAGGATTATGCCTTTGCGAGCGTCCAGCTCCGGCTCTCGGTCTGAAGACGGACCATATGAGCAAAGACGCCGCCCGCTTGGAGCAGCTCTGCGGGATAGCCCTGCTCGGCTACCGCACCGTCGCTCAGCACCACGATTTTGTCCGCGCCCGAAACGGTACGCATCCGGTGGGCGATGATGAGGACGGTTTTGTTTTTGATAAGGCGGGAGAGCGCCTCCTGAATGGCTGTTTCGTTCTCCACATCCAGACTGGCGGTGGCTTCGTCCAACAGAATGATGGGCGCGTCCTTCAGAAACGCACGGGCGATAGAAATGCGCTGACGCTCGCCGCCGGAAAGCTCACAGCCGTTTTCACCGATGTTGGCGTTCCAGCCGTCGGGGAGCTTTTCTGCGAACCTGTCCACATTGGCGAGCTTTGCCGCCGCGATTACTTCTTCGTCCGTCGCGTCCTTGCGGCCGATACGGATATTCTCCAAAATCGTATTGTCGAACAGCGTGACATCCTGGAACACGATGGAATAGAGGCTCATCAGCTTTTCCGGGTCGATTCCGGAGATGTCCATGCCGCCAACGGTGATCCTGCCCCGGTCAATGTCCCAGAACCGCGCCGCCAGGCGGGAAACAGTAGTCTTACCGCCTCCGGAGGGTCCGACCAGCGCCGTGACCTCTCCCTGCTTTGCCGTAAAGGACACATCCCGAAGCACCGTTTCGCCGCTCTGATAAGAAAAGCCCACATGGTCGAACACAATGTCACAGTTCCGGTTGGTAAGCTGTTCGCTGCCAGTCTGCACGGGGCAGTCCAGAATCTCATTCATGCGCTCGATGTTGCTGTTGGTGCCGATGATGGCGGCAAGGTTCTGCAGGGTACCCTCAAGCGGGTCATACAGGCGGGACACCACCAAAAGGAACATAAAGAAGGTCAGGACATCCAGCTCACCCTTCACCAGCAGAGCCGCGCCCGCAAGGGCAGTGGTGGCAATCCCGAGCCGCAGGACAAGTCCCGCGGAAACCACAAAGACAGCCGTTCCCAGCTCGCTCCGGACGAGGCGGCTTTCTACGGCACGGATTTTCTTTTCCAGTCCCGAAAGGTATCTCTCCTCGGCGTTGTTGGCGCGCAGATCGGGCATCGCTTCCATGCATTCCTGAATGCCGTCCTCGCAGGCGACCTTTGCTGCCGTCGCTTTGCGGGAGAGCTTTTTCTGCACGTCGGAGGCAAGCAAAACGATGGCAAATGCCACCGGCAGCGGCCAGACGGCGGCAAGCGCCATGCGCCAGTTGAAAAGCAACATCGACACGGCGATGACCGTAGTGGAGAGGATTGCACCGTACAGCGGCGCGACAAAATGGGATTGGCTCTGCTCCAGTACGGCGCAGTCGTTCATGATGGAGGAGGTCAGGTCGGCAAGGTCTTTCCTTCCGAAAAAGGACAGCGGAATTTTTCTCAGCTTCTCGGCAAGCCCCACCCGGCGCACACCCGATTCCACATAGGTGACAAGAAAGGTGTTGTCGTATTCCAGCCGTGTGCAGACAACAATAAACAGCGCCGCCGCGACACAGCCGATCACATAAAACGGAATTCTCCCTGTCGTCAGCGTGCCGTTCATGATATCGCCCACCAGCCGGTACAAAAGCCCCACCGGCAGCATGAAGGAAATGTTTTGCAGGGCACAGCACAGGATCCCTTTGATGTTGTCAATCGCTCCCTTGCGGGAAAGCGCATAGCGTCTCTGTAAATATTTGATCATCGCTATGCCTCCTTTTCCACTTTCCATTGAACAGACTTCTGATAGTCCTGCCACATCGTCCCGAACAGACTGTCTTTTTGTCCGGACAGCTCCGCAAAGCTGCCGCTTTCCGAAAGCTGCCCCTCATTCAGCACAAAAATGCGGTCGGCGTTCACGATCGTGGACAGCCGATGGGCGATCATGATAACAGTGCGCCCCTTTGCAAGCTCGTTGAAGGCAGCCTGCACCTTCGTTTCGTTGTCGGGATCGGCAAAGGCGGTGGCTTCATCAAGAATCAGCACCGGCGCGTTTTTGAGCATGGCACGGGCAATGGCAAGCCGCTGTGCTTCGCCGCCGGAGAGATAGATGCCCTGCGAGCCGATGACCGTATGCACGCCGTCCGGGAATTTTTCGATGATGTCCGTACACTGTGCCGCACGGAGCGCCGCCAGCACCTCCTCATCCGTGGTGTCCGGCTTGCCCATACGCACATTGTCCAGAATGGTGCCTTTGACAAGATGGCTGTTCTGAAACACGAAGGAAACCGTGTTCATCAGCTCGTTTTTTTCAATGTCCTTCACATTGACCCCGCCGACGGAAATACTGCCGCTCTGCGGATCAAAAAAGCGGGCAATGAGCGCCGCCAGCGTGGATTTTCCCCCGCCGGAGGGTCCGACAAACGCCACCGTCTGTCCCGCACCGATGGAGAGAGAAATGTTTTCCACTGCATTTTTTGTGCCGTCATAGCTGAAGGTTACATGATCCAGCGTCACGGAGCTGTCCTTCGGATGCCTCGGTGCGCCCGGCTGAGAAAGCGAGGGGCTTTGCAGAACACGGTCAATGCGGGTGATTGCGTCCTGCACGATCATGCCGTTTTCGCTCATGAACATCAGCTTGGTGAGCGTCAGCGAGATGACCGGCGTGACGATGATGTAAAAGAGCAGGTTCAGCAGCACGCCGCCGTCCGCACCGCCGCGGAAGAACAGAAAGCCGCCCGCAATCAGAAACACAAACACGCTGTTGACAGCCAGCGTATAGAAGGTCATCGGCCAGCGCATCTGGCGGGTGTATGCAATGACCCAACGCTCGTAGTTGTCGATGGCGCCCTTGAACTTTTTGAAGGAAAACACCGTCTGACCGAAGGTCTTGACGACGGGAATCCCCCGCACGTACTCCACCGCCTCCCCCGACATATCCGCAAGCGCGTTCTGATACTGTGTCATCTGCTCCTGCATCCCCTTGCCGGTCATGCTTGTCATCACGGCAAAGGCAAGCGCCACCGGCACAAGGCTCAGAAGCCCCAGCCGCCAGTCAAATGCCAGAAGAAGCGTCAGAAGTCCCGCGATGGTCGCCACAGCCCTTGCCTTGTCGGGAAGCTGATGGGCAAGATAGGTTTCCGTTGCGCCGGTCGTTTCCGAAATCGTGCGGCGCAGCTTGCCGCTGCCGAACTGTTCGATTTCCCCAAGCGGAAGCGTGGCAATATGCTTCGTCATGGCAAGGCGCAGATTGGTGGCGATGCGGAACGCCGCAAGGTGCGAGCACATCAGCCCCGCGATGTAGGTAAGCACGGCGGCAAAGGCAAACGCCACCGCCATCCAGCCGTAGTGCGTCACATGGACGGCGTTTTCATAGTTCGGCGCGACCTCGATGACCTCCCGCAGGATGCGCCAGATGTACCAAAACGGCACCAGCGCCAGCAGTGCGCCGACGGCGGCAAGCACCCACGAAAGGTAGCTTAGGATTCGGTATGTCCCCGCGTAATCCAGCAGGCGGGACAGATTGGATTGTTTTTTCAAAACGGTTCCTCCTTGGTTGTGTTTTTTTGGTTAGTCAAAACTAACCGAACAGCCTTTGAAAAGCCGCCGGAGCGGCGATTCAAAGTGCATGATTTACTTTTTCAGAAAAGAGAACAGCCCTTTCTTTTCATACGGAGCAGCACGGATTTCTCCCGCCGTGTAGCCGGTGGCGTCAATGGCGGCGCGCAGGACGGCTTCGTCAAGCGGCTCACGCGAGAGGATAACGGTTTCTCCCTTCGTATGGGAGGAAGACACCTTTTCCACTGAAAATGCGCGGCGGATCGTATCGTTGATGTGCGCCTCGCACATGGAGCATGCCATGCCGGAGATTTTCACTGTTGTCTGAATCATTTTCGTACCTTCTTTCAAAATTAAATTCTACCCCAGCGCCACATCAAGCGTCATCATAATACTGAACCCGACCGCAAAGAAAACCGTCCCTATGTTTGAGTGCCGCCCCTGCGACATTTCCGGTATCAGCTCCTCCACCACCACATAGAGCATTGCGCCCGCCGCAAAGCTCAGAAGATACGGCAGGGCAGGGATCACAAGCCGTGCCGCAAGAAGCGTCAGCACTGCGCCGACAGGCTCGACCGCGCCGGAAAGAACGCCGCCTAAGAATGCCTTGCTTTTCTTTTGCCCCTCTGCCTTGAGCGGCATGGAGATGATCGCGCCCTCGGGGAAATTCTGAATGGCAATGCCGAGGGACAGAGCAAGCGCGCTTGCCGCCGTAATCTGTGAGTTTCCCGCAAGAAAGCCCGCATACATCACGCCGACCGCCATTCCCTCCGGAATGTTATGCAAGGTCACCGCAAGCACCATCATCGTGGTACGCCCGAGCTTGCTTTTCAGCCCCTCCGCCTTATCGCTTCCGATATGAAGGTGAGGAATCAGACGGTCAAGCAGGAGCAAGAACAGCACGCCGACCCAAAAGCCGATAAATGCAGGAAGGAACGACAGCTTTCCCATGTCCTCCGACTGCTCGATGGCGGGGATCAGCAGGCTCCAGATCGACGCTGCCACCATCACTCCGGCGGCAAAGCCTGCAAGCGCACGCTGTACCAAATCGCCGAGAGATCTTTTCATAAAGAACACGCAAGCCGAGCCGAGCGTCGTCCCGAGAAAGGGGATTAGTATTCCGAGAAAGGTTTCCATTTGCTTCACCGCCTTGCGTTGTGCTTTTATTTGTTTTTTCTGAAGCCCGCCTCGTCACGATATTCGGGATGCTCCTTCAGATACGGGTCTTTGTCGCCGCAGATGGTATAGTCGCATCGGCAACCGTCCACGCAGGTGGTCGTCCGCACCAGCCTTGCGCGGAGCAGCTCCATGGACGCATAGTCCACATTGCACAGGGCGGGCATAATATCCGTAAGACCGTGCCTGACGGCAAACTCCGCCGCCGGACACGATGTGAATTCATAAGAAATAGGCTTATCTTTATCGTAAGGCGCAACCGACATCTCGTAATCGTGCCATTTGTCACAGCCGCTTTTCGCACGAACAAACGCTCTGTACATCAGCTTCCTCCAGAACGGCTTGTTGCAGTCAACAAACCTCAGCTTGCGGAAGGTCGGAAGGATCAAATTTTCCTCCATCTCTTCAATCTCGCGGAACGATGTGACGGCTTTGCAGACAACATAATAGCTCATGATGGCGATGCAGTCATAGGTGCCGCCTACGCCGTTGTGGAAGTTCTTTTTGCCGCCCAGATCGGTGCGCCAGTCGGAGAGAAAGACCGCGTACTGCCGCCGCACCTTTTCCCATACTGTCTCCCGCTCTGCTTCAGAGTAGTGCAGGGCGATTTTTGCCTGTATCTCTTTCTTGCAGGGCTTTGAATACAGCACATGGTTTTTGCGGTCGAATTGAAGTTCTCTGTCTTTCATCTGTTTGCCTCCCTCCTCGTTTTTTTGCGCATGAGACCGTCGCTGTTTTAGCCCGCTTTGCGGCAGACAAACCATGCCATGCTTTTCAGATTGCCCATGTCCACATCCGCATACATACCTTCCAGCCGTGCTTTCAGGCTGGAGACCGTCTCATAGGGCGGTGTGAAAAATCCCGCCTTTTCATAAATATGCCGTACAAACCAATCCGTCCGCTTATGCTCACCCTTCACATAAAAGCAGCCGCAGAACATCCCACCGGGTTTCAGTACACGGAAAATCTCCCGATAAGCGGCTTCCTTGTCCGGAAAAGCGTGAAAGCCGTTCAGCGACAGCACAATGTCAAAGGAGCCATCCTCATAAGGGAGCGCACCCACATCGCCCTGCCGGAAGGTTACATTTTTCAGGCGCAAGCGCTCTGCCTTTTCCTTCGCCTGCTTCATCATATCGGGTGAGTAATCAAGACAGGTGATGTCCGCCTTTGGCATAGTCTGATAAACCGGCATGGTCAGAATCCCTGTTCCCACCGGCACTTCCA
>ENA-OUQC01000188-OUQC01000188.1-human-gut-metagenome-genome-assembly--contig:-NODE-188-length-56583-cov-50.312801_pt1 | contig 56583 bp, 43 predicted proteins | sample MGYA00237942_ERZ548815 | MGnify/ENA primary metagenome ERZ548815 (study PRJEB26490, sample SAMN05194722) | human gut metagenome | biome: terrestrial biome; feature: human-associated habitat; material...
GCTTCGCCCTCTGGTAGGACCAGTCACGCTCGAAGATTGGAGACTGCTCCGCCGGGTCAAGAAGGTAGGTCGGCATCGTTATCTTCCCCTCCCAGGCTTTGACTGGGGAGGTTGCCACCGGCACTGCCGCATCCGCAGTCTGAGCCGCCGGGCTGTCAATGGAATTCTGACCGTCTGTAGGGTTCTGGGCGCTCACGGCCATTGCCGCAAGCAGTCCCAGAGTTGAAATTGTGATGAATTTCTTCATATAGTCTTTGTCGATTATTTATTTTAGTGATAATCAGTTGATTTTCTTTGTGCCTCCTCCGTAGATGTCAGTTGTTTCTACTTTGACTCCTTGATATGTGCAATCGGCTGCAACAGTCAGAGTTACACCTGTTTTGACACCTGCAAAACCGGAAGCAAAATTGCTCGCCTTGAGAGAATCGTTGAAATCAAATGATGCGCTTGCCGCTGTCTCTGTGATACTTATATTTGATGCAGCCCAGCCGAGGACAGCTCCGATGTAACCAACTTTTTGGGGAGTTATAAAGGAATTATCAGAAACGGTAAAGTTCACATTTGCATTTGACCCGCCATCTATATTCACCTTATATCCGCCTCCGAGAATACCACCGGCACAGATTCCACCACTAACTGAACCAACTTTAATTGTACACTGCTGATTTGTAGAATTCCCACGGACGACAGATGTTGTGCTACCACCATCAACAAAACCGGCAATAGCTCCGACATAAGTCTGTCTGGCGCCAGTTGTTCCCACTGCAACAGCCTGTCCGTTTGCTGTACAAACATCTATTGTCCCAACATTATAGCAAGTATTACGTACCACAGTGTAATATCCTTTTCCAAGACTATAGTAACCATCCGAATGAACATTAACACAACGTCCCAAGATTCCTCCAATCGCATAAGCCCCATGATTACCTGCACCTGGGCAGCCTCCCCTCTCACTTTCATAGAAAGCAATGGGACCAGAGTTACTGCAGTTGTCAAAACTGGTATAATTAACGCCCTGCTTTCCTGCTGAGCCAGATGTTATCGCGGCCACAATGCCACCTATCGCTCCGCCCTTCATATGGAAAGTACCGCTTTTCGTAATCTTAAGGGCACCGGAGTTAGAGCAATTGTTAAAATGTGTCGGCACTTTATTATACTGAGCATTTGCAGCCACGCCTCCCATATAAATAGTCTTAGCAGCAGTCAATTTTGCATCAATAGTAATGGCTGCATTATTTACGAGGCCATTGACTTTATCTGCCGCGCCGCTTGACACAGACTGAACAATTCCAGCAACAATACAATCCAGATCAACACCCGTAACGGTAATCTCGCCTTCGTTCGTGCAATTAACAAGTGCTCCGGAACTTGTCATTGTGATGCCGGCGACATTCACTGCCGCAGTCGGGTTAGAAATTGTAATCTTGCCAGTATTCTTGCAACCAACAACTGTTCCCGTATTAGTACGACATATTCCGGCTGCATTAGTGTTCGCACCACTGAGAGTTATGTTCATTCGATTTTCGCAGTTGCGTATCTCACCGGCATTGTTCAAGACAATTGAGCCAGTCCAACCATTCAAGGAATTTCGTGTCCGTTCACCGGCAACAATCAAGTCCTGAATAACGCCCTCAGAACCTACATGTAGGAACAGAGGTTCAAAACCAGCATGTGTAATTATATGATTATGACCATAGAATGTGCCGTCCCACATACAAGTATTCCCCTTTTTCTCTCCTTCCAGATATTTGTCATTTGTCCTCGGCAGATTTGTGGAAGAATAAATGTCAGCCATAAGGTGCACGCCTTCTTTACCGTCAATGGTTTTCTTCCATGCAGACCAATCACCGGAATTGACAGCAGCGACAAATGCATTCCAGTCCTCAACGGTGTAGATTCCTCCATCCACATAAGTTCCATTTTCTTTGAAAGTTACAGTCGTCGGGTAAACCTTTCCACCAACGGCCTCAAATGGAGTGTCTGTATTGCTTTTTACTACCTGATACTTATTATCCTTGTTTACTATGGTAAGGGTAAAACCATTCTGATACAGAACTGCCGGAATTGCTATAAACATGGATTCCCCAGCAGGAACAAATGAATCATCTCCAGCAGAATAAACAATTGAAGTATTCGGCGTTGTTGCTTTATTAAGCGAATTCATCTGAGCCATGAAGTCGACATCTCCCTTATCTGAAACGGAATACTTATATGTTCCGCTAACAGCATCGTTGTTGTTACCATTAATACGGACACTCTTGACATCCGTATTGACAGCAAGTTTGAGATAAGCCATCGCATGGCTGAATCCTAGAGTTTTACCGTCTTTTGAATATGCGAGCATAATCGCAGAGTTAGGATCTATCCCGTCCTTTACATATTTCTGTTCTGAAGGAACTTTTATGTCCAATGTATCGGTTCCGGCAGTGTACGTACCGCCGATATACGCTCCAGCCGGATAAACTGCGCAGTATGGTGCTTTGACAGACGCCGGCAGTGTGAACGAAGCGTTCTTCCTGTTTGCCTGGTCAATGTTTATCGCCGTGCTTGTTTTGCCGTTGACAGAGATTGCGTCACCTTCTGCCCAGAAAACGGAGTAGCTTGACTTGCCCTCATTTTTTGAAATCGTTGTCTTCGTGTCTCCTGCAGGGTCTTCGGAATCCGGGAGGTAAGCTCCGAGGACTATGTAGCCGCTTTCTTCCTCAGGAGCATTGCCTGAGGTCTGAGCGGACTCCTCAAGTTCTTTGGCGCAGCCGACGACTGAGAGAGCCGCTGTCATTGCCATGAATGTATAGAATATCTTTTTCATCTTCTTTTCCTTGTTTTGGGAATGCCGTCCCTTCAATGTTTCGGGCAGCTGTTCCCGGTTATACTTCGTTTGAACTGTGGGCTTTTAATTCCAGTTAAAATAATCGTTTCCATCTGCTTCCACAAGGTCGTTGGTCGAACAGCCATCCAGCGACTGGCAGAAGCCCTGTTCAAAACGGGCGGAGATGATATTTACCTCCGGGGAGCTATACCCCCCCCCGATGATTTTTTTAGTTTCAGTGTTTTTCATTTTCGCAATTATTTGATTTTTAATATTTTATCATTTAATTCATTTCTACCTATTATATCTCACAGCCACATACGAAAGACACGCACGCTTCACATTCTGGATGGTCGTCCCGTCGTAGGAAATCGGGAGCACGCCGTCGTAGCCGGAAATGTCCTTCGCCGGAATGAGACGGATATACACCGTTTCCTTGCCGAAAAGGTCGGCAGTGACAGGTAGGGTGAATGACATATTCTTCGCGCCAGGACAGTGGTACTGGCGGTAGAAGCCGTTCTTCGGATAGTCGGGAACGGTGTAGGTCCATTCGGTGCCGACTGATGTATGCTGAACGAAAGCTCCGGTGTAGGAATCGGCGGTGAGCGTATGCCAGGTTTCGCCGTCGGTCGAGTATTTCAGCCACCAATAGCGCGGTGCACCGACATCATTACCTACCGTGTTGAATGCAGCAACCTGTACCGAAAGAGGAGCATTGGCTGCCGTGAGCTCGGCCGTGGAGAACTCAATCTGCCAGTAGTAGTCGTCGAGCTTAGGGTCCGTATGGTTGCCGGAGAACCATTTGGCGGCGAACCAGGCAGGGGCGTCAGACTGAGGGACGATTCCGGAAGCTGTGCCGGAAAGAGGCCCGAGAGAGCTCCAGTCTTGGCTCGGGGAGATTTCCCATTCTGCCGGCCGCGAGTAGCTCAGCCCCTGCTTGTTAAGCACGTCGGCATAGCTGGTCCACTCACAGAGCTTTTCGGTGAAGGCGTCCTCGTCAAGGGCTATGTCGCTGCGACTCTGCGGACGAATCTGGTAGCGGCCGATGTTGCCAAGTCCGGTAACATAGTCCTCCAGACGGGTGTCGGCTGCAGCCTCTGTGCTGTTCCACTCGAAGTTGTCACAGGTCTCGTTTACTATGATTCCGCTCACGTTTCCGCTGCCCTGCGGAAGTCCCTGTCCGTCACGCGCCCATGCGGCGGTGGTGTTGGTCAGAAGATAAATCGTGCTGCCGGCCTTGTCGAGAAGCGGCATCGGGTACTTGTTGATTATGCTGCTGCGGCTGTTGTCAATCGGGACGAACGCACCCTTGGAAATAGGAATCTCGCAGCCGGTGAGCGTCACGAGAGTGTTGATATCGCTGTCTGTCAGTTCTTTGACAGACTTGGTGCGGGGTGTGACATCGGTCTCGCTGCCGGAAGCGGCGGAAACAATGTCGTAGGCCTTGAGACCGGTGATGGTGTAGTGTTCCGGATTCGTGTGATGGATGAGTTTCCTGCCCTTGAGCGAAACCGTCGCGAGGTCGTATCTCTTGAGCGAAAGCGCGTCCTCCGAGTCGAAAATGAGTTTGACTCCATATGATTCGCCTGCTTCCGCACTCTGGAGATATACTGTCCTGCCGGCAAGGGTAAGGTCCTGAATGATTACGGACATGTTCTCGTTCGGAGCGGCGTTGCCTTCAGAGTTGTCGCTGATGACACGACCGGTGAGGGCGTATGGCTTCAGGATTATGCCGTCGGCATCGAGATCGCTGCCGTCTGGGGCAGCCTCGTCAAACGCGAGAGAGCGGAGTCCGCCGACCGTGAGCGGGATGGTCTTGACATCGCCGCGTGTACCCTGAGTGACATAGAGCCGTGCGGTAAGGGCACGTCCGACATTGTCGGTGGATGTAAGTTCGATGATGGCCGTGCGTGGAGTGTCGCCGAGGTTTTCGCGGACGGCATAGATGAAGGTGTGGTCGGAAGTGAGCTTGGAGAGGGGTTCCTCAATCCAGTCTCCGCCGTCGGGATAGATGACACTGCCGCTGATTTTTTCTACTGGAATGACGGTCTCGAACCGGGCTGAATGAGCACCGTTTTCAAACGGAATGGTGACGTTCCTCTCGGTGAAATGGAAGGTCGCGTCCTCGGCTCCTCCCTGAATGAGGCTCAGGAACAGTTCGCGTCTGCCACAGGTGAGACGGATGTCGGCCTTGCGCTCGCGTTCGGGATTTGCGGTGAAACTTACCTCAATTTCGTTATCTCCTGTCCAGCGTGTGGTGGAAAGGGACGCCCAGTCGCCTCCAGCGATGATTTCGGCTGTCACTTCGGAGGATGCAATGACAACGTAAGACACACTGCCCTCGGCCGCATCAACAACGATTTCCGGAGCCGCACATCCGAGTTCCGTCACCTCAATGAATTCCGGCTGCCGTACGCAGGCTGTCAAGAGTGACAGAAGCACCGCAAAGGCCATTAACATTCTTTCTATCTTGTTCATACTCAATTATAAAGTTTTATCCATTCAATTTACTCAGTCAAAATAACATAAGGGGAAAATCTCAGTAAAAGGGGATGAAGAAAAAGATGGGATGCAAGGCGGATGGTGAAGATGAATACCGCAGCAACCTGATGGTTGTGAGGATTTCATCAAGACATCCAACGAAGCAGACCGCTTTTTATTCGCCCCGTCCATTACTCTCCGTACTCTATGTTAGTCAGCACCCCGCCTGACGCAGCAACCTGGTCGGCAGGAATAGGCCAGTAGCGGTTGCACGGGCGGACATTGCGGCTGATGAGAGATCCGGTGTTGTACTGCGAGGTGCGCTCATACCAGATGCCCCAGCGGACGAGGTCGAACTTACGATTGTACTCGCCGAGAAGTTCCTTGGCGCACTCGCGGCGGATTTCCTCCATGAGCAGGTCTGTGCTGCCACCCACATCTGCGAGCGTGAGGTCCGGAAGTCCGGCACGGCTACGGATCATATTCAGATAGTTAAGAGCCTCAGAGGTATTCCCGAGCATCAGTTGCGCCTCGGCAAGGCCGAGAACCGCCCCGGCATAGCGGAAAATCTTGTAGTTATTCGCATCGCGTGTGCTGCGCATGTCCGGACACCAGAACTTGTTGCCGAGCCACGGGGTGCTCGCGGAGGTCATCCTGTTCCATGAGCCGTCGTCCCTTCGGAGACCGAAGAACATCACTTCTTTCTCACCGACTCGTCCGACATCGTCCGGGTCATAGCCGTACCAGCGCCATGCAAGGTTGCCGGAGCCGCCGCGGGCCTTGTCCGCCCCGTTGGAATACTCGCCGGAACGAAGGTCAGAGGAGGTGTATGGAAGCAGGTTCTGGCACAGATACGGGGTAGGACGCGCCGAGGTGTAGGTCTGCGAGTGCGCTCCAAGTTCCGGAATGCCGATGCCGTAATAGATGTCGGATATGATTTCCTCCTGCGCGAACTCGTCACTCACGATGTTTTGGGCGCGAAGTGGAGTTGTCCAGCTCGCGAGCGTACCCACAATCTGGAGTCCGTTCGGTTCGTATGTGTTCGGGACCTCCCAGATGGACTCCCGACTGTACTTTACGCTGAAAGGCACGTCAGTGAGAGGATACTGCGAAAGTTCTCCGTAAATCCCCTCAAGCTGCCCGAAGAACTCCACTGCTCCGTTCCAGTCCTTGTTCCACAGGCAGAGACGGCCTCCGAGCATGAGACCGAGAGCGCGACCCATACGATAGTCTGTACCGGAGTCGTAGCTCCTGCGTGCCTCAAGTGCCGGGAGATTTGCTCGAAGTTCCGATATGCAGAACGAGCGGGTGTCGGCAGCTGACATTCTCGGGAGCCTCACAATCGCAGCCCGATTGCCCTCGGTCACGCGCTCGGTGTAGAAAGGCACGTCACCGAAAGTGGCTGTCAGAAGATACCAGTAGAACGAACGGAGAACGGCACACTCGGCATAGAGCGGGGCGGCCTCCTCAGCGGTGACATAACCTTCAGCCACGGCCCTGTCGATGTAAAAGACCATGGAGTTGGTGCGAGAAACTCCCTGATAGCCCCTCTGCCAGACGAGCGATGCCGCGCCCGGGCGTGCCGGAGCGATGTCACACACTGCGTCAATCTGGTTGTCGACGTTCAGGAACATCAGGTCTGTGTCGCACTCGCACATCTCCCAGAATCCCATATTCGTGTAAATCAGACGGAGCGGAGAGTAGCAGGCATTCAGTCCTGTCTTTATCTGCTCTACGCTGCGGTAGTACTTGTCACCCTCGGTGTAGGAGGTAATCTTTTCCTTCAGTGAGCATGATACCGCACCGAAGCATATCAAGGCAAAATATATTATCTTTTTCATATCCATATCCTCCCGAGGCTAAAAGTTCATCTGAAGGTTAATCACGAATGTCCTCGGACGCGGAAAGGCGCCGTTGTCGATCCTTCGTGTGGTCGCGCTGGTGGAAACATCCGGATCAAAGCCGTTGTAGCGCTTCCACAGCAGCAGGTTCTCGCCGCTCGCTCCCACCACGATGCTCTTGCACCATTTCTTCGCGATGTTGAAACGGTAGCTGAGCGAGACCTCCTTGAGGCGTATGTACGAAGCGTCGTAAATAATGCGGTCACTCGCGTTGTAGTCCTCCTTGCCGGCACGCGGAATGTTGGAGTCCGGATTCAGCTCAGGATCCCACGCATCAAGCATATAGCGATACTTGTTATAGGCCCTTGAGCCGCTCCCGGCGAGGATTTCGCTGATGTTGTAAATCTTTCCACCAAAGGAGTAGGTTGCATAGACCTTGAGGGACAGGTTACCGTGAGTGAAGGTGTTCTGAAGTCCGCCATAAACCACAGGATCGGCGTTTCCCTGATAGACAAGGTCATTCTGGTCAAGCAGCCCGTCGTTGTTCTGATCCACATAGCGGCAGATTCCGAGTTGTTCCGTGCCTGAGCTGACATAAGTCTTGGAAATCTTGTTTCTGTCAATCTCGTCCTGACTATGCCATACACCGGCATACTGGTAGCCCCAAAGGGAGTTCACGGGATAGCCGGCGCGGTAGCCGTAGAGAGGCTGTGTGAGGTTGCGGAAGTTGGAATATGTCGGCACGAGACGGTCCTCTCCGGCATCAAGAACGAGTTGGTCGTTGTGCGAAATCGTGAACATCGTGCTCCACGAGAACTTGCGCGTGACGATGTTGCGGGTGGTCAGGGCAACCTCGATTCCACGGTTGCGGGTGTTTCCCATATTCGTGAAATATGTGTCATATCCCGTGCTCTGGTTCGTCTTCATCGCGAGGAGAAGGTCCGATGTCCTCGATTCGTAGGCATCGACTTCGAGATTGAGCCTTTCGCCGAACGCCGAGAAATTGAGTCCTATGTTATATGAGTCCGTCGTCTCCCATGTGAGGTTTCCGTTGCTCAGGCGCGTGTCGTAATATGCCAGCGGCCTATAGTCTCCGAGCATCCACACTCCCTTGTCCGAGGTGAGGGTGGATTTGGACATATACGAGCCTATTGCATCGTTTCCGCTGCGTCCGACGCTTGCTCTGAGTGAAAGATCGTCAAGCCACGACACGCCGGCAAGGAAATCCTCACGGCTGATGTTCCACCTGAGGGCGGCTGCAGGGAATATTCCCCACTTGCGATTGTCGGCGAAGTTCGATGCTCCGTCGGCACGCATGGTGAGGGTGACATAGTATTTCTTGAGATAGTCGTAGTTTACGCGGGCGAGGACGGACATGGAGGTCTTGATGTTCTCGTAGCTGCGATTGGTGGTATTGCGGTCATCGAGCAATCCGCCGAGGTTCTTGTAGGTGACGTTGTCGTCCATATAGCCCTCACCGTAGAAGTAGCGGTAGTCGATATTTGTGCGCTCGGCCGTGAATCCCGCAAGAAGGTTCAAGGTGTGACGGCGCGAGAAGGTGCGATCGTAGGTGAAGGTGTTCTCGCTGAGGAAAATCTGACGGTCTTGGTTTATCGCCGTAGCAGTTCCTCCGGTGAGGTTACGCTGTGCGACGGGAAGCGTCGACGGAGCATAGCGCAGGGACTTGTAGCCGTCAGTCGTGAAGGAGAACTTACTGACGAAAGAGGCGTAGCGGTTGAATATGAGCCTCACCCACGGAAGCAGGTTCAGGTTGGTCTGGCGGACGTCGTTGCTGATCTGTTTCGCGCAAATGTAGGGATTGTTGAACGGCGAGCCTCCGGAGGCATATTCGGAGCCGAAGGTGTTCCATGTGTCATTGATTCCCAAAAGCGGGCTGAGATAGATTGCGGCCGTGCTGCTGGTTCCGGTGATTGATGCGCTGGACTTGTCGGTGCTGCGGTCGGCGTAGTAGAGACGAACGCCGGCGCGGAGCCATTTTAGAGGCTGAGTCTCCACGCTTACCCTTCCGCTGATGCGTCTGAACCCGGATCCTATGACCACTCCCCTCTCGTTGTGGTAGCCGAAGGATGCGGAGGCGCGGATGATGTTGGTTCCGCCCTGCGCAGAGAAGGTATAATCCTGATACACACCGGTCTGCGAGAGTGCGTCAATCCAATCCGTGCCCTTCCCCTTTGCGGCTATTTCCTCATCTGAGAAGTAGAAGTTACGCGACGGCGTTTCCTTTCCGCTCATGTAGTCGGAGATGTAGTGCGTCATGTTGCAGTAGGTCGCGAACTCGGAAGCATCCATCAGGTCGAGCGAGCCCATAATTCTTGAAACACCGGCCGCAGCCTTGAGTGATGCCGTGAAATTCCTTGAGGTCTCGCGTTCCGTGGTTATGAGTATGACTCCGTTCGCTCCGCGTGATCCGTAGAGCGATGTGGAAGAGACATCCTTGAGGACGGATATGCTCTTGATGTCCGAAGGGTTGATTTCATTGAGGTCGGAGACTGCGTCAATCACGCCATCGACGACGATAAGAGGCGCGTTCCCGGCGCTGATGGACCTCGCTCCACGAATCTGGATGGAAGCCTCGGCGCCGGGTTCTCCGGTGGAGGACATCATGTCCATTCCTGCAATACGCCCTTGGAGCGCGGAGCTGACCGAGGAGGCGGGGACGTCGGCAAGCGACTTCATGTCAACCACGGAGACGGCGCCCGTGAGGTCGGACTTTTTCGCTGTACCATAAGCAATTACCACCACGTCGTCAAGTTTCGCGGCCTCAGATTTGAGCACGACATCAATCTTAGCGCGTCCGTTCACCGGTTCAAGCAGGGATTCGAAACCGAGACAACTGAACTCGATGAAGCCTTCGGAAGCGACGCTGAGCTCGTACTTTCCGTCAACGTCGGTGGCAGTGCCCTTAGCCTTGGCCTGTTTATCAATCACATAGACTCCCGGCAGAGGATTGCCGTCGCTGTCCTTCACCGTTCCGCTGACCGTCACTTTCTGGGCAAAGGCGGCAGTGGCTGTGGAAAGGACGAGGAGAGTCAGAATAAGTATCCTTTTCATATATTCTTGTTTCATTGAAAACGTCTGTTATTCTTTAGGGAATCATTCGATGGTAGGCTTGTTTCCGGTGGCGTAAATCTCGCCGGAGCATCCGGCAACCGCCTCCTTTGGAAGCACAGCCGTCGATGTGCAGCCTTTTATTGCCGGCACAGGGGTAACTTTAAGGATGTGAGCCACGATGCCTCCGACTGCACCAATCTGCGCCTGTGGTTTTGCCAAGGTGTTGGCTGTGAGGCCGAATGAGCCGTTGTTCGTGCATGAGGAGATTTCGGAGAATGCCGTTCCGCCGAGTATTCCACCGACAAGCGAGCATGGCTCAAGTGTTCCGCCCGCGAGAATCCTGCCTGTGTTGGTGCAGCCGTCAATCTTGGCCGGCTTTGCAGAAAGTCCTACTACGATGCCGGCAATCCCACCGACATAGCATTGTCTCGCGCCGGACATTCCAGAAGAAGCGCCGCTGTCGATGGAACTGCATACATCGATTGTCCCGGAATTGGAGCAGCCGATGATTTCAGCATAGAACCCGACTGCGGCACCTGGAGTCGGATTAACATAACTGCAAGATGTATTTCCTAAAAGAGGGGCAATCCGGCCGATAATTCCGCCGATTGAGTAAGCTCCTTGCGCCCCACCGTTCTTGAAAGTGTTTTCCCAAATAGTGATGTTACCATCATTCACACAATTCTTCAGCGTGACAAATGATTCAGCCGTACCGCCGTATGCGGAGGCCAGAATACCTCCCACAGCACATTTGTAAAGGTCAGAAGCAGCCGTGGCCTCTTTCTTCACTATTATGTTGCCGGTGTTGCGACAGCCCTCGAATGTTCCGAGTCTGGTTGTGCCGTCCGCCCCCTTTGCATCAGGGCGAAATGCGAGACCACCTCCCATAAATTCATGATTTGCAGAGAACGGCAGGTTTATCTCGAAGTCGGCACTATTGGTGCAGTCGCGCATCACTCCCCCGTTTGCCTCGACAAGGCCGCAGAAATGTAAGACAGCATCGACAGTAACACTCAAAGCGGCTCTGTTTTCGCAGTTCTCAACAAGTCCGAGGTTGGTAGCCGCAAGAGCAGCGCTCGAATTGGCACCCGGTTTTGTGCGCAGTCCTCCAAGTTTGAGGTTCTTCACGACCCCTGTCTCCGTGATGCTCTTGATGAGAGGCTTTGAAATGGAATTGCGGGTGATTGTGTAACCTCCGCCGTTCAGAACGCCGTCCCAGCTTTCAATCTGGACGAGATCGTCGGCGGAAGTGACGTTAGCGACGATGGAAATTTCACCGCTTTCCGGATTTTTCCACTGAGAATAGTCCCCGGCGTTCACTGCGGCCGCGAAAGTGTTCCACGACTCAGGGTCGGTGATTATCAGCGCACCGCTCGGCACGAATGTCTGCTCCGTCCAGCCGACTATGACGCCAGAAGTCACTGCCGTATTTTCGCGCATCTCGATAACCATCTTGCGTCCGTATTTCTCGGTAATCGTAAGGTTGAAACCCTCGGCATATTCCCCTGCCGGCACGCAGAAGTTCAGTTCAACTGCCTTGGAATCCCCAACAGTAGATGCGGCATCAGAATCCGGATCGCTGCCAGAGCCTGCGGCAAATCCGCCTTCCGGCAATGAAAGCGAGATGCTCTGCCCGGCATCAACCGCAGTCAAATTTCCGTCCGCAAGGTTCAGATTGAACTTTCCTGCAAGCGGCTCTCCGAGACTTGTGAGCGTGATGTCGACAATCTCATATTTCCCGAAATCCACCGAAATTCTCACCACCCCACAGAGATTGGTGAGCGTGAAGTCTTTGGCGTCCGAGCGTCCGTAGAGCACAGCTGAACCGTTGCTGAAAGAGCCTGGAGTCCACCTTTGAACTGTCTGGAGAGTGATTTCGGCTGTTTCTCCATCCATTGCCCCGCAAATCCAGCTCGGATAGACCACGCCATAAGGGGCGCTGACTCCGGACACGCTGAATGTTGCGTCTGTGACATTATCTCCAATTCCGTGAAGAGGTTCGGAGCGCTTTCCGTTCACGGCAATGCGGTCGCCCTCACACCAATAGACAGGATAGGAAGAACCATTAGGCTCTCCAAGAATGGTCTTCGTGATTGTACCGCTGCCGAGGCTTAAGCTCACACTCTCTTCTACAGCCGGTTCGGGCTTCGGAAGAGAGCTGTCCCCGGACTTCTCACAGCCGGAGACTGTCGAAAGAACGGCGGCCAGTGCGACCGCATGAAGGATCACCGCAGCAAAGGCAGATGAAAGTTTACTTCTCATATTCTTCTTGATTATCAGTTATTTGCATTACTATTTTATGATTCAAATCAGTTGCATCACCACTGGCATCATGTTTCCGCCGGAGCGCTTTCCTTTCCCCTCATTTCCTCGGCAAAGACAGTCGGTGTCTTTCCGTACATTTCCCTAAAACATTTTGCGAAATAGGAGACATTTGAGAATCCCACCGCATAGCATATCTCCGAAATGTTGTTTCCGTGAGGCTCGCGCAGCATCTCGGCGGCCACGACAAGACGGAGGTTCCGGACATAGTTGTTCGGAGACGTGTCCAGCAGACGACGGATGCGGCGCACAAGGGTTGAAGGACTTACGGCCATCTTCTCCGCAATTATCTCATTGGAAAGCAATGCATTGGAAAGATTCTCCCGGACAATGCCATCAAACTCGGCAAGGAAGTCCTGGTCCTTCTTCGGCAGTCCCACAATCTGCGAGACGGTGTTTATCTTTTCGCGGAAGACCTCTTCCTCCTTCGAACGACGGTAGTCAATCTCCATCTGGCGGCTCTTGCGCTCGGCATTGTGGCGCACCGCGAGGAAAACCGCGGCCACAATCAGGAGCACGATGAATACAATCAGGGTGATGCCCCAAGAGGAGGCCCAGAACGGAGGGCGGATGACGATTTTCAGAGGGAAATGAGCCTCATGCCATTCGGACGATGAGATTGACGAACGGAGTTCGAGGGTGTATGTGCCCTCCGGGACGCTATACCAGAATGCTGAGCGCGACACGGAGATATCTCTCCACTGTGAGTCATACCCCTTCAGACGACACTGGAGCCACGATGAAGATGCCGCGGACATATCCGGAACGGAAAAGTCGAAGCCAAAGGAATTCTGGTCATGATCGAGCCTTATGTCATCCAACAGGTCGAGGTTGTCATCGGTCGTGACGGCCGCGTCGCCGACATGAAGACGCGAGATGATGATGTCAGGATGCCCGCCGGTGCGCAGCCTTTGGGGGGAAAAGCTTATGAATCCGTTGTTGGAGCCGAAGCAGAGTTCACCAGAGGAGAGCCTTAGGGCGCTGTTGGTGAGCTTGGTGTCAAGCAGTCCCTCTATTTCCGTGTAGAGACGCAGACCGGAGGTTTCCGGATTGAATTGGACAAGACCCGAATCGGAGGCCAGCCAAAGGCAGCCGCTCCTGTCCTCGACGCCGCGGAAGAACACGTCTGACGGAAGAGACGGAAAGCGCGAGCTGTCGTAGGTCGAGAATTTGCCGGTTTCGGGGATATATTCGGAAAAGCCGTGACTGAACCCTATAGCCCAAACACGTCCGCCGGCATCGACATAAACAGACGACACTTTGTTGTTCGGAAGCCCATCGACATACGAAAGGTGGAGGATTTCATCATTCGAAGGATTCCAGCGATATATTCCCGACGCGAAAGACGAAATCCACAGGTTCCCATTTGCATCTTCGTCCATCGAAGTCACGAACACGCCATCGAATATCTCCGTATCCTCGAAACGGTCATTTTTCCTATCATATTCAAAAAGTCCGAGTGTAGTCCCTGCGTAAATGACCCCGTTTTTTGTCTTGTGCACAAGATAAACCTTGTGATCGTTGCGGCCACTCTTTTTCCGGAGAACGCCGTAGGATTTCAGGGTATGGGTTCGGGTATCCAGCCTGTAGAGGCCATGCAACGAGCCGAACCATAGATAGTTACCATCAATGCACGGAGAGAAGGCCATCGTCGGAATGCCTGGCGTTGAGACGCGCTGCACATCGGAGGTCTCGGGATTCCAGAGAAGTAGTCCGGCCTGTTCGGTCGTCACCCAGACTTTCGATGGGGACTCTTCAGCAAAACCGCTCACGATGCAACCTTCAAGCGACGCGCCGGAAGCAGTGTAGTGTTTGCGGAAGTTAGTCTGTGCGAGTCCGGACCAGTTGACCCCACAATCCTTGGTGCCGAGCCAAACGCCGCCACCGTCATCTACGAAGGCGCAGGTGACATAGTTCCCGGAAAGGGAGAATCGGTCTGCCGCGTCCCTTTCAATCCGACGGACGCCTGTCCCCATGAGGTCGTATCTCCATACGCCGTCGGTCGTCGTAAGCCAAAGCCACCTCTGCCTCTCAAAGAAACTGTCAAGCAAAACGGTGCCCTCAGGCAGACGGAAAAGGCCGCGTATTGAGCCTGACACCGGGTCTATCTCGCTGATTCCGCGAAGCGTGCTCGCTACATAGACCTGTCCGTCAGCGCCCTCGTATATGCCTTCGATTTCATCGCCGTCGAACCAACCGCCGTCCGGGAAAGGGTCAATCACGCCACTGTCCCGAAGTCCAGAAGGTGAATGGTAGAGGGAGGAATGATAACGGGAGAGCCATACGCCACTGTGACTGGAGACGAGCATCTTTCTGAATCCGGAAACACCAAGACTGTCATAGCTTATGTGGTGAAGATGGGAATATTTTGTATCATACGAAAATACGCCCTGATCGTTCACGAGCATCCATATCTGCCTGTCACCATCCGAGGTTATGAAGGTCACCTTGTTGCGGATGGTTTCCCCACTGTCGCTTGCGCGGGTGAGGGGTTCAAAGCGGTCGAGCACATAGTTGTAGCAGCTCACGCCGTTGTCGGTGCCAACCCAGATGTTCCCGTCACGGTCTTCGGCGAAACAGTTGATGTAGTCGGTCGTCAGTCCGAGGTCGGTGGCCGTGAATACATCGAAACGCCTCCCGTCGTAGCGGTTAAGCCCACGATAGGTCCCAATCCAAATGAAACCCCGTGAATCCTGCATGATGCGGTTCACCCCGTCGTAGGACAGGCCGCTGTTCATGGTGGTCAGGTGGGTAAATTTATAGTGTCCCGCCTCTCCGCGCAACGTTTCCGGCAATGCTACAGCCAGCAGCGTCACCACGAGAGTCTTTATGATGGTCCTTGTCTTCATCACGTTTTACCTATGAAATCCCGTTCCCGCAGGTGCCAGAGCTGACACAAACTCCACAGAGTTTCAGGCACCCGCGAAGAAGAGGGATATTTATGATGCCTTGCTCACTCCGTGACAATCTTTCCTTTCCTTATATATATGTTGCCGCTGAGTTGCGTGACTGCCAGAATGGTGTCATTACCGAGGTCACAGAGAGAGTTCCATAGGCCATTGTCTCGTGTCTGGTCAATGTCGAAAGGACGTATGCGCTCTCTCATAGTGAGGAATTCATGTCCCTTCATCTCGTCAATGCGGCACACGGCCAACTCCATCACGGAATTTTTCGTCGTCGGCTCAAGAGCGCCCTCGGACGATTGGTAGCAGAGGACGAAATAATTGTCGGTTCGGATTAGATAAGGAGCACCAGCATAGATGTAGGCGCTTTCCATTGATGTGCGGAACGGGTCGAAACGGTTGGCTGATGCGCCATAGACCGGTGTTTTCCAGTTGTCGGCAATTTTTGTGCAGACAATCTGCGGATGGAACTTTATGTTCTGGCCGTTGGCCTCAATCGCGACATAAATCCAATCCCCGTAAACCATCGCCACAGGCATTCCGTCACGAAACTTCTCGTTGTAGCAGACTATGCGTGCCGGCCCCCATGTGTCGCCACCGTCCTTTGACTCAACGACGGAAATGTTCTGATAGGGCAGACGCCTTTCATAGTAGGGAGTCTCGTCAGCGAAATAGACCTGCACAGTGCCGTCCGGAAGTTCGAGCACACATGGCTCATAGCACCCGCGCAGAACGTCCTTGTCCCAAATCTTGGACTTGTAGATGTCACGGACACCACTCCATGTCTCGCCGGCATCGTCAGAGGTGGAGATTGCTATGGTATATGGCGTGTGTGAACTACGGTTCTCAGCCGGTCTGATGTTTACCGCATAGATGATACGTCCCGGATGATGAGGGTTGCTCGCGCTGAGCTGTGCGAACTCGGCATTGGAAACAACAACCTTGGCGGGAGCCCTATAGCTGTCATGGTGTATTGCCACCCGTTGTGGAGTCCATCCGCTCCATCCGTTTGCACAGATTTTGAAGCATCCGTTTCCACCACGGGAATAGACTGCCATATAGCGTCCATCATTCAGGCGATGCACACGTGCATACCCTCCGGGTGCAAGAAGTTTTGCGTCTTCCCACTCGATACGAATCTTGCCGAGAGAGGATTTTCGTGGGGCGGCATTTGGTTCAGAAGCAGCCGCAGAGCCAGTTGCAAGGCAGAAAAGAGCCAGCGATGCGCAGATCAGGAGTATTTTGCGATTCTTCATCTTAGCATTACAATTTGGTTATCTGCAAAGATAGAGAAACGCCACGTTTTGCGTCAATAGTTTTCACGCAAAGTACACAAATTTTCGTGCAAAGGCCCTTATATACGCTCCCGGATGCCCAGTTCCTTCATTATCCGGCGCGTCAGCTCAGGTTCGTTTGTCGTAATGAAATCCACGCCGGCCCCGAGGCAGCGGCGTATGTCCTCATCCTTGTTGACCGTCCAGACATTGATACTGAAGCCGTTTTCTCTGGCATCCTCCTTCCACTTCGGGTCGCCAAGAAATGCGGGGAAGTGCATATCTATTCCGTTGACGCCGTTAGCCTTCATCGTCTCGATGTCGCTGTCGGAGCCAAGATACTGCACGGTAAATCCCGGAGCCGCTTTCGAAAAAAGACGGCATTCGTTCATGGAAAAAGAAATGAAGATGACCCGCTCCGGAGAGAACAGTCCGTGGGACTTGAGGCAAGAGACTATTCCGTCCACAGCGTCCTGCTGCTGGTTTTCATCCGCATGCGGCTTGAGTTCCAGCACTAAAGTCGTTCCGGGCCAGTCCTTCGCGACGTCAAGGTATTCGCTGAGCAGCGGTATGGGCTCGCCATTCGGAAGACGGTAGCCGTCAAATTCAGACTTATTATGCTCACAGATCATCTTGCCGTCAATCTCGCTGTCGTGGAAGACGAGCAGTTGTCCGTCGGCAGTTATGTTCACGTCAAACTCAGTTCCCCAGAACCCGTGTTCGCAGGCAGCCTTCAGCGAAGCGATGGAGTTGTGGGACATTCCGCCCTCCTCGCAGTTCCAGTACCCTCTATGTGCAACAATCCCCACGCCCTGCTCTGAAGCGCATGAAACAAGCCCGCACATGGCGGCAGCAAGAAATAAAATTCCCTTTTTCATAATAAATCACATTTGTGTCCACAAATATAACCTTTATGCGGGAACTAAACAACCATTCTTTCCGGCCCATGATGGGGCAAGAAGTAAGAAAATATCACTAAATTTGCGACGGTTCGCACTAATCGCGGACTTTGAGAATTATGAGAGCAGCAATTTACGGCGCAGGTTCGCTCGGAACCATACTTGGCGCATTCATCAGCAAAAACGGAGGACAGATAGACCTCATCAACCATAACGAGAAGCACGTGGCGGCGCTACGCGAGAAAGGGGCACATGTGGTTGGTACACTGGACTTCACACAGAAAGTGACGGCACTGACAGACAAGGAGATGACTGGAGTGTATGACATCATATTCCTCATGACGAAACAGCAGGACAACGCCAGAACGGTGACATTCCTGAAGGATTATCTTGCAGAAGACGGAGTCATAGTGACTCTTCAAAACGGCCTTCCGGAGCCGCAGATTGCAGAAATCGTCGGTGAGGATCGGGTGCTCGGATGCACGGTCGCCTGGGGAGCGACGATGCTTGGGCCAGGAGTCTGTGAACTCACGAGTTCACCTGACAGCCTCACATTCTCGCTCGGAAGCACGTTCAAAGGCAAGGGAAACCACTTTGCCGATGTAAAAGCCCTGCTTGAGAAAATGGGACAGGTCGAGGTCGATGAGAACTTCCTCGGAACGCGCTGGAGCAAGCTGCTCATCAATGCGGCGTTTTCGGGAATGAGCGCGGTGCTGGGCTGCACATTCGGCGAGGCCGCAAATCCGAAACCGTCACGCCGCATTGTCCAGAGGCTCATCAAGGAGTGTATCGATGTCTGTGACGCATCGGGAATCAAGATTGAACCGGTGCAGGGCAAGGACATCGTGAAGTTGCTCGACTACCGCAACCCGTTAAAGAAAGCAGTCTCCTTCTTCATCATCCCACTCGCTATAAAGAAGCACGCCCTTCTCAAGGCAAGCATGCTCCAGGACATCGAGCGAGGCAAGAAGACCGAAGTGGATTCCATCAACGGGGCCGTATGCGCACAAGGACGCAAGGTCAGCGTGCCTACTCCGTGCAACGACAAGGTGGTGGAAATCATCCACCGCATCGAGAATGGAGAACTCAGGGCTGAACGGGCAAACCTCCGGTTCTTTGAGCGTATCTGACGAACTCCGGCAGCGTTTTCGTGTAAAGCAGGATGCGCCATGTGGCGGCGGGTCATTTTTCATATAGATGTAAACTCCGCGTTCCTCAGTTGGAGCGCGGTAAAGCTTTTGTCGGAAGGCGGGTCTGACATCAGACTCGTCCCGTCTGTCGTGTCCGGTGACCCCACCGACCGCCGGAGCATAATCACAGCTGCCTCTATGCCGGCAAAGAAACTCGGAATCAAGACCGCCCAGCCAGTCAGCATGGCTCTGCGCAGCTACCCCAATCTTGTCATAGTCCGCGGAGACTGGACGTGGTACAAGAAGTGCTCGGACGGGTTTATGGACATCTGCCGAAGCTACTCCCCTGTGCTTCAGAAGTTCTCGATTGACGAATGCTTCATCGACATGAGCCTCAGGCTCTACAAGAAAGATCCCGTGGAAGTGGCGACGCGACTTAAGGACGAGATTCACGAGAAACTCGGATTCACCGTCAATGTAGGCATCGGCTCGAACAAACTGCTCGCCAAGATGGCCTCCGACTTCGAAAAGCCGGACAAGGTCCACACGCTTTGGGAAGAAGAAGTACCCGGGAAGATGTGGCCGCTGCCAGTCGGGGATTTGCTCTGGGTCGGGAGGAAAACCCGCGAGCGGCTTGCCTCGTACGGAATCTACACCATAGGCGACCTCGCGAAAAGACCGGAAGCCGCCATTGCAAAGATTGTCGGGAAGAAATACGCAACTCAGCTGCACGAAAATGCAAACGGGCACGACAATGAGCCCGTGGAGACCGAGCAGCAGGAGGCCAAAAGCATCAGCGCGGAAAGGACATTCGCAAAGGACATTACGGAGACGGTGGCTCTTGACCGGGAATTGTTCAAGGTCGCCTGCATCGTCGCCCATAGGATGCGACGCCAGGGGTTCCGCGGCTCGGTTGTCTCCATATTCGTGAAACACAACGACTTCAGCGTCGCGCAGAAACAATGCACGCTCTCCCAGCCGACAGAAGTGACGGCGCTCATTCTCAACGCCGGCCGCAAAATGCTTTCGGAAATATGGAACGGCCACACCCCTGTCCGGCAGGTCGGCCTCGGAATCTCGAAACTCACCCGCGAGAATGCCGTCCAAATGAGCCTCTTTGAAGACCCTCAGATTGAATACTACCGTCGCTGGGACCGCGAATATGACGAAAAACAAACTAACAACGAGGACGCACGCGTCCTCGCCTACGACAAAAATAATTAAGAGTTCTCGCTCGAATAAGTTCTCCGGGGAAATGCCTACTCCTCGCTTAGGGAGTCAATCCAGCGCTGGCGACGGGCGTCCTGAAGGAGCATGACGAGCTTAAACTGGCCATCGCGGGCCCCCTCGTTGAGACTGATTTTCTTGAAAAGGTCATAGGCATTCTTGCGAAGAACAATAGCCTTCGGAGCCTTGAGACGATGCGAAGCACGCTTGGATTCGTACTCTATGTTCATCTCCTGCAAGTGCTTATCTACAATTTCAGTAAACTTCTCCGCCTTTGCGGCACGGATGCGACGGTCGTCGAACTCGTAGTAGAAGTCGTACTGTGACTCTTCCGGATCGGCAAATCCTATAAAGAAATTGACCTTCCATCCGGTCTCCTTCTCCGCCATACGCACGGCTTCGATGAACTGCTTCTCGTAGAGTTTCTCACCGGTGATGCTCACTATTCCGTTGACTTTCTGCACCATATGAATCTTCGGGGTCTTGTGATACCAGCCGCCGACCTCGACAAGATCGTTCATATTGTAGCGGTAGAGTCCCGATAGCGTCGTCACATAGACACAATAGCGTTTGCCCTGCTTCAGTTCGTGGAGGCGATAGAAACGCGGTTCCGGTTTGTCAAGATCACATTCCTCAACAAACTCATAGTAATGATAATGAGGGAAAAGCGTCGAGTCTATGCCTTCGTCAAGCACAAGTCCGAAGCGGCACTCGGAAGCGAAATAGCCGAGTTCCTGGTAGCAGCAACATGCCGGGAGCTGTTCCGCGACCTTTGCGGAGGCAATCGCCGTGTTACCGCATTTCCATGAAGAGAGGAACTGCAGTTCCGGCCACCAATCCTTGATCTGAGGCACCGGATGCTCCGCCTTCACCTTGCGGAGGAATTCAGCCCTCTCCGGATCCGGCGTCATTGCAGGAGCGAGTGCGGCGCGGATCTCATCAGAAACTGCAAACTTTGAAGAAAGCGTGCCCAGCTCTATGTCATGGATGTAATCGTCAAAATAGTCTTCCGCATTATGGATGAGTTCAAGGATTGTCGACGGATTCGGAGCGACGATGTATGTGACGCTGTGAGCGATGGCAAGTCTCATCATCGTATAGTATCTCGCTGTATAGTCCTTGATGTCATAAACTTCCGACGGGGTCACAAACCTCTCGCGGATGAATCCCGGCAGTTCCTTTGCCGTGACACCGGACACGGAGCCGAAGATTGTCCCGTCCTCGGCATACCCTTCGACAACCTTCGCCACCGAGACGACAAGTCCGCCACTGAGGAACTTCGGCCGAAGCCTGGCGAAATTGTCAAGCCACACATGAGACATCTTTGAATAGACATCCTCCATATATGTCTCGGAAATCGGGATCCACTTAGGCTGCGACGTCGTCCCGGAAGTAGTCGCGTACATCAGAGGCTTGCCGGGAATCAGGACGTCCCTTTCTCCGTGCTTATGACGCTCGACATATGGGCGAAAAGCCTCGAAGCCCGCTGCCGGGACACATTTCTCGTACATTCTGAAAAGTTGCTCGGAAGTCCTCGCCTTGAGGATTGAACGAAAGTGGTGTTCACGTCCGTAGACGGTATTTCTTGCTTTCCAAAGGATTCTTCGAAGTGTTCTCGCGCTTGCATGTTTAGGGTCGCGAGAAGCAATCTTCAACGACATTCTCGGAGAAAATGAAAGGACACGAAGTCCCAGATTGACAAGTTGATATGGTATAGCCATAATTAGAGTTCTGTAAAGAAACCTTAAAAACCGTGCAAAGGTAGTAAAAATCTGGAAACAACGGACATTCAATGTTCCGCACTCGATGTTCGGAAAAGGACAAACGGACTACCTGATAAGATTGAGGAACTCATTGCGCGTGCGTTCCGAATTGAGAAACGCCCCAGAGAACGCCGAGGTCACCGTAAGCGCATTTGCTTTTTGAACACCACGCAGGGACATGCAACTATGCGAGGCTTCAATGACAACTGCCACGCCAAGTGGCTCAAGCGTGTCCTGTATGCAGTCACGGATCTGCACCGTCAGCCGCTCCTGCACCTGAAGGCGACGTGCATAGCATTCAACAACGCGTGCAATCTTGCTTAGTCCGGTGATACGCCCGTCCGGTATGTAGGCCACGTGAGCTTTCCCGATGAACGGCATGAGATGATGTTCGCAGGTGGAATAAAGCTCGATGTCACGAACCAGCACCATCTGACTATAGTCTTCCTCGAACATAGCGCTGCGCAGTATCTCCGCTCCGTCCTCGCCATATCCTTTTGTAAGAAATTGCATCGCCTTCGCCACCCTTTCCGGAGTTTTCAACAATCCGCCGCGTCCGGTGTCTTCACCGAGCAACCGCAATATCTCCAAGTAATGTCCCGCGATTTCTGCCGTCACCTCCGGGTCATAGTTTTCATCCTGTCTATATGCCATTTTGTCTCTATTTTATGCCTGTTGTCTCCAGCATCACAAATGGAACTGTTTTTGCCATAGGACATCCGGACACACGGCAATGCAAAATTAAATAAAAAAAGGTATCATATTACCTATTTTTTATATATCTTTGCCGCCCCGAATGAAACGGGAAGATTTATTTATTGATTATTAACGTTTTAAACTCATAAAGCTATGTATTGGACACTTGAACTGGCCTATAGACTTGAAGACGCGCCGTGGCCGGCGACCAAAGACGAGCTGATTGACTACGCATCACGCTCCGGAGCCCCTCTCGAAGTCATTGAGAACCTCGAGGAACTCGATGATGACGGCGAAATCTACGAAAGCATCGAAGACATCTGGCCGGACTACCCGACCAAAGACGACTTTTTCTTTAACGAGGAGGAGTATTAACCTGTTATTGAAATATTATTGATTGATTTTCAATAATTTATGATTTAAGCACCGGATAGTTCCGGTGCTTTTTTGTGCCAAAATTGCAGGTTTTTCAGGGTAAAAACAGGCCCAAACTATCCAATTACTATCCAGTGAAATTGCAAATCTCCCTGGAAATAAGAGTAGTAAATGTGGAAACATAACCGTTTATTTTCAATTCCGTGAGGCTTCACTGCAAATAAAGCCATAAGATAATGTGAAAAACTTGCAAAAATGAGATTTTACCCGTATTTTTGTAGAAACTTTGCAAATATAAGGGTGATATGCTGCTCAAAATCGAATTAGAGAACTTTTTCTCAATAAAAAACAGGGTGTGTCTGGACTTTGTTGCCGCGAAAAGCAACACCAAGCAAGCTCGAGAGCTATCCTATAATGTCATTGACTGGAATGGAACGAAAGTATTGAAGACTATTGGACTTTTCGGTCCCAACGCATCAGGAAAATCAAACATTCTCAAAGCCATCAATTTTTGTTGCAGAATGATTCTGGAATCCCACCAGAACAATGAAGGCGCTGTGTTCAATTTTATGCCGTTCAAGTTTGACGGATATGACAAAAAGCCGAGCGAGTTCTTTATCGATTTCGTTTGCAATGAGGTAGAATATGAGTATTCATTTGCATTGACAAGAACGGAGATTATCCGTGAGAGCCTATACTATTATCCTAACGGAAAACGAGCAAAAGTCTTCACTCGTGATGAGAATGCGAAAGATGTATATTCATTCTCTCCTGGCGTAATCGCGAAGCCAAAGGATGTTGCACTCAATACGAGCCGCAAGAACCTGTTCCTCAGCAGGGCAAGTTCAATGAACAGAGAACTCGCACAGGAACTGTACCGGTATTTCTTGAACACATTCCTTCTCGGACTTGTCGATTTGAACAGTGTCTCTGTGGAGGAGAACTTCAAGGCTTACAAAAAGATTATTTTGAAGGCTCTTGCCATCTGTGACACAGACATCTGCGATATCAAGGTGAGACACGAACAAGTGCCTGCTCCCGTCATGTCGTCTCCGGGCTCACCAGAGCTGAATTTCCGGATGATTGATATCCTCAGGTTTCAGACTACGCACAAAAGGTCTCCGGAAGTATCTTTCGATTTGGACGTGGAAGAGTCAAACGGGACAAGAAAACTGTTCCAGATCCTATTGAGACTTCTCGATGTCGTCCGGAACAGAAAATCACTGATGATGGATGAGTTTGATATGGGGCTTCATACGAGACTGGCAGATTTCATCCTTGACCTCATCCACGCATCCGAAAGTTCACAGTTGCTGTTCACCTCGCACAATACGAACCTGATTGATATGAGGCGGTTAAGAAAAGATCAGGTCGTGTTCGTCAACAAACTTGAGGATGGTTCCACCGATGTCTATTCTCTTTATGACTACAAGGACTTCAGGGAGAATATGGATGCGGAAAAGGGATATATCCAGGGGCGTTTTGACGCGGTTCCGTTCGTTGATTCCTCAGTCATGAACTTGAAGCAACTTATGGAGGACTGATTATGGCTAAGCAGCGGACACCATCCCCGTCAAGGACAATGAAGCGGGTCTTCCTCGTGTTCTGCGAAGGTGAAACCGAGGAGACTTATCTGGATTACCTCAAACAGACATATCGTTCGCCGATAAGGATTGTTCCCAAGGTGGAAGGCGGAAGCATCTCTCAACGGTTGATTGATGCGACAAAGAGAGAACTGAAAATATCAAAGACGGACAAGATTCTCGTCTTTCTCATGTATGATATGGATGTTCCTGCCATCAATGGGAAATTGAACGATTGCCGTGCATATAAATTACTGAGTAATCCTGCCATTGAACTCTGGTTCCTGCTGCACGGAAAAGACAAGAAAACTAAATTATCCACAGAGGATGCTTTCAACGAGCTGCTGAAAATGGATGACTGCTGGGCAGGCTATGAAAAGGCAGCCCTGACAGACACTCAAAAGGCTTTTCTCTGGGAGCATCGTCTTGAGGCTACGGAACGGGCACGAAAACTGAAAGTTTTTGAGAACCCGTCATCCGGTATCTTCAATTTGATTTTGGCTTTGGAGAAGAGTCTCAAGAATGATGGATAGTCATTGTCAAGTAAAAGACTTGTTCGCTGTTTTATTTCTGATTTGATATTCTTTCCAACCGTGATATGAGGCCCTGCTTATAAGCTTCCTTGCTTTCATCATCCAGAAACGACATGTCAATCATGCTGTGGAATTTCGGCAGGAGTTTTCTGTACTTTTCTAGCATATTGTCAAATACCTTAGGCGCAATACCTGAAAGTGTCATGGCGCTGACGAAATCGCTTTTCGTTATCCGCTTCTTCCGTCCATTGAGTGTGAGCGCCATTTCTTCGGTGTCTTTCGGATTTGCCATTGAGACATTTAGAAGATCGTATGCCGGGGTAAGTAACCACTTGCCTTTTGGTGCATACAGAGAGAAGTTCTTCAGATGCATATCATTGTTTCCTACCAGCCAACTGAAGAATACTTGCTCATAGAAATCGGTCAGATCCAAAAGCGGTACATATGAGTATTTTGCGATTACCTTGGCAATCTGCTCATACGAACTCTTGTACTTGTATTCCGTCTGTCTCTCTGTAAGCTGGCACATGTCCTCCATCGGAATCTTACTTCCGTCTGATGTCCGGTCTATCCTTTTGGTCAGGTAGCCCAATGTCCCATCTTGAAGTCGTATTAGAGTGTGAGGAACGACCTTAATCTTTGCGATTTCGGCCAAATGCATTGTCAAGTCTTCATTTTCGGGAAGATTCTTGTATGTCTGGGTCTGTGGCTTGAAGATATAATCGCCCCAAAGTCCCACTATGGTGAGTCTTCTTGACCCTTCATGCCTGTCGAGATGGAGAGACAGTTTCGCCTGAACTCCGGTCAATGTCGTCTGAGACTTTATCACCTGGGCAGCCAGGGTATCCAAATCATTGAGTGAATAGAGCAATTCCGGTGCATTCTGCATCCCGAAGAATTTCTTGGCGCAGCCTTTATGGAAATCAACTTCTCCGTCCACAAGTTCCTTATAGCAATATAGACATTTACTCATCGCTTTTCTCATTTACAGGTACGACACTTACCGCTCCGATGCAGTCTTTGCAACAGAGTAGGAGCAGGGACATCCTGTCCAATGAACTGATGTCAGTGTTCCTTAAGGCCACATCAAGCAGCCATCCTTCAGGAATGAGACCATCGAAGAACGGAAACAGAATTTTGGATTGATAAGGCTTCTCAGCTTTTCTCATTCAATTCATCTGTTCTTACCGGTGCAAGCTCGTAGCCGAACATTGCAAGCACCTGATTAACCTTATCCATCCTTAGCGTCGGCTTTCCCTGCTCAAGCTGACGCACAAAATTAAGCCCGACACCGCATTTCAGGGCGAGGTCTTCCTGTGTCAATCCATACTCCTTGCGGAGGGATTTGAGTGTTGCAGACAATAGTGTCTTCATAATATAATTACATTCTATCGGATGCAAATATAACTTTATGAAATTATATCATATCGAATGTAAAATTTTCCTCTGTTCGAAAATTACATCGTTTCGGATATAGAAATATGCCATTATAGGATGCAGGTCATTTTACGGAACAGACTAGCAAGAAATCGCCGGTACGTCCCATCTTGCATCGTTTCCCTCTTGCAACCCTACAGACCTCTATTGGCTTGGAGTCAACAAAGAATTGTTCCTCTCCACCATCCATTTCCATGGCGCCCCTTTTGCGCAGTTCCTCACACAAGCTTGCAGTTTTCTTCCTGCGGTCATTGAACTGTCTCCTTGATATGAGATTGGGAATGCAGTCCTTGTACTCTTGCAATTTATAGTCGAACAATCACTTCTCACTATCAATGCTCTCTGTCTCTGCTGTCAGGGACAGTGCCACTACTTCTAAGTCAGAAAACTTAGGAACAGGACCACGGCGTGGAACATTACCCGATTCATTGACGAGATTTTCAGAGAATTGCTTGCATATCTCAAGTATTTTGACGAATTTTACATAAAGGTGTGTACATACGATGGTTTGAACTTAATGTTTTGATTAACACCAAGTTACTAAAAATCAACGATATGTGCAACTTTTTACTCATCTTTATCAACTTAAATTAATTCCGCCAACGGGTTTTTCTAATATAATTTGTAATGGAGCTACGTAAGACACTTGCTGTTTGGCTTACCGTGATGACGGCTGCCTGTTCCTGCAACAGAGAAGCATTCAAGCCTGTAGATAATGTCGTTTTCATACAGGACGCAAGACTTGAGGAGGCTGGGCAGACTCTTTCGCCTGGCGATGCCTTTCATCTTCATGGCATAGGCTGCCAACAGACGGACAATGTCATGCTTACATTTACTTGGAAGACCGTTGACGCAACTATTCCTGTAGGTAAGGTGTCCGGTATCTATGCAAAGAAACAAGATGTGACGCCAGTCGGCATAACCGCCGTCCTTCCATATAGGTATCCGGCAGCGGATGTGGAAGTCAGCGTAATGCGTGAGGGAAAGCTGCAGAGAATCGGATTATTGAGAATCACGGACGGACAGTCACCGAAGGAATTGAGACTCTATGGAGTCAGCCATGTGTCCTGCAAAATTGACGGATTCATGCTTGACATGAACAATGCCTGCCAGAAATCCCTTGAGGTTGCACTGTCTGAGAATCTCCATTCAGTCATCAATGTTCCGCGATCATATGGGCTTTGTGGCATCTCTGGGAAGGACGAGCACCGGACAGCCGTATGTATCGATTTCTTCACCGGCGAGGTCAAGACTCTCGCTATTGATGTCATGGCATTATTCCTGACTCCGTCAAATGCCGCCGTGGCTGTTGTATGTCATGATGGAATCTGCGCCTTGCAGACATTGCCGATTGAAATCGGAGCCGACTATATGACAAAGTCGGACGCACTTGGACCTGTGCAGCCGACATTTGCCATGCCAGATGGCCTGAAGCCTGAATATTTCGGAAACTATCCAGGAGTGTCCATCGGAACGGAAGAATCCACTTCATATCTTCTTTCTGCAAACAAGGGTGATGGCAACTGGACTGCGGTTATGCTGGACAAAGAGGGCTTCCACATAATGGAGGATATCGCAGCCGAATCATTGATTCCGTTCAGGGCGGGCAGTGACGCCGGCTATATTGCCACATACGGAGGGTTTAGTCTGTTCCGCCTGGTCAATCCTGAAAACGGAACTATCGGCCAAGCCATTTACACCTGCAAAATCGGCCAGATAATATCCGCCACGTCGAATTCTGAAAAGCCTGGCCACATTCTTCTGAACGTTTCGGAGACATCCAATGGCTTGCAAATCTATGATCTTGCTTGGAACGACACGAAATCTCTATCCCATATCACTTTGCCGAATTCAGCAAACGACTATGCAGAAGTTCTGATGGCGAACTGATTCTAAAACAGACTGGGCTCTTGATTACTCAAGATCCTCAAGTGAATCAGACGATATTTTAATACAGCGTGGAATTGCGGACAGAATAATCCAAAATTCCACGCTGTATCATATAAGTTATTATGAAATAATTCGTTATGAAGTCAGGCGAGAATTCATCCCGCCACCTCATCATAACTTGAATGACAATCCTGCCGACACGTAGCCCGCGTCATGGCCGCCCTCCACCCAGAGTCCGGCCTTGTTGCAGAAGTACCAGCGGAGTCCGGCAGTGGCCAGTATGCCCATCTTCGTGTCCATCTTGTTGAATGTGGAACTGGCCTCCTCTCCGCTTTCGTGGTCAGTGGTGTGTTCTCCGATCAGTCCTGCATCGACCATCGCCCTCGCGTAGAGTTCGAGACGGCTGCATAGCGTTATGTGGTAACTGAGACCTGCTGCAAAGTCAACTCTGTTGCAGAACGTGTCCTGCTGCTTGTCGCCATAGCCGTTGTCCAGCATCCAGTTGTAGCTGTAGCGGGAGTATTCGCCTCCTATTGACCAGCCCAGGCTTCCGAAACGTCCGAAATCAAGGAAGCAGATGTCCGAATATATCATTATCGGAGGGACAGCCATCTTGAATGAGGATTTGGAGCAGTCAGTGGCATGCTTCATCACCTTTGTCCACTCCGCGATTACAGGGGAGGCGCCGACCTGGATTGTCCTCGTGTATTTCGGGAACACTATCTCAGATTTGGTACGCTTCCAGTCCACGTTCTTATTGGCGTCGGAAGAGGCGATTCCTCCCTGGACACCGACCTGCCCGTCCTTGAGCTTCCCATCCACGCGGAGAGCAGTGCCTCCGTAAGAGGCTTCCCACGCATGGATGACATCCATGAACGTGCTGAATTCGCCCTCCCGTATCCTTGCGGCAAATTCCGGATAGTCATATATCTTTCCGAAATACTTGTTCAGCATAGACCCGGACATCGGCGGATCAGCCTTGTCAAAGATGCTGTTGCGGGTATCAGACCCGACCATTATGGCCATGTCCCCGGCAATGCTCAGGTACCACGAGCGGACCGGTCTCACGACCGTGATGTTTCTTCCCGTCCTTTCAGCTTCGACAGTAAAAAGAGAGTACAGGTCAATGCCTTTGCCCCGGTATTCCTCACGCACCCATTCGACCTTTGCCGGGCCTCCCAATGCTCCGTACATCTTGACCAGTCTCTTCACGTATTTGTCAGAACCGTCAAGAAGCAGGGAATCGACGTCTTCATTGACATATCTCATCCTCTTGCCGTCGGTGGTAAGGCTTATTTCAATGTTGTCGGGGCGGTTGACGAGAGCCGAACGGAGATAACCGTCAATGACTTTGTCCTCTCCCTTGTTGAGCCATACCCTGACATTGACAATCTCTTCCTTCTGACGCTTTGCCTTCTTGTCGGAGACGGTCTGTGCGTGCGCTGTGATACCTGCCGACAGGGCCAATACCGTCAAAGCGCAGGTGATGATTCCCGTTTTCATATTCTATTCGGAGTCAACGGAGAAACTTAGGCCGAAATTGCCGCCGCCATAGCTGCCGCTGAAGATGTAATTCTTCTTGTCCGCCGTCTTCCGGTAGATTTCAGAACCTTCGCTCTTGGTGAAGCCCGCAGGTATGAACTTGGCGTAATAGGTTGTCGACACGGACTTGTCGCAATCGTAGTCGAAGAAGGTCAATGTCTTCATGCTGCCGAGTTCTTTATACTGCCAATTCTCGACTTCCCCGTCAAATACAGGAAAGCCGTCCAGGAATGGATACATCTTGAGAATCGTGGCCCATGTTTCCTTTTTTGCTACAGGGTCGATTACAGTTTTGTTTCCTGACTCTTCCTTGCCGCAGCTGAAAATCATCATTGCGGCACAGATGAATAATAATAACTTTTTCATGTCGTTAGTGATTTATATGACACAAATATACTGCCCCCCCCCCCCCCCCCCCCAGACTGTCTGAAAAGTCTCGGCGAGAGTTGAAAAGTCTGTACCCCTATACAGGGGCGACTACGGATTCTCAATCCTCGGAGATGGTAATTATACTTTTAAGACAGTCTCCCCCTAAATTACAAGAGAATAATTCACTTTTTTATAATCGGCCATCCGATAACTTGTCCCAGATATGATCTATGACAAGAAAACAATAAGTCAGTGGGCGAAAACGCACAATCCTTAGCGTTTTCGACTACTATGATTCTGTCACGGTGACCGGTAGCGTTACTCAATTGCGACTGTCGCCTTCGTATAGACCCTTCCGCTGCGGATGCTGAGTGACCAGGTGCCGGTCTCGTATGACATCGGGGCTCTTGTCAATGTTAATGTCAATGTCTTACCTTTGGTGGAGCAGGCCAGAGGTGTCTTGTCCTTGATAATAACCTCAATGTCCTCCGAAGGCAACTTTACGCTGATTGAATTGGACTTATGGCTGACCAGGTCGAAAGAGAGTGTTCCGAGGTCGCTGTCCATTTCCGGCATCTGCCCGTGTCCCAGAGGGCTGCCAAGCAGGAAATAGACATTGGCCCCGACATTCTTTCCGTCTGTCTGAATCCATGAATCGACATATACCCTGTACATGAGCGCATCCTCACGGATTGCTTTTTTTCTGGACGGGAATTCCTTGACGTTGTCAGAATCGCAGATGACATAGCCGTGTCCGGGTATCACAGCGACTTCAGGCGCCATGTTAGTGAAATCCGGCAGACCGATGTCTCCTATTCCGCTCTTCTTCCCGCAGTCGAGAATCGGCAGATTATTGCTCTTGAAGTTTCCGGAAGATGTCATATAGACATTGGAATTGCCCAATGTGGTGCCTCCGTTGTCCTCATCCATCATCTTTATCATTGACGTTCCCTCAGGGAACCGTTCAATCTTGTCTTCTTTCCCGCATGACGAAATTGTCAGCGCGATGACGGAGCAGGCGATTGCCCCGAAAAATTTATGGTTCTTCATCATATCATTTTGTTAATGAGTGGCAAATATATGATTTTTTCATTTATTGAGAATAACTTTTTTCGTAAGATGTTAAATTTGCCCCGAAATTGCTGTCTGACATGATGCATGAAAATATGATACACGTAAAAAAGCTCTTGTTGGTTCCGGTGGTCTCGGGCCTCCTGGTCTCATTGATGTCATTTGCTCCGGCCCGACATCATCATTGTTCATCTGAAGTTCAGGACTCTTCTGACGTGACTGTCCAGGATGACAGCATTCTTCCGGTTATAGCGTGGTTCAGCAAGCGGGACACCATGACCTACTGGATACATGACAACCAATGGGAAGTCAACGGGAAAGACACGGTGATGACACTCGGTGCCGCCGCCAAAGTGATGCTTACGGTTACGGATTCCACCAGGAAAGGGTATGACATGGAATATACTTTCCTTGAATTCGTTTCCGACGACCAAATCAAATCGGAGGCCCAGAATCTTGTCGGACAGGCAACGGATATTCTCAATGATGCCACAGTAGGCACGACTATAAGATTCCGTACCGACCAGTGCGGCAAGATTATCAAATACTACAATCTGAAGGATATCAGGAAACAGGCGAAAGAAGTCCTGACGAAGGCGATCAGTAAAATGCCATATGCGGATTCCCTGCGCGCTGTCGGGCTTGATCCGGATAAATTGATGTCAATGATAGATTCCGACAATCTGGTCGACGGATATACGGAAGAGATAGAACTGCTGTTCAATTATCATGGAGGCCAATACAAGATAGGCGAAACGGAAAGCCATGAAGATGCGACGGGAAACGAATACGCCTCTGATACCAAAACGGACATCTGGCTTGATCCGGACACGTATGAATACGGCATATCCGCAGATGTCTATTCGCATATTCCAAGAGAGGACATTAAGGCGTTGCTAGGAAATCTCATAGAGTATTTCACTGATAAGGAGTCCGCAAAGGATGTTCGGAAAGGTCTCGATACCGAATTTGACAGTCAGGTGACTACGGACGGGGTGTACAACTCATATGTCCGCATAAGTTATTTCAATGACGGATGGCCGCAGGAGGTGGTCAGTCAGGACAACATAAGCCTGGGCGACCGCCAGAAACTGAAACAGAAATACATCACGTGGGATTACCGCAGCGTGGGACATTCGGAGTGAGATGACTGAAAGTCATTCTGATACGAGAATGATGATTACGGCTCTCTATTGATAACCTGGATTTTGTTTTAACCCTTTGTTTAAATCCAGGCATCTTTGTGGTATCGGGAAAACAGTTGTGAACCCGGTGAACTCGTTTTCCAGAGGAGTCCTCTGGTCGTATGCTTTGGTGTATTCGCCAAAGCGGATGAGATCTTGACGTCTCCAACCTTCCCATACTAATTCCAACAGCCGCTCTTTAAGTATGTTGCTCAAATTGGCCTTTACATGCGGCATGCCTGCTCTGTCCCTAATTGCATTCAATTCTTTTGAACCATCTTCTCCATTACGGACTTTAGCCTCGGCTTTCATCAATATGGCATCGGCGTATCTGAATAGAACTATATCGTTGTCAACTTGTCTGCCGTCCGAATATGCGGTCCTGTCAACTTCATATTTGCCGGCACGGGCACCTGCTGTCTGCTTATATGGACTGTCACTAAGATTCAGTTTCAATTCCATTGGCATATACACCAATGGCTTTCCGTTGTCCAGATATATCTTCTTGCCGTCAACAAAAACGGTGTCTGCATAGAAGTTTGTCTTGAATCTATTGTCGACATGGTCTGTTCCGTAACCGAAAGCCTTGACGGTTGAGATAGTCGCACATGTTCCATTTTCGGATGAACCGCCATAGGCCCCGCCATGTTTGTAGTGGCGTGAGCGGAAAAGATAGTGGTATTCGTTCAAATATAAGTTCTTGTCCAATGGTATGGTGAAAATGTTCTCCATGGAGTATTCGTTGTGAACAGCGAAGTTCGAGGCGTAATCGCTTTCCAGCTGATACCCTTCTTTGTCAAGTTGCTCGCAATACCAAATGCAGGTACTCCAAGCGTTCATCTTCTCTCCATTCACATTAAAGAAGATGTCATTGCCATCAAAGCGCTTTCCGTCTGTCCAGTTGTTATCGGTGTATATTTCAGCATTAAGCGCCAGTTTTGCAAGCAAAAAGTTGACTACAGGCCGTGTCACTCGTCCGTAGTAGTCTCCCTCCTTGTTGGAATGTTCGTCAGCAAGCAACGGCGCGACATCCAGCAGTTCATTGAAAATAAAATCGAAGACCTCGCGTCTCTCGCTTTGCGTTACCTGCTCCAATTTCATGTCGTATGATGTAACGATAGGAACACGTCCGAACATATCCATCGCATAGTAGTAGAACAATGCCCGCACAGCTCTTACCTCTGCCGTGAAATCACGGGCCTGTTCAGCCGAAAGCAGACTCTTGTGGTCATCAATGACGGAAAGTGACTGGTTGGATATAACTATTACCTTGAAGAGGTATTTCCATACATTATATAAACTGATATCATTGGCGTTCCAGTTGTGCTGATACATGTTTTCCCACAGGCCGCCATCGTACCAGTCTCCTCCACGGATCGGAATCATTGCCTCATCTGTTGTCAAGGTATTGTAGTCGTAGATGCCCCTGCAGGTTCCTTGAAGTCCTTCGGACTCCTGATTGCTCCCAATGTAGTTGTACAGGGAAGCTACTGCATTTTTGTATATATTATCTGCGTTGTTGTATATTTCCTCTTGGTCTATCTGGTCTTTTGGATGTTCATCCAGACAGCTGCAGAAGCAAAGCATCAACGGTACTGCCAATATGTATTCAATAATCTTCTTCATGCTTTTTCCGTATTAAAACTGTATGCTCAACCCCAACGAATATGTGCGGAACAGAGGATAGTTACGTTTGTCATCAATACCCATAGTACTGTTCACCACGTAGCTGTTTATCATTGGCGTCAAACCTCTGTAGCCCGTAATTGTTCCAAGGTTGCTTACGTTGCCAGATATGCGCAATGAACGTAACGTCTTGCTTTTCAAGGGCACGTTATATCCTAATGTCAAATGCTCAAAGTTCAGATAGTCACCTTTTTCAAGCCAATAGTCGGAGACTCTCTGATCTACGATGTTCTTCTGAGGGGCATCCTTAAGCACATTGTAGTCCGGGAAGCAAGCCATACTTGTAAATGATAATCCCGTTCCATTGAAGATCTTGTGCCCGAATGCTCCATTCATCTGTATGGAGACATAGAAATTCTTGTATCTGAAACTGATGTTTGAGCCGAGGATTACCTTTGGTGTGGCTTGTCCTGCGACGTACCGGTCGCCACCGTCGCTTATATCTACCTTGCCGTTATGATCCAGATCCTCTATGTCGTAGAAATAACTGCCGTTCTCATTTTTTACGAGTCCCTTGCAATGTGGCAGATAGAAAACGCCAAGTGGTTGTCCGACTATCTGATAAACCACATTGTTGTCGCCGCCATTCTGTCCCGCTCCGTCCAAGGCCCCGATGGCGGTGACATTCGCCGCGGACATACTCATTCCTTTGTACTTTCCACTCAGCGAGATTAGTCTGTTGCTTTGAAACGACAGGTTCATATTAACGTTAAGTTCCATGTCTTTCTTTCTTATCGGCTGACCGGACAGGCCGAATTCCAATCCGCTGTTTGACATGGAACCTATGTTTGCGAGCAATGTGTTGTATGCAAATGGCGGAACCGGGACTTCGTAGGCATAGAGCATGTCGGTAGTCTTGGAAAAGTAATACTCCGCCGTAAGTATAAGACCGTTGGCAAAGAGCCCCATGTCCGCACCGATGTTGAATGTCGTCTTCGTTTCCCACTTTAAATCGGGATTGTTGTTTCTCACCATGCCAAGTGTTACTGTCGGCGAACTATTGATAGGGACAATGCCGGTCTGCCTTACGGTGTTCATGGTGGTATATGCAGAGATGCCTCCAAGGTTGCCTGCCTGTCCTGCGCCAGCACGAAGTTTGAGCATGGACAGCGGCTTTACATTGATGAGAAACCTTTCCTTTTTCAAATCCCATGTAAATGATATGGAAGGGAAGAATCCCCATGTGTTGCTGGCGCCTACCATAGACGATCCGTCACCACGCGCATTCAACGCCAACGTGTATCTGTCAAGCAGACTATATGTGATGCTCCCCATTAACGAAGCCAGAGATTGGTCTTCATATGTGCTTTCCGTTCCACCATATGGTCTGACAGCAGCCGCGCCCAGATTGTCGTAATGAAAGTTATTTGTGGGTATGCCCTTGGCATATACCCAGAAAGCCGTCTTTCGCAGCTTGCGGTATTCGCCGCTTACTCCGGCAGAGACCTTATGTGAGCCGAACTGCTTAATGAAATCCAGAGATACATTGCCGAGCCACTCCTCTTTCTTGAACTCGCCACGGTACACGTTGCCTTGTGCCCATACCCATGTCGGGCAGAATTGCCCGTTCTCGGTAGAACCGTAGAGGTAGGAACCGAAGGCGGAGACCCGCCAGTCAGTATTGATATCGTAGCTCAGCTTAATGTGGGCATCAAAGTTCAAATCCTTGGAGTCGTTTTTCTCTTCAAGCACTATTCCAGGCGGGTTGATGTGCGTTGCGGATTCGTTTTTTAGCCAGTTCCCATGTTCGTCAGTTCCGGCAGGGAAAGTTGGATTCTGGCATGCTGCGGAATAGAACAGCATCTGCGTGTCAAAGATATCATGGTTCTTGAACGACGATCCGAATACTCCGAACTCTCCAGTAAGTCTATTGTTGAAGGCTTTCTGGGTCACGTCAACTTTTGCGACAAAAACGCCATAGTCCATCTTCTTGATGATTGTGTTGTGGTCCATCAAGCCGAATGAGGCACGATAGTTTGACTGAGGTGTGCCCCCGCTGAATGCGAGATAGTGATTATTCACAAGTCCTGTGCGGGTAATGACTTTATAAGTGTCCGTGTTGAACCCTCCGTTATTGCAATAGACGCCCAAAGCCTTTGCTGTGGCAATATATTCTGTGGAATTGAGCATTTCCAGATGTTTGTACATCCGCTCGAAACCTACATTTCCTTCATAGGATATCTGAAAACCACGTCCGGTTCCTTTTTTCGTTTTGACTTCAATCACACCTGACGCTCCACGTGAACCGTACATTGCTGTCTCCGTGGCATTCTTCAATATCCGGAAACTCTCGATGTCTGCAGGGTAGATGGTTGAAAGGGTGAGCACGTCAGAAGTGACCCCGTCAATCAGCACCAAGGGATCATTGCCACCGATAATGGATGTCGTACCACGCACCCGCACGCTATTGAGCATAGCCATCCGGTCCAGGCCATTGGATGTCACGTTGACGCCAGCTGCCTGACCGCTCAATATGTCAAGGGCGTTATTGACCACTCCTTTGCTGGAGTGATTTCCAACTATCTTTATGATGTCGCTTCCGCTCTCAGTGGAATCTCTCAGTTCTGCAGAAACTTGCTTTTGTGCGTGAGCCATTGAACAGCAGAGAGTCGCAAGGAGAAGTAGTATAAAGTCTATTTTGCTCTTTGCCATGATCTTTTTCTGTTGTTTTGGTTATGGATGCTTTCCAATAAGCAAAGATATGTTTTTATTGCTGAACAACAATAGGTCCGGAGATAGTTCCGGTAATAGTTCCGGGCAGCATTAGGAGCCTGTCGCAAGTTGCAAAAAAGCACGGTACGAGGGAGATTTGGTGGATAACGACAAATGCTGCTGAAAAGATTTGGTGGAAAATGACATTTTGCCATAAAAAATTTGGTGGTATAATTGATAGTATCTATATTTGGACATAAACTTGATGAGAAATGGAACAAAATGAGATTTACTTCGATCGAAAGATTTACAATACCATGCTCAAATGGAAGTCTGAACGCAGCGGTGATACGGCATTGCTGATACAAGGCGCAAGGCGTATCGGGAAATCTACGATTGCGCAAGAATTCGCACGGAAGGAGTATAAATCATACATATTGATTGACTTTTCTAAGGTCTCGAAAGAAGTTAGTGGTTTGTTCAATGACATTTCAGACTTGAATTACCTGTTTTTAAGGTTGCAGTTCATTTATCAGGTACAACTATATGAGAGAGAATCAGTGATTATTTTTGATGAAGTCCAGTTGCAACCTTATGCGCGACAGGCTATCAAGCATCTGGTGAAAGACCATCGTTATGATTATATCGAGACGGGCTCTCTTATATCGGTCCGTTCCAGAAGCCGGGATATCCTCGTGCCGAGCGAGGAAACCAAGGTGGATATGTACCCGATGGACTATGAAGAATTCAAATGGGCGCTTGGAGATACGACGACAATTCCACTACTGCGTACGGCATTCGAAAAGAAAATGCCTTTGGGAGATGTAGTTCACCGCAAACTTATGAGGGACTTCCGTCTGTATATGCTTGTCGGAGGAATGCCGCAGGCTGTATATGCATATATAACTACCAACAATTTCATGGCTGTTGATCAGGCAAAGCGAGATATTATAGCCCTATATGAAGAGGACTTTGGTAAAATTGACGATTCGGGAAGAGCCAAGGCATTATACGATGCCATCCCTGCACAATTAAGCAGAAACGCGATGCGTTATCAAGTCGGTAAGGCAATTGAGGAAGAAAGAGTAAGCAGGATAATGAATGTCGTGAAAGAGATGGAAGACTCTATGACAGTTAATGTGGTGTATCATTCTGATGATCCAAATACCGGGTTGGCATTGACAAAAAATGAAGATTATTTTAAGATGTACACCTCTGACACAGGCTTGTTTGTCACACTTGCATTCAAGGATAACAAAATTACTGAAAACATTATCTACGACAAGTTGTTGAACGATAAGCTTAGCACCAATTTGGGATATGTCTATGAAAATGTGATAGCACAAGTATTGAGAGCGACAGGAAAGAACCTGTTTTATCACACCATCCCATACGCTGAAGGGAAGAAATACTATGAGATAGACTTTGTCATTCCGGATAGGCACAAGATTTCACCGATAGAAGTCAAGTCCTCAGGCTACAAGGCGCACAAATCTCTTGATCAGTTTTGTGCAAAATACTCTGACAGGATTATGAATAGATATCTGATCTATACGAAAGACTATAAAAGGGAGAACGGGATAGAATATGTTCCTGTCTATATGACAATGTTCCTGTAAGGGTCAGGGAGAAAACTCTGTGTATTATCTGAGTGAATGGGTATGCTCCGGAATATGTATAATATGCTAAATTTGCCCCGAAATTGCTGTCTGATATGATGCATGAAAGTAAAAAAGCTCTTGTTGGTTCCGATGGTCTCGGGACTCCTGGTCTCATTGATGTCATTTGCCCAGGCCCGACATCATCATCGTTCATCTGAAGTCCAGGACTCTTCTGACGTGACTGTCCAGGACATAAAGGCGCTGTTTGGAAATCTTATAGAGTATTTCACTGATGAGGAGTCCGCAAAGGATGTTCGGGAAAGTCTTGATACCGAATTTGACAGTCAGGTGACTACGGACGGGGTGTACAACTCATATGTCCGCATAAGTTATTTCAATGACGGATGGCCGCAGGAGGTGGTCAGTCAGGACAACATAAGCCTGGGCGACCGCCAGAAACTGAAACAGAAATACATCACGTGGGATTACCGCAGCGTGGGACATTCGGAGTGAGATGACAGCGACGTCTTCCATCCAGGTTTGTACGCTTCTTTTTCACCGAAAAACATTTGGCGAAAAATCATTCATTTTCCATGCACAAACATGTTCTGATAGTTGATGACCAGCCGTTTGAATGACAGTACAAAATCAGCTCCCAATGAACCTGAAAACAACTGGCTGGCGGAGTCGGTATTTTCAATGACTTCCGTATCGTATAATGTAACAGGGACTTCTGCTATCTCGAAATGGAATTCAGGCAATACGACTACTTTTGCCTGCGCTATTCCGCCAAAGCCTCCAAGGGAGGTTGCCTGTTTAGTGAGCCCCTCAATGGTATCAGTGAATGTTTTTGCAAATTTGCTTCCCAGATTAGACTTTACATTTCCTGTGTCAAAAATCAAATCGAATGGTTGTCCATTGTAGCTGATTCTCACGTGAGGCGTGTTTGATGACAGAAACATATTTGCTTTCCCATCAGACGCTTTCTGCGGAAAAATGAATCTGCCATTTTCATTGTCAATGATTATTTCCTTTGCGTCCCTGATAAAATGATAGCCGAGCACTCCGTCAAACGTAAATACGGAATCCACTTCACGATCTGGAGGCGCGACCAGGAAAACAGGATTATGATACACCAGTTCACCTATTTTCATTGACTTTGCTGTAGCAAGTTTTACAAAACCTATTTTCATACCTGACACGGGAACTGAATCTGCCACAATCTCCAGACCGACCTCTTCCGCGTATTTTTCCGAGACGAAATTGCCAAAAGAACAGCCTGTGTCGAATACATAGTCTCTCGTCGTGCCATTTACTTCCACAGGAATATAAATATGCTTGCCTCTTCCCACAGTTCCCACACTTGACGGAACTGAAATATCCCGATTCGGCCGCTCAAGATAGGGTTTAGGCACATTGGCAAGCGCTTTACCTACTTTTTCTATGAACACGAAACTATAAAGAGATTCAAACGGCACGGACCCTTTCAATGCATTGACCAGATTCTCTCCCACTTTTCCTGCTTGTGCATATAGGCCTGAATTCAAATAGTTCAGGCCCTGCAAAGCAGCCAGGCCTATTGATGTTTCTGCTCCAATTTCATTTTGGTGATGCATAAGTAAACTGTCGAGAGCCACAGCGGCATTTTCCAATTTGTTGAAACCGATACCAAGCTGAGCCTCCGCTATAAAATCAAGCATCTTCACACTTACGGAGTCTTTCAGATCCGGATACTCATTTTTCAGTAGAAACAGATCACCACTATTAAGGATTTCCCCCAGTCTGACATCTGCCTGTGTTTGTGAATAAGCCGGATTATATCCGAGCATAAAGGCGATAAGGAGAAACAAAAGCTTAGTCACAGTTCTTATACTGATTGTGAATTATATATTAAACACCGGATAAAGATACAAATAAACGGGATAACTATAATGGATAGCCCGGCCTGCATTGTCTATAATCTTATCAAGTGAAGCCAAATGTTCTTCATAGTTATCGAAAACGCCACGAAAAACACTCTGCAACTCACTCAGATTAAAGACATTAAACGACAATCCCTATCCTGCTGATGCGTGAGGGAGGGGATTGAGAAGAGTAATGCGATGATGCATGAGTTGAGCAGGAGAATGGGAATCTACCGTACTACTTTTTATTGACGCTCGCCAACAGTGCTTCGAATCGAACATCATCTGCCCACACAAGTATAGAAGGACTTGAAGCGGGGCCGGACTTATGGCGTGTTCTCTCTACCTCTTTGTTGTATTCTTCGGAATCAAACACAGGAAGTAAAGCGGCCAAAAGATGATATTGTCCCTTTTCTTGCTCTCCTGGAACTGTTAGGCTGCTTTTCATAGTCGCCAGCCTGTAGGTATAGATGTCTTCAAGTTGGTAAGATTCTCTTTCCCAGTTATCAGCGAATTCCTTACACCATTTACTACGATAGTCCCATACGTCAGCAAGAGCTATCATATAGGCGTCGTACTCGAACAGATTGATGCCCCTGAAATTGCCATTACCGACATAAATCTCGTGGGATAATTCGGATAGACGGTCGATGTCCTTTCTCAGGCTTTCCACCTGACTAGGCTTCGAGAATCTCTTTGCTTCAATGAAAAAAATGAGTTTGCGGTCATCATCAACAATGAAGGCGTCAATATGGGTCACCTTGGGCTCAAGGGAACAATTCTTCTGATAGACAGGCAATTCCATCCAAGTAACAATATTACTACCGGTCTTCTGGTAAGCATCGAGAAAACGATGGATCTGGTTAGATTCGTGAATGACAGTCTTCTTATCAGTCCATGGCCATATTTTAAGCCGATTTAGACTATCATCAAACGATTTGCAATATGCGTCAAATACCTCTCGAATGAGTTTGGCGACTTCTTCTTTGTCTCTCATAATCATTACAATTGGGTTTACAAAGTTACATTTTTTCATTGAAACATAGGATTGATAAACTTCTCAAGCGCTGCTTCGTGCTTCTGGACAAGTCGCTCATGATTGCCGGCCTTTCCTCTTGCGATGTTATGCCGGAGGTCATTCATTTTGACGGCGATGGCCAGATGATTGCCGGATTTGACGATTCTGTCTCAGTAAGAATACCGGCAAGGTGGTCCTTAAAGTAAATTCCAGCGTTTCTCATTCAATTCATCTGTTCTTACCGGTGCAAGCTCGTAGCCGAACATTGCAAGCACCTGATTAACCTTATCCATCCTTAGCGTCGGCTTTCCCTGCTCAAGCTGACGCACAAAATTAAGTCCGACACCGCATTTCATGGTGAGGTCTTCCTGTGCCATTCCACGTTAGAATCTGATGTGATGGACGAATTCCTTCTTTGACGGAACGAGCGGCTCGGACTTCAGGCCTATCTTCTTGAAGTCAATCTCTTTAAGGTCAATGCATCTGATGCCTCCATCATACATGGAGCGATAATAGAACTTCAAACCTGACATGTCGGTGACACAGGTGCATTGGGTTGCTGACGGGATGTCAGCCGGCGTTTCGTCAACCGGGAACTGCGCCCCGATCGGAATCTCCATCGAACCGAGAATATGAAATGCCGTGAACACGGACCCCTCTGCGTCAGGCTTCTGCGGTGCGGTGTTCTGGAAGAAGGCTGCGCGTACAAACCTTGAAGGCGGGGTGAAATCCCCCGGGAGACCAATCATCGCGCTTCCGCCGCCGAAAGATGACAGGGACATATTTCCAATCGTATGTGGCTCGGTACGGCCAGGCAGAAGGTTTACATAGTTGTTGAGATTGGTGAGCTGCCAGTCGAAAGATGGAGAGTTGGTCAGTACGCCCAGGTGGTTTTCATAGAAAACACATTTCCCGTCGATGATCTCCAGCACGATCTGGCGGCCAGACGGCTCGGCAAACCTCCAATGTACGGTCGAGGAACGTGGATCGAATCCATGGATATGTACCCTTGCGATCTCGGCCTTGACCTCATCGACGGTGGCGCAGCGCCCGAGAATGTAGGAGACCAGCTGGAAATCAGATATGTTGGTCTCATAATTCGCTTCTGAATACTCCTCGTACTTTCCGTAGTCAGGGAAATAGAAGAGGCCGGCGGAGAGGCCTTTCTCATTCATGCCCTCCATCATCAGCTCGTCCTGGACCACCGAGACGCCCACGTAGCCATATACATTGGTGAAACTTCTGCCAGTCCCTCCTCCGGGGATGAAGGATTTCCAACTGTGGCCGCGAGGTACAACAACCCAACGGCAGTCATTGTCGGAGGCGGCCCACTCGATCGTGCGCGCCACTACGGTGCTTCCGTCCTTGGCTTTGAGGGTGATGCCTGTGCAGGCATAGCAGTTCTGGAATGATGCCATCAAGGCCGATGCGGCCAGAATGATGGCGGTAAGAATTGATAAATGTTTCATAAATCATGTGGTTAAAATCTGTGTATATACCAGAGCGCTAACCTGATATATACCAGTAGGTTCATAAGAAGAACGACCCGCAAATTGCGAGCCGCTCTTCCCATATTCATTGAAAAAAAGTCTTTCTGACAAACAAGTTACTCGATAGCGACTGTCGCCTTCGTATAGAACTGCTGTTCAATTATCATGGAGGCCAATACAAGATAGGCAAAACGGAAAGCCATGAAGATGCGACGGGAAACGAATACGCCTCTGATACCAAAACTGACATCTGGCTTGTCCCTATTTTCTCTTATCTCGTCACTACTTCAAGATTTATTTTAAGAATATTATTCCGCTGAGTTGTACATTCATATCATTTTTGCCTTCGCTGTCGATGGAAATATTGTTGGTAAAGAACACTCCGCCATCTCCGTAGAAGTATAGTGGCTTGCATCCGTTCTCTTTCTGCGCCGTGTCAATCTCGCTCACAGGAATCGTCAGCGTGACAGAATCTGATGAGACGGTTACGAAGGCCGTGTCGGCCAATGGTACAGAGCAATTGAAGTTGATGTTTTCGAAGCGTGTGAATCCCTTAGGAATTATGGATGCCCCTTTGGTGTTGATTTCAATCCAGTGGGAACCGCATTCGTCTACCTCTACGGTGTCCATCTGCATAAGTCCAAAGTTCCAGAATCCCACAGTTGTGTCAACAATCTCACGCACGACTCTTTCCGGGTACATGTTGTAGAGGTATTCCATCTTCTCGTCTGTCTCAATCATAGTTGCGATATCCCCGGATTTCATTATCTCTGAATATCTTGCCGAGTCCAAAGGGAAATTGATACCTGGACAGTTAGAGGATAGTGCTTTCTTTACTTCGCTGACTAGGACTCTTCGGGACATGGCTGAGAAATTCTGCGGGCCAACAGACGAAAGTGCTGCAAGCGCTAGAAAGGACAGTGGAATCCATCGGAATCTTTTGCATTTGCTGACCGTCAAACCTATGCAGACACCATAGCCCCAAACGTTGAAGAGGACTACGTATAGACGTGGCGCGGTGATTCCGTAGTCCGTTATCCTTTTGGCGATTCCTACCGTCATCAATATAAGAAGCGGAAGGAAAATGGCAGGCAAGAGTTTGAGCGCCTTGCGGTCGAATCTCCACTTGTTGTCTTCTTTTCTAAATTGTATCGGATAGAGCAGAAACATCATCAGTATCAGGCATATCATTGATGCCATTACAAGTGTTGATACCCATCCGCAGGGAAGCTTCCATTCAAAAAGGATCTTTACGGCATATACATAGAGCGTTACTACATAAGTGCCGAAAAGAGGAAATATCAAATAGTTAATCAGTCCGAGTCCAGTTGTTCCGGGACGTACAGTGTCATGTCTCTCTTTTTCTGGAATCAATTGCATGAACACCATCGGCGCGACGAATATCATGCATACCAGGAACACATCAGCGAACACCTTCCATCCGATTTCAACTCCGAAGAGTACATTGAATGCAAGAACGAGCAACTCCAGTCCTCCAGAGAGGAGCACCCCGACAGCAAAAGCAGTCGCGAATGCTGATGTGCAGTCGATGATATAGTTCCATAGCCTCATGTCATTGTTAGATTCTTGAAAGACAGGAGCAATGAATATTCCTGAAACTATTATCCCCACGAGTGTGACAGCTGCATTGGTCCAACTCAAATCCAGCGGCCATGCCTGGCGGAACGCGAGGCAGACCCCTAGCCATAAGGCATTGACGGCTATAATCCAAAGCGGTTTTACGGTGTGTCTCTCGTTATTTCTCCAATCCGTGAGCACGAGCTTTACCACCAGATTCAGCAGACCGGCGGTTATCGTCCAGAACATCAGGAAAAAAGAGTCTTTTCTATCTATTTTATCTCCAAAATGAATCAACACGACCGACATGATGGCTGCCGCTATCATAAAGCAAGCCGAAGTCGTAAATCTCTTGAAGGTTCCTGCCATTTTCTGGCATAAGTCCTTGATTGTGGTTTTGTCTATCATATTGCAAAATAATCCATTCTTAAATTTAACATTATTGATAACCGGGTACTCCGTCAAATGCAGGAACCCCGTCAAGGCATTAAGTGGGCTTGTCCCTATTTTCTCTTACCTCGTTACGACTTCTTTGTCAATAAAGGAATCCGAACATCCATAGTGGCACTTGATTGTCAAACACATACTCTATTGTATCCTTGACCACATATGCGTCTTCTAAATTGGATATTTGTTTCTTTCCTTTGTTGCGCCCGCCCACTTCGAAAGTCTTTCCGTCAATCTCAAAATCTGAAACAGGAGATTTTACCGTATCGTACTTCTGCTTGGTCCAGCAATAAAAGATAGTCTCTCGGGCATTCCCCGTGTCCGGATTTTCGCCCGAAAGGACATAGGACATATTGGAATTCTGGAGATAAAGCTTGTCCATTTTGCGGAGAATTGCGTCCCCGTTGGCCTTCATACGCAGGACGGAAACAAGTTCGGCTTTTTCCAGATATTCCAGATACTTGGGAAGTTCGTCGCGACTTAATTCCAAGTCTCTTGCCATATCCGAGAAATTAATCTTGACAGGGACGCTCTTGGAAATGTAGTACATGAATTTCTTGAGCTTCTGGGTGGCGGCGATGGTCATCCTGGCGTATTTGGGAATATCGACTTCAACGGTAGTGTTGATGACTTGTCTCATACGAGTTTCGAATTCCGGTTCCTGAAAAAAAGGATAGCAGCCCTTTTTCATATATTCTTCGAAGTATTTCAACGGCCGTTCAGCCCCGTACGGAAAATCAACTTTCCCTTGCAATACATCTTCCAAACTGGCAGGTTTTAATGACCAGCCATTGCGCAAGTTCAAGTATTCGCGGAATGACCAGACAGGAAGATGGTACTCGATGACGCGACGACTAAGGTCTGCACCCCCTTCTTTAAGATCCAATATTGAACTGCCGGAATATACGACATGGAGCAGCGGCAGGCTATCGTAGATGTTCTTGACCTCCTGACTCCAGCCCGGATATTTATGAATTTCGTCTATATACAGATATTTCCCGCCACGGGCGAAGAAGCTCTTGGCAGTATCAAGAAGAGTGTGTGCACTGAAGTAGATATCATCTGCAATCACGTAAAGGGACTCATTCTTGTTCCCGGTTCTCTTGATGTGTTGTAGGATGAGAGTGGATTTACCGACACCTTTCTGGCCTAGAATACCCAAGATGCGGACATCCCAGTTTATGGTGTCGTGCTGCTCCCGGAAAAAGTTCATGGGTGTCAGTTCCAGAAGTTGATGGAATTGTTCGTAAAGTGTCTGCATAATATATTGCGGCATTTATTCAGCACAAATATAGTGAAACTCGCTCACATACGGATGGATTTCAGAGGAATAATGCAAAGTGCTTGGACGAGAAAGGGATAAGTCGTTTTGTTCCACATTCTTCCTTTTGAGGTTTTTGACCTGTTTTTGGGGAGTTAGGCAAACAAATCGCTACTTATCCGTTGCCTTTTCGGGATTGAAAATAGGTATGAAATTTACTTCCAAAACTGTTTTTCTACCCCTGTTCACCACCGCAAGAACGCTGTTCTGTCTGTTTTTTGCTAATGCAAAGTTAGTCAAAATTTTCCGTATCAGGAAAAAATACAGTCTCAGATTGGAAGTCAAGGGGGGGTTTTCTATATTCCGCTATATTTTTCATGCCATTCATTTGCTCGCTATATAATAATTTTGCAAACAAAGGAATAGGTTATGAATCAGGCAAATGTAAAGGTGTCGTTCTACCTGAAAAAGAGCGAGGCGGATGCCAATGGCGAATGTCCGGTAATGGCTAAGTTGAACATCGGAAAATACTCTGAAGCGTCATTCAGCGTGAAGATGAAAGTGCCGCAATCCCGATGGACTTCGGGGCGTGCGTCTGGCAAGAGTGTGACGGCAAAGGAAATCAACAACCGGCTGGATGAGATCCGTGCGGTGGCGTTGAGTATCTATAACGAGCAGTCTGCCGTCCGTGACGGTGTGACCGCTGAGGAAGTGAAAAGCATTTTGCTTGGAATGGCAAGCGGGCAGGAAACACTGTTGAGCTATTTCAGGCAATTCATCAACAACTTTGAAAAGCGAGTTGGAGTCAACCGCACAGCCAAAAGTTTGCAGGCATACCGCAATGCCTATAGGCACATTGAGAAGTTTCTGCAAGAAAAATACAGGCTAACGGATATTCCTTTCTCGGCATTGGACCGCTCCTTCATCGACAAATACGACCTGTACCTTCGTACCGAACGCAATCTCGCTCCCGGAACCGTCATCAACCTGACCGTCCAACTGAAAACCATCGTGGGTGAGGCTATCGCTGACGGTATCATTACCGTTTATCCGTTCATGGGTTACGAGCCGGTTCGTCCGAAAGCGGTGCAGAAGTATCTTACCGATGAAGAGCTGCAACGGCTTATGACCACTCCGCTCCATAGGCAGACACTTTACCTTGTCCGTGACATGTTCCTGTTTTCCTGCTTCACCGGCATTTCATACAGGGATATGCGCTCGCTGACAAAAGAAAACCTGTCGCTTGCGGAAGACGGCACATGGTGGATTAAAAGTGCCCGCCAGAAGACCAAGATAGAATTTGAAATCCCCTTGTTGGACTTGCCGTTACAGATTCTGAAAAAGTACAGTGATGCCGTTTCTGATAACAGGCTGCTACCGATGTATTGTAATTCCAACATGAATCTCTACCTGAAAGAGATTGCCCGGATTTGCAACATCAACCGTCCGCTGGTATTTCATGTAGCCAGGCACACCTACGCCACGGAAATCACCCTTTCGCATGGGGTTCCTCTTGAAACCGTCAGCAAAATGCTCGGACATAGCCGGATTGAAACCACACGTATTTACGCGAAAGTGACCGATGACAAGATTGATTCCGACACAAGGACTTTGAACCGGAAAATATCGGAACGTTTTTCCGTCGTGATTTGATTACCTCTTAAAAAAACAAGAACATGGAAAAGAATATGGAAAACCAGAATATCAAGCGGCGTAGTACATTTGCCGTATTGTTCTATATAAACCGCACGAAAGTCCGCAAGGACGGAATGTGCCAGTTGTTGTGCAAGGTAAGCATCGATGCCGAATGGGCACAGATAGGAACCAAAGTATCCGTCAATCCCTCTATTTGGAATCCCGACAAAGGACGCGCCGACGGACGGAGTGAAAATGCAGTTACGGTGAACCGCGCCATAGATGACCTGACAGACGAGATAACCGGACATTACGACAGGATAAAGAACAGTCTGGGGTTCATTACAGCGGAACTTGTCAAGAATGCAGTCAAAGGCATCGGGCAGAAACCACTTACCCTGCTTGCCTTGTTCAGGGAGCATAACGAGGAGTTCAAGAAGCGTATCGGGATAGACCGCATACAGGAAACATACGACTCCTACAAGCGTTCCTACAAGCACCTTTCCGCTTTTGTTCAGGAGAAGAAAGGCGTGGAGGACGTGACATTGAGAAGCCTTGACCGTGCGTTTTATGACGACTTCGAGTTGTTCCTGCGCACGAACCGCAACCAAAAACCCAAGACCGTACATGAACACCTGTACCGCCTGAAGAAGCTGACAATGCGGGCGGTCAGCCAGGGGACATTGCGCCGTGACCCTTACTGCCGCCTGCATCCCGAACTGCCAAAAAGAAAAAGCCGGCACATGAAATTGGAGGACTTGAAGACACTGATGACCACCCCGGTGGAGAAGCCTCAACTGCAATTCGTAAGGGATATGTTCATTTTCTCGACATTTACCGGATTGGCGTATGCGGACTTGAAAAAACTGTCGGTCAATGATGTCACGCAGGCTGAGGACGGCACATGGTGGATTCACATCCACAGGCAAAAGACGGATACGCTTTCGTCTGTCCGCCTGTTGGATATTCCCCTTCAAATCATCGAGAAATATCGTAGCCAAAGAACCGGGGACAAGGTATTCAATGTTTACAATCGTGGATATTTTATAACATTGACACGAGAGCTGGGACAGGTATATGGCTTTGATTTGACCTACCATCAGGCCAGGCATAATTTCGGGACCCACATCACCCTCTCGCTCGGTGTGCCGATAGAGACGGTCAGCCGCATGATGGGACACAACTCCATTTCCACCACCCAGCTGTATGCCCAAGTAACGGACACCAAAGTGGACGAGGATATGAAACGGCTAAAGTCCACAGGTTTCGGAAAACAGATACAGCTTTGCGAAGAAGATTTCATCGTCAAGAAAAAACGGGGAAGAAAGTCTGAAATGGCATAAAATAAAAACGGAGAAATGCCCTTTGTAAAAAGGAAATCATTTCTCCGTCTCTTTTAGTGAACGATGCTATACCCATCGTTGTTCTTCCCGGCAACGCTTGTAGGAATCCTCCAGTATCTTCAGAATATCCGATTCCTTATACAGAGTCTTGCCCTGCACCATGTAATAAGGAACCACCCCGAATGTCCGGTACTCCTGCAATGTGCGCCTGCTTACCCGCAGGACTTTGGAGAGTTCCTCGTCAGTGAGGAAGCGCTCACCGTTAAAGAGGGATTTCGGCATCTTCTCAATCACGGAGAGCATCTTCTCCATTTTTTCCAGCCCTTGAAACATCACGTCGATCCGAGGGTCTTTGTCGTCCAAGAAATGATAGCTCATAATCTGCTTTTTATTAAAGGGTGATAATTCAAATCCAACAATCTCTGTACGTCTTCAGGCTTGTAGAACAGCTTGTTCTTGATACGGCTGAAAGGCAATATCCCTTTGTTGCGATATACCTGTAGTGTCTTCTTGTTGATGCGAAGCACATCGCACACCTCCTGATTATCCAGCCAGTTTTTCAAGCCGAGGTCCTCGGCCGGACGGCATACCCGCGTCATCCGTTCCTCAAAATCACAGAACCGGACACGCAATTCTTCAAAAGTCTGTTTGTCAACACATATTATTTCCATAATCCTTGCTTCATTTTAATTAAACATTTGGCTGATGTCTGAACCTCGCCGGCAATGACTTGCCCTTTTGGTTGAGGAACGCCTCCACTTCGGATGCCTTGTAGTAGGTTCTCCCGTCAATCATGTAATAGGTCACGAGCTTCTTCTGGCGGTAACGCGCCAGCGTGCGTTTGGTGATGCCGAGCAGCCGGCACAGGTCGTAGTTGTCCAAGAGCGTGTCGCCGTCCAGGCATTCCTTCAGCTTGTTCATACGCTCCAATGCCCGCTCTATCCTGTCGAACCGTTCCATGATTTGGGCGAACATCTCGCTGTTTATCTGTAACATGAGTAATCTGTTTTAAGTGTAAATAATCGTTTGCTTACACCTTGTTGCGCAACAGGTTATATCATATTATAAGGCCAACAGCGTACCAATGACACCGATAGACACCAAGAGGAACTGATATAACATTGTATATCAGTGAAATAAAAATCTGATGCTGTAAAAATGAATAAATGGCGAATCTTGCAATTTGCAAGATTTCCTTGCAGGATGCAATGGACTATCGCGAGGATTTGCGATAAATGAGACGGACAATTCCGTTTTTGAAAGCAACTGTCCTGTAAAGTTTCCAACGATTGACCGGAAGTCGATGCAGGCAGTCCGTACCGTTGCCTGTTGTCAGAGGAAGAATGTAGATGATGATTTCGTCAATGAGGTGGTAGATGGAAAGCCCGTGTAGCAAGTCAAGGCTCTTTGGGTCGGATATTTCTGAGGTAAAGGTAAAGGAGTCCGGTTTCTCGTCCTTTTCACAAATCAAGTCCAGCATGGGATAGCCGGGAAACAGCGTGAAGGTACTCCTCTCGTGCCAGAACGGGAAACCTTGGCTGTCCGTCTTCACCCATTGCAACAACTCTTCATTCGGGTCGGGAAGATAACCGTCCAATGTCACTGCCGTTATGATTTGTATTCTTGCCATACCTGTCCGTCTAAAAAAAGAAGCGTGGTAGCCACGCACTCAGACAGAGGCTCTGGTAAAGCCTAAAGGAGAACACGCAACACCACGCTATGACAGAGCATAGCATAAGCATTACGCAATCATTCTCCTTTAACGTCAATTTACCAGATTTCTGTCCGAGAAGCTTGCGCTCTTATGTTATATAATCAGCAGAGGGGTTTTCCCTCCACCGGTTTTCTTCTATGTTTCAGACCGGCAAGGCTATACCCTGCCAAATCTTTTGCAAATTTACAAAATTTCAGTCGGATTGAAAAATCATTTCAATATATTCTGTGTCAACACTGTTGCCGGAAATAGATAGAATATCGGGGATTATCTTATCCCGTATTTCTTCATCTTCCGGTACAGTGTTGAAGAGTTTACATTCAACAATCGTGCGGTCTGTTCACGATGCCCGTTGCACGCTTGAAGGGCATTTGCAATGGCTTCCCTCTCGCTGTTTTCGTCTTTCAAAGGCAATATGTCCGGAGTTTTCTCCGTAATCCGAATATCAGTCTGACTGTCTGCGTTCAAGTCCGGCAACTCCAATACAGGGGTTTCCGTAAGCAACACCGCCCGTTTGATCCGGTTCTGCAATTCCCTGACATTGCCCGGCCAACGATAAGAACGAAGTCGGTATATGGCATCTTTTGAAAAGCCTTTTGTCTCTTTCTTAAGTTCTTTGGAAAACCGTTCACGGAAAAATTCCGCCAAAGGCAAAATGTCATCAGCACACTCGGCCAAAGATGGCATCCTGATTTCCATCTCTGCCAGACGGTGGTACAGGTCTTCCCGGAATCGTCCTTCCTTGATGGCCCGTTCCAGATTTTCATTCGTTGCCGCCACAATCCGCACGTCTGCCATCCGCTCCCTGTCGCTGCCGATAGGGGTATAGGTATTCTCCTGCAACACTCTAAGGAGCATGGACTGTATGTCAATAGGCATCGTGCCGATTTCATCCAGGAAGAGCGTACCGCCTTTTGCCATGTCGAAATATCCGTTCTTTGCCGTATCCGCACCGGTGAAGGCGCCTTTCTCGTGTCCGAACAGGAGGGATGCCGCAAGTTCGCGTGGCAACGCTCCGCAATTGACCGCTACAAACTTGCCGTCACGTCCGCTGTTCGCGTGAATGCCCTGTGCCACGGACTCCTTGCCGGTACCGTTGGCACCGAGTATCAGCACCGACATATCCGACGGGGCTACTATCCTCGCGTATCTCTCCACCTCAAGTATTTTAGGGCAGGTACGTCTGAACAGGTCTTTCGGTTTCGTGCGGACAGTCGCGAGCGGACGGAATATCTCTTCCGCCAGTTCAAGCAGGTGTTCCCGGTGTACCGGCTTGGGCAGATAGTCTTTTGCCCCCAACTTGATGGCGCGTACCGCATCCGGTATAGACCCGTATTCCGTTGTCACTATGAATGGAATGTCTTTCTTCTCTTTTGTGAGCCACTCTAAAAGCGATATTCCGTCACCTTCAGGCAAGCGCACATCGGACAATATGAAGTCGAACCGATGCTTGCGTATCAATGCACGTGCGGCCGGTTCACGCATGGCGGTCATTACATCGTACCCCGCCTGTTCAAGCCAGTCTTTCTGGCGTTGTGACAAACTTATATTGTCTTCAACTATCAGTACCTTCTGTTTCATCGCTCATTTTCTTTATTTCCTTTTCAGCTTCTGTTATAAGTCCGGAGATGTGTCCTATCAGCAGCTTCACCTGTTCATTGACGGTATTCATATCGCATGCAGAATCGTTTAACGTGGTGCGGAGTTTTACCAGTGGAGCATCGGCCCGTAACAACTCCAACGAGGGCTTTATCTCGTGGGCTATGTCATGGAGCTTTTCAATGTCCCCTGTCTTTATTGCCGATTGCAAGTCTGCCATATTTTGTTCGGACTGGATAATGAAAGTTCTTAGCAGTTCTCTTTTATCAAGCACATCTGCCGTGAACGTGGCAAAATCCGGTGTATGTGACTCTTCCACATCGCGTGACACCACAGAAGAGACCATATCCAACAGTTCTCTCATGGAAAACGGCTTGTGGATGGAGTCCGTGAATCCGCCCTTTATGAATGCCTCTTTTTCTCCTTCTCCTCGTGCAGTCATGGCTACTATCGGAATTGTGTGTGAATTTCCGATGCTGGATTTGCGAAGCAATGCCAGAATTTCAAAACCGTTGGTTTCCGGCATCTGTATGTCGCTTAGCAGCAAGTCGTAATCCTGCCTGCGCATCTCATTGACCAGTTCTTTGGCATTGGAACAGGTGGTACACGATACTCCGTTGCGTTCAAGCATTTCCTTGGCTATTTCCAGTTGTAATGTGTCATTGTCTATAACAAGTACGCGCTGTGGCAATGGCAGACGGTCTTGCGGAACTGCCGACGCTTCACTATTGATTTTCTCATTGGAAACCGCTAACGGCAGGGATACACGAAATGTGCTGCCATGCCCGATTTTACTTTCCACATCAATGCTGCCTCCTAAAAGTTTGACCAATCCTTTTGTGATGGGCAAGCCCAACCCGAAACCTTCGGCATTCGCCTCAGACGACAGGCGTTCAAACGGACGGAAGATACGCGAAACGGTGTCTTGATCCATACCGATTCCCGTATCCTTTATTTCTATATAAAGCATTCCATTTTCATATCGGACATTGAACTGTATCATACCGGCGTTTGTAAACTTCACAGCATTCGTCAGTAGATTGTCTATAATTTGAGAGATACGATCCATGTCACCGCACAGTACGACATCCGTATTTTGGGAATCATGGTGGAATATGATTCCCTTATTATTGGCAATATGTGAAAATCCGGTCACAATACGTTCCAACAGATCATTAAGGTTGAACGGTACATTGTTGCAGGTTTCCTTGGACTCGTTCAGGCGGTACACGTCCAGCAGATTGTTCAGCAGGTGCAGGATATGTTTGCACTCCGTTTCGATATTTTCCAAATGGTGATTCCTGCGTTTCCTGTCCCGGGTATCTTTTGCCAGTTCGACATATCCGTAAATGATGTTCAGGGGGCCGCGTATGTCATGCGAGATAGTAAGTATGACGTTTTTACGCGTTTCCAGCAGTTCATTATTCCGGTCAATGACACCCTCCATCTTTTTCCTGAGCAGCGAATCCCGTTTCAGATGTTTCTGGATAATCAGGTACGAGAACACCAGCAGGAGGATGGCGGCGATGATCAGCCCGGTGATGATGGAGGTGGAGCGTTGGTGCGCTTGGGCTATCTGCTCTTCCCTGTCCCGGAAGGCGGCTTGTGCATGGTCGCTGATGTTACCGAGCAGGGCGAACAGTTTGCGGTTCAGTTCCCTGTTGCGGATGCGCAGGCTGTCGGTGTAATTCTCCATGTTGCGTATCCGCTCCGCTTGCAGGGCGATAAGCTGTTCGTTCAGCGAGCGGAGCTTGTCGGACGAGGCGGGCACTTGCACCGTTTCCTTGCCGCCGAACCATCCGGCTATGCCTTTCTTCTTCTGCACGACGGTACGGGTCTGTGTCGCTTGCCTTGCAGCTTCTGGCAGATGGTTCACCAGCAGGCTGTCGGCTTTGTCCTGCCGGTGGAACACCTGCATGATTTGGTGCAGGTGTGTCTCCTTGTCCGCCAACAACTGTTGCAGGGTATCTATCTGCGACAGACCGAATATGTAGCTATGGTTCGTTTGCAGCATTTGCAGCAGGCTGTCCACCCTCAGCCGTCTCGTTTGGTAGGCATGGTAGTCCTCATCCTCCCAAGCGATGACGCTCTCGCCCAATGAGGCGAGTACCGTGATGTTGCGGTGTATCTCGGATATGTCACGGCGTGCCTGTCTGATTTCGTAGGTGTCGGCCTCGATTTTCCGAAGGCGTGCGTGTTCATGGAAAAGAATAGCGGCCATGCTGATGATGACCGCCATTAACATCATATAGCCGAAGAGGATTTTAGCTTGCAGGGGTATGTTTCTGTTCATATATAACAAGGTCATATTAAACATCTGTATCGTAAATCCTCTTTTGCAGCAGGTCTATAAAGTTCATGGCATCCATAGGGGTGGAGCGAGAGAGGTCGAACGAGAGTATCATAGCCTGCAGGCTGTTGTCATACGAACTTTTGCTGCCCTTGCGGTCTTGCCCGCCCTCCGTTTTTTCGGGGATGGAGACCAACGCCTCCGCTTCGCTGCCGTCTATGCCGGAAAAGACGAAAGAACCGTCGTCCTGCCGGTCGATTTTCCCTCCGGCGGCTATTATCTGTTCCATCACTTTCCCTACATGGCTTTCCGGGAATCCTGTGGTCAGCACAAAATTTCCGCCTTTACGCTGCCGGTGCATGACACGGTAGCCTGTGGCGCGTGCCAAGGCGAAAGCCCCGCAACCGTAGGCGGAGAAAAACTTGCCCGACCGGGTCACGAGGAAACGGCTGTCGCCGAGTTCCTGCTGTTGTTGTATCAATTCGCGTTCTGTCATACAGTCCTCCTCAGTTCTTTGATTTCATTACAAATCTCCTCTTTTTTGCATTCAATCTGTCTGTACCGTTTTTTCAACACGACTTTCTCCAAGTGTCCGGCAAAATAGATGACCTGCCACCATTCCTTACCGATACGGCTCATGACCTTGCACCGCAGGTTGTAGGAGGAAAAATGCCGCATCATTCCCAAATAGGAGTTTATCGTACTGACAAACTCCTCCCCGTGGGTTTTCACGTAATCGGGCGAGCCTGCCGCCAAGCGGTTCAGGCGGTCGATGGCATCGTAGCAGAAGCCGACTGTGCGGTTGCTCAGGTATTTCCGCCCCGGAAGTATCATCCCTCCGATAAACAGGACACCTTTCGTGTAATGTTGCAGATAGATCTTGCGCGGGTGCAACGACAGCCCGTGTTCGGAGAGCCAGCCGGCAATTTTCGCTTTCACCTCTATCAGGTGCTCTTTCGAGGGATGGACAAGCACCATGTCGTCCACATACCTGCCGTAGTGCTTCACGCCCCATTCTTCGCTGATGAGATGGTCCAGTCCGTCCAGGAAGTTAAGGGCGAGCAACTGGCTTGTCAGGTTGCCGATAGGCAGTCCGCACGAGCCGTCGGAATGGAACAGGCTCTTGTCTTTGGGCAATCCGCGCCAGCTTTGGGGAGGCGTCTTGCGGATGCAGTTCTTTTCCGGACGGTTGAATATAGTCTCACGGAGCAGATAGAGCAGTATCGCCAGGTCGTTTCCCCCGTAGCGTTCGTGCAAGAGTTCTTCGGTCAGGTCATACAGCCGCCTCTTCGATATTTTCATGAAGAACGAACGGATGTCTATTTTCAGGATGTAGCACTCTTTCGTGTAGTTTTCCGAACAGAGCCGGATATGTTCCGCCACATGTTCGATGCCATAGAGCGTACCTTTTCCCTTGCGGGTGCTGTAGCTGTCATTGATGAACTTCTCTTCCAAAAGCGGAACGAGCCTGCGGGCTATGAGGTGGTGTACCACACGGTCGCGGAAGTCTGCAGCGAAAATCTCCCGTTTCACGGGTTTGTTGATAATGAAAGCGATGGAACGCGAAGGGCGGTATGTGCCGGCATTGATTTCCCGCCACAGTTCCACACACCTGCGTTCGTAATCGCTCTCGAAGGCAAGGGCATTACAGGTATTGCGTTTCTTTTTACGGCACTCGAAATACGCCTCGAAAACATCCTCCAACGGAATGCCTCCGAGTTCCTCATCCGTGAAAAGACTTTGTTGTAACTCCATATCGCAATACCATTTTGTTTATCGTAAAGTTTTTATTGAAAAGGCCAAGACCGGACGCACGTAGCTATTTCTGTTGTTCTTATTGTTGTTGTTCACGTTGCCGTTGTTCACATTCACATAAAGAGCGTTGTTCGCCGGATTGTTGTAGTTCTCCGAGGAGGACCAGTAAATGTTGTCTGTTTTTGTCTTTGCGAGCCTCCCTGCACGAG